>Ga0070707_100001785_pt1 | contig 20710 bp, 23 predicted proteins | sample KBSK5502metaG_FD_65468 | JGI IMG/M metagenome (GOLD analysis project Ga0070707, IMG submission 65468) | Corn, switchgrass and miscanthus rhizosphere microbial communities from Kellogg Biological Station, Michigan, USA - KBS K5-50-2 metaG | ecosystem: Host-associated > Plants > Roots >...
GACAAGGAGAAGATACTGTGGAGTAACGCGGAGCGAGTCTTCCGTCTATGACTGCGCAGGAGAACATTGAGATCCTAGACGTTCCTGCTGGGAAGAGAACAGAACTCGACTGGATACTTGAGGAGAGCTTCGAAGGGTGGTACCTGATGCACTCGAGAAGGACCCTTCGAGACGTCGAGCTTGTCAGAGCCGCCATGTCTTCCGGCAAACCGGTCGGACTGGTCATGTTGAAAACGCTGGAAGGCGGCGTAGGCTACGTATACTACATCGCGGTTTCAAAGGCGAATCGGAAAAAAGGAATCGGGAAACTGCTACTAGAAGACGCACTTCGAATTTTCAATGCTTCCAAGGTGAAAGAGGTTTTTGCCAGCGTTGAAAAAGACAATGAACCATCCGAAGCCCTGTTTGCATCCGAAGGGTTCACGAAGACTAGCTTCGGAGAAGTCTCCAAGAGACATGGAAGTATTCACACTGTCAATATGTACAGAGCAATGACGGTCGTTCCCGGAGAGATCCTGTTGCGAAAAGCTATCGCCTGAGACAATTGTAGAAACCTCCTCCATTTCGGACTGTGAACCGAGGCTTATGCGGGGTCTCTGGAGATTTCGATACTCCCCGGGGGGTCTAGAATAGTTAACAAGAACAAACACGGAATTTGAACATGGAAAAGAGAATTCCCGGATCCGAAGGGTGCCTCGGGACCATTATTGGTATAGAACCGGAACTGGATCTTTCGCTTTGTGTCTCGAGGATCAACTGCTTTTCACATTTCTTGAATGGTAACGGGTTTGGTAACCGTAAATGGTAACAGAAAACGAAAAGGAGTTCACGTGTGGTACCAGTTTCGTTCGGAATACTAATCTTCGCCAGCGTCTCGCATGCGGCCGAAGAGAGCGTTTCGAACTGGACTCTCAGGATCTGAGCTTTGGACAGGCATTGAGGCTCCTTTTCTCACTGAGAAAACGTCTTCTTAGATCAGCCGGGAAGGATCAGGAACTGCAAGCAAAACGAGCATTAACGACCCCGCTACCCGTTCTCTTTGGGGGAGAGACGTAATCTTTTGAGCCATGACCTCGAGATTGTCACCAAAGAGTTCCCTGAGCATCGTCGGATAATAGAGTTCATCGAATCTCGACCCGGACTAGCCCTCGAAGGTAAGCTAGGACCTCAGGAGGGCAACGTGACTGTCAGCCGGAAGTTCAAAGGTGTTCTTGAATCTATCATCCATGTTTGGGGCCCCGACGAGGCGGAACCCGAGGATTTGGCCGACGCTATCACTCAGGCCGTTAAGCCTCCTTACTGGCTTGTTCGAATAACAGTTCCAACAGCAGTCAAAGAGACAGTGCAACTTGGAGAAGCCCTCGCAATTCATATCGCCAAAGGTCACGGAGGCGTCGTCTACGACCCTCAAGCCGGGTCCGTCATCTGGCCAAAAATGCAGGTCCGGCCTGTCTCGCGCTCATCAGACCGTGAACGAATACGCGTTGTGACGCTGGCGTGGTATTTGCCCCCAGCGCAAGCTTCAAAATCAATGGCTCAGACTTTTCTTCAAACAACACGAAGACTCTGTCCGGAAGCTGTTCCAGTCCGCTTCGGCCTTTATCACCCCTTACAGGGCAAGCTGAAAACTGGAGAGGAGCAACCTTTCCTAGACGCTGTCGAACAGGTCCTTCAAAAGGGACGCGCCGATATGTTTGAACTAAAAGCAAAGGCTCCAAGCTTTGGCGGAATGTTATGGATCCCGGATCGGAACGATGACCCCGAAAAGTCGTATCCGTCGAACTACGTCAAGCTTGACCTAGACTTCGACGGCAGAGTGGTCGAATTTGACTCAGGCTGGTGTGACAGGATCGTATCGCTGTTCCTCGATTTAGCTAGGAGCCTCAAAGCATTCTATGCGAACAGCTACGTTGCACGGGGAATTTTCGCGTCTCGAGGAGGTCTTGGATACGACGAAATAAGCGAGCATTATCCGGGACCTGGGGGACGCTGGAAAGGAATACCATCGGTGCCGTATTGGTTGAATTGGTTCGGCAGTCCCTACCTTCCTCTCGTGAAAGACGCCCTCAAGGCTGTGGGAGGGTTGAACTTTGAAGACGGTGTCCTGGTTCGGCTTGGGATGAAGCCGATGGATTTCGACCAACTGCGTAGCTCGCATCTAGGGTTTCCTCCGGAACTTGTGTCGGACATGAGACTCGTTGAGGAAGAAATCAAGTTTCCAACCGGCAGAATCGTACGTAACGATAAGTGGGAAGCCAAGTCAGCTCAAGTTATCCCTAATTTCGGATAACCCAGCAGTTTCGCTTTCGTGTCTGAGAATTAACTGAAACATAGCTCAACCATACAGATGTCGGGTCAGCGGAGCGACTGGCGCGATAGATTACACGCCAATCCCTCACGAATGGAACAGGAACTAGCCTTCAAGCTAGAAGAAGACCGAATATTCTACCAGACACAGGTCGAGATACCAGTAAAACAGCAGACTTCTACTTCCCAACACAACCCAGAACACTAATCGTATTCGTCGACGACCGGGTCCACCTTGGAAAGACCCAGATAATCAAAGACGAAGAACTACGAACCCTACTAAGAAAGAAAGAATACCGAGTCCTAGAACTATTCTACAACAACTACTCAGACAAGAAGAGAGACGAACTGTATTTCGGAATCGCGGATCCCATATGCAAGTGGGTACCAACTAACGATGCCCCGGTCTTGCGAAAGGCACCTATATTCGCACGAAAAATCGCGAATATTGGACCGTCATCTTGAACGTCTCTGATCAACAACTTCAAGACTGATTTTATCTTTTCGAGGTAAATCTGGGAAGTGGGTGGAATCGCGAGATTGGACATTACATCGGCCTTTGAAGTAAGGAAACATGTATATCCTCTGCATCGCTATCTATATGACAGAGATAGAGATTAATGGTAATATCTATTGCCCAACCGGGGGGATCGAAACAGGTCCTGCTAACTTTACGGAACGATCATGTCCATGCATTGGACAAACTCGTCGATATCGGAGTTGCGGCTAACCGAAGCGAGCTTGTGGACAAGGTGGTGGCGGGTTTTCTAGCTGACCTCCGGAACAAGGGACAAGCGAATCCGCAAAACAAAAACCAAGAAAGTGCCCTTGGCAGCCTAATTGCTTTCTTTCTGATTATCGTTGGCATCGCGGCGATCGCGGAAGCCTTGGGCAGCAAGAATTGACGGGTCGTGGTCACCCCTCAATCCTGAAAATAGGGGTAGGGGGTGAGATATGAAAATGGGTTGGACTGAATTCTTCATCGGGCTCGCGCTGGGCGGAGTCGGAGGAAGCAGCGTAGGATACAATCAACGAGACTCAGAGCTAACACCGGTCATCAACTCTCTGCAAAACCAACTCTACGTGAAGGACCAAGAGCTACAATCAAAGAACAGACTGTTGAGGGAAAAGGATCAACAAATCGCGAGTCTAAAGCATCAGCTCAGTGAGAAGAATCCGATACCCGTAATTTCCCAGATCCGAAAGAAACTCGAAGGCTCTCAATCTTAGAGAGCCTTTCTTTTTCTTGTCCTCTTGCTGGATGTTGGGTTCCAATAAAGCGGTATGCGAGACCACGACATCCAGGTGTGTATTAGCGCGCCACACGTGTCGACGGTACGTGTTGTGGACCCGCTAGCCCTTTTAGCGAAAACCAGATCATACACTATTCATGACAGCTGAACGAGAAGAGCCCGGTCAACGGAACGGGCAGAAACTAGATGACATTGTGCAGGACGCGGACGAGTACTACAACTATCTCAAGGAGAAGCATGTCCAGCAGACCCGACTGGATGCGATCATAGTCGGTCTCACGGTCTGGTTCGGAGCGTTCGTTGCTCTCGGAGTCGGCGCATATACTACAATTCAAGCAAGTGCGTTGATAGGCTACCTCCTAGCTGCCTTTCTCGCTTCGATAGCTATTGCCGTCGGGGCAGGACTCGCGACTTACATTGTCAGGCGCCGAAGAGGGTTCAAGTTTACAGAGCTTGGCGTGCTAGTGGCGAAGGTGAAGCAGGGTGGAGCTTCTTCCGAGGATGGGCTCCACTTGATGGACGCGATGCATCAAGCAGCGTTTGCAGTGAGGAAGAGAAGGCTAACTTCAGCTTTGGAGTATGGGATCATTGGGTTCGCGATAGTCACCATACTCGGATTGAATGCGGGCATCGGCGCCTTGGCAGGAGTCATCGTGTATCTCTACTTCAGGTACGAGGCGTTGAGAGAGTATGAGCGTGGCGAGGAGAGATACGAGAATTCGAAGAGACTATTGCTCCAGAGCCTCTGATCAGGCTTGGAGCGTCCCGACCTGTATGTCCTCGCCCGATTCCTGGACATACTCTACGACAACCGTCACCTGAAGAAGACGAATCTACAGATGAGACTCGGCCTCAACTATCCACGCTTCATCGAATATCTTCAATGGATGACATCTCACGGACTCGTCCAGCAACAGACCGACGAAGACGGGACAGAGATCTACCTACTTTCTCCGCAAGGCTACGACGCGCATCGCCGCCTCGTGTCCTGGATTAGAGAGACAATGAAGGGAATGCGGATCTAAGGAAGTTGAGGGGAAGTTGTGAATATGAGGAGCAGGTTCCCTGCGCATGTAACTCCTGTGTCTCCAGTCCAGTTGTCTCCGTTGAAGAAGAACATGTTGGACCCTGGATAGGCGTTGAACCACGTGCTATGAGCGAAAGATTCCGAAGGGTTTCCAGGGGTTTCGCCGGCGACATTGGTGATCGACGCGGGTTCAGCGCCAACACCTGATTTGTCAGGCCACCAACTAAGCAGAATCTTCGTCTGACTTGCGCCCTGAACAGTGGTACACGACCCTGTCGCTGTCAACAGTACATTTCCAATCTGTGAGGCCGTGAAGGTTATGTTCGCAAGGTTCGTAGTTGTGCCTGCAGGACCCGGTAAGGAGGTCGGGTTGAAGAAGCCGGTTTTCCATGACATGATCCCAGGGGCTCCTTGAGATCCTGTTGGTCCGGTCGCCCCTGTTGGTCCGGAAGGACCTGTGGGTCCGGTACGCGTAATAGATACACCCACAGCGCTGACAGAGACTAGGAGAGAAATCAAGCTAAGGATATTGAACATTCTATTCGTGGATTGAGACATGAGTGTTACTCTAATCGATACAAAATAAGAATATGCCCTGGGCAAGGCGTTTTGAAAACACATATTCTCATTAGGTGCTAGCGACCCGTTAGCGCTATTAATCGAAAGCTGACGCTGTTTATGATTGGAGACGAATTTCGTGCCTAGTGGATCCGAGATAGGAGAGGGCGCTGATTGGAAGAGATTCATGCGGAAGCATTGGAGGACGGTTGCCACGTTTGTGGTAGCAGGCCTTCTGGCGGTCGCAGGTGCGATCTACGTTTTCTTATGGTTCGTGGGAAATGCGCAATCGTCCGGCTTGGTTCCCAGGACCCTTGGTCTCTGGACTCTGGCGAACTTGGTGAACTTCATTCTGTACGCGATCTTCTGGGAGATTCTGCTGGTTGGAATTCCTGTTGTTGCAGCTGTGGTGGTAGCTTGGCTGTTGTGGAAGAGGCTGGCTGGCGAGGAGATGAAAGGATATCGGCTCTTTCGCAAGCGCTCTCGGACGACTAGGGGTGGTGGCGGAGTATCGCTGTTCTTCTTTATCGCGTTCTGCATCAAGGTCTATCTTGATGGAAACTGGAATGTTCCCATCTCAACCTTTACCCTGGACTACGTCGTGGGTTCAATGGTTCTCATTCTGGAATGGACTCTGATCATCCTGGGAATCCCTGCGGCCATAGCAGCAATCTTGTGGATACGCTACCGGATGAAGAAGCCCTAGCATGCTCGTTCGAGTGCCATCCCTGTTCCTATCGTTGCTTTCTGACCTATCGTAGACCCTCCTCACGTGCTCGTTTTCCTTGCGGTTCCTGCTCGTTTCTAGGCGCTCAAAACCGCCTGCTATGAATGCAAAATAGCCCCAGAACCCGAGACAAAGCCCGAATCGTAAGAATCGACTGTTGGACCCCCCCTCCCCGGGGGCCTTGAATCCGCTCAGAGAGTGCTCGCCTATGAAAACTGGAATGAAAGCGTGAAAATATGGGCAAATGCCCTTTGGCAGAACTGCTCGATCCTGATTACAGGTCTTCTCTTCGCGTGATTGCGTCTCCGGCCTTGTTCAATAGCAGATTGATCGATAAGCCGGTGAAGACAACTGAAACAGACACAAGGCCGACGGCGAGTACAGGGAGCGCTCCGGGTCCCAGTATGGTCGCAAGCGCCTCCGAAACCAGTACGAGCAGGATGATTGGTGAGACCATTATCAGGTTGATGATTGTCTGAAAGAGGAAACGTCGGATATCCGCCAGCTCCTGCGCCTGCGATGATAAAATGTCGTCCGCTGAGCTCTGCCCGTAACGCGAGGCGAAGAACATCCCCCCAGCCATCGTAATCCCCGCAATCTCCAACGCCCCAGGCAACGCCAGCACCACGCCCAACAACAGCGACGGTGTAGACAGCTGGCTCAGGATCAACGGAACACCTACAGCGATCGTAACTGGAATCAGGTAGATCAGCAACGGCGCAACCCGCGCACGATAGACCTCTTTCACGTATCTCCGCATGCTTACAGGGGAAGATTTCAGGATCCAGAGACGCTCTTTCTCGATCCAGCGCGACGCTGTCCCGGACCCGAAGGATCCGATGATGAAGAGGATGAATAGAAACGAGGTTGGGGACGACTGGAACGAACCTGACAGTGCGTAGATGACGAGGAAGCCTGAGAGAAACATGGCGTTGACGAATAGCGCCCTGGCTTCTCGGGTCCGACTGATCAAGATCTTCTCTTTCACACGGACAATCGACCAGATCGACTTTCCACGTGAGTCCAGCCGAGAAGTCTGGTTTGGCTGATCAAATTTTTCAGCGCCCGGTGTCGAGACTTCGAGAAGCTCATAGAAGTGTCCGCGCGCCATTCTCACCCCAAGAATCAAGAATCCGCCTAGCCAAGCAAACAATAGCAGAAGATCGAAAAGATAGTCGAATCCTCCTGGGGTCCCGCTGACTAGCCCGACGCTGAGAATCGCCGCCAGTCCATTCGGAAGGATACGAGTGACATAAGCAATCTCCACGGGGATTCCGGGGATCAGGAGAGTGATTGGCAGTAGACTAATCACGAGGACGAGGATGATGAAGAGGTTTCTCCACAGCTTCTTTCTCTCCCCGATCCCGCGACCCAGCGAGAGTGTGATGTCTGCGGATAGCAGTAGTCCGATTACTAGAAACACGAGGGTTACAAGTCCGGCCAAAATGGCGGTAAACATAGACGTGTGATAGTACGCGGAGAATCGGAGGTAGAGGACGATTACCGGTGGAAAGCCGAACAGGACTGTGGTGAGTGAGTTCAGCAAGACCTTGGCCGCGAAGACCTCGCGAGGTGGCACTGGAGAAGTAAACACATAGTCTACATCGCTGGAACTGACAGGCAGTCCGCCTCCGTTGAATCCGCTCTGAATCAGCCCGACGAGGTACAGCGCGAGGATTAGGCTACCGGCTACTTCGGAGAGTCCAGCTGTCAAGCCAACCCTGTTTGAGAACGAGAGGTAGGTCGAGCTGCCGAAGAGAGTGAAGATGACTCCGAACGCTTCTCCAACGCAGAGCCCGACAATTGTGGCTTTTGTAAATCTGCCTTTTACCCAGTATCGCATCAAGACTCCAACGGTCCTTAACGGACTCGCGAGACTCATCGTCGGGCTGGGCCCTCGCCCTTCTCCTCCGTCAATCGCAGGAATATATCTTCCAGTTTCGCGTCGCTCGACGTATTCGCCATATGCCGCAGACTCTCAACGTCGCCAACCGCGACAATCTTTCCGTGATCAATAATCGCGATCCTACCAGCGTGCGTCTGAGCGACGTCCAAGTCGTGTGTAGACAGTATCGTCGTAACGCCATTGTTCGTCTGACCGCCAATCCAGTCTTTGACCGAGACGCGAGTCTTCGGGTCCAGCGCGGTCAATGGCTCATCCAGCACCAGAACCAGAGGGGCATGCAAACTGGTAGCGATCAGAGCTACTTTCTGTTTCATACCCTTCGAAAGAGTTCCGACCAGGCTGTTCCGCTTCTCCTCTAGCCCGAAAGTCTTGAGTGACTCGGAAATCTTCTGGTCAAGGAGATCATCGGCAACTCCTCGTATCTTCCCAACGAACTGCAGAAACTCTTGAGTCGTGAGCCCCGTGTAAAGACTAGGGTTCTCTGGTAGGTATCCGATCATCTTCTTCGCTTTCTCAGGATCCGTAACGATGTCAATCGGGCCGATTCGTATAGTCCCGGTTGTTGGTCGGAGAATTCCCACCATGGTTTTCAGGAGGGTACTTTTGCCCGCTCCGTTGGGTCCTAGGAGTCCGAAGACTTCTCCTGATGCGATCTTAAGAGAGACATTATCGAGGGCGACGAGGGCCCCGTAGTGTTTCGTCAGGTTCTCGATAGATATCTCGACCATTGTTGTCAACCCTTGTTGCGGATTGACAAGCGGGATTTGCTGGCGATACTTAACGACCAGCTCGGTGCACCAAAAAAGGCCGTTCTAGCAAGAGTCATGAAAGCATAGGATTTGATCTTGATTTTCCAATAAGGTAGAGAAAGAAAAGGAGGGGACGATTTTTGGTCTTTGAGATTTAGTGATGAATCAGTCCGTGGCCAGATGGTTGGCTGTTGAAGCTGTCGTGGCCGCGATGTAATGCGTCGTAGTGGACGCTGCACAGGTTCTTGGCGCAGCTGGTGCAGAAGTCTGTCGCCCGCTCAGTGCAACGATTGCTCGTGGCCATTGTCTCGTCGAATCCCCCGAAACCACCTGTCTCGATCTCTTCGCATGTCTTGGTCTTCAGACTCTCGTGGGCAGTGTGTTGAGGGGTTGGTGTTCCGGAGGCGGTTGGGTGATGCTCCGGGTGAGGATGAGTGGTCGCGGCTGGGGTCGGATTTGCATGATGCGTGCTGGTTTGATGTTCCGGATGTGTGTGCGTGTTGCTCTTTGGCTTCGTCTTGGACTTCATGTCGACTCAACAAAGGAAAAATTCTCCGTCGGTCATAGTCTGTTTCTAACCCGGATTCCTAGAGCTCAGTAACAGCAGCCCCTAGATCAATATGAACAGCCGTTCGAGTCTCACATCTCAAGTCTTAAATGGAAACAGTTGTGAGTCCCGATTTCAGGCGCGTGAGTGGGGCCTCCCACCCGTTGCGCCTCGCAAGAAAAAACCCCGGAGTAGGGAGGCAGAATGATCAAACCTGAAAATAGAGCACGATGGATTCCTAGAACCGCGGAGCTAACACTAGCGTCTGGCCTTGCCTCCGTCTACGCGATTACCGCGTATCTCCCTTTGAGCAAATTCGTCGGCGGACCCGGATTCATCACCCTGGAAATTGTCATGCTTCCAATAATCGCCGCATTGCTGAGACCGCCTCTTGCTATGTCAGCTGTCTTCGTCGGCAGTTTGGTGGCGGCGCTGGGACAATCCAGCTTCGTTGCGGCTTTTGGACCCGCGGGACTTCTCATCCCTCTGATCGCTGTTGGGACCGGAAGCATCGGATTCCACTACCGCCTGGGACCATTTGTTCCATGGGCCTATGTCTTAGCAGGCGCCTTGTACTACTTCACTTTCTCCAACGGCGGAACCCTTCTTTGGCTTGTTCCGTACTTTCTGGTGATAGTCTCGGTCCCCTTGATTTTCAGGATTCGCACCAATCCTCGAATTGGACTTCTCTCCTTCTACACCGCGATGGCTGAACAGGTCACTCTCAACATCTTGAGCATCAGCATTCTCGGCCTAACTGGGGCGTTCTGGCTCGGCGTTACGCCTTTGATGTATGTCGAGAGGACCCTAGCGACCATAGGTGGCGCGACGGGAATCGTTGCCCTTAAATCGGGACTGGGAGGGAGACTCGACCTAATGGAGCAGTCGCCTAGGGAGGTGAGACGTTAGAAATGTGTGTTACACCAGTCGTGAAATGCTGGCATTGTGGAGAATGGTTCGTCAAGAAATCTAACAGAGAGAGCTTCGAGGCATGCCCGAACTGTGGAAAGGGCTTCGAACAGCTAAGCCCTGAGGCTCAACGGGCTGTGAAGGCTACCCTTGCGCCATTCTTCGAAGTACCTAGGCTGAAGGCAGAGCAGATCGCAGCCTAGGCTACCTCATTTTTTTTCTGTACTAGCAAATCGAGACTCCCCCTTTCACAAAGTCTGAGACTGTTACCGGATTTTCGAGTCTCTAGTTAGACGCGGAATTTGAACACCCCCTTCCATCTAGAACTCGGTTCTAATGAATTCGAAGAAGAAAGCTAAGACCCGATCAAAATCCAAAACCCGTACAAGATCGAAGTCGCACGCGAAGACGAAGACGCGTGCTCGCGCCGACACCAAGACAACACAGTCTGTAATCGTTGAAGCGCCTCCCAGAATGGAAGTCGTTTTGAATCCTGCATTGAAGACGTGCCAGGAGGTAGAAGTCGGCGACATCGGCGGATTCGGGAGCCCTGACGAGCTCGAGGAGCATGAGAAACGGTGCAGCGAGCCAGCGACCGAGTTCTGCACGAACTGCGGCAAGAATCTGTGCCGAAACCACTACGACCTGATCCACAGAGACCACGACAGTAGCGGACATTCCACCAACGCCAGCACAGCCCAGCAATAGAGACTCCAGAACCCTCACAGTCCCCTGCAAAACACCCTAGAATCGCCTTAGAAACGAAAACCTACTCGGGATCTTGTTAATCCTCCCAACCAGTCAAGCGATACGCCCGCCGTCAATGACCTCACGTCCATGCTAATTTCTCCTGAACTGAAAAAATCCAGAAAAATTAGGTATGCACGCAAATCTCGCGACGCAGATCTCCGAGTCTCCTACTTCCGGTTCTAGGCTAACAAGCCAGACAGTTTCTCAGCATACGGGCACTGACCGACAGCCGATAAGTTGCCGTTTTCAGTTGTTCTTTGTCTTTGCAGCCGTCTGAACCGCGAGCTGCTTCAGAAACCTGGTTCCCACAGGGTCCGTCGCAGCGCGGGTCTTGCTCGTGAAGGGCGATTCTGGCACCCGCGCGTACATCATCATGTAGGGAGCCATCGCTAGGACGATCTTGCTCTCAGCCTTCCGAATATGCTCCTCCAACGTGCTTCGCGGTGTTCCCAGCTTGCCCGCCAGCTCGTCGGCTGTAGTCCGCTTTGGAATCTCATAATATCCACCTTCGATAGCGGCGAGCAACGCTTTCATCTGCTTCTCGGTCAAGTTTCCAAACAGGCTGCTCAGCGACAGAAGGAAAGCGTCGTCTGTCATGCCTTCAGCAGATCCCTTATGCAAGACTTCGGTCTTACCCACCTTGTCAAGTCCTTTGAGCAGACCCCTGACATCATTGTCCTCGAACCCTACAAGCCGGTGATACTCCCATCCTCCGAAGAATACTGGTGGAGGCATCTGCAGGAAATTGTTCGCTCGCACAATCGATCCTATTGAAAGGCCCTGTCCGACACCGCAGATGCAGGTGCGGACGACCATCTGAAACTTGTCTTGACAGAGGGTCTTCGCGATGATCTTACTCTGATATTCTTTGGAGTAATAGGCGAGCTCCTTCTGCATCTCCTGGAACGAGTCTAGACCATCAGACTCTATCTCAAGAATATCAGTGTGGTCATTGCACCACAGGGCGATTCTAGCTCCCGGAAATTTCTTACTCAGACGATTGTGAGGATCCTCATTCTTCTCATCAGGCTGTACCCGGAGGAATAGCTCGAACATGACCTTCAACTGAAACTATTCCACGCGTCAATATAAGGCGTGTACCGGCGTACGCCAGCTAGACAATACCGTGCAGCGCCTCGCGAATTGATGCCGGCGCTCGCTTGCTCAAAGATAATCCGATCCAACGCAGCACTGTCTCCTCTGTGAAGATGAAAATGACAGCGCGAGAAGATTGGGCGAAGGTAACTCGAGGAGTACAAGAAACGCTTTCGAGTCTCATTGTTGCAGTTGGGTCTGTCCGGATATCGAGAAAAGAAAGGAGAGTGAAGCCGAGAGGCCTTCGGCTAGTCTCCTGGGCAGGACGAGCCGACACAGACAGCTGGTTCCGAGCACAATTGGAACATAGCAAGAACCAAGCCCTAATCTACTACACAAAGAACCAAATCAGATAGACACGCCGGACCCCTAGCACCGGCTCTCGACCGTTACAATGGCGTTTTCAGCCAGCTATAGGGGAATCTCCAATAGACGGACGAGCGCAAGTTGGCCTCCAAGCCAGTAATGCTACTGGGAAACCTTACCAGCATACTCCTTACGATAGTCGCCCTCGTACAAGCCCTCTCATGGACGATCGCAGGGCTCCTCATACTCGCAACTCTAACAATCACTACACTTCTCCCCTTCGGCAATACTGAGACCGGTACAGGCCGTTCGCAATCAAAGAAACTTGCAAACCACCTAGCACTCCCAGAGTCAAAGTATTCTCGTGAACGAACACAGGACAGACAGACAGCACGACCACATCAAATCCCGTCAAAACCCGAATCGAAACCGGTTCCAAAGAACGAACCATCAAAATCCTCAACACAGCTCAAGTCGGAGTTTCAGAAAGCGATGATCCCTAAGGTCACACCTCCGAAGACAATCCCCGGGGCTGTCAGCCCGGCCAAACCGACCCCAATGAAATCCAATGCCCCAAACCAAGGGATGCTCAAACCGATTCCACCCAAAGCAGCTCCCACAATTCTTACACCACCAAAAGCCATCCCATCTGAACCAGAGCTCGGCAAACCCACAACAATAGAGCGAGGCGACTATGTGAGCTTCGACGTGGAGCTAGATCAGGGGAAATCGATCACATGTGAAGTCAGCGCGGATGGAAGAGTCAACTTCTACCTCCTCGATGATGATAACTTGACCAGTCTCGATCTAGGAGAGGAGTTCTGGAGTGAGACTGGTGAGGAGGACATTGAAAAGGCGACGCTGGAGTTCAAAGCTCCTCAAAACGGAAAATGGTTCATTGTGGTGGAGAACACCGAGACGAGAGATGTGTCAGCAACGGTGAATGTCAGGAGGAACCCGCCGAAGTCAGACCCTTAGCCTTACCGCTCCAATAAGTCCCGAATTTCAGGCTCATCAGACCTGTGGCAAGAATCCCCGCGCCGGCCTAGCAGATATTTGTTAACAAAGCCTACATTCCTTAGAAGAAAATGCGCCATCCCACTTTGTCAGGACGTCGCCGTCGCAATTTGCGAGAACCCGTACGACGGCGTCGGAACCATCTTGCACCGAGCAGAATGACGCTACTTGTGGCATTGGTCTTCAATTTCGCTGTCTTCTGCGCTTCTCTTTCGGTCAGCAGTGGCCCCGTATTGAACGTCGAAGCGTCAGGTGGAGTCATGTCCAAATCCGGTACAGAAGTGGATGTCATTGCTTCCCCCACTCCTGACTTCTCGATCACCGCTCAAAGTCCAGTGAGTTTCGTCTCGGGCTCTCTGGCCACCTCGCAGGTGGTCGTGAGTCCTCTGATCGAATTTCATTCTAGGGTCGGTCTTACTGCTTCAGTTGATCCAAACGTAGGGCTCTCCACATATGTGAGTCCTTCGAGCCTCGACTTCGGCTCGGGAATTGCGACTGCGACGTTCAGCTCCTCAACGCCAGGAAGGTACACTGTTACAATTACAGGAGCAAGCGGATCACTTTCTCACAATGCCTCAGTGACGGTAACTGTTATGCCGGTTAGGACTGCAGACTTTACGATAACCGCAAGCTCTAGTTTGATGAACGTGAAACCTTCAACTTCAGGCGTGACCATCGTCACCGTCAATCAAAGTAACGGATTCACCGGGACAGTAACACTAAGCACGTCGGTTTCACCAACCGGTCCCAGCGCGACTGTGAGTATTTCGAACATTTCAGGCGGATCAGGTACATCAACTCTCACGGTCTCTATCGACACTAGCGTTCCCTCTGGAAATTACACCGTAACCGTCCTCGCGACTAGTGGAAATCTCGTTCATTCGACATCCATAACCGTCACAGTTAGCGGAGTTCAAGACATTAGGATGACTGCAAATGTCTCATCGCTCAGCTTCATCAGCGGGTCGTCGGCTACGGCGATTATCTTCGTTTCTCCACAGAACGGTTTCACAGGCACGATCACCCTCGCGCTTACAGCTAGAGCTGGACTATCATGCAACCTCAGTCCTACAACTATCCGATCCTCGGGGACAAGCATGCTCACGTGTAACAGCCGCGCAGTCGGCGACTATACCATCACGATCAAAGCTACGGGCAGAGCCAGCCAGCATACCACGACATTGAACGTGCATGTGCTGGATGTGTCGCAGAGCGCACCCGCCCCCTCGAAGATTCTGGGACTTACTCCTGCCATCTTCTATAGCCTAATTCTCGGGTTTGCCATTGTCGTCCTGGGAGCACTTCTCGCACTAAAATCAAGACGGGCTTCCGCTCAGCTTGCTTAGGGAGATGTCTATTTCTTCCACGTGCACATCTTCTGATCGACCGTGTGAGCATGCATAGGATAGGCGTCCTGTTCAAACATCCTCAGCTTGCACTGGACCCCGTGCTTAGGACATAGTGCCTGGCAGGGCCTCATGTCCTTTTCGACTGTAGAGAGTGCCATAGTCCGGACAATATCGTGCTCCCGGTTATCTCCTTATCGCTCAAACGGGTCCCGAACAGTGAACCGAACTCCAAAATCTAGACTTGTGCGCCTAGGGCCTTCAACTTGTATCGTAGGTGCTTCTCCATGTTCTTAGTCATCAAGAGTCCGCTCTTCATGCTCTTGTAGACGAAGAGCCAGTAGTCCTTTTGAGACCTCCCCCTCATATCGTCATCTAGCGTATAGAGTTCCAGTTGGTCGAGGAGATTCATTACGTCCCTATCCCTCAAGCCATCAACCTCGCTAAAGGAAGCCCTGTTCTTTCATCCACTGGTCAGAGAAGATCTTGCTGAGATAATTCCGTCCGCTGTCAGGAAGAAGAGTCACAATAGTCTGTTCTTTTCGCATATCTTCTGCAATTTTTAGAGCTGCGAATATTGCAGCGCCTCCAGATCCGCCGACAAGGATTCCCTCTTCTCTCGCGAGTCGCCGCGTGAGATGGAACGCGTCCTTGTCTGAAACTTGGATGACCTCGTCGACGACTTTCATGTCCATGGTCTTTGGCATGAAATCCTCTCCTATACCTTCCACGTGATACTGGTGAGGCTCCTCTTTCTCTCCGCGAAAGCGCGAGTAGAATATCGAGCCCTCGGGATCTACTCCAATCACTCTGATCGTTTTCTGCTTCTCCTTCAAAAAGCGTCCAGTCCCGCTGATGGTCCCACCAGTACCCATCCCACAGACGAAAACGTCTAGTTTTCCACCGGTTTGTCGCCATATCTCCGGCCCAGTCGTTTGATAGTGAGCCGTCGGATTCGCCGCGTTCACGTACTGGTTGGGCATGAAAGAGTTCGGGGTCTCCCTGGCGAGACGCTCGGCTACCTTGATGTAGTGTTCAGGCGAGTTTGGTGAGACGTTAGTCGGGGTCACAACGACGCGGGCGCCGTAGGCTCGGAGTATACTTCGCTTCTCCTCGCTCATCTTGTTCGGCATAGTGAAGATCATCTTGTAGCCCTTGACGCACGCCGCCATTGCTAGCCCCGTTCCAGTGTTCCCTGATGTCGGCTCTATGATTGTCCCGCCGGGTTTCAGGAGACCTTTCTTCTCAGCTTCCTCTATCATCACCCTGCCTATTCGATCTTTTACGCTTCCGCCAGGGTTCAGATTCTCCAGCTTGACAAGAATCGTGGGGTCTATGCCTTCAGTGATCTTGTTAAGACGAACGAGGGGAGTATTTCCGACGGCATCCAGTATCGTGTTGTAGAGTTCCGTTGAAACAACCGCTCCTTCTGAACCATGAAGATGCTGTCGTGGTTTATCTGAATGATGGACCCAGTCCTCGAGAACAAGGCTTGAAAAAGTAGACTCTAGCGTGGAACCGGACTCTATTCTGCAAAAACAACGGTCTGGGTAAGGAATCTATAAATCGTGGGATTCCCTGCCTGCGGGGAATCCAAAGCGATGACTCCCCATGGCTCCTCTGCTAGCATTCGTAGACATATTCGTTGAGTCAGCCCACATGGACGATGTAGTCCAGGCACTGGCTAAGCTTGACAATATCGAGGAGCTGTACGAAGTCACCGGCGAATTCGACATCGTAACCCTAGTCACGGCTGATGACATCGAAGAGTTCAGGGACGTTTTGAAGAACAAGATCATGAAGATCAAGGGCGTCAAGAGCACCGTCAGCTCTATCGTATTGAAGACTCATAAGGGAGCGCGTTTTTCGAGCGAGTTTCTCACTCCCGCTCCTCACGCCTCGATTGCTGTTAGCCACAAAGACTAACATCGAGCATATCATGAAGCCCCTACTCAGCCAATGGGAGCCTGCCAGCCCTGATACAGCCCAGCGACTTTCTCACACTTCTGCTAATCCTTTCGACTGCCATAATTCTGGGCCGGCTACTCGCGCCATACATCGCTAGCATCTTCACGGGCGCACCTAATCGTATCGATAGGATCCTCGGCCCAATAGAGAACAGAATCTACCGGCTTCTTGGCATAGATCCTACTCGTGGCATGGGGTGGAGGGAATATTTTCTCTCCGCTGTAATTGTGAATATTTTCCAGATGAGCCTCGCCTTCATCATCTTCGTCTTCCAGAACATTCTCCCACTGAACCCCCAAGGATTCTCGGGTCTCAGTCTCGACCTGGCTTTCATGCAGGTCATCAGCTTTGCGACCAACACGAACCTTCAGCACTACAATGGAGAGGGGGTATGCAGTAGTCTTCCGAACTGTTATCCCCTATCATCTGTGCCGGGCCTTTCCTATTTCAGCCAGATGACTGCTGTACAGTTTCTGCAGTTTACAAGCGCGGCTACTGGCCTCTGTGTGGCGGTCGCCATGATCCGCGGCTTCATTATTCGAAGCCAGAACTTGGGAAACTTCTACACTGACTTTGTCCGATCTCTAACCAGACTCTTTCTACCATTCTGTCTCGTCGCTGCGCTGATCTTTGTTGGGCTAGGTGTTCCTCAGACAATCGGAGGCTATCAGACGGTCCAGACAGTCGAGGGAGCGACACAGACGATTCTAGTCGGACCCGTGGCATCGCTTGTTGGCATCATGCAAATCGGCGCCAACGGAGGGGGATACTACGGCGCGAACTCTGCCTATCCATTCCAGAACCCGAATCCCGCCTCTGACATTTTCCAGATCCTGCTCATGCTACTAATCCCTACCAGCCTTTGTTTTGTGTTTGGGCAACTGCTCGGAAAGCGACGGGAGACGCGTCCAATCATTATGGGAGCCTACTCTCTCTTTTCCCTCGACCTGCTGCTAGCCTTCCTTCCGAACTATGGTCTTGGCCAAGGGCTAGAGGTCCGCATCGGAGGCTTCTTCTCAACATTCTGGACCGTCGTCACGACAGCGGTCACGACCGGATCAGTGAATTCGAGCCTCGCAGGAATGCATCCACTGGTCATCCTCTCTGCCCTCATGGGCATGCTGATCCAGTCTACTCCTGGAGGCAAAGGGGTTGGTCTGATGTACATGGTGATGTATGTCATCATCACTGTATTCATCGTCGGTCTGATGTCCGGCCGAACCCCAGAATATCTTGGAATGAAGATCAACGCACGCGATGTCAAGCTTGTAATGGTCGCATTCCTGGTTCATCCCATCATCATTCTCGTTCCTACAATCCTCGCCTATGCGTCAGGTGCAGCATCCGCCATAGGGGTCTCGACCGGCTCTACTGGTTTTACCCAGATCTTCTACGAGTTCACGTCCGCGGCGTCGAATAACGGCTCCGACTTTCTAGGCGCAGCTGGAAACACTCCATTCTTCAACATCTCAACCGCGCTGGTCATGTTCATAGGCCGCTTCGCCCCAATTGGAATCCTACTCGCTCTGGCCGGGTCAATGATCAATCGGAAGCGATCCACCGAGATTGGTCTTAGAACAGACAGCATTACCTTCACAATCGTCCTGGTTGGAAGTATACTACTGCTCGTTGTTCTGGCATTCTTTCCCTTCCTGGCGCTAGGACCGATTCTAGAATTCTTCCAGAAACGAGTGAACGGGTTCTGAGAAAATGGCCTCTAAGATCTCCCGACCTACTTCGCTTCACTTACCGAGTAATCTCACCTCAACCAAAACGCTCCTCGACTCGCTCGTCAGAATGAATCCCACACGGCTGATCGCAAATCCTGTAATGTTCATCGTAGAACTAACATTCTTCATCGTCACCGCGATGGCGATCTATCCTCCTGCTTTCTATCCAGTTGCGAGTCCGAACATGACAGTCTACTACGTCGAAGTTGCCCTGATACTGCTGATCACCGTTTGGTTCAGCACCTTGGCCGATGCGCTGGCTGAGACTCAGGCCAAGAGTACTGCGAGCAGTCTGCGAAGTCTAGAATCGGAGGTGCAGAGCAAGAAGATCGTAACTGAGAACGACGTCAGGCGTATCGTCGCGACTCCCTCAACTGGGCTACGTAAAGGAGACATGATCCTCCTAGAGAAGAACGACGTCGTCCCGATCGATGCGGAAGTTCTCGAAGGAATCGGAATGGTGGATGAGTCACTGCTAACTGGCGAGTCCACGCCTGTCAGAAAGGCTCCAGGAGACGAAGTAATTGGCGGTTCCAAGGTGATCAGCGACACTCTCACTGCTCGAGTAACGGTGAACCCTGAGGACACCTACATCAGCGAAATGATTAGGCTAGTAGAATCATCGAAGAGGCCTAGGACACCAAACGAAGTGGCCGTTACTATGGTTCTGATTGGTCTGACGGCAATTTTCACAATAATTGTCGCAGCTCTTCTGGGACTATCGATTACCCTTAATCTTGCGGTGGACCTTTCCATCCTCATCGCGCTCTACGTCTGCCTCCTGCCAACGACGATTGGTGCATTGCTTCCGTCGATTGGGCTTTCAGGGATTTCCAGGCTCTATCGTAGAAAGATCGTGGCCAAGTCTGGAAGAGCGGTTGAAAGAGCGGGGGATACTGACGTGATCATTCTTGACAAGACCGGGACGATCACTGTCGGGAACAGGCAAGCTGTAGAATTCATTCCCTTCGAGGGTCACTCTGACAAGGAAGTGGGCGAAGCAGCGTTTCTCTCATCGTGGCATGATGATACGCCAGAGGGCCGAAGCTTGATTCGGCTCGCTTATGAGGACGGTTTTGTTCCGAGAGAATTGAACGCTCTGGCGGTCTCTGAAGTGTACGAGTTTTCGGCGAGCACCCGGACGAGCGGTGTCAAGATAACTCAAGGTACAGGGTTCATGCTGCCAAAAGGAGACAAGTCAGGCCGGGAACGTGGGAGGCTGCGGAGAAAGTTTGAGGCTCATCAAGAAGCCGGATCCGCGATCGCAGAGGATGAGACAGAGATAATCAAGGGCGCTCCCGACGCGATAAAGAAGATCGCCCGCTCGGTTCCTTCGAACTTCGACGCCCTGGTAGACCGGATCTCAGGCCAAGGAGATACGCCTCTTGCCTTGACGCGAAACAGAGAAGTTGTCGGAATCATCCGGCTCAAGGATGTTCTGAAACCTGGCATCAAGGAGAAGATTCTGTCTGTCAAGGTGATGGGAATTCGGCCTGTCATGTTGACGGGCGACCAGCCTCTCACGGCGAAAAGCATAGCTAGTGAAGTCGGGATAGACGAATACCGACCGGAGGCCAAGCCCGAGGACAAGTACGACATCGTGACGAAAGAACAAGCTGAGAGCCGAGTAGTCGCAATGATCGGAGACGGGACAAACGATGCGCCCGCTTTGGCTGTCGCTGACGTCGGGCTCGCGATGAACTCTGGAACTCAAGCAGCCAAGGAAGCTGCTAACATGGTAGACTTGGAATCAAACCCTGCCAAGATCATCGAAGTGGTCATGCTCGGCAAACAACTTCTCATGACCCGGGGGGCAGTAACAACCTTCAGTATTGCGAACGACGTCGCAAAATATTTCGCCATAGTCCCGGTAATGTTCGCAACCACCCTCCCGGAATTGAAGGCTCTGAACATTCTCGGGCTCGGATTGAACACCGCAGTTCTCTCGGCGCTCATCTTCAACGCTGTAATAATTCCCCTTCTCATTCCTATCGCCATGAAAGGAATCCGATTCAAACCCTCAAGCACCATGGGTCTCTTCATCAGGAACGCGCTCATCTACGGAGCCGGAGGAATCATAGTTCCCTTCATCGGAATCAAGCTCATCGACATAGCACTGTTATCAATAGGAGGATAGGATTGAGTTGAGTGTCAAGAGCGAAGTAAAACGAAACTATGGACCCGCACTAAGACTAGCCGTCATCTCAATGCTACTCTGCGGTCTGGTCTTCCCACTGGTCGTAACCGGATTTGCTCAAGTCCTACTTCACGACCAGGCAAACGGTTCCTTAGTCCATCTCAACGGTGGCAACGGCAGGACAATAGGCTCGTACATCGTCGCCCAAAACTTCTCCAAACCATTCTTCTTCCATTCACGAAACGTCACGCTGTCAGCCTCCGGCGTAGACCCGGACATCACGCTTCAAGATGCGCTCTCACAAATCCCTCGAATATCTGCCGCGACCAACATTACGCAAAGTAGCCTCTCCAGCCTTATCAGTCAGAACATAGAGCG
>Ga0070707_100001786_pt1 | contig 20710 bp, 21 predicted proteins | sample KBSK5502metaG_FD_65468 | JGI IMG/M metagenome (GOLD analysis project Ga0070707, IMG submission 65468) | Corn, switchgrass and miscanthus rhizosphere microbial communities from Kellogg Biological Station, Michigan, USA - KBS K5-50-2 metaG | ecosystem: Host-associated > Plants > Roots >...
GAGGGTGGATGGCTGTTTGGTCGGCCAAGTGGTACCACCGGCAGCGGTAAACGTTCCGTCGCCCGTTCCCTTTGCGGGATTCAATGCCAGGAATTGCATTTTCCCGGTGAACAACCTCCTCATCGGCACTCTAGACTTCAGCGTGGCGCCGGGTGATGGGTTCTTCCTCCCTACCAGTGCCGATTCGTTTGCCACACCAATACCCGAACCCACCACGCTGCTCCTCCTGGGCACCGCGATGACCGGGCTGGGGCTGGCTGCTCGCTGGAGGCCCAGGCAGAACTAGCAGTCGCACCGCAGATGGCAACCCACGCGAGCGTCGAGTCCCCTCGGCGCTCGTGGCATTCTTGGGGCCTCTGTGCAAGCGCGTGGGCAGGGTCAATCCATTGCCTTACACGCTCGGTGCCTCGGGCTCGTCGCCCCACACGAGCTTGGGGCCTTCCGCGGGCGTATCGAGTAAGGCCTTCCAGACTGCTGCCGGAGGCCAGGGGAACGTGATCCGCGGGATGCGGAGCGGGCGACCAGTACGCCGGCTCCACTCGTCGATCTCTGCGGCGTGCGCGTTGGCCGCGGCCCTGAGCCATTGGAACCGAGAGCGAAAATGCGCCATTTCGCCGCTCTCGGAAAGGTGGCGCACGCCGGAAGTCCGGGTGACACCATGGCCGACACTCACTGACGCGCGCCGGCGCGGGGGCCGGTGGCACGTGGAAGTCCGGATGGACCCACTTGGGCTGCTCGAGCACGGGGGCCGGCCGCGCGTGGGCGTTCTCTCGAAACCAGGGCTCAATGAACCGGCCTGTGTCTTTCATTCGGCTCCTCTCACCGCCACGAGCTCCAGTGTGACCCGGTCCACCGATTCATCCGGCGTCGGTCGGCCTCGTCGAGCCGCCGCCCCTCTTCGATATCCGCGAGGCGGTCGGCTTCGGCCTTCTTCTGGAGTTCGGCCGATAAGGCCGCCGCCGCGAGCCCCGCGCGCTGCCGTTTCTCTTCGTCGTCTTCCGCCTGCTGGCGCGCCTCGGCCTCGAGCGAACGCGCCGGCGTCGCGAACGGCGCCGCCGCAGGGACGGGGGCCCGGCCACGCCCAATCACGAGGATCCCGTTGGAACGCTGCCACCAGAGTCCCGAGCCGGCATCAGCCAGCGCGGCGACGAGCATCCGGACCACCACCGCATGGTCCTGGTGAACGGCCGTGCGATCCGTCACCTTGACGCCCATCGGCCCGACCTCGTAGGAGAGACCGAGCAGCTCTTCGCGAAGCTGGAGATGCCGCGGGAGGATCAGCGTCCGGTTCGAGAGCCGGTGCGCCAGGAGCGGCCACTGCTCGGCGTGCGCCTTGGCCGTCGGCACGAACAACTCGACGCCCGGCAACTCCTGCTGAAGGTCCTGGGCAATGCTGATCCCCTGCCAGCTCTCAATCTTCGTCGTCACCGTCTGGCGATTCGCGTGGAGCGCGCGAATCGTCTCCTTGATCGCCGACATCCTCACCGGCGCCTCGCGGCTGCCCTGAATCGTGATCAGCCGGCATACATAGAGCACGCCGTCCGTGAGATGGGCCGCGCCCACGACTGCTGGGTCGCCGATGTAGCCGAGATCGACCGCCATCGCGTGATCGGGCTCGGGACAGGCCCAGAGCCGCTCCACCCACCCCATGCCCATCGCCGCATCGACGTCCGCGGCGGAGGTGAAACTATCCGCGCCCTCGATCCACTGGTTCTGATGCTCGCGGGCGAACTGGCCCGGCATCAGGAGCTCCTGCTGGAGGGTGAGGAAGTCGGGCCGGACGCGCGGGCTCAGGTTCTCGCTCGAATACCACCAGAACACGCGGCTCATCCGGCGGCCTCCGCCAATTCCTTCACGCGCCAGAGCGGGCCCGACCGCGAGCGGCCCACCGTGCTGGTCACCAAGGTGAACGGGTCCAGCACCGACGCCTGGGCGGCCAGGAGGGACGCGAAGAGCTCGTCATCGCGGACCCAGCCGATCTCGTCGTAGAGATTGACGTCAGGATGCAGGCCGCGGCTCGACCCGTGCTCTCGGCTGCGGACGATCCACCGGGAGCCTGTCGAGGGGACGACGATGCTGTCAGCCCGGAACTCCACGGCCTGCTCGAGGTCGCGATGGGACCGCAAGATCCGCTTGCCGTGCTCGAGCGTCACCTTCGCGCCTTCGATATCGAGGGCCACGGAGAGGATCTCCTGCGGCGCCGGCCCCGTCGTTAGCCGCCAGGCCCCGACGGCGGAGCTGCCCCAGCTCTTGCCGTTGCCGCGGGGCACGCTGATCCCCGCAAGCGGATGCATGAACCGGCCTCCCGCACGTCGACTCGCCTGGCCGAACGCCTCGGCCTGCCAGTCGTAGAGCTCGATGCCGAAGTAGGCGGCCCAGGCCAGGAAGTCTTCACTCAGACGCAGCAGCAGGTCAGCGTCCAGCATTGGCCTTCTCACGATGGGCCTGGGCGACAAGCGCAGGGAAGTCCTGACGCCCGTTGCGGCCCGCGAGCTCCCGGAGCTTCTCGAGTCCCTGACTGTAGCTGCCGTCCGCAAGCCCCTGTCGCCGAGCCAGGCGTTCGATCGCCTGGGCATTCGGCCTCCTGCCTCGACCGATCCGCCTGGCCCGTTGAGCCGCTGTGAGCGCCTGAGTCGCGGCCTCGAGCTGGACGCGCAGCGCCGCCACGCGGCCCGCCTCGAAGCGCAGCAGCGGCGTGGGCAAGTCGAACGCCTCGGCCAGGGCGTCAAAGGCGCGGCGATAGGCCCAGCCTTCGAGGCCATCGTGACGGCCGAGCAGCCGCGGTGCCCCGCCCTTGAGGAGCCGACGGCCACCCATCAGCGTGCCTTCCTGACGACTTCAGCACACGGATCAGCACACAGGCGCTTACCCACGAGCCGCCTCCTTGTCGGACGCAGACTTAGCCGCGATGAGAGCCGGCTTGGCCCGACTCCGTATCCGCGCACGCCGCGCACGCCCCTGCTCTCTACCGGCCAACCATTCGAGCAGCCGCTGCCGTGGGAAGCGGACCAAGCCATTGAACTCGAGCACCGGCATCGAGGGATCAGCCTTCCGGAGCTTGTAGACGCTTTTGCTTGAGCACTGCAGCAACTCCTTGCCGACCTGCTCGGCCGTCATGTAGGGGGCCCCAGCGCCAGGCTCAGAAGGGCAAGGCGGCGCACCGACAGGGTTACCTGGTGACGGGGCCGCGTCCCTTAAAGAATCACTTGAAGGTTTCATCGCGTTCGGGCATAGTGGCCGCGACATCGGTCGACTGGGTGAGGGAGCGGCGGCCGGAAACCTGGCGGAGACGGGCCGTCGCTCCACGGTGTCGCTGCTGATAGTGCTCGGCCTTCTCGGTCCGAGAGGCTGAGGCCGACGCCGTCCCGCCCCAGCACATCGCCTGAAATCCTGCCAACGCTGCGTTGCAAGTGTGGGCGCCCGCACGCGGAAGTCCCTGGGTAGGGTGGAGAAGGAGCTGGAGCTGGAGTAGGTAGTGGTTCTGGTAATGGTGTAGGAGAGGGGCAGCCGGGGTCATGGCTCGAGGTCTCTGGCTGCGTCGACGCCGACCAATCGGTCAATGACGGAGTAGTAAGTGGATTCCGCAAGTGGGCGCCGCCGGTTGTCGACAATCACGGTACGCACCTTGACCCGTAGCAGGCGATGCCTGAAGACGGCGACGCTCAGGCGGTCCTTCCTGGTGGGGCGGCGGCCGGCGGCGATTTGCCAGGCTCGGGCGTAGTTGCTGGAGGGCGCGAATCGGCCGTTCGGCTGTGCGGGGCAGTGGTAGGGCAGCTCGACACCTGCGGTCAGCTCGTCCGTCGCGGTGGCGGCCGGCAGGATCTTGAACCACAGGACGACCTCGGGTCGACCGAAGGGTCGAGGGCGTTCGGCTTTCACGAAGACGGCCGGGTACTCGAGGGCGGGGATGAGCGGCGGGAGCTCGCGCTCGAGGACGAACTCCAGGTCCTTCGCCTCCTCGGTGCGGCTCGAGGTCTCGGTGGCATCGGGCTCAGGGCGACGCGGCGTCTCCATTTACTCGGCCTCGTCGCTGCCGAAGAAATGCTTGCCGAGTTCCGCCGCGATCTTCGAGGGGATTGGCTCGCGCCCGCGCTCCATCTTTGAAAGATGCGAGACCTGAACCCCGATGGCCGCGGCCGTGTCGGCGAGGCGCTCGCCGAGAATGGTTCGATTGATGCGAGCGAGCGAGGCGGGATTGGTGGTACGACCTTCTTCGTTCCGCGGCTCGGCCATAGGCCACCCTTTCTGGCAGTGGGGGCCATGACCGCGTATTCAGTTACGCCGGCCGTCCTCGACGCACCCAGCCCCTTTCGGGCCCGGGCCAACTTTTGCGTCGAGGCCCTCGAGTCACACGAGGGATTAGCTTCTTGCCCGTCCGGCCTTCACAAAGGAAGGCCGAGACGTTTCTCTACAAACTATTTACCGCATCGCCTCCGAACTTGTCAAACGTTTCAGATCGAGTCCTGGCACCTGAGGTCGCCACCGGACCTAAGTCCTCCGCTCCCGGCGCCGGGATGAACATTTTACCGGCCCGCTCATGTGCTGACCGTGTGCTGAACGACCCCGAGGTTGAGGCGACAGGAAGGAACGGCTTTCCGTCGCCTTCCTCGTAAGTCCGCGAATCTCGGAGAGGTCGGTTGCAACCCCTCGGCTTCTAACCCCTCTCCATTTGACCAAGACTCAGCCCTCGCCTCGCTTCCGAGCGCCCACCAGGTCCGAGAGGCGCGATTCCAGCAGCGCGCGCAGCGCGGGATCGTCGCGGTGGTAGCGGTCCTCGACATCGAGCACGCGGACTTTCCAGTCGAGCCCGGGCCAGCGCTCGGCGATGAAGACCGCGTGGTCGGGTTCCATGACCGCGACCAGGTCCGCCCATTCCAGATCCGCGTCCGTTACCGGCCGCGGACAGAAGGGCGAGATCCCGGCCGAGCGCGTTTCGTGGGCACCGGGCGCCAGCTCGCGGATGACGGCTGCGGCGGCGGGGCTTCGCGCGACATTGCCGGTGCAGATGAACAGAAGGCGCACCGGAGGATTCTAGCAGGTGTCCCGGACGCTCCGATCGGGAGCTGAGGCGGTTCTGTGCGGGCAAAAAGGCCGGGAATGGGCGCGGCAGGTCGGGCACCTCGATCAGTGGGATACCAGTCGCGCTGGCCGGTGGAGCCACGGCGAGCCAGGTTTCCATCGGCCCGGGGGCCAGCAAGAACAGCGCTCTCGGCTCCGTGATGTCAAACGCCGTCCTGATCCGGGTGCTCGGTCCAACGACCCGGGTCACGATCGGGGGCAGCTGGCAGCCCTTCGGGCCTCGGAAAGCCCGGAACGACGCTGAGCGTCCGCAGGGCCCCATTTTTCGTCGCTCCATGGACGCCGGATTCGCTTTCCGTTGATCGCTGCCTCTTCTTTTCAGCTAGTTAGCCCCTAGCCACCCTTGGCACTCCGATTGCTCGATCCTCTGTAGGGTTCAACTGCCTTGCTGCGACTCACGACGGTCTAATCGGGGGCGACGGTCGGATGAATTGGCGGAACAGGCTGGCGATGATTCAGGCGCTGCTCCTGGCATTGGTCCCTGCCTCGGCGCTCGCCGAGAGCTCGACCAATGTCGGAGTCGTGACCACGCTGACAGGGCAGGCCACGGTGGCGCGCGCCTCCCTGTCCCAGCCGCTACCGCTCCGCTTCAAGGACGACGTGTTCGTTCAGGACCGCATCAGCACAGCGGAGAAATCCATCGTGCGGGTGCTGTTGGGCGGCAAGGCACTGGTGACGGTCCGCGAGCTTTCGGTTCTGACCGTCACCGAGGAGCTAGGCCGGTCCACCGTCGATCTCGGCTCCGGTAAAATCGCGGTGGGCGTAGCCAGACAGCGCATGCGGCCGGGCGAGATTCTCGAAATCCGCACCCCGAATATCGTCGCCGCGGTTCGTGGCACGGTGCTCGTGGTCGAGATCATCAGGGCCTCCGCGGATTCGCAGCGCGGGCCGACTCCCCCCACCACCAATGTCCACGTTATCCACGGCCTCGTCGACGTCTTCCCGACCGGTCAGCCGGGAGCGCCCCCAGTCCAGGTCGGGACCCTTCAGAGCTACAGCCAGATCGGCGGGGCCGCCGGCAAGCTGCGCGACCTCACGGCGGAAGCTGCCCAAGCTCTGTTCGCCGACCTCACGTCCGAGCCGCAGTTCACCCAGGGGCCCGATGATTTCCTGTACGCCCTTGGCTACCGCGAGCAGGTGCGCGCGGCAGCGCTCGCGCTGGCCGACGCGCTGCAAGGGGGGCGGGCAGCGGCCGGCAACCCATTCGATGCCGGGCGGGAGGGGTCGAGCCTCATCCTGCCGCCCATGATCCCAATCGACGTCCAAGACAGCGCCGCCGCCGCCGGCCGACGCTGCGTGCCCCTCGGGCTCGGCACGCCCGCCGCCATCCGGGCCCGCTGCGCGCGCTAGACGAGCGGCGCGGCCGCCGAGCGAGGCGGCAAAGCTGGCCAGCCCCCGCGCCGCCCCCGCCCAAGATCCAAGTGAAGCCGTTCAAGGCGCACGACGAGGCGCCCGGGCCTCCCCACCTCCGCCCGCCTCAGTACTGCCAGGACATGATCAGCGAGAAGACGTTCCGGTCGTAGGAGAAGATGGGCAGGTTCGAGCGCGCCACGGTGCGCTGGTACTCGAAGGCCAGCGTGAGCGGGCACGGCGTCGTGGGCGCGCAGCCAATGCTGGCCGGGCCAAGATTCTGGGACAGAGTCTGCTCGATTCGCGCCACGTGGTTCTGCTCGAGATCCTCGCGCTTGACGGTGCCCGGGTTGATGGCCGGCAGGATGGAGTTGGCGTGCGAGTAGTGCCGCTGGTGAAGGTCGAAGTCATAGCGAAGTCGGGTCGTCTGCCATGGCAGCGTGTACTGCCCCCCCACGATGTAGCGATGACCCTGGTAGGAGTAGTCCCGCCCGTCGGCGTCCTCGATGTCGAACTGATACCCAAAACGGATCAGATGGCGATCGTTCGCAAAGCGCAACACGTGAGTGATTCCGAGCATCCCGTTGCGCGCGTCGCGGGACTCCTCGGGCGCCAGATTGGAGTCATGGGCGAAGTCCTTGACCTGGACTCGCGCCTGAAGCGAGGTGAGGTTCATCGCGTTCTCAACCACAGTGGCAAAAGCGGTCGCCGTGTGACGGCTGAGGAACTCCTTCTCGCCGAGGTAAATGATGTCGAAGCTGTACTGGGCACCCAGTTGGTAGGGCATGGCCGCCACCGCGCCCCGGTAGGTGAGCGCGGCAACGCCCAGGTGGTTCCGGACGTTGAAGGACGGCAGGTCGTTGTCGTAAGTCTGGAAAAACGAGTAGGTCACCGTGGACTCCCACGGCCCCGTCCGCAGCCAGGTGTAATCCAGGCGGAGCGTGCCCAGCTCGCCGGTCGTATGGGTCTTTCGCTTGCGCACCTCTTCCGCCGTCGGATCGTGGCTCGGCTGCGGGTTCACCGCCACATTGGTGTCGTAGAGAAAGCCCAGTCGGACCTCGGCGTGGAACCGGCGCTCAGCCGCGCGTGCGGCCGCGATCGTGTCGCGGATTCGCTCGGCCGGACCGGTGAGCGCCGAGCCGGTCTGCAGCCGCAGCGCGGCGTCCACCTCGGCCGCCGCCTGTTCCGGCAGACCGAGGATGGCCAGCGTGAGACCCGCGTAGAACTTCGCCAGCTGCTGGATGTTGGGATTGGTCGATCGCTCGGACTGGAAGGCCCGCAGCGCGCCCTGGTAGTCCTTTTTGCGGTAGCGCATGAGCCCGACGTAGTAGCCCACCCCTTCCGTCTCGGGCCGCTCGGTGAAGATCGGGGTCAGGAGCGGCTCGGCCTTGTCGTACCGCTCGAGCGAGAAATACGCGACGCCGAGCAGGAAGCGCACCGAGAAATCGGCAGGCGCCAGCGTTCGGGCCCGTTCGAGGGGCTCGACCGCCGCCTCGGTCTTCTGCTGCGCCATGAGCACGAGACCCTTGTAGTAGAGCGCTTCAACGTTCTTCGGCTCCTGGGCCAGCGCCTCTTCGAGATAGCCTAGGGCTTCATCGTAGCGGCGCGCCTCGTAGGCGAGGATGGCCTGGGCCACGAAGACGTCGGTTTCCGACTGCTGGGCGGCGGCCGGCCGAGACGCGACGAGCACGGTGGCGAGGGCGCCGGCGAGACAGAGGCAGAGGAGCAGGCCCGGAAGCACGCCCCTCCGCCCGGCAAGATAGCGATTCCGCATGGATCTCCACATGGGAGCAAGGAGCCGCGCGCGATCTCTGACCGAATCGCGAGACAACACACCTTTTTACCAGAAAGGGATGGGCGCGTCTACCTTAAGGGTGGGGGGAGCTGAGCCTATCTGATGGCGATATAAGGCGTCATTTCAGCCTGTGGCGGCGAAAGGTTAGAACGTGCCGCCTCCTCCGCCTCCCATCCCCCCGCCGGAGAAGGCGCCTGAGAACCCGCTGCCCCCGCTCCAGCCGCCTCCGCCGGCGCCCCGGCGGCTGGTCAGGATCGCCTGCTCGGTGCGGCTGTTCAAGCTGTTCACCGCGAGGTTGTAGTTGGAGAGCGAAAACGGGTCGCGGCCGACGTACCACGTGGGCGCATCGACCTTGAGCCCCTGGAAATTGAAAATCCACCGCTCGCTCACGCCCAGCGCGATCGCCCAGGGCAGCCAGTGGTGCAGCGTATCGGCGGGCATTCGCGCGAGCCGGTCCTTCTCCGCCCGCTCGAGAAAATCCTGGAAGCCGCGCACCCGGACCAGCATCTGGGCGCCGCGCATGGTCTTGCGCGGCATCAGCGGCGCGAACGCGCAGACGGCCGCGCCGCTCAGGCCGAGCCCCAGAGCCAGCGTGAGCGGGCGAACGCTCAGCCAGTCGGACGACCACACGAAGACCACTCCCGCCAGGGCGAGCAGGGCAACGCCGGCCATCAGCCACTCGGATCGGACCACCCCGGGCGAGTTCGGGAACAGCCCGTCGAGAACGAGCGCCCGATACACCCCGTCCCGGAGCGGCGGGAACACGTTATCGTAATCGCGGCGCACTTCGGAGAGCAGGCGCGTGTCCCGGCTCCCGTCGCCTCCGAAGAGGCGCGAGAGGATCAGGGCCTCCACCGGACGAAGTCCGGGATCGCCGGCCACGGGACGCAGACGGCGGAAGAGGAAGTCCGGCTCTCCGCCGGCGTCGCCGGTCTGCTCGATCCGGAGATAGCCGCGCACCGCCAGATCCACGAGTGTCGCGCTCACATCGCGAGGGTGGGCGCGCTCCGCCACCAGCGCGCCGGCCTCGGCGGGAATGATCCCGTCGGGCGGCGCGTACTCGGGTTTGATGGAGCGATTGATTGCCGGATCGCGTCCGTACGCCCTCCAGGTCCAGAGCAGCAACGCCAGGCCGAGCAGCGGCAGCCCGAGCGGCCAGTTATCGCCGAAGAACCACATGGTCTCTCGCTCGAGTCCCGCGAGCGGCACGGCGCCGGCCGGCCACGCCACCGCCACGGTGAGCCCTTCGCGCGGCCGCAAGTTCCGTGTGGTCCGGATCGTGATGAAGTTGTCGGCGCGCTCCTCGACGTAGTCCGAGCCCCCGACTCCGTAATATCCCGTGTATGCGACGGAGCGGACGCTATCGAGCGGCACGCCCGCCGGCGAGGCGACCAGTACCTCGGCCTCCCGGATCGACACCTCCCACTCGTTGCCGGTGACGTTCCAGTACAGCTCCTGGTGGTCGTCGACGTCGAACAGCCCGCGGCGAACCCGATAGGCGACGATGACGGTCTTCGTGGTGTTCACCGCGCCGGGGACCCACGCCTTGATCCGGACGTAGCCGTCGGGGCGCGAGATCTCGGCGCGCAGCGGCTGCACGTTTTCGTCGAAAACGCGGATGCTGTCCAGCCGCAGCGCGTAGTCGAAGCCGCCGCGCCTGTAGCGCACGGGAATCGTCCGGTAGATCCCCTGATGACTGCCGCGGAACTCGAAGGTGATCGCCTCCCGGACGCCGAGCGTGGCGTCGCGATTCACCTCGAGCGTGACGGAGAAGCGGTCGATGCTGAGGCCGCGGGACTGCGCCCCTGCCGCGCCGGGGAGGAGCAGCCAGAGCGCCGCGGCGAGACCGAGCGCCGCGGCCGGGCGCGCTCGGGTGATGCTCAGCTCCCGAAGGATACGCGGGGCACCTGCCGGTCCTCGGGCTGATCCGGCTCGAAGTACGTCCGCTTCACGAACCGGAAAAAGGACGCGATCAGGTTGGAGGGGAAGGTGTCCACCATGGTGTTGAGGTCGCGCACCACCGCATTGTAGTAGCGGCGCGCCTCCTGGATATTGTTCTCGATGTCGGTCAGCGTGCCCTGCAGCGACTGGAAATTCGCGCTGGCCTTGAGCTCGGGATACGCTTCGGCGACCGCGAAGAGCTGGCGCAGGGCCTGGCTCAACTGTCCTTCCGCCTGCGCGCGCGCCTCGGGGTTCGTGGCCGCCACGGCGGCGCCGCGGGCGCGCACCACCGCGTCGAACGTGTTGCGCTCGTGGGCGGCGTAGCCCTTGACCGTCTCGACCACGTTCGGCACGAGATCCGAGCGCTTCTTCAGCTGCACGTCGACGTCGGACCAGGCCTCGTCGGAGCGCTGGCTCAGGCTCACGAGACGGTTGTAGGCCACGATGGCGAACGCGAGGATGAGCCCGACCACGACCAGGAAGATGACGAACGGCATGAAGTGTCCTCCTCGGGTCATCATACTGCGCCCGCGCCGGGCAAAACAAGAATGGCGCCAGCGCCGAGTGCCGCGCTAAGGTGGGCGCATGAGCGACTGGAGCCGCTTCGAGAGCGCGTTGGCCGCCCGGCGCCGCCCGATCGTGGACGGGCTCGTAGATTTCTTGAGCATCGACACCATAAGTCAGAACGCCGACGGCGTCCGCCGGGGGGCTGAATGGCTGGTTCAGGCGATGCGGGCCCGCGGGCTCGACGCCCGGGTGATGGAGACGCGGGGAAACCCGGCCGTCTTCGCCGCGAAGCCCGCCCCGGGGGCTCGGCGGACCGTGCTGATCTACTGCCATTACGACGTCAAGCCCGCCCCGCCGAATGGCTGGCTCCAGCCGTCACCGTTCGCCCCGGTGTTTCGCCGGGCGGCCGCCGAAGCCGGCGCGCCCATGATCGAACTCGGCGACATTCCAGACCAGGCGCTTGCCGACCACTGGCTCTACGCGCGGGGCGCCTCTGACGACAAGGGACCCATCTGGGCGCACCTGCAGGCGCTCGAGCTCATGGGAGTCCTCGGCCTCTCCCCCGCCGTGAACCTCAAGTTCCTCTTCGAGGGCGAGGAGGAGATCGCGAGCCCCAACTTCAGCCCCTTCGTGCGCGAGCATCGCGAGCTGTTCGCGGCGGACCTCGTGCTGGTGACCGACGGGCCCAAGCACGAGAGCGGGCGCCCCACGGTTTCCTTCGGCGCGCGCGGGGTCCTCCATTTGGAGCTCACGCTGGAAGGCGCGCGGCGCGACGTGCACTCGGGAAACTTCAGCGTGCCTAACCCGGCCTGGAAGCTGGTCGGCCTGCTCGCCTCCATGGCCGCGCCGGACGGCACGCCGCTCGTCGAAGGGCTTGCGGACGGCGCGGCGCTGCCGACTCGGGCCGAGCAGGAGCTGATGCGGCAGATTCCCCTCGATCGCGCCGCGATCGAGCGAGAGCTCGGCGTTCCGCTGCCGGCCGATTATTTCGAGCGATTGATGTTCCGTCCGACGCTGACGATTCGCGGGCTCAAGAGCGGCTTCACGGGCGCCGAGGCCCAGACCATCATTCCCCATCAGGCCACGGTGGCCATCGATGCCCGGCTGGTCAAGAACCAGCGGGTGGACGAAGTGTACCGGCGCATTGTCGAGCACATCCGCGGGCAGGGCTTCGAGGTGATCGAGTCGCCGGACGCGCCGCTGCCCGACGAGCTGCGCGGGCGGGCCGTGCGCGTGGTGGAGCGGGCGGGCTACGACCCGGCCAAGACGCCGGCGGACCTGCCCATCTCGCGGGAGGTCATCGCGGCGGTGGAGCGCGCCCACGGCGGCCAGAAGGCGGTGATCCTGCCGACTTCGGGCGGCAGCGTGCCGCTCTCGGCGTTCACCGACATCCTGAACATCCCCACGATCATCGTCCCCTACGCGAATGCCAATAACCGGCAGCACAGCCCCAACGAGCACCTCAGGCTCGATCACCTGTTCCAGGGAATTCGAACCACGGCGGGCCTGCTTGAGGATCTGGGGGCCTAAGCGCCGCTCAGCTTGCTGGCGGCCGCGCGGTCGACCAGCCAGACAACCCGTCCCGCCTCGGGGGCAATGAGCTGAACGGGCAGCCGCTCGGGCTCGCGCGGACCCTCGAGCGCCTCGTGGAGCGCACCGGCCTTGTCGCGTCCGGTAACCAGCAGGCGGATCTCCCGCCCCCGGTTGAGCACGGGCGGCGTGAGCGTGATCCGCGTGGCGCCGAGCCGGGCCACGTAAACGCTCAGCGCCCATCGGCGGCGCTCGGCGAGGGCCTGGCTGTAGGGGAACAGCGACGCCGTATGCCCGTCGGCGCCCATCCCGAGCAGGATCAGACCGAGCGCCGGCGGCGGCCCGCCCGGCGCCGCGCCGAGGACCCGCGCCAGCTCGGCCTCGTACTCGCGCGCCGCCTGCTCCGGATCCGCCAGCTCTCCATTGATCCGATGGACGCGCTCGGCCGGCGCGCCCACCGGGCCCAGCAGCGCCGCCTGCGCGGCGCCGTAGTTGGAGTCGGGATGATCGGGTGGCACCGCCCGCTCGTCCCCCCAGAAGAAGTCGACCCGCGACCAGTCCACCTCTGCCCGCCTCGGCGCCTCGGCCAGCAGCTGGTAGAGCCGGCGCGGGGTAGAGCCGCCGGAGAGCGCCACGCTGAAACTGCCACATCGGCCCACGGTCTCGCGCGCGAGCGCGACGAAATCGTCGGCGGCGGCGCGGCTCACCGCTTCGGGATCGGCCAGCACCCGGACATCGCTCATGCCGCCGGCCGTTTGAGCTCTCGGATGCGCCCGCCCTCCGCGACGAGAACCGTGTCGGCCGTCCCGAGAAAGAAGCCGGTGTCGATCACGCCGGGGATGGAGCGCAGCTCGCGATCGAGCGCCGCGGGATCGGCGATGGGCCCCACGGCGCAGTCCACGATCACGTTGCCATTGTCGCTCAGCGCCCGGCGCACGGCGGGCCTGAGGCCGTGGCGGTCGAGCCGCTCGAGCGCCAGGGGGAGCGCGAAGGGCAGCACTTCGAGCGGCAGACGGCCGCGACTGCCCAGGATGGGAACGAGCTTCTCCGCCTCGACGAGGATCACCTGCCGGCGGGAGGCCGCGGCCACGATCCGCTCGCGGAGCATGGCGCCACCGTAGCCCTTGATCAGGCTCAGCGCGGGGTCGACTTCGTCGGCCCCGTCCACCGTCACCTCGATGGCTCCTTCCCCCAGCCCGACGAGCGGCACTCCGAGCTCGCGCGCCAGCGCCGCGGTGGCTTCCGAGGTTGGGACGCCGCGCACGGCCCTGCCCTCGCGCACCTGCCCCGCGAGCGCCCGGACGAAGGCGGAGGCCGCGCGGCCTGACCCGAGCCCCACGATGGCGCCGTCGCGGACGAACTCGAGCGCCCGGGCGGCGAGCTGCTCCAGAGCGCCGGCCGTCACCGTCCGTCCTGATGGATCAGCTTGGCCACGAGGCCTGTCCATCCGGTCTGGTGGCTCGCCCCAATACCCGCGCCCGTGTCGCCGTGGAAATACTCGTAAAACAGCACGAGATCCCGCCAGTGCGGGTCTTCCTGGAATTTCTCCGTCGCGCCGAAGACGGGCCGGCGGCCGTCGCGCCCGCGCAGGAAGATGCGAGCCAGCCGCCCCGCGAGCTCGGTGCTCACGGCCCGGAGATCCACGATTCGGTCCGAGCCCGTTGGACAGGGAACCTTCAGCCCATCGCCGTAGAAGTCGTGGAGCTTCTGGAGCGATTCGACCAGCAGGTGATTGACCGGGAACCAGATGGGCCCGCGCCAGTTCGAGTTCCCGCCGAACAGCCCGCTCGTCGACTCACCCGGCTCGTAGTCCACCCGGTGCTCCATGCCGTCGATGCTCAGCGTGTAGGGATGGTCCCGGTGGTGGCGCGAGAGCGCGCGGATGCCGTAGGGGGACAGGAATTCGCTTTCATCCAACATGAACCGGAGAACGCGCGGCAGCTGCTCGCGGGTCACGATGGACAGCAGCCGGCGCGTCCCCCGCCCCGGCTCCTCGACGATCTCCAGGTGCTCGCGGAAATCCGGATGGTGATCGATGAACCATTGCATGCGGCGCTTGAATCCGTGCAGGCGCTCAACGATGTCCGGATCGAGCATCTCGACCGCGAAGAGCGGGATCAGGCCGACGATGGACCGCAGCTTGAGCGAACAGTTCGCGCCGTCCGGCGAGTGGAGCACGTCGTAGAAAAACCCGTCGTCCTCGTCCCACAGGCTGATCCCCGTGCCGCCCCGGTTGCGCGTGGCATGCGCGATGTACACGAAGTGCTCGAAGAACTTGCTCGCCACGTCCTCGTAGGCCGGATCCTCGCGGGCCAGCTCGAGCGCCATGGCCAGCATGTTGAGGCAGAACATCCCCATCCAGCTCGTGCCGTCGGACTGGTCGATATGGCCGCCCGTCGGCAGTGGGGCCCCGCGGTCGAAGACGCCGATATTGTCCAGCCCGAGGAAGCCCCCCTGGAAGACGTTCATGCCTTCGGCGTCCTTCCGGTTCACCCACCAGGTGAAGTTGATGAGGAGCTTGTGGAAGACGCGCTTGAGGAAGTTTCGGTCGGCGGTCCCGCGAAGGCGCTTTTCGATCTTGTACACCCGCCACGCGGCCCAGGCGTGAACGGGCGGGTTCACATCCCCGAGCGCCCACTCGTAGGCGGGAAGCTGACCGTTGGGATGCATGTACCACTCGCGGAGAAACAGAATGAGCTGCTCCTTGGCGAAGTCCGGATCCACCAGGGCGAGCGCGACGCAGTGGAAGCCCAGATCCCACGCCGCATACCAGGGGTACTCCCACTTGTCCGGCATCGAGATGACGTCCTCGTTGTAGAGGTGCGTCCACTCGTGGTTGCGACCATGCCACCGCTCGGCCGGCGGAGCCGGCAATCCCGGATCGCCCTCGAGCCAGCGCCGGACGTAGTAGTGATAGAACTGCTTGCTCCAGAGCATTCCCGCCAGGGCCTGCCGCATCACGCGTTTTGCGTCTTCCGGCAGCGCCGCGGGGATCACCGTGGCGTAGAATTCGTCCGCCTCGCGCATTCGCTGGGCGAAGAGGGCCTCGAAGTCGCGGGTGAGAACTTCGCCCACCGGCGGGCTATTGCTGAGCCTGAATTTGACCGCCGCAGACTCGCCGGGACCCAGGCGCAGGCGGTAGCGGGCGGCCGCCTTGGTGCCCACCCGCGCCGGGTTCACCGCCTCCCGCCGGCCGGCCACGACATAGTCGTTGATCCCGTCCTTGACGAAGCGCGCCGCATTCGGCGCCTTCCAGAGCCGCTCGTTATTGGTCTCGTTCTCGGTGAACAGCAGCTCCGGCGCGCCCTCGCAGCTGAGCCAGCGCAGCCCCAACGATTCATGCTCGGCCTCGATCACCGTCCCGGGGCCGCGCGCCGCGCTGAGTGCCGGCCGGGCGGCGCCGGGCTCCCACGACCACGTGTTCCGGAACCAGAGCGTCGGAAGCAGGTCACACTCGGCAGGCTCGGGACCGCGGTTGGTCACCGAGATCCGGATCAGGAGATCGTCGATGTCGGCCTTCGCGTACTCCACCAGCACATCGAAATAGCGATCTCCGTCAAAGACGCCTGTGTCGAGCAGCTCGAACTCGGGCTCCCGGCGGGTCCGCCGCCGGTTCTCTTCCACGAGCCGGGCGTAGGGAAAGGCGGCCTGCGGGTACTTGTAGAGATACTTCATGTAGGAGTGGGTGGGCGTGGAGTCGAGGTAGAAGTAATACTCCTTCACATCCTCGCCGTGATTGCCCTCGTTGCCGGTGACGCCGAAGAGGCGCTCCTTGAGGATCGGATCCCGGCCATTCCAGAGGGCCAGCGCGAAGCAGAGCCGCTGGTGATTGTCCGAGATTCCCGCGAGGCCGTCCTCGCCCCAGCGATAGGCGCGGGAGCGGGCGTGGTCGTGAGGAAAGAACTCCCACGCGGAGCCGTCGGCGCTGTAATCCTCGCGCACCGTGCCCCACTCCCGCTCCGTGAGGTAGGGCCCCCAGCGCTTCCAGTGCGCGGTGCGCGCGCGCGCCGCCGCGAGCCGCTCCTCCTCGCGCGTCATCTCGAAGCGCGTATCCGCATTATCCGCCCGCCGGCCGCTCGACATGGCCGCCGAACTTGTGCCGCATCGCCGACAGAATCTTCTCAGCGAAGGTATGCTCCTGGCGCGATCGGAAGCGCGCGTAGAGCGAGGCCGAGAGCACGTCGGCCGGAACGCCCTCTTCGACGGCGGCCATGACCGTCCAGCGCCCCTCCCCCGAGTCCTCGACGTAGCCGGCGAAGTTCGACAGCGACGGGTTCTCGGCGAGCGCCTCGGCCGTAAGGTCGAGCAGCCAGGAGCTGACCACGCTGCCCCGGCGCCACAGCTCGGCGATGTCGCGCAGATCCAGCTCGTAGCGCAGGTCCTCTTCCAGGTCCTTGGACCGGGCATTGAGCAGGATGTCGAAGCCCTCGGCATAGGCCTGCATGAGGCCGTACTCGATGCCGTTGTGCACCATTTTGACGAAGTGCCCGGCGCCCGAGGGCCCGCAGTGGAGGTAGCCGTGCTCGGTCGTGCCGCCGAGCCGCTCGCGGCCAGGCGTCCGCGCGATGGCGCCAGGGCCCGGCGCCAGAGTCTTGAAGATGGGATCGAGCCGCTGGACAGCGTCCCGCTCCCCACCGATCATCAGGCAGTAGCCGCGCTCGAGCCCCCAGATGCCGCCGCTGGTCCCCGCGTCCACATACTGGATGCCCTTCGGCCGCAGCAGCTTCATCCGGCGCACGTCGTCTTTGTAGAAGGAGTTCCCGCCGTCGACGAGGATGTCGCCCCGCTGCATCCGGGCGGCGAGGTCCGTCACGACCTGCTCGGTCGCCGCCCCGGCCGGCACCATGAGCCACGCGGTGCGCGGCGGCCGCAGCTTGGCGACGAAGTCGTCGAGCGTCGTGGTGCCCGTCGCGCCCTCGCCGGCGATCTGCCGTACGGCCGACGCGTCCGTCGCGAATGCCACGACCTCGTGACCTCCACGCATCAGCCGCCGCGCCATGTTGCCCCCCATCCGGCCCAGCCCTACCATGCCGATCTGCATGTCGCCGTCTCCTTAGTGCCGCTCGCGATGCCAACGATGGCCGGGCGTTCGCATTCGCCCGAGCTCCCTGCTCAATATAACTCCGAGGGAATGCTCAGGCCGCCGGCAGCATGCGCACCTCGCGCTGGGGGAACGGGATCTCGATCCGGCTCGTTCGGAAGCGGTCGAGCACGGCCTGGTAGATCTCGATCTGAACGGTCACGTAATCGGCGGCGGGCACCCACGGGCTGATGCCGATCGTTACCGCGGAGTCGCCCAGCGCCGTGATGCCCACGACTGGCGCGGGATCCTTGAGCACGCGGGGATTGGCGGCCAGCACCTCGCGGATCGCCGCCAGCGCCTGGCTGAGATTGGTCCCGTAGGCGACGCCCACCGTCAAGCCGAGCTGGCGCACGGCGCTGTAATTGTGCAGGACCTCGCCCACGATCTTGCGGTTGGGGATCACGACGCGCGAGCGGTCCGGGTTGACGAGGACCGTGGAAAACAGCTCGATGGTGCTCACCTGGCCCTGCACCCCCACCAGCTGGATGTAGTCTCCCACCCGGAACGGCTTGGTCAAGATGATGGACAGCCCCGCCACCAAGTTGCCCAGCACACCTTGCAGCGCGATACCGATGCCGATCCCGGCCACGCCGATGCCGGCTACCAGCGGCGCTACCTGAAATCCGAACTTGTCGAGGGCGATCACCAGAGTGAAGACCAGCACGACCACCTTGACGCTGCGCACCATCAGCAGCCGCACCGGCGGCTCAAGCGCCTTGCGCTCGAGCGCGCGGGCGGTCAGGGAGCCGATCCAGCGGGCAAGCAGCAGACCGACTGCCAGGATGACGATTGCGCCCAGCAGCTGGAAGCCATAGCGGACCATCAGGTCGATGGTGACAGCCTTCGCTGAGAAGTCAGGCATAAGGACCCTCCTTTGGGAATACCGGCAGTGCGCCGATGAAAACATAAGCGCCCTGCCTGCGCCAGCGATCAGCCACGCCGCTTGCGGTCGAGCGCACCGCCGGCGTCGCGGGCCACGCGCGCCACCAGGTGCCCCATCTTCGGGTGCTCGGGGTGCAAATCGGGCTCGATGCCGTAGGCCTGGAGCGCCGCCGTGGTGACCGGCCCAATGGACGCGACCACGGTCCGGCCGCGAAGCGCAATCCGCAGGGCCTCGGCCCGCCCCATCTCACCGGCCACGCGGAAGAGATGATCGACCTGGGTGGCGCTGGTGAAGACCGCCACCTGCGCCTGTCCCGCCGCGAGGCGCTCGATGGCCGCGCGCAGCGGCCCGGTGTCTTCCGGCAGCGCCCAACCGTATACCGACACCGTCGTGACCCGAGCGCCCCGCTGCTCGAGCCCCGCGACGAGCTCGCCATTGGGCGCGCCGTACTCCTGGACGGCGACCCGCTTGCCCGCCACCGGAAGCTCGCGGTCCAGCGCCATCAGCAGATCCCGCCACGTATTGGGCTCGGGCACGGTCAGCGCGGGCGCGAGCCCTGCCTCCTTGAGCGCGGAAACGGGCTTGGGTCCCCGGCAGACCAGGGCGACCCGCCCGAGCGCCGCGAGCACCCGCTCGCGGGGCCAGCGCGTCGCGAGCGCCTCGATCAAGAGCCGGGCGCCCACTCCTGTGAGGAGCAGGAGGACGTCGCACCCGCCGGCCACGAGCGTCTCGCCGAAGGCCAGGGCCTCGTGCTGGTCGCTCAGCGGAACTTCGCGCAGCGAGGGCGCCTGGATGGGCTCGCCGCCATAGTTGCGGATAAGCTGGGCCATCTCCGCCGATCGGCGGCTCTCGAAGCTGACGACCGTGAGCCCGCTCAAGCCTTCGGGCATCGTCCTCCCCGCTCCGCGATTTGCTCAATCACCGACAGGACGTTACCATGCTTCTTCGTGATCCCATTCAGGAGGTGACACGGGCCATGGCGCTGGAGCAGGAGCTCGACGAAACGCTCAAGCAGGCGATGAAGGGCAAGGACTCCCGCACCGCGGACGTGGTGCGCATGATCAAGACCAAGGTCATGGAGCGCCGCACGGCGAAGGGCTTCGCGGGGACGGTGGACGACGCCCTGGTCCGTGACGTGATCGCGGCCTACCGCAAGCAGCTCCAGAAAGCGCTCGTCGAGTTCGAGCACGCCGGAGAGCGTGGCGCCGCCCAGGTCGCCCAGCTTCGCTTCGAACTGGAGTTCTGCCAGCGCTACCTTCCCCAGGCCATGGACGACGCGGCCGTGCGCACCCTCGTCCGCGAGCGCATCGCCACGCTCGGCATCACCGACGCCAAGCAGGCGGGGCGCCTCGTCGGCGATGTCATGAAAACGCACAAGGGCCAGGTCGAAGCGGCCGACGTCAAGCGCATCGCCGAGGAGCTTCTCGGAGCGAGGAGCTAGCCCATGCCCCATCCGCTCGTCGCCCAGCTCCGGTTCACGCGCAGCGAGTTTCTGCGGGCCCTGGAAGGCCTGACGCCCGAGGAGGCGGCGCGCCGGATCCAACCGATGAACCCCATCGCCTGGATGGTCGGACACCTGGCCTGGCACGAGCAGCTGCTCTGGCTCGATCGGGCCCAGGGAAAGATCGTGGTCGCCGCGGTCAAGCAATGCGGCTTCGGCAAACCCGCCAGCGACCCGCCATTCCACGAGATGATGACGGCCTGGCAGGAGATCACCAAAGCAGCCGACCCGTATCTCGACGCGCTGACACCGGACGCCCTGCTGACGTCCCACGAGCGCGATCCGAGACGACCGCCCGAGAGCGTCGGCACGAGTCTGCTCCGGCTCACCTACCATTACTGGTATCACCTGGGAGAATCGCAGGCCGTCCGCCAGCTGCTGGGCCACCAGAATCTGCCGCCCTTCGTCGGTGATATCGGCGTCCGCGCGCCGTATAGACCCGAACCTGGCGCCTGAGTCGCGGATCAGCAGTAGCCCGGGCGCATCACTCGACGCACCTCGCGGAGTCTCTGATGGGCGACGGCGAAAACCGGTGTGAGTCGCTTCGACCTAGTTCGGCGGGCAGATGTGCCCGCTGCCGGCCGGGTTCGGGAAGCAGCCGACGGACGTGGGAATCACGAGCCGCGGCAGCCAGAGTACCACGTCGGGAAAGAAGATGATCAGGCTGATCACGAGAAAGAAGATTCCGTACAGCGGGACCGACTGCCGCAGAGCGCGAACAAACGGCACCCCCGCCAGCGTGGAGGACAGCAACAGGATCAGCCCGTAGGGAGGCGTGATCAAACCGAACGCCAGGCTCACGATGATTAGGACACCCATGTGTACCGGATTGATGTGCCCCAGCTGGGTGAGCGCGACGATGATGGGCATGAAGATCGCGATCGCGGGCACCCCGTCCAGGAAGTCGCCCGCGATCGTCAGCACGATCACCATCAGGTACATGATGATGATCCGGTTGTCGCCGGCGACGGCCTCGATCCATCCCCTCACGATGTCCGGACCGCCGAGGTAGGCCAGGAGCCAGCCGACCGCCGAAGCGGC
>Ga0070707_100001787_pt1 | contig 20707 bp, 23 predicted proteins | sample KBSK5502metaG_FD_65468 | JGI IMG/M metagenome (GOLD analysis project Ga0070707, IMG submission 65468) | Corn, switchgrass and miscanthus rhizosphere microbial communities from Kellogg Biological Station, Michigan, USA - KBS K5-50-2 metaG | ecosystem: Host-associated > Plants > Roots >...
CTACTGGCTCTATCCGACAGGGCCGTTCAACCAGCCAAACATCGCGGTCCTGAATCCGACGACAGGGGACGTCGAAAACGCGAGCAAGCAGCCGCTTGCGACCTACAACCCGAACGACCCAAACAGCAGCGTCGACACTCCAGGTGCGCCGCCGGGCGCAGCCCCGGACTGGTGTCCCTCGCAGGCCGGGTCGAACTGCAACCAGCTCCCACACGACTTTCCGCCCGGCCTCGACCTCGAGAAGAACTTCCAGAGCAACGTGAGCACGGTCGGCCAGGACAAGACTCCCTCGCCCTGGGGTGCGTACGACATGGGCGGCAACGTCGTCGAGCACACCGACTCGCTCGCGCCGCAGCCGCCCGGCTACCACTTCATCCGGGACTGGCGCTACTACCACGGCGGCGTCGCGAATGCGCCGGCGTACCAGGTCGCGATCTACGGATTCGGCTACTTCCCGGGCGACCCGCAAGTCGGCAGGGTCTATCCCTGGATGGGCTTCCGAGTCGGCGTGATCGGAGACCTCAAGTGAGTCGCGGGTAGCAATCAGTGAACCTGCTCGCTGCCTCGACAACGGTCGACCTTGCGCGGGCCCAGTTCGCGACGACCTCGATCTACCACTTCCTCTTCGTCCCGCTGACGCTCGGCCTGGGGCCGATCCTGATCGTGTTCCAGACCGCCTGGCACCGGACCGGGAAAGAGGCGTGGCTGCGGCTGACGCACTTTTTCGGGACGCTGTTTCTGATCAACTTCGCGATCGGCGTCGCCACCGGGCTGGTGCAGGAGTTCCAGTTCGGGATGAACTGGTCGGTGTACGCCAAGTTCGTCGGCAACGTGTTCGGGGCGCCACTGGCGATCGAGGGGCTGGCGGCGTTCTTCCTCGAGGCCACGTTCCTCGGCCTGTGGATCTTCGGCTGGAACCGCCTCTCGCCGCGGCTGCACCTGGCGACGCTCTGGATCGCGGTGGCCGGCACGTGGCTGTCGGCGTACTTCATCCTCGTGGCGAACTCGTTCATGCAAGATCCGGTCGGCTACAAGCTCGAGAACGGGCAGGCAGTGCTAACGAACGTCTGGGCCTTGCTCGGGAGCCACTGGGCCTACTACGCGTTCATCCACACGATTCTCGCCGGACTGACGTGCGGTGCCGCCGTCGTCTTCGGTGTCTGCTGCTGGCACTTCGCCCGCAACCGCAGCGTCGAGATCTTCCGGCCGGCCGCGAAGGTCGCGCTGATCGTGCTCGTGCCGGTCTCGTGCGCGAACCTGTGGTTCGGAAGCCACTTCGGGATTCTCGTCACCAGTCTCCAGCCGATGAAGATCTCGGCGGCCGAGGCCCAGTGGAACGATTGCCAGAAATGCGCGTTCTCGCTGTTCCAGATCGGCGGCTTCACCCAGAGCGACCAGACGCCGAGCTTCAGCATCGAGGTCCCGGGCCTGCTCTCGTACCTCTCCACCGGCTCGTTCAACGGCAAGGTGACCGGGCTGACCGAGCTGAACCAGCAGTACGAGAAACAGTACGGGAGGGGGAACTACCTGCCGCCGATCGAGGCGATCTACTGGAGCATGCGTGGGATGGCTTACGCCGGATCGCTGGTCGCGCTCGTCTCGATAATCGGCGCGTTCCTGCTCTGGAGGCGGCGGCTCGAGCGGCTGAGATGGTTCCTCTGGCTCGGTGTCGTGACGATCTTCTTCCCGTTCCTCGCCAGCGCCTTCGGCTGGTGCCTAACCGAGATCGGGCGTCAGCCGTGGATCGTGCAGGGGCTGCTCAAGACAAGCAACGCGAACTCCCCGGCCGTCAGCACCACCTGGCTCGGCATCAGTCTCGGCGTCTTCGTCAGCCTCTACATCGCGCTGCTCGTGCTCGACATCTGGCTGATGCGACGCTACGCCGGCCGCGACCCCTCCGACCCGGGTGAGGAGCCCGGCGGCGCCCCGCCGGCGCCGGCGATCGGCTACTGATGAACCTGCAGAACCTCTGGTTCGTACTGATCGCCGTCCTCTGGTCGGGCTACTTCCTGCTGGAGGGATTCGACTTCGGCGTGGGCATGCTGCTCCCGTTCCTGCCCCGCGACGACGAGGAGCAAAGCGCGATGTTCGAGTCGATCGGCCCGGTCTGGGACGGCAACGAGGTCTGGCTCGTCACCGCTGGAGGCGCCACCTTCGCCGCCTTCCCGGCCTGGTACGCCACGATGTTCTCCGGCCTCTACATCGCGCTCCTTGCCGTTCTCTTCTTCCTGATCATCCGCGTGATCTCGTTCGAGTGGCGATCGAAGAGCAAGAGCCCGCGCTGGCGGCGGGTGTGGCTGTGGGCGAACGCGGTCGGCAGTTTCGGCGCCTCGCTGATCTGGGGCATCGCATTCGCGAACCTCCTCTACGGCACCCCGATCAACTCGAGCAACGACTTCGACGGCACCTTCTGGAACCTGTTCAACGGCTACACGGTCGTCGCTGGCCTTGCCGTCGTGGCCATCTTTGCCTTCCACGGGGCGACCTACCTCACCCTGCGCACCCAGGGCGACCTGCTCGAGCGCGCCAGGCAGGCGGCCAGAGGCCTTTCCCTACTCGCAGCGGCCCTTGGCGCCGCCTTCTTGGCCTGGACCGTCGTCGTAGCGGTCAACCGAAACGACAAGAGCGCCTTCCCGCCCCTGCTCCCCGCCCTGATCGGGATCGCGGCGCTCGTCCTCGCCGTCGTGTTTGTCTACCTGCGCCGCGAGATCTGGGCGTTCACGATGACGGGCCTCGGCGCGATCGCGGTGATCGCCACGCTGTTCACGAGCCTCTTCCCGCGGGTGATGGTCTCGAGCACCGATTTCGCGAATAGCCTCACCGTGAGCAACTCCGCCTCACAGCACTACACGCTCCAGGTGATGAGCGTCGTCGCCCTGGTCTTCGTCCCGCTCGTCCTCCTCTACCAGGGCTGGACCTACCACGTCTTCCGCGCCCGCGTGGGCGGTCCCAGCGGACAGCCAACCTAGGTGGCAATCACCATGTCCGCGATCATCGCCGTGATCCTGATGCGACCGCTCAAGAGGGTGGCCGTGAGCGCGTCGCTCGTTCGGTGGCGGCACGCGTTGCTCAATGACGCGGGGCTTCGCGCGGCGCATTCATTAAGGAAGGCGGAGCAGACGTGACAACTACGCAGACCATGATCAAGGCGTTCGGTTTGTTGTTTGTCATGGGGAACTCGCTTGGGCTTGGTCTCCGGCTGCCGGTCGGACACTTGTTGGCGGAGCATTTTCGGAACTGGCAGCTAGCTGCGCGGGTGTTGCTGATCAACTTCTTGATCCTGCCGGGGCTGATCATTGGTTATGCGGCGCTTGTGGACATCCCGGCGAACATCAAGATCGGGTACTGCATCGTTGCGCTGGCCGCGGGAGCGCCCTTCGCCCCGATGCTGACTGGGATTGCCAAGGGCGACGTACCGCTGTCCACCACGCTGTTTGTGGTTCTGACCGTTGGAACTGTGGTCGTCGTGCCCTTCGTGTTGTCTCCGGCTGTGTCGTGGGTAGCCCCCGCCGTACCCAGGGTCTCGATCTGGCACATGGCCTGGCCGCTGCTCGCCTTCCTGCTGCTTCCGTTGCTGATCGGGTGTCTTCTGAGGCTCCGCTACCCAGCTGCCGAGCACGGAGAACGCGCGCTCCAGCTCATCTCGCTTACGTGTCTGCTGCTGTACGCCAACGTCTTCATCGTCTCCAACTGGAACAGCTTCGTTGACGCATGGGGCACCGGCACCTACGGCGCAGCGGTCGCCGTGCCAATCCTTGGTATCGCGCTCGGCAGGCTGGTCAGTCGAACCAACGTGGGAGCCAAGCACGCGAGCGTGATCACCACAACGCAGCGCAGCATCAGTGGGGCGATCGTCGTGACTCTCTTCAGCTATCCGCAACCGGACGCGAATGTTGCGGTGACGATCATCAACACAATCGGCATCACCATCCTGCTGCTGCTCAGCCTGGAATGGGGTCGACAGTCAGCCAGGAAGCCATCCGCGGCCTGACCAACGGAGCCCGGCCACACGGGCACCCGACCTAGGCTCGACGGTGAGCGAACCCCGGTCATTCCCCGAACACTCGCCTGGGCCAGCGTTCCGGAATGACCCCTGAGCTACCGGCGTGCGAAACCGGCCTAGAGGTTGGCCGCTTTCGTACCACCCGTTAGGATCGTCGCCGGGGTTGTCCACGATGTAGGGAGGGATCGATGGCCGGGTTGGAGGTGCGTGACTTTTCTGCGCCCGACGAGACTCGGACGCCCGACAAGACGAAGGTCGAGATCGTCCGCATGGGCGGGACGAGTGCTTCCCGCATGTCCCTGGAGCCGGGCTGGCGCTGGTCGGACTGCATCAAGCCGGTTGTCGGCACCGACAGCTGCCAGGTGCACCACGTCGGAGTCATGCTGTCGGGCACGTTGCACGTCGCTCACAACGACGGAACTGAGCAGGACATCGGGGCGGGCCAGGCGTACGTGATCGAGCCGGGGCACGACGCGTGGGTTGTCGGCGACGAGCCGGCCGTGGGTTACGAGTTCGACTCCCGGGCCGCGGAGGAGTACGCAAAGGGCGCGTAGGGCTGCCTGGACCGATCAGATGGCCGTTGACCTGAATATCGATGTGGGGCTTCTGCGCAGCGAGATTCAGAAGACGTATGCGTCGGTGTCGCAGGAACCGGGTCGCGACTTCATCTTTCCGACCGGCCGTGCTTGGGCCGAGGATCTCGGCTACCCGAAGGAACTCGCGAACGTGCCCGAGTTGGCCGTGGAGTCGTTTGCAGGTGTGGCGAATCCGTGGACGATGGGTCGGCTTGACGAGGGCGAGCGGGTACTCGACCTGGGTTGTGGCGCAGGCACCGATTCGCTAATCGCCTCGCAGATGGTCGGAGCGGAGGGCCGGGTGACCGGGATCGACATGACGGCGCAGATGCTCGCGAAGGCCCGTTGCGCGGCCGGGGAGATGGGCGCGGCAAATGTCGAGTTCGTCGAAGCCGACGCGGAGCAGCTGCCGTTCGCCGACGCTGCGTTCGACGTTGTGATCTCGAACGGCGTGATCGACCTTATCCCGGACAAGGATGCGGTCTTCGCAGAGCTCCACCGCGTACTCGCCCAGGGCGGACGGCTCCAGATCGCCGACGTGACGATCCAGAACCCGGTCAGCGAGGAGGGCAGGCGAAATATCGACCTCTGGACCGGCTGAATAGCCGGGGCGCTGCTGGAAGCAGCGTACGCCAGGCTCCTAGAACGGCACGGCTTCGCGCGGATCGAGACCGGTCAGCTGGTCGACACCTACGCTCGCTCCAAGTTCGAGGACACCCGAGCGAAGGCCCAGAAATTCGGAGCGCGCGGCACGACCGTCAAGGCATACAAGGCGTGAGCCGTGTGGTCGATCCCGAGGGCGCGCACCTCGCCGCCCTGCGCCGGCTCGCCGACTTCCACGGCCAGCGGGTGATCGAGCTCGGCTGCGGCGACGGACGACTGACGGTGCCGGTCGCGCGCGACGCCGCCCACGTGCTCGCCTTCGACCCGGACAGCGACGCAGTCGCGCGTGCGCGTCAGGCGTTGCCCGCCGAGCTCGCCGAGCGGGTCGAATATCGCGTCGCAGCGGGCACAGAGATCCAGGTCGAGCGAGGTTCCTTCGACCTCGCTCTCTTTTCCTGGTCGCTCTGATGAGTCGCACAGGAGGACGTCGTGAACGTCCTACGCAACATGATCGCGGCAGTCAAGCCTGGCGGACTCGTCCTCGACCTCCAGGTGATTCGCCCCGACCCCGTTGTCGAGTCCGGCGAGGAGCGGATCTGCGAGGTCTGGGGCGAACCGATCTTCGCGACGGCCGACGCGGCAACCGTCGCGGTCGAAGCAGCGATAGCGACGGGCCTGCTCGCGCAGGAGGCAGTCGATGACCATCAGGTCAGCACGCATTTCACGACCGGCCCCGACCTCGTCGATGACTTCGCGGGCAAGAAGCGGCGAATCCCCGAGGAAGCGTTGCCGATGCTCGCGACCGCCGGACCAGTGGCCATACGAGAACATTGCCGCCTGCGATGCCTCCGCGTTAGTGCGAGCGCGAAATGAGTAAACGCTCGCCAATCTAGTTAAGGGTCTGGCCAAAGCCCGGCCAGCCAGGCGTGTCCATCTTTGGCGGCGTTTCTCCGCCCCTTCTCTCCTAACCCGCTAACCGGTTCTCGGGTGATAGCGGTTGACCTAACCGGACAACCCCTGCCTCTGGCCGCGTCTAGGCCGGGCGTTGGCCGGCCCTTTTCGGGCTCAAGTCGGGCATTCAGAGTGGGGCCGAAGGGCGCCTATATCGGTGTCGCAGCTCATGTGGCGGCTTGGTAGTACTCGCCGATGAGGCCACCGAGCCGGTCGCGGCGATGAACGTCAGCGACTGTGCCGCTCCTGCCCAGCACTGATACCTCCGGTAGCGGTGCCTGTGGGGTGCGCAAACTCGGTTCGTCTGAAAAGCCACGTCTGAGCCTGACGACTGCGTTGATCGAGTTTGCGCACCCCACACGGTTCTCGATCTACGTGGAAGGGGGAGGGAATGCCAGTCTGCCGACCCGCTAGAACGAGTCGTCCGGATAGACGTCGCGCACACCGTGGGTATTGCACTTGATCTTCCGCGGCGGATTCTCGAGCTGGGCGACTCGCTCGACCTCAGTCCGGCCCTCGGACTCGATCGCCGCTGCCGTCACGGTTGAGGACATGCCCGTGGACACTAAGGCAGTGCGCGAGATTTCGACAAACACTCGACGCGCCTCTGAGTGTTTCCCCTCGCCGCGTTGCAGCTCCCATACCCAGCCGGAGCCGTCGATGTTCGGGTCCGAGTGGGGGCCGATCTGCTCCGCGATCTCCCAGGACACTCCGACGACCATAGCGCGGGAGGGTCGCGATAGCTTGACGCGAGATGTTCTAGCTGTCCGCTTCGCGTGTGTGGCTCCGTCTAGGAGCGATGGGACGCGGTAGACGGCGGGCAATGACCCCCCGGCCGTGGTTCCGGCCGAAGCGGCGGCCAGCAGCAGGTGAGAGGACGTAGCCAGCTGTGTCAACTTCGTGAACCCGCCGAATGAACCACCCATGTGGTGATAGGAGAACCGGTGGCTTCGGCCCCATGATGCTCAGGTGACAACACCTGCGGCCAGAGCTCACGCCGAACCCGAAGTGCCGGTGCCGCACCAGCCCGCGATAACGAGCTTCTCCACGGCGCGGCTCGGGGATCCTCTGCCGATGGGTACGGCTAGGGCGTTGAATAGGCAGATCTGGCGACTCGCCGCGATGCTCCCCGGTGGCCTTGCACACGAATACGCCTTCGACTGCGAATGTGGCTGCGGCCAGGTCGCTCGACGTTCAGCCGCCGAGTATGACCGCGATGGCCGAGCGTGGCTCGAAGGCCATGGAGCCAGCCCGCCCTAAGCTGACGGCTTCTCGGCGCGACCAGACGGAAAAGGTGTCCGTCCAATGACGGCCCTGGCGCCGTGCCACCCTGGTAGTCAGGGACACCGATGTCTGCTGGCTGCCTTCGAATTGATGCGAGAGGACGCTTGAACATAATCCTCGCGGTACAACCCGGGAGCGCGATTCCGGGTCATTCCCGGACACTGGCCACACCGGCGGCGGCGAGAGTCGCTCACGCCGAACTTGCTCGACAACCGTCGTCATTCGGCGGGCGGCTAGGAGGGATCAACCCTGTCGTAGAGGATGCTCGGGACAACGCAGAATCTCCTCGTCGTCGAGCCGAACAGTGCGCCCTTCGGGAGGATGCCGTGCCGGTCTGCTTTGGTGGGCAGACCTGGTCGGCGTAGGTACAGAACACGCAGCAGTCGCCAGCACGAGGCCGCAGCACGGCTGAGCAGGCCGGGCAGGGGTAGAAGAACTGGCAGGCGTCTGTCGGCATCTCGGCGGCCGTCGCTGCACCGCAGTGTGGGCAGGTGATCGTCGCGGTGGTCACAACGACCGTCATGCGGACCAGCCTAGTCGGGGTCGCTTCGGCTGGCAGGATGTCGATGGTCGAGGAACTGCGCGCGGCGGCGGAGGCGCTCCAACAGGGCTTGCCTCAGCCGTTGGCGTCGCTTATGGCCGAGGACGCCGAGTGGCGGGGCGTCTCGCGCGGGCACCTTTGGTGAAAAGACACGCCAAGCTGACGCCTCCTCAGTGGTCATTCGCAAACACTGGCCCAAGGGCGCGAGCCCCCCACCGGATGAGCGGCCAACCCGCTGTACCGTTTGTCACAGCATGCGACTCATCGCGCTGTTTGCTCTCGCGTTTGCCTCGCTGACGTTGGTCGGTGGCTCCGCAGCAGGGAGGAGCCGCGCGCACGTGACTGTGTCGGTTGCGAGCGGGATCGTGCGGCCGGGAGATCGAGTCGTAGCGCGCATTAGCGGAGCGGTGCCTAAGCGTCCGTTAGTTCTTTTCCTGCGGGCATACCCGCTTGTCGGGACGCGGCCCCACCGGGTCGGGCGCGTGCGCCCTAACGCGAAGGGTCGAGCGCAACTCGTCTTTCGCCTGCCGCGGCTGGCTGCTGACGTCTATCGGCCGTGGCTGCGCCTGGGCAGGACATTCGTCCCGGGACGTGGCCGCCTCAGCGTGGCGGCGCTCCCGCCTACCGGGTTCGGTCCGCCCGGAGCACCCGGCTGCGCTCCAGCGTCTCCCCGCAACGAGCAGCCGACCAGTTCCGGCCTGAGCGAGGTATTCGGCACGAGCGCGGGGACACAGTTCTGGGCGCTTCCGTTCGCGACGCTCGAAAGCGGCTCGGCGGCAACCCTCAGCGGTGTCGTCGGCAGCGGCGACACGAAGATCGTCTTCAAGATGACCAGCGGCGTCCCGCAGACCTTCTACGCCGTCGCCCCTGACGGCACGCGCGTTGCTCCTGCCTGGATAGAGGCGCACGGATCATCGAACTGGAATCGCCCGGGCGCCGAATGGGGAGCAGGGTTCGTCTTCGACCAGGCCGGATGCTGGCGAATCCACGCAGGAGCCGTACCCCACTCAGGCGATATCTGGTTCGCGATCCTGTCCTGATCGCAGTCGGCTCACCGGTCATTCCGGAACACTGGCCCGGGTGACTGCACTCGCTCTTGGTGACGCGACGTGGACGCGAGCCGTGAGAAACTTTCGGCGTGGACGACGCCCGCAACGTCTGGGATGAGATTCCCGACTGGGGCGGCGTGGGTGCGCGACGACTCGTTCGGGCAGGAACCCTAGGCGGATCGGTGTGGGAGTTTCAGCCCGGCCAAGGGACAGTTCGTCTATCACTTCCACCACGCAAGCTCCGACCCGCTGGCACTCGGCGAGATCGCGGAGATCCTCGGCTCGGGACGCGATGCGCGCTCGGGCGACAGGTAGCGCGCCCGGCCCAGTGTTCGGGATTGATCCCTGAGCGTCCGGCACGATTTCTTGATGTTTAGTGTCGAGCGCCGGGATGTGGTGCGGGAGCGTGTGTTACGGCTAGCTGAGGAAGACGGCCATGTGGTTGCTGCCGCCGAGGTTGGATCGCTAGCGGTCGGCGGCGGTGACCAGTGGTCGGATCTTGATCTCACGCTCGGGATAGCCGGGGCTACGGTTGAAGCTGTTCTCGCCGAGTGGACGCGCAGGGTGCGGGATGAGTTCGACGCGGTTCCGCTTGTGGATCTCGTTCGTGAGTCGACGACGTATCGCGTGTTCTTGCTGCCAGACGAGCTTCAGCTCGACCTATCGGCCACGCCGGCCGCCGAGTTTCGACCGGCCGGGCCGCGTTTCAGGCTTCTCTTCGGCGAAACGGTCGACGACGAGCCTTTGCCATCAGCGCCTCCCGTCGCATCTGAACTCTTCGGCTGGGGTGTGATCTACGCGATCCATGCGCGACGTTGCATTGCGCGCGGCCGCCCCTGGCAGGCGGAGCACTACATCAACGCCACCCGCGATCACGTCCTCATGCTCGCCTGCCTGCGTAATGACCTGCCGGTGGCGCAGGCGCGCGGTTACGACGACCTTCCGGATAACGTCCTCGCAGGACTTGCCGACACTCATGTTGGGTCGCTGGAGCGCGAGGACCTTCAGGCCGCGTTCGCCGCCTTACTCCGTGCGCTCCTGAACGAAGCAGCCGACCTGCCGGAGACTGCCGAAGTTGCCTCGCGCCTAGACGCGCTCGACTAGAGCCCTCTTTGCGGCGCCAACTCTCGCCTAGGCCAGCGTTCGGGAGTGACCCCTGGCGGTGGTTCGCTTAGCGCGGCCAGATGGAGATTGCGACGTGGCGTGCGGCGGGCGCGACCGTGGCCGTCCAGAGGCGGTGGAGATCGCTGACTCGGAGTTCGGAGACTTGGCCGGTGAAGAGCGATGTGGTCACGACGAGGCCGCCGTAGGTGGTGAGGTTGAACGAGCCGTAGGGCACAGTGACTGACGCTTGGGGAGCTGCTGAGGGCTGGTGCCAGCGGAGTGCCGTCACGGAGGAGCCGTAGCCGCTCAACACGAGCGCATCGTCACCCGAGATGACGACATGTTCGGGGCATTGGCGTGCTCCTGCGTACCAGAGGCGCCGCGGCTGCCGGCCGCCGGCGGCATCGGCTGAGCCGCTCCTCGGTCGCGCGCAGACGCACACGCGCAGCCAAGGGCGGCTGAGCGCGATCCGCGACCGGAGGTCTCGTCATCCGCCGCCAAGCGCCAGAGGTCAGCCCGACCCCGACTCGTCGCACTAAGCCCGCGACTCTCTTCCCGCACCACCAGTTGCCCTCACGCGTTGGGACACACGCGTTGGGACACCTCGGGGATCATTCCCGAAAAACTGGCCCACGCGGGAGGTCGGGCCTTGTCGCCACTCCACGGCGCGCGGGTCAGTGCTGCAAGAACTCGACCAGCGAGGCACGCTGGCGGCTGCTGAGGCCGATGACCGCCTTCGAGTGGGCGATCCCACAGCGAGTAAGTGCACGGTCGGCCTTCACAGGCCCGATGCCGGGCGAGGCTAGGAGCAGGTCACGCACCTTTGCGGTCTGCCCACATGCTGGCGGCTCGCTGAGCACCTCCGGCAGCCCGACCCGGCCGGCCAGGAGGTCGCGTTTCAGTTGCGCACGCGCACAGCGAACCTCGTTCGCGTGGGCGAGCGCCTGCCGCCGCCGCTCAGGCATCTACGTCGAACAGGTCGCTCGCTGATCGTGCACCCGCCATCGCAGTCGACTCTATGCCTCTCCAGCAAGATCGCACGTCCGCCGAACGGGGAACATCCTCGAACACTGGGCCAGGCGAGGGATCTGGCTGGTGATGGACATCCTGGGCCACGGCTGACAGTCTCACCAGCACCGACAAGGAGGTCAGAACATGGCGAGCAAGGACAAGAACACGAAGAAGAGCATGGAAAAGAAGCCGGCTCAAAAGACGCTGAAAGAGAAGCGGCAGGCCAGGAAGGCAAAGAAGTAGCCGAGGCCTCCGCCGAGCAGCATCCCAGGGGGCATTCCGGAACACTGGCCCAGGCGAGCAGCCTCTTGCCTGAGCATCCCTAGGAGTTACACGGCGTCGCCTTGGAAGTGAGCGCAGTCGCGTGCTGCTGCCCCTTTCTGGAAACGGATCGTGAGGCACCGCACCGTTCTCCCCCCACTCGACACTCGTACGCGCGCGATCCCCGGCTGCGCGTTGGGCCAGTCGGCTTCGTCTCTAGCGCTGCCCGCAGCCAGGGCGCCGCGCGGTCAGTCAGAGGGCTGCTTCACCTGCGATGAGCCGGAAGACGGTTCTCGTCGCGAGTTGCAGCTGGGTTTGGCAGCCTTCCAGGCTTACCGGAGCAAATCGCATAAGCGAAGGGGGATTCCTAGATGAGATATAGCAAGCTTTGCTTGCTGCTCGGCCTTGCGCTGATCGCTTTCGCAGCCTTCGGTGTGGCCCTGGCCGCGGCCGACGACGACCCGCAGCCGGTCGACTTCACGCACAACGTCTTCGACGCGCCTGCGCCGGTGGCCGGCGCCGTCTTCGGTACTGGCCCTGCGGTTAAGACAGGCACGGCGATCTGCTCGACGACGACGTCGGCCGATGCGAACGTCAACACGGACTGCGCACCGACCGCCGGTCCGCACAACGAGACGTCGATCGCCGTCAACCCGACCGACTCGAGCAACATGATCGGCGGGGCGAACGACTACCAGCTCGGCCTCAACCCGGGCGGGCACGTGACCGAGTCGGTGCTATCGCGGGCGCACGTCACTTTCGACGGCGGCCAGACGTGGTCGGAGTATCCGCTCTACTCCAGCTCGACCTACCAGGCCACCGGCGACCCGTCCGTCGCATTCGACGCTTCCGGGCACGCCTACTACGCAACGCTCGGCTTCCGCTTCATCGGGCCGGCGAACGCGCAGAACCCTGACGTGCTCGTGGCGAACTCCGGCGACAAGGGCAAGACCTGGTCGGTCGCTCGTGTCGCGGCCGGCAGCGGCAACGAAGGGAGCGTGGGCGACCTGCTCGACAAGGAGTACGTCGCTGCGTGGGGTGACGGGAACGCGATCGTCACTTTCGGCGACTTCCGACTCGCGCAGAAGGGCTCGTTCGTGAGCGCCCGCATCTACGCGTCGGTGACGCACGACGCAGGTGCCCACTGGTCGACGCCGCAGGTGATCTCCGGTTCCCTCGACGAGGCGTTCGTCTCGGTCCCGACCGTGACCTCGGACGGGCGGATCTTCGTCTCGTTCCTGAACACGGACGATCTGAACACCGGGCGTGACGACTACAAGGTCGTGCGGGTCGATCCGGCTACCGGCACGGCCATTGGCGACCCGATCGATGTGGCGACTGTGATCGATGGGGCCACCGACTACCCGGTCGCCCTCGGGCGCCAGACGTACCAGGACAGCATCTTCCGCTCCTGGGCGGCCGGCAACATCACCGCCGATCCGACGAACCCGGACCACCTTGCGGTGGTGTGGTCGGATATGCGGAATAGCGCGACTCCGGCGCCGACCGACTCGTACGCCGCCGTGACGAACTCCGACGTGGTTGTGAGTGAGTCGTTCGACGGCGGCCAGACGTGGTCGGCTGCTGCTGCGTACGCGATACCCGGCGATCAGTTCATGCCGTGGGGCGCGTTCGACGCGAGCGGAGCGCTGCGGGTCGGCACCTTCGACCGCAGCTACGACGCAGCGAACCACGAGTACGGCTACACGGTGCTGAATGGGACGCCGGCATCGTATACCTCCACACAGGCGACCACGGAGCTCTCCGATCCCACGACGGGCGATCGCTGGTTCGCCGGGACGCTGAACGCGGACTTCCCGTTCGCGACCTCGTTCCTCGGGGACTACAGCAACATCGCGGTGGTGCCGGGGACGACGTCGGTCGTCGCCTACTGGACGGACATGCGGAACACCGTGAGCTTCGCGGGCCGGACAGGCCACGGCGAGGACGCCTACTTCGCCAGCATCCCGTAATCACTGGGGACCGCTGACCGACGATCGGGGCCGCCTCACGCGGCCCCGATTTCGTTCTGGGAGCTTGTCAGTAGGCGATCGCGCCGCGGCCGGTCGCGGCCGCGTGTTTCTGCTCGTCGCGTGGCAGCGTTAGTCCTCCCGCCGCTAGACGAAGTTCCGCTCAGGCTCAGGGGTCATTCCGGAACACTGGCCAGGTGAGCGAGCTGTCCTTGCTAGCGGAACGAGAGAACGACTATCGCTAGGTCGGCGTTAGTGTCGGGCCCTCATCACGTCCGCCGTCTTTTGCCGCGCGATGTCTTGCTCCGCTGTCGCGACACCAGTGACCTTCGGATGGCCGCAGCGTCGACAGACGAGCACCAGGTCGTCTCCACCGTACGATTTCACGTACTGGGCACCAGCCTCGTGAGGGTCCGGCGCTTCTGCTGCCGGTGTCCACTTGTGTCCGGCTACCAAGCAGAGAACGCGCATCCAGGCTAGATCGTACCCCGGCAGCCCGGCAGCTCTCGACCTCAGGGGTCATCCCGGAACACTGGCCCAGGCGAGTGCTAGCAAAGTCGGTCGAGCACGAGCGCGGGGCTCCGCTCGGGGTCGAGGCCGGTCGTATCGATGTCGAGGCTCTTGTCCCATTCCGCCCGGCGCACGGGGTCTGAGCCTCACGGCGTGTAGGCAGCTGTACGGCCGTGGTTCGTGACGATCAGCTCGCGACCGGTCCAGAGGGCCACGGCACCGTAGAGCTTGCGGAGCGGCGTCACCGGGAGCCTCGTCCATTGGTCCTTCTTCGGGTCGTAGGCGAGCCCGTCGCGCAGGCTCTTCCCGGCCCGGTTCTCGCCGCCGAGGAGCAACAGGCGCGTCCCGGCCCAGACGCCGATCCCTCCGATCCGCGGTGTCGGCAGGGACGCGAGCGTCCGCCAGCGATTGATCGTCGGGTCGTACGCGTAGGCCGAGCGAGCCGCCTTCCCTGCGCCGACCACGAGCAGCTCGTGCCCGTCCCAGACGCCGGTGCCCATCGCGTAACCACTCTGCGGCAGCGGCGGGAGGCGGTGCCAGCGGTTCGTCGTCGGGTCGTATGCCGCCGCGGTCGCCACCGACGCGTGCCGCAGCTTGCCGTCGACGTCGTACCGGCTGACGAAGAGGATCAGCTCGCGCCCCGTCCAGGCACCGAGCGCCTGCTGGCTTGCTCCGAGTGGTGACGGCGGCAGCTTGCGGAAGCCGCCGGTCGCGGGGTTGTAGGCGCTTCCGTTCCTCTGCGCATCGCCGCAGCAGCCGCCTCCCCAACCGATCGCTTCGCGTCCCGTCCAGGTGACGAAGCCGAGGTTGATCGCCTTCGGCAGGATGCGCCACCGGTTCGTCGCCGGGGTGTACGCGACCGAGTGGAAGGGATCGAAGGCCAGCATCTGCTTCCCCGTCCAGACGGTCTGGTAGCCGGGCACGTAGTCCGGCGACCTCCGAGGCGTGAGCCTCGTCCAGCGGTTCGTCGCCGGGTTGTACGCAGCGGCGATGTCCTCCGACGGGTTCCGCAGAGGGGTGCGGCCGATCAGGATCAGTCGCCGACCCGTCCAAATGCCCGACTGACTCTGCGTGAAGGAGACCGGCGCCGCCGGCAGCAGGCGCCACGATCCCGTGCTCGACTGCGTGGAGGAGGTCGCGGCGGTCGCCGCGACCAGCACGCCGAGGATGACCAGCAGGATGACGATGGATATGTTGCGCGGACCTTGCATGGCTACTCCGTCCTCTCGATTGCAAGACCAGCGTGGCGCGACGGTCGCCTGCGATCCATGGACGCGGGATGGAAGAAACGTGGAACCTGTCGTGTTCGCGGTTTAGCCTTGACCGGAGGAGTTGAGGGATGGGAGGGCCTTCCCCAGCAGAGCTTGTCGTCTCCGGACCGGGCGTCTCGCCGCGCCGCGTCCTGCTGACGGGTGCCCGTGTCACGATCGGGCGCCTCGAGGGCTCGAACGACGTCGCCCTCCAGCCCGACCCGCAGCAGCTCATCACGCGCACCGGCCACTTCGCGCTGGAGCGGCGTGGCGCAGAGTGGTTCCTCGTCGACGGCGGCAGCGTCAACGGGACCTTCCTCCGCCGCGACGGCGATCTCGTGCGCGTGACGGGACGGACGCCGCTTCACGACGGCGATGTCGCGTGCGTCCTAGCGGGCGTCACCGACACCGGCGGCCGAAGCTTCTTCGAGCTCTCGTTCCACACTGCCGGCGCCGACTCCCAGGCAACGCGCGCGGCGCCGCCCGAGCACGAGGCAGCCTGCCTCGACTACGACGCGGCCGGGGGCCGGCTCATGCTGGTTCAGGATGGGACGCGGCACGAGCTCCCGATCCGGGCACAGGCGCACCGGCTCGTCCGGCACATGGCCGAGCGGAACGCGGCCACCGGCGCTCCCGCGCTCTGCACCCACAGTGAGTTGATGGAGGCGGTCTGGGGAGCTGAGCCGCTTCACACGCGCGAGGAGCTGGCGAAGCTCGTGTGGGAGCTGCGGCGCAAGCTCGAGCCGTTCGGGGCCGGGCACCTCGTCGAGAACGTACGCGGGCTGGGATACCGGATGCTGACCTGCGATGTCTAAGCGCGGCCCCGTGCCGGGCGTAGGCGAGACGTTCGGCGGCTACGCGATCGAGTCGCTGCTCGGCCGGGGCGGCATGGGCGCCGTGTACCTGGCGACGCACGCGCGCCTTGCGCGCAAGGTGGCGTTGAAGGTGATCGCGCCCGAGCTTGCGCACGACGAGGGGTTCCGGGCGCGCTTCCTGCGGGAGTCACAGCTGGCAGCGTCGCTCGACCACCCGAACCTGATTCCAATCTACGACGCCGGCGAGGTCGACGGGACCCTCTTCCTGGCCATGCGGTACGTCAGCGGGCCGAGTCTCCAGACGCTCCTCCGGGCACGGGGAACGATCTCGGCCGAGGAGGCGCTCCGTCTCGCCGAGCAGCTCGGCGGAGCGCTCGACGCCGCGCACGCGGCCGGGCTCGTCCACCGCGATGTGAAGCCGGCCAACGTCATGCTCTCGGAGAGCGGCGACCATGCCTTCCTCTGCGATTTCGGCCTCGCGAAGCAGGCGAGCTCGCACGGGATGACCCAGACGGGCTCGTTCCTCGGCAGCGTCGATTACTGCGCTCCCGAGCAGATCGAGGGGCGCGACGTGGACGGTCGCGCAGACCTCTACTCACTCGGCGCCGTGCTCTTCCACTGCCTGGCGGGGCAGCCGCCCTACCGGCGCGAGACGGACTTCGCCGTGCTCGAGGCCCATCTCCACGACCCGCCGCCCGCCCTCTCGACAGCTCGAGCTGGCCTGCCCGCTCCGCTCGACGGCGTGCTCGCGACCGCGATGGCGAAGTACCCCGACGTCCGCTATGCGAGCGGCCACGATCTCGCGGCCGCGTTCGGCGAGGCGCTTGCCGGTGGTGACGGTGCGGCCACGAGGGGCGCGCCGACGATCGTCTTGCCTGTGCCGGTCGAGGCGGCGACCGTCGCACTGCCTCGGCCATCTCGGCCTCGACGCTGGGTGGTAGCGGCCGCCGCGGCTGCTGTGCTCTTGGCGGCGGTCGGCATCGCCGCTGCGATCCTCGCGACGCACGGCTCCTCGCCGCCGGCGGCCACGACCTCGGTCACGCCGAAGCTGCGCACGTTCGTGGACCGGATCGAGAACGTGCTCTCGCAGTCTGCCGACGGCCGTAAAGAGATCGTTGCCGCGCTGAACGCGGCCTTCGCCTGTCGAATCCCGCCGCGCACGGCGGGTCAGCGGATCGGCAGCGTCGGCGAGAACCGGCAGAGCATCCTCGCCCAGCTACTCGGACTGCCGACGCCGACGCCGCAGGCGGACAGGGTCGTGACGCTGCTCCAGCGGGCGCTGCAGCAGTCGATCGAGGCCGACCGTCACTACCGGGACGCGCTCTCTGGCGTGACGAAGCCGGGGTGCCCGATCGGGTCGAATCACGACTTCGTGCTCGCCCGCGCCTCCAACCTGAAGGCGAACGCGGCGAAGCAGCGCCTGCTCTCGGTCTTCAACCCGCTCGCCGAGCGCTTCGGGCGGCGAACCTGGACCGCCGCGGAGATCTGATGCGAGGCTGGCGCACCGCCAAGCTCATGGGCGTCGCACGATCTGCGTGCAGCTGGCGCTCGCGATCAGCTCGCCGTTCTGGAACAGCTCGGCCGCGCAGAAGACCACGCGCCGGTTTCGTTGGACGACCCAGCCTTCCGCCCGCACCGTGCCGGGTCTTGCCGAGCGGTGGAACTCGGTGCGCAGGTCGGCGGTGAGGAAGTCCTCGGCCGGGTAGCCGCTCAGGGGGTCATTGCGGAACACTGGCCCAGGCGACGGCTCCGTCACCAGGCTCAGTCCGTCTTCGCGACTTCGCCGCAGGTAGGGCAGCGATAAGGCCGACGCGCGGCGAGCGTTCGGCGAACCGCGTAGACCAGGTACGGCCAGCTCGGTTTGGGTATCTCGCGGGTGGCCTCGACGGTGCCGTGAGTGGGACAGACGGCGGTGCGCGCCTGGGTGTCGGTCGCCATAGCGTCTCCCTTCTCGGTATCCCCGATCAGCTACTGCCTCGAGCCGAGTCTGACACGGCCCGGATAGTCGAACAGCTTCTGAGGCACTCCGACCGCGCCAACTCACGGGTCATTCCGGAACACTTGCCCAGGCGAGGTTGCCCTCGTCTGAGCAACTGGCGATAGTGAGTTGGTGAAGCTTCTCCTGGCGGTCGCGGGCGTGGTGCTTATCAGCGCGCTCACGGCCTGCGGTGCGTCGCATCCGAGCGGCGTCGGTTTCCATTCACCGACCGGCCACTACACCGTTGAGCAGGTCGAAGAGGCTTTCGCGGCGCAAACGATCGACCTCCATGAAGAGGCATCCCAGTCCTTGGACGGACTTGGACGGGCTTATCTCTCGCTCCAGCCGCCTCACGCGTCGGTGAGTATTCGCCACCCGGCCCGCGCTCTAGCCGTCGTGGTCGAGAACTCAGAGAGGCAGCCGCAGCTTCCGGGCTACTCGTTGTTATCCCGCGGTATCCAGCTCGAACAACGCGGGAATGTTTGGGTGATCTTCGGCGCGGCGAGGGCATCGGCGGCAAAGTCAGCCCTAGCGCGGCTTCACTAGCCGGGTTCGCTTAGGGGTCATTCCTGAACACTGGCCCAGTCGAGAGCGCAGGCCGCCAGGGGCTAGTGTCCTAAGCGCTGCCGGAGGTCGCGGGAGAGCAGGGTGAGCCGTACAACTTCGGCCTCGGTTCGCTCGTCGAGCAGACCAGCTTTTAGCCGCTCCTCAAGCCTCTGCACGGCCCGAATGATCGATGGGTCGTCGAGCTTCCCCTCGTTGATCAGACGACGAAAGCGGCGGAGGTACTGGTCAAGCTCCCGGTAGTGGTCTGCCTCAGTCTCCTTCACAGCTTCGCACGATTTCATGACTGAGCCTCCTCCGTGCCGTCCAGCGCGTCACCCGGCTTCGGGGGTCATTCCGGAACACTGGCCCAGGCGACCGTCCCGTATCTCGGCTGCCTGTCAGATCCGGGTAATACGGGCCTGCGTTCCCTTGCGTCTGTGGCGGGTGGAGTCGATCCTCTGACCATGCGATTTCGGCCTGTCAAGATTGTCGTCGTCTCGGCGGTCGCAGCGGCAGTTTCCGTCGTGCTGATCCTGCTGCCGGGCGCGGCATCCGGTGATCGGCCCGCATCTTCTACGCAACCTACGCAAGTCACGCTCACGGTGTCGATTGTTGGCTCCGGCACTGGGGAGATCACGAGCTATCCGCAACCTCTCAACTACCCATCAGGTATCGACTGCCCCTCGATCTGTACGGCGCAGTTCGCGGACGGAACGGTGGTGGACGTCCATGTCCAGGCCGACCCGAGCTCGGTTACAGGCGGCTTCTCGACAGCGCCGCCATATTTCTGCCCGGAGCTGTACGTGCCGTTTAGACCACCCGACACCGACGACTGCACGATCGAAATGGATTCCCAGCTCGCCTCCACCGCTTCGGTCCAGGTGACCCTCAACCTCAAGCCCGTCCTGTGCACGGTGCCTGGTGTCAAGGGGACGACTCTGGCCAGGGCCAGGGCCTTGATCACGAACGGCCACTGCCGCGTCGGCGAAGTCACGCATATTTTCTCCTGGAAGACGAAGAAGGGGCGCGTGATCTCCCAAAGCCCGAAGCCGCACGCGCAGCGCACAAAAGGCGCGCCAGTCAATCTCGTCGTCAGTAAAGGCGCAGTCGCGCAGACCCATGCTTCGGCAGGTTTGCAGCGCGTCTTCTTCACGCCCGGACTGAACGCCGCCAGTTGCGAGATCGACGTGGGCTTACCTGCCCTCCCGACTTCGGTCTGGTGTGTCGAGGAATTGAAGGTCCCCGTGAACAAGGCGATCGGCGTGACACTCACACGCAAGGGGCATCTGAAGATCTGCCGCGGCGAGAAGTGTGTCGGCAACCCAGCCACCAACACGCCAACTCTGCGCTACGGACGGGTGCTTTCCCTCGGCCCCTTCCGCTGCACATCCCTCCGAGCGGGCGTCCGCTGCCTCGTGAAGGCAACACGGCAGGGCTTCTTACTGAGCGCGCACCGCGTCGAACGAGTCGGATAGACGCTCAGGGGTCATTCCGGAACACTGGCCCAGTCCAGCTTCCTTACCCCAGAGGCGGTCAAAGGTCAGGGCCAGCGGTTGAGAGGGTTATCTGAACACGAACGCCCTCCGGCGCACACTTCCAGGCCGACTTGTTGAGGAGCGCTGTAGCTGGTACTCCCGATCCTGTAGTCCACGATGAAGCCGCGCAGGAGGTAGACGCCCGGCTCCGCAGCGGCGGCTCCGATCACGACCGCGGTCGGTGTGTGCGGAGGGATTGCGAATCCCGCGAGCGGTCGCAGATCCCATGATCGCGGCTGCCATCCGCTAGCTCCGCCGATGTGCAGGCCGCGTCCAGTGGACGCCGCATACCTGATCCTCAATCCCTTCGCGTCGTCCGCGTGCTGAGGACGAACGCCGAGTAATACGGCGCTAGCGGCGATGGACTCCAGCGGTAGAGCGGTCACCGCCAACTGGCCAGTCTTCACCTGGACTCCTGAAACGGACTTACCTGCATCCTTGGGCCACGCGAAAGGACCGGCACCGCCGCCCCCGCATCCAGCGACCGAGCCTGCCACCACCACCGAAACCGCTCCAAGAACAGCACAACGCCGATACACGGAAGCGAAGCTACCGCCCGGCCCTTTTAGGGACAACGCTCAGGCGTCATTCCGGAACACTGGCCCAGGCGAGCGCGCTCTGGGTCGGCGACACTGTCGGCTTGCTAGCTCATCGATCGGGGCGTCACGGCGTCCGGCGCCGGAGCGCGAGCGTGGCGCCAGTGACGGTCGCTCGCAACGGC
>Ga0070707_100001788_pt1 | contig 20701 bp, 18 predicted proteins | sample KBSK5502metaG_FD_65468 | JGI IMG/M metagenome (GOLD analysis project Ga0070707, IMG submission 65468) | Corn, switchgrass and miscanthus rhizosphere microbial communities from Kellogg Biological Station, Michigan, USA - KBS K5-50-2 metaG | ecosystem: Host-associated > Plants > Roots >...
GCGCGCGCTTGGATAAAGCTGGGCTCCCCGGAGAAATCCGCCTGGCTACCGAGCACGTCCATCGCCAGCCGGGACACGCGCAGCTGCTCCCGCCCTTCCGCATCCAGGTAGCTGAGCTCGGTGATGGGGGGAACCTGGCGCATCAGGCGCAGGAAGTCGACCCGCCGCTGCTCGAGTCCGGCGGTGCCGGCCGCCAGGACGGGCTGGGTGGTCCAGCCCATTTGTCGCTCGATCTCCCGGATGAACTGCTCGATGCGGCCCGCGGCGGCCTGCGCCTTCTCCCGCTGCACGGCCACTAGCGCGGCCTTGTTCTCCTGGTACGTGAAGTAGAGCTCGATGAGACTGCTGACCAGCAGGGCCGTGCACACCAGCCCCGCGAAGAAGACAACGTACTTTCCCAGGAGCCGGCCGCGAATCTTCATGCTCCAGGCAAGCCTAGGCCGCGTCCGGCCAACCGTCAACGGTAAAGGCGGGCCACCCGGACCGCCCGGTTGCGCCCGCCGCGGACGGTGTGCTACCGTCCGCGCGCATGGGCGAGAACGTCAGCCTGGCCCGCGACGGCGCGATCGCGACCGTCACCCTGAACCGTCCCGAGCGCCGCAACTCGCTGAGCGATCCGATGCTGACCGAGCTGGCGGCGGCGTTCGCCGAGCTGCGCGACGACGTCGCGATCCGCGTGGTGATCGTCACGGGCGCGCCGCCCGTCTTCTCCGCCGGCGCCGACGCGGGACTCAAGTCCTCCATGTCCCCCGAGGAGCGGCGCGCGGCCTTCGGCCGGGCGAAGAGCCAGTTCCGCCGGCTCTTCGAGCGCGCCAATGGCCTGCTCGAGGGCCTCGAGCAAGCGACCATCGCGATGATCAATGGCCACGCGGTGGGCGGCGGCTGGGGCCTGACGCTCGCGTGCGACTTCCGCTGGGCGGCGGCGGAGGCCCAGTTCTGGATCCCCGAGGTCGATCTCGGCGTGCCGCTCGGCGTGGCGTCGACGACGCGCTTCGTCCGCCTCGTGGGTCCGGCCCGCGCGAAGGAGATCATCATGGAGTGCCGCCGCTACTCGGCGGCCGAGGCCCAGGCGCTCGGTCTCGTGCATCGCGTCGTGCCCGGGGTCGGTCTCGCCAAGGAGGTGCGGGCCTACGCGGACGCCCTGGCGGCCAAGCCGTTCAAGCCGCTCGCCGAGGTCAAGGCGCGAATCAACGCAATCGCGCGCGCCGGCATCCCCGAGGTCAATGCGATGACCGAAGGATTTCTCGAGCGTGGCTGACGGCCCGCGCCCGATGCTCGAAGGCATCCGGGTCCTGGACCTCTCGCGCGTGATCGCGGGCCCCTACTGCGCCACGCTTATGGCCGACCTCGGCGCCGAGGTCATCAAGGTGGAGCGTCCCGGCCGCGGTGACGATCTGCGCGCGTGGCGCGGCGACGGCATGAGCGCCACATTCGCCGCGATCAACCGGAACAAGCGGGGCATCGCCGTGGATCTGCAGCATCCCGAAGGCTCCAAGCTGGTCTTCGAGTTGGCCCGCCGCGCCGACGTCGTGATCGAGAACTTCCTGCCCGGCGTCGCCGACAAGCTGAGGCTCGGGTATGCGGCGGTCCGCGCCGCGAACCCGGCGGTCGTCTACGTGTCGGTCACAGGCTTCGGCCAGACCGGACCCCATGCCGGGCGCGCGGGCTACAACACCATCGCGCAGGGCGTGAGCGGCATCATGGCGCTGACGGGAATGCCCGGGCACCCGCCGACCAAGGTCGGCGGTTCAGTGGCCGATCTTGCCGCGGCATTCCTCGCTTTCGGCTCCGTCAATGCCGCCCTGGTTCATCGGCTCCGCACCGGTGAGGGCCAGCGCCTCGACGTGAGCCTGCTGGCCTCCACGCTCGCGCTGCTCCCCGACCCCGTCGCGCATTACTTCGATACGGGCAAGCGTCCGATCCGCGTTGGCAACCGGAATCCGAACCTCACGCCCGCCGAGGCGTTCCGCACCAAGGACGGCTGGGTCCAGGTCGTGATCATGAACCCCGACCAATACGGCCGCTTCTGCAGTGTCCTCGGCGATGACCGGCTGGCGACCGACCCCAAGTTCGCCACCAACGACACCCGCATCGCCAATCACGACGAGCTCAAGGCCCGCGTCGAGCGGGTGCTGGCCGGGGCCACGACGGCCGACTGGGTCGCGCGATTCGAGGCGGCCCAGGTCGCGGTGGGGCCGATCCACGAGTTCGACGAGGTCTTCGAGGATCCGCAGGTGAAACATCTCGGCCTGGTGACCGAGATCGAGCAGCCGGGCTACGGGCGGGCGCGGATGCTGCGGTTTCCCGTGAATGCCTCGGCGACTCCGGCCGCGATCCGTCGACCGGCGCCGCTTCTGGGCGAGCACACCGCCGAAGTCCTGGGCGAGCTCGGGCTGCCCACGGGCGAGATCGAGCGGCTGGTCGCGGCGGGCGTCGTCGCCCTGGCGTGAGTGTAGCGTGAGAGCGACACTGGAAGGGAGGAGGGCGCTGTGAAACCCGCGACGATCGTTGGTATCGCCTTAATCGTTCTCGGTGTGCTCGCCCTGGCCTACCAAGGCATTACGTACACGACGCGTGAGAAGGTCGTCGATATTGGGCCGCTCAAGATCACGGCCGACAAGGAAAAGACCATTCCCCTGCCGCCGATTCTCGGAGCGCTGGCCCTTACATGCGGGATCGTGCTGGTCATCGTCGGAACTCGAAGGTCCTGAGCGATCGAAGGCTTCAGAGGCAGTTGGCCCGGACGGCCGAGCTCTCCCGTCACTTCCCGGCGAAGCTCAGCTCGGCTCTCGGCCGCTGGCGCGCCGGAATACTCTCCCTCTGATCACTCCAGTGCGTCACGCCATCGTCTTCGGTCCAGTGGTAGATGTCCCTGCCGTCCGAATCACGTCGTGCCGAAGACTTCGCGCGGCACCGATCATTCCAGAACAACACCCCCGCCGCGAGGATCGTTCTTCTTCAGGGCGAAGGCGAGACAGAACATCACCGCCGAGGCCACGGCCAGCAGCCAGAAGGTATCGATATAGGCCAAGGTCTGCGCCTGATTCAGCACGGTCCGATACAACCGGGCATAGGTCTGCTGGTGCGCCTGGTAGCTCCCCAACCCGGAATCGGCCAGCTGACGGGTGAGCTCGTCCACTCGATCCTGAAACATCGGATTGTCCGCCGCCATTCGCGACACGAGATGCACCTGATGGAACTGGGCCCGCCGCGCGAGCAGCGTTGTCACCAGGGAGGTGCCGATGCTGCTGCCGATATTCCGCATGAAGTTCACCATGCCCGCGACGCTATTGCTCTTCTCCGCCGGAAGGCCGACGTACGCCGCCAGCGTCACCGGGACGAACAGAAACGGCAGCCCCACCACTTGGAGAACCCGCAGCCAGGTCACGGAGCCAAAGCTGATCAGCAGATCGATTCGTGTCGCGGAGGCGACCATGGCGACCGTGATGGCAGCCCAGCCGGCCGCGATGAGAAATCGCGCCTGAACCCGGGAGGCGAGCTGCCCCACGATCGGCATCCCGGCGAGCAGCATGAGCCCGCTGAGGGAGAGGGCCAGCCCCGCGACCTGCGCGCTATAGCCCATGAGCGTCTGGAGGAACTGCGGCATCATCACGAGACTGCTGAAGTACACGACGCCCAGCATGAACATCATCGCGTTCGCCCCCAGGAAGTTACGGTCCTTGAAGAGGCGGACCTCGATCAAGGGCTCCCTGTGCCGCCATTCGTAGATCACGAGCGTCGTCAGGCACACCGCCGCGGTGACGGCCAGGGTCGTGATGAAGCGCGAACCAAACCAGTCCTCTTCCTGCCCTTTGTCCAGCATCACCTGGAGCGCGCCCACACCCAGCGTGAGCAGGGCGATACCGATGTAATCGACGCGAACACCGGCGTCCCTGAGGCGGGCGAGATGGGGTGGGTCTTGGACGAGCCGTAGAACCAGCATGAACGCCAGGAGACCGACGGGCAGATTGATGAAGAAGATCCAGCGCCACGAGTAGTTGTCGGTGATCCAGCCGCCCAGCGTGGGTCCGATCGTGGGCGCCATGACGGCCGTGAGGCCGAACAGAGCGAATGCCAGCCCACGCTGCTGCGGCGGGAAGGTGTCGGCCAGGATCGCCTGGGCCATGGGCTGCATGCCCCCGCCCCCGACTCCCTGCAGCACCCGAAAGAAAATGAGCAGGCCAAGGCTTGGCGCGATGCCGCACAGCAGCGAGCTCGCAGTGAAGAGAAGAATGCAAATCGTGAAGAAGCGCTTGCGCCCGAACACGCCCGCGATCCAGCCGCTGATCGGCAGCACGATGGCATTCGAGACGAGGTACGAGGTCAACACCCAGGTGCTCTCGTCATTGCTCGCCCCGAGATTGCCGGCCATATACGGCAGCGCCACGTTGGCGATGCTCGTGTCGAGCACCTCCATGAACGTGGCCATCGCCACGACCACGGCGATGAGCCAGGGGTTGTACGCCGGGCGCCAGGCTACCCCTCCGGCATCGACGGGCAGGGCAATCGCGTCGGCGCTCACCGCACCTTCACCGTGGGCACCACCGACATGCCGGGGCCGAGCACGTGGGCCGGATCGGGCCCTTCCTCGATGAGGATCTTCACCGGCACCCGCTGGACGACCTTGACGTAGTTGCCCGTGGCGTTCTCCGGCGGCAGCAGACTGAACCGCGCGCCCGCGCCCGCCTGAATGCTGTCCACGTGGCCCCTGAACCGCCGATCCGGGTACGCGTCCACCTTGATCGTGGCCGGCTGCCCCGGGCGCATGTAGCGCAGCTGCGTTTCCTTGTAGTTGGCCGTGACCCACACGCGCTCGGGGACGATCGAAAAGATCGTCTGCCCCACTTGCGCGTAGCCCCCGGGCTCGACGCTCTTGCGCGTGATCCGCCCGGGCTCGGGGGCGTAGATCTTCGTGTACGAGAGGTCCAGCTCGGCCTGGCGCGCGGCGGCCTTGAGCTGCTCGACCTGGCCCGCGGCCACGCGGTCCTTCGCGATCGCATTGTCCCGATCCTGGCGCGAGACGAAGCCCTGTCCGACGAGCCGCTCGAAGCGCTGGGCATCCGTTCGCGCGCGGATCGCCTCGGCCTCCCCGGCCGCCAGGTTTCCGCGCGCCTGAGCCAGCCGCGCTTCGAAGTCCCGCGGATCGAGCTCGACCAGCAGATCCCCCGCCTTGACCCGCGAGTTGTCGTCAATGAGGACCCGCGCGACATTGCTGGCCACCTTCGGGCTGATCGCGACGACGTGCCCCTCGATGAAGGCGTCATCCGTGGACTCGTGCGTCCTCGCATAGCGCACGTACGGCAATCCGAAGATGAGGATCAACACCGCGGCCGCCCCCGCCAGCCCGAACAAGAGGGGACGGCGGCGCCGTGGTCCGTCGGGGCCAGCCGGCAGCGGCTCCGCAGCTTCGCCATGCCCGTTCCGGGATGGCTTGACTGGCTCGAGCGCTTCGCGCTGAGTGATTTCTTCGGTCATAACTTTTCCCTGCTCCTCCCTCTGGGGCGGGTCCGTGGCGGAAACGCCCTCATCACGGTTAGATGCGACCGGTCTCCAAAGAGGCGCATGAGGCGTTGCGCATGAATCCCGGCGCTCGGGCCCGGCATCTAAGGCTGCCCGTGTCGAGAGATACGACTTCGATGCATCCACCGCGGTGATCCAGGAGTCGAAAGGGTGTAGGCAGAGGAGGGCTAGATGAAGAATCTCCGATTGACGATGATTGTGGCAGGCCTCCTTGTTGCCCAGGTCTCTGGAGCTTTCGGTCAGACCATGGGGCCAGGAGCGCCTCAGTCTGGTGCTCCCGGAGGCCGGCCGCCCGACGCGATTGGTCACGCGCGCGGACTGGCCACACAGCCGTTCAATACGCTGCCGTTGCCCCCGCAGCAGCCCGCCGAGCGGTATATCCCCGAGAAACGCATGTACTCCCCAGAGCTCGGGAGAGACGTCCAGGTGCCCGGTCATTTTGCGCAGCCAACACCCGACGGCCGCGTAATCGAGCCGCCGATGATCGTCCCCGGTCCGCAAGGTCGAGCGCCGCTGTACATGCCGGGGGGCGAGCGGCCGAGCCAATAAGATGAGGGGGCGCGCTACATCATGAAGCCGGTCGCGTGGATCCTGGTATTTTTAGCGATGTTGGCGATCTTGATCGCGATTCCCGTCGTCGCCCGCCAGTCGCACCCTTGGCCCGACTGCGACGGTCGAGTCGTGATCATCAAAGGCTCGCACGGGGAGCCGCGCGAGTGTGTCTGTCTCGGGGGAACTCTCTCGACGTGCTTCAGCCCTGGGCCGTAGTGCTGAGCGCTCCGCGGGGGACTGAAGGGCGAGCGCGATCGGGCGTCCCCGCCTTATCTCGCGGTGAAAGTCAGCTGGGCTTTCGACCGGTAGCGCGCCGGAATGCCTTCCTTCTGATCACTCCAGTGCGTCACGCCATCGTCCTCGGTCCACCGGTAGATGTCTTTCGGGGGCGCTTGCGGCCGCTCTTTGGCGAGCGGCGGTCGCGCCTCGGGCCCTGCGGCGGGCGGGCCCTCGGGCGGCCCAGACGGCGGAGCCGGAACCTTCGGTATCCACACCCATCGGTAGGCCGTCGTGATCCCGTCTCCCTGCAGCTCATACCGGCCGGTCGGATAGTCGATCACCGTGGGGACGATCGTCGGTGGCGCGGGAGACACGATTACGGTGGCCGATGGCTGGTCGTAAACGGCCGCCGGAGGGCTATACGAATACGCCGGCGGCGGAAAGACGGCGATCGGGACGAAGGCATGCGGGACAAAAGGCCGGGACACGGGCCGCCGAGCGGGGGGAATCATGACTTGCCCGGGGGGCATCGTCGTCACACGGTCGTGCGACGCAAAGCGTCCCTGGGCTGACGCCGTTCCCGGGAGAACGGCCGACACGCCGATCACGGCCGCAAAGCAGAGAAGCTCAAGACGCCTCATCGCCGAGTCCGCGATCAAAGGCTCCCACCGCTTACCGGCCCCGTCAAGCGATTGGTGGCCGGCGGCTTTCCGACGCCGGCCCGGGTTAGCCGTTCTCGGCAAGCTAGCTCACAGGAGGCTCTTCCCGCTTATGTGAGCGGGCGGCTGATCTCCCAGCAGTCTCACGATGGTGGGGACGACATCGAATGCCGACCGCACGCCGCGGTCCCCCGGCTCGAGACCCGGCGCCACGACATAGGCCATTCCATATGGCCCGGTATGCCCGCCGGTCCGCCGGAGCGGCACCGGGCCGATGAGGCCCAGGCGCGAATGCTCGAGGGCGGCGACAACGCCTCGCCAGACGACGAGCAGGTCGGCCTCGGAACCCGTCAGGGCCAGTGGGTCGCGGGTCCACGCGCGCTCGATGGAGTCCACCACCGGCTCGCCCGTGCGCGGGTTGCGACATTCGCGAAGTATGGTTTCGAGCCCCCGACACGTCTCCTCGTATCGTGACGGCTCGATCATGCCGTGCCGCTCGCGCCCCTGGAGGTTGATGCGAATGCGCCCGTCGTAGAACGAGGGCAGCGCGAATGCTGGCATCCGGGGCCAGTGATGTCGGTAGCGCAGAGCCGGCTGCCAGTCGAGGTCCAGTCGAGCTGTCGGCTCGACGTGGGAGCGCCAGTCCGCCACAGCCGCCCGAACCCCTTTAAGCACGCCCTTGACCGGGCCCGGCAGGCGTCGCGCAAGCGAGAGAAGCGCCCCGGAAGAGGGCGGATCCGGCTCCTCCGCCGACATGGGCACCAACGCCTCACCAGACGCCGACCAGCTGTCCCCCTCGTCCAGGATCGGCACGCTGGTCGGCGCTGCCGCCCAGTCCGACGGCACGGTGAGCAACGGGTGACCGAAGGCGTGGCGGTATAGCAGTTCAGGCAAGAGAACCATGGACGGGACGTCGGAGTGGTTCGGGCCCATGCCGCCCATATTGAACGCGACGATCGCCGCGTTCCCCGCGGCTGACATGAGCTGACCGAGCATGCGATCCAGGGCCCGGTGCACATCCACTACTGCCCGAGCCGCGGCCGCTGCCGAGGGATGCCCATGAAGCGGGTGGCTCGGGTCCACGCCGTGCCACAGCCCTTCGATCGCGCCGTGGGCCTCGCCCGCGACCGCAATAAAGAGGTCCCAGTCTGGGAGTCGGTCCGTCGCGAGCCAGCGCGCCGCACGGGAGCGGACATCGAGGGCTCGGGAGAGGGCTTCACCCATCGCCTGCGTGCGGGCCGGGGAGGGAAACGGCAATCCGTACGTCCAGAGGGATGCGGGATAGCGGCCGAACCGGCGTTCGAATTCAGCCAGGAGCCCGTGTGGGCGCCCAGCGGTGATGGTCCCGGGATCGTGCGCCCCCCACCCCACAACGCCTCGCGTTTTCCGCGCACGGCGCAAATCAACGTAGGGCGTGTCGAACACGACGACCCGCTGGTCGAGACCGGCCCACCATGGAGTGAACCGGGCGCCCTCCTGCCACGCGACGTAGGTGGTCGGATCGAATTCCACTGCGGCCCAGCGACGCCCCGCATCCGGCGAGAGCCCGGAGGCGACGTGCTCCCACGCCAGCCCCGTGCGCTGCGCGGGTCCGTGGTCGAGTCGGAAGCGCGCGGCGCGCTGACGCAACTCGGCCAGCGCCGGCATCTCGCCCGCGGCCATGAGCCGCTCGGCAAAGGTGACTTCCAGGCCGTCGAGGCCTATGGCCAGCACTCGTGGACGCGCCATCGACGATCTCCTGACGTCCAGTCTATCGCAACGGACGCGGCACAAGCTTCACGTTCGTGGCGCAGCAAAAACGGTTGAGCTAATATAGCGGCTGGCACAACGCCCGGAGGGCAGGTCGACGGCCTGATGACAATGCGGGTGAGCGTAGTAATTGGAACCTACAACCGAGCCTACCTGCTCGAAGGCACCCTCAAGGCTCTTGCTTCACAAGAGGTTCCTAACTCTCTGAAGTGGGAAATTGTCGTAGTTGACAACAACTCGCGCGACACGACAGCGCAAGTGGTCACCGCGTTCTCGAAGACAACGGCTACCCCGGTGCGCTACCTGTTCGAGCCTCAGCAGGGCCTTTCCCACGCCAGGAATCGAGGCATCAAGGAGGCTCGCGGCTCTATCATTGCGTTCACCGACGATGACGTCCTCCCGGCGCCCGATTGGATCGCACAGGTGGCCGCAGCGATCGAGCGCTGGAACGTGCATGGCGTTGGCGGTCGGATTCTTCCACGGTGGGAGATATCGCCACCCCGTTGGCTCGCCGGGAACCGGCACTTGCTGAGCCGCCTTGCGATCATGGACTTCGAAGCGAGCCGCCTACTCGCGCTTCCACTTGAAGCACGGCCGCAGGTGTGGGGAGCAAATATGGCCTTCCGTCGTGAGCTTTTCGAAATGGTTAAAGAATTTGATCCCCGGCGGGGTATGGTCGGGAAGAAGCTCTTCAGAGGTGAAGAGACTGACCTGATCAATCGAGCGATGGAGCTTGGTCTGAAGATCGCCTACGACGCGGCGCTTACGGTCTTCCACCGGATCGGCTCCGACCGAATGCGAAAGGCGTACTTTCGCAAATCGGTGTTCGACGATGCCCAGGGCGAGGCTCGCGTGAGACTCGGTGTCAGGGGACGGTCATTTCTTGGTGCGCCTCTGTGGTCATACCGAGTAGCCTTCACGGACTTCTGGAAATGGATAGGCTTGGCGCTGCTCCGGCGGCCGGGGGCCTTTGATGCGCAACTCACCTGGTTGTCGTCGATCGGACTACTTTCAGGTTACTGGAAAGTCGGTCTGGCACGACATTTTAACGGAGACTCCAAGTCGTGGTCAGGTCTTGGGTGGTGACCCGCGGGAAACGGTCGGGAGCGCCCGGGCAATTCGGCCCGCCTTCCTCACAACGGCTCCGGCCATCGGGCGCGCCGGCAGGGCGGCTCCTGCGGGCTATACTCCTCTCTCGCCCTCGCCAGGGTCTTCCCCTTCTGGCGGCAGATCCAGTCGTACCGCCTCGTACTTCTCTCTGAGGAGAGAGATGAAGTTGTAACCGTCCACGACGGCCTGAACATCTTCACGAGTCACAACAACAATAACGATCCCGCGATCCTGAAACAGCTTGCGCTGTTCTCGCGACGCACCGCGGGTAAGCTTCTGATCCGTGATGCCCTCGCGCGAAAACAAGATCCCAAAGCGGCATTTGGTTGACTCAAGCAGACCGGCACAATTGGCGAACGCCGCGAAGTCCGCAGGTTCGCTCCAGTCCTTGCATTCGCATACAAAATATCGACCCAATTCGGAGCGGAAATCGAGATCGAATCCATCGAGGGAGCACACGATGTCGTAGTCGGTGGAGTCGCTGCGTCGCCGGCGATAGGTTCGACACCCCGGCATTACCGAAAGCAGGTAGTCAGCGAGAAGCTCCAGCGCCGCCCCGGCCCTATCGCCCGTGTGATCAAGAAGATCCTGAACGTATCGACGATTGACGGGGTAGAGCGGTGCCTCAGCCCTGTCCGGGAACTCGGTCATCCAGAGCTTGTCAAGGTTTTGCAAGACTCGTTCTGGATAGTGCGAGGCCACGTCATTCGCGAGAGCAAAGGCCGAGATTTCCTCGGCATATCGACAAAGCTGGCTATCCAGCATTCCGTGATACCACACCAGGCGAGAGTAGACGCCAGTCTTATCGGCGTCAATTGTGCCGTTGCCAGCTATAGCGTCCTCGACGAGCGTCAGCATGATGAATCGCTTCGCCAGTGCCGTGTGCCCCAAATTGACGTGGCAGTCGCGAATCCAGACCAAGGGCACGCCCTTGTGGACCCGCACCACGTTCGCTGTTTGGTACTCCAACAAACGCCGGTACAACTCTTCGAACACCGCAATGGCCTCGTGGAACCGGCGGACACGAATGAGATGCAAGCCGACGAGTTCCCACGCTCGCTGGTCACTCCGCTCCAAGCTGCGCGGCATCTCACGTATAAGCCGCGGGGTGGAGTCGCGCGGGCCAAGCAATAGGTCAATGACCGGCTGTGGGACGAGCTGTCTCAGTTCCTCGATCAGCGGATCGGGCTCGGGAGCGGCCGACAGTGTGGTAACCATGGCGGGACAAATGGTAGCGGAAATGGCCGGTACGCGGACGACGAAATATTCGTTTCAGTGCGCCTCTCGCTCACACGAGCCGCCCGTAAGGGTTTGACGCGCCGGCAGTCGCGGATGATGCCCCATCGCTGCCTTGGTGAAACGGATCAATTCGTTCGTGCGGCCCGTCATGGGTTACGGACCCGCGAACATTCGGCCCGGCCCATTCTGGCCGTTCGGGGCGAAACCATTGCCCTTTGATCCCCATTGCCCAACTGACTCCCCACAAGCTCCGCCACGCCTACGGCCGGCAGTGCGTGGACCTGGGCGTGGACATCCGGATCATCGCCGAGGCGCTCGGGCACGAGTCCCTCGAGTCGACCAAGATCTATACGCAGGTCTCGCGCCAGCACACCCGGCGAATTGCCGAGTCATTTGCCCCCCTTGGACTTAAATAATCCGATGCAAAACGACGAGCAGAATCAGCGACTTCACGCAGGGCGAAACTTCCAGAAGTAGTTCACGATCCCCTCGCCTTCGTGGATGCGGCGGAAGCAGAGCTCGACGGGCATCTCGAAGCCCACGGTTGCCGGGTCGCAGTCGGTGAGCTGGCCATAGAAGCGGCCTCCGCCATCGAGGTCGGCCGAGACCATGACCGTGGGCGGGTCGGGGCTCGGAACCAGGTGGTCCTTGGTGAAGGTGAAGACCTTGCCGCGGCGGCCGATCCTGTAATCCGCCAGATTCTTCGACGAGCACTGCCAGCAGAGGTGGCGGCGCGGATAGGAGACGGCGCCGCAGTCCCCGCACTTCTGGCCGTACAGCCGCAGATCCTGCTTCTCTTCGCGGACCATCGTGGGCACGCTGGTGAAGGCCCGGATGACCTCGGTTTCGACATGACGTCTGAAGCTGAGGTATTTCCCGTAATGGGCGAGGGGCCGGCCCGCCGCGAGCTGGGCGGAGGCGGGCCAATGGATGGGCTGCGTGGCGAGCCGGTCGGTACACTGAAAGAGCAGCGCCTCGCCTCCGCTGCCGTAGGACACCAAGAGCACCTGGTCTCCGGGCCGGCACTCCTCGAACGCCGCCGCCAAACCCAGCAGGCACGAAGCCGAGCCCGTATTACCCGCCTTGCCGATCACCGGCTCCTTCGGCATGGCGCTCTCTGCGAACTTGAGCTGCTTCACCAGCGCGGCATGGGTGCGCGCGTCCGGACCGTAGAGCACGACCTTGGCGATGTCCTCGCGCTTGCGGCCGGTGGCTTTCAACGCGCCCTCGACCGCTTCCGGGATGTGCTTGTCCAGTCCGTAGCCTTTCACGAAGGTCGTGTCGGGCAGGATATTGAGGTACCGGTCGCCCTGGCCGCGCCACACGTCGGTGAACTCGCGGCTCGTCCCGAAGCCCCCTTCGAAGCTCGCGATCAAGTCCTCGCGGCCGAGGAGCACGGCGCCCGCGCCATCGCCGAACAGGAGCTCCTCGGGGGTGCCGGGCGCCACGGGCCTCACGTCGGATGCCGCCACCAATGCCTGGGCCACGCTCCCCGCCTTCACCATGTCGAGCGCCAGGCGCAGGGCCGTAGTCCCACAGCGCAGCGAGCCGCCCAGATCCGCGGTGAGCACCTCCGGCCCGAGGTCGGCCACCGTCGCGAGGAGGGTCGCATTGGATTTCTCGAGGTATGGCGGTGTCGTCGAGGCCAGCAGGCAGGCGCCGATCCGCTTTGGGTCCAGGCCGTGCAGCGCATTGAGCGCGGCTTCGCACGCCATGGTGAGGCTGTCCTCGTCGTAATTCGCCACGGCGCGCTCGCCCCCTCCACCTGCCCCGCCCCAGACGCCGCCCAGCAGCTTGCCCGACAGCCGGTAGCGGGGGACGTACGCGCCTATTGACACGATGCCGATCATCCGACTCACCCTGCCCTCTCCCCCTGAGTGGAGGAGGGAGTCCAGTCGCCGAGGAAATAGCGATGTGGGTCGAATAGCCGCACGAGCGCAAGCTCCTCGTCGACGGGGGCGTCGAAGCGGCGCAGCGACGGCGCGACCTGGAGGTCCCAGCCGCAGGCCTTCCTTGCCGCGCTGACCGCGTGAGCCTCCGGGGCGGCGCCGAAGATGCCGGTGAGCCTCAGCTCGGCATGCTCGCCGTCTTTCTCGTACACGCCCAGGTCCGACACCACGGTCCGGACCGCCCGTCCCGGAGCCGTGATATACGGCACCTTGTCGACGAAGCGCCGGGGCGACTGCTGAAGGCACACCACCACTTCCCGCGCCGAGGAGGTGATGTCATTGGCGCCGCCCGAGCCGGTGATATAGGTCACGCCCGGGATGACGGTCGAGTTGATATTGCCGTGCTTGTCGATCTGCCCCGCCGCGAGGGAGCCGAGGCACTGGTTGTGCCGGCCGCCCATGAAGATGCCCATCACGTGCAGGATGTCCGTGAGCATCTTGCAGGACGGGAAGTTGCGGAAGGAGAAGACGAAGGGGTCGGCGGGCCGCGGCAGGTAGCCCACCATGCCCGCCTCGGCCATGAGCTCGACGTCCACGTCGTCCTGCTTGAGCTGGTAGGCGGCCAGCCAGGCCGCGAGATTCGAGTTGCCCACCCCGGCCAGGAAGGTCTTGTAGCCCCGGGCGCGCGCCTTCTCGCCCAGCAGCCGCGCCGCCGTCACCACCATCCACTCCGACGGGCTGGCCGGACGGCGGTCCGGCAGGCGAACGGCGAGCGACTCGAGCTCCGACACCCACGCGTCGGTGTGGGCGCGGCCCTTGGTCTCCATGAGCTTGGCGTAACCGACTTTCGCGAGATACGCTTCATGAGACGGCGGGTCGAGCATCCACTCCTTGATCCACGCCTCCGCCGTCTCCGGGCGCTTGAAGGCGTCGCGGCAGGCCAGGATCCAGTCCACGTCCTCGGCATATCCCTCGAGCTCGGGCACGTTCATGCCGTACAGTCCGCCCGGATGGCCGCCCTGCGGCGTCTCGACCACGGCGCGCACGTACTGCGCGGGCAGGCGGACGAGATTGGCGTGACGCCGGATGAAATCGGTGGAGACGATCTTCTCGACCGTTACGACAGCACCGCCAACGGCGGCCATCGCGCCGTAGAGATTCTCGTTCATCGGCGGCGCGACGATCACATTGCCCGCCCGGTCGGCCGCCCACCCATGCATCAGCGCCACGTCGGGCACCAGCGCCCGGACGTAGCCGACGCGCCCCTCGCCGCCGAAGGGATCGTCGGCCGCGATGAAGTCGCCCGCTCGCGCATTGTCCTCCTCCATCGAGGAGCCGAGGAGCGAGCGCGTTGGCAGGAAGGGCAACCCCATGGCGCCGGCGAGCAGGCGGAGCGGGAAGGTCAGCATGGACCAATTGGATACTTCGAGGCGGCCCGCGAGAACGGCCTGGGAGATCAGCGGCTGGGGAGTGGGGAATGGATAGCCTTCGCCCAGAAAGGTCGTGATGACGCGCCGGACGAGCCCGCCGTGGATGAGCGCGGTCCAGGGGGAGCCGAGGCCGACGACGGCCACGGTGAAGCCCGGCTGCCGTCCCCACCACTGCCGGACGATCTCGCGCACCAACGGGTTGGAGCGTCCATGCGCCGTGCCCAGGTAGAGCGTGGTGCCCGGCACGACCTGCCGGCGCACCGCCTCCTCGAGCGTCGTGACCTTGTCCGGGCCCTCCTCGAGGGGCACCTCGAGGCGGCGCCGGATCACGTCGCGATAGAACGGGTCCATTCTCCGAGTCTCCCCTTCACTCTGTCTTCTCGAACCACCACCGCTAGGCGCGCTTTCCGCCGAAGACCCGAGCCTTGAGCCGCGCGGGCACCCATCGCGCCAAGCGGCGGGCTACGGCGGCCGCGCTGTCCAGCGACGTCGCGCTTCCCGGCCAGCACCGGAGTAGGAGCGGCCGGTCCAGGTAGTTCAGCAGCCCGTCGAGGACGATGGCCGCCACGAGCACATCGTCGAGATACCCGACGATGGGGATGAAGTCCGGGATCAGATCCACCGGACTCGCCAGGTACACGGCCACCGCCGCCAGCGCCAGCTTTGCGCGGCGAGGCACCGCGCGATCGGCGAGCAGCGAGGCGATCATCCATGCGAGCCGAGGCAGCGCCAGGAGCAGGTCCTTCATGCGCGTGTCCGGCTCCCGAGGCTACTCCAGGTTCTCGGCAAGCAGCTCGGCGATGTCTCGGGTCTTGATCTTGTCGGTGGCCTCTTTGCCTTTCACCCCATCCTCGAACATCGTGAGGCAGAAGGGGCATGCCGACGCCAGAATGTCGGGATTCACCTCCATGGCCTGCTCCACGCGCAGCTGGTTGACGCGGCGCCCTTCGTTCTCCTCCAGCCAGACGCGGCCGCCCCCGCCGCCGCAACAGAACCCCTTGGACTTGCAGAGGTGCATCTCGAGCATCTCCCCCCGGCAGATGGAGCGGAGCACCCGCCGCGGCGGGTCGTAGACGTCGTTGTAGCGGCCCAGGTAGCACGGGTCGTGATAGGTGATCCGGTCATCCCGCTCCCGCGAGACACGGAGGCGGCCCGATTGAATCAGCTCATCCAGCAGCTCGGTGTGGTGGATCACCTTGAAGTGGCCGTCGAAGTTCGGGTATTCACTCCGGATGGTGTTGAAGCAGTGGGGGCACGCGGTGATGATCTTCTGGAACCGGTAGCGCTTCAGGGTCTCGATATTCCCCTGGGCCAGGGTCTGAAACAGGTACTCGTGCCCCAGGCGACGGGCCGGCTCGCCCGTGCATTTCTCCTCGTTGCCGAGGATGGCGAAGTCCACCCGGGCGGACTGTAGCAGTTTGACGAAGGCCCGCGCGACCTTCCTGTTGCGCTCGTCGAAGGAGCCGTAGCACCCGACCCAGTAGAGGTACTCGACCTGGCTCACGTCGCTCATGACCCGGACGCCCAGGTCCTTCGCCCAGTCGGCCCGCGTCTGCCACGACATCTGCCACGGGTTCCCATTGGTCTCGAGGTTGCGGAAGGTCGGCTGCAGCTCGGCCGGGAACCGCGACTCCGTGAGGACGAGCCACCGCCGCATGTCCACGATCTTCGGCACGTGCTCGATGAACACGGGGCAGGCGTCCACGCACCAGCGGCAGGTCGTGCAAGCCCACAGGACATTGTCGTGGATGACCCCGCCCACCATCGGCTCCTCGTGGCCGCCGTTTCCGCTCTTGCCGAGCAGCCGGGGCCCGCCTTCAAGCAGGTGCTCCTGGAGATTGAGGATGAGCCACTTGGGATCCAGCTCCTTCCCGCTCACATTGGCGGGACAGCCCGACGTGCACCGGCCGCACTCGGTGCAGTTGTAGAGGTCGAAGAGATCCTTCCAGCTGAACTCGGTGATGCTGCCGATCCCGAAGCTCTCGGCGTTCTCCAGGTCCGCGGTAGGAAATTGACCCTTGGGGGTCTGCGGCGCGAAGAACACGTTGAATGGAGCGGCCATGATGTGCAGGTGCTTCGAGTACGGGAGATACACGAGAAAGCCCAGGAGCAGCACGGCGTGCAGCCACCAGGAAACGTGGAAGACGGCCCGCACCGCGCCGGCCGGGAGGCTTGCGAGCATGCCGGCGAGCGCCTTGCCGGCGAACTGCCAGCCGTCGGTGGAGGCTGGGGCCAGGAGGATCCGGCCCGCATCGGCAGTGAGGTCCGTCACCATGAGGCCGAAGATCAGGAGCAGGATCAGTAGCCCCTCGGCCGAGAGATTGAGGCGTCGGGGCTTGGTCACCAAGCGACGGAAAGCCGCGTAGGCGATGGCCGCGATCACTGCCAGGCTGAAGACGTCCTCCATGATCAGATAGGCGGGATTGCTCGAGAGAAACGGAAGGTAAAACGCCTCGGTGACCCCTTTCCCGAAGAACTCGATCGAACCGAGGGTCAGGATGATGAAGCCCCAGAAGATCGTCGCGTGCATGAGCCCGGGCCAGAAGTCTCCCCGGATCAGCCTCCCCTGGCCCAAGACGTTCACGATCACGCCAAGCAGGCGCGCGGGCACGCGGTCCCACCGCGCGGTCGGCTTTCCCTTCAGCATGAGCCGGACGAGGAAGGCGGCCCGGTACGCGAAGAGCGCGACGGCCACGGCGATCAGCAGATAGAAGGGGAGCCAGCCGGGGATGATCCCGTACCACTCGTGAGAGGGAGACATTCAGGAAGACCTCCGTTCGGGCCGCCCGTTGGCCCACATAGTGCGGTGCGGCCCGCGAGGTGTCAAGGTCGACGGAGCGTCAGCGCCAGGATCTGGGCGACAGCCGAGTACGGATCGAGCGCGCCAGCCGCGACGGCTTCGAGCGTCCGCGCCAGCTCCGGTTCGGACTGGACCCGAGCCGTCACCTGGACCGTGAACTCCTCGACGAGGAGCGCCTCCAGCGCGGCGCGCCGGCGGCTCTGGCGCCGCTTCTCCAGCGCGCCGCCCTGCTCCAGCGCCGCGCGGTGGGCCTTGATCGCGTCGAAGAGCTCACCCACGCCCACGTCATTGGCGGCTTCAACGGCCAGCACCGGCACCTCCCAGTCCACGTCCCGCGGCGCGGCACGGCTCGTGTAATGCAGGTGCACGCTGAAGCGCAGCTCGGCCATGAGCGCATCGGCGCCGGGGCGGTCGGCCTTGTTGACCGCGAAGACATCGGCCACCTCCATGAGGCCGGCCTTCATGGCCTGAACCGAGTCGCCAGATTCCGGCACCAGCATGACCACGGTCGAATCGGCCTGCCGGATGATGTCGAGCTCGGTCTGTCCCACGCCGACCGTTTCGATGATGACCCAGGGAAAGCCGAAGGCGTCCATGAGCCGGATCACGTCGCCCGTGGCCCGCGCGAGGCCTCCCAGGCTGCCGCGCGTGGCCATGCTGCGGATGAAGACGTCGGGGTCCAGCGTGTGCGTCTGCATCCGGATGCGGTCGCCCAGCACCGCGCCGCCCGTGTACGGGCTCGAGGGATCCACGGCGATGATGCCGACCGGCGCGCTCTCGGCGCGGAGCCGCGACGCGAGCCGGTCAACCAGCGTGGATTTCCCGGCTCCCGGCGGGCCGGTGACCCCCAGCACGTACGCGCGGCCCGTGCGCCCGTGGATGGCGCGCATGATCTCCGGCACGTCGGGCGAGCGGTTCTCGACTCGGGTGATCAGGCGCGCGAGCGCCAGCCGGTCACCTTCGAGCATTCGCTGAACGAGGGTCACGGCTCAGATCCGGATGCGAGCGAGGTGTTCCTGGGGGAAAGGCACGCCGCGATTCTAGCAGATTCGCGGGAAGTTGAGCATGGCGGGGCGGCCTGTCAGCCGCCCCGCCCGGGGCGCGCCTACTGCGCGCGGACGAAGGTCACGTCGGTTTCCAGGATCAGGTCGTTCGAGAGCTTGAGGAAGAGCATCTGCGGGATCGCAATGCCGTGGTCCGACAGCTTCGTCACGAAGGTCGCACGGACCTTGAGGTTGTCGGCCGTGAATCCCCAGCGCTTCTGGTTGTCCCTCTCGAGCTGTTCCGTGGTCAGCTTGACGTAGGTCACGCGGGCGTCGGCCACGGTTTGCACCGGCTTGCCCTTGATGGTGAGGATGCCCGTGACCCGAGCCGGCACTTCCTTGCCCGGCTCGAGCCGCCCGACGACTTCGACGTTCTTGACCTCGAAGACGGCGTAGCGGTTGACTTCGCTGGCAATGATGTCCAGGTACTGCGGGCCCTTCATGTCCGCGTCGCGCTTGGGCACACCGCTGGTCAGGGTGTCCAGATCCACTTTGATGATGCCGGTCACGACTTGAGGCTTGGCGGGATCCACCGTGAGCGTGCCGGTCACGCCGGCGCCCGCGGTGGTGCCCACGATGGTCTCGAGCGGCGCATCGGCCTTGAACGTCGCCCGCGAATAATTGGGCAGCATCTTGAAGGCGATCGGTTGAGCCGCGGCCAGAGCCGGGCAGGCGGCACAGGTGAGCAGGGCGAGGAGAGACAGGCTCTTCCGAAGCATTGACGAGATCTCCTTTTCGCGTGCGAGGACGGGTGAGCCGCGAACCACCCTGCGTCAGCGACTCAACCGCTCAGCCCGCCTGTTTGTTCCCGGCCGGCTAGCCGGCGGCGTCGGCGGCGAGCCGGGCCTCCATCACGAGGGCGTCTTCACCATTGTCGAAATAGTATCCCTTCCGGCGGCCGATGACCTGGAAGCCGAAGCTGCCGTAAAGTCCGATCGCTCCCACATTCGTGGGCCTGACTTCGAGGAACACGAGCTCCACCCCGCGCCGGCGCGCCCCGTCCAGCATCGTTTCGAGGAGCGCGCGGGCCACGCCCCGCCGCCTGAAGTCCGGTTGCACGGCAATGTTGGTGATGTGGATTTCGTGACCGATCTCCCACAGGCAGAGATAGCCCACGATGCGGGCGCCGGCGCGCATGACGGTGCAGTGGGCGACGCGATTTTGGCTGAGCTCGTAGCGGAAGGCCCCCGGCGACCACGGCGTCTGGAACGAGGCGCGCTCGATGGCCATGACCTCGTCCAGGTCGTCGAGGGTCATGGGCGCCAGGGCGAAGGCCGGCTCAGCCATGCTTCTTTCTCAGCTCGGCCTCGGAGGGCCGGAGATAGAGCGGAGTCAGCGTCTCGCCGGCGACGCCCTGTCCCGATTCGAGCATCGCGTGGCCGAGCTCGCCGACCACGGCCGGAGAGGGCAGCGAGTGGGCCGGAGAGGCGATTCGGACGCCGGCGCCGAGTCGGACCAGAAAAGGCTGGCACGCCGGCACGCCGTCGCCCAGCACGATGACCGGAGCCGCGAGCCGCTCGATGGCTGATTCGGGTGGGAGCGCAAGATAGTCCCACTCGCGCTTCATCGCGTCGCCGGTCCAGCGATAGAGCGAGAGATAGACTTCTCCCTTCCGGGCGTCGACCACCGGGCACACCGGCCATTCGGCGAACGGGAGCGTGGCGGCCAGGGCATCGAGCGTGGGAACGGGGGCGACGGGCACGTCGAGGGCAATCGCCAGCCCCTGGGCCGTGGCCACGCCGACCCGCAGGCCCGTGAAGGAGCCGGGACCGATCGAGACGGCCAGTCCCTGCAGGTCCTTGATGTCCCATCCGCAGTCCTGAAGGAGCCGGTCCACGACCGCCATCACACGCTCGGAATGGGTGATGGCGATATTGAGCACGCTCTGGCCCACGACGCGGCCGCCGTCCAGCAGGGCCGCGCCGCCGGCCAAGGTGGCGGTTTCGAGCGCCAGGATTTTCATGAGAGGTCAGTGTAACACGCCGGTTTTTCGCCTACTGCGGCGCACACTTTCGGGTTGACAAGCCGCCGGGCACACCCGCATCCTGAGAATCCTGATGGCCCCGCCGCCGCGCAAGACAGACGCTCAGATGGACGCCGAGGTCCGCGAGAAGATCCACCTCGAGATCCTCAAGCGTACCGGGGCATACCACGCCAATGACCACATCCTGCTCCCCTCGGGACATCACACCAGCGAGTACATCGAGAAGACGCTGGTCACAACCGAGGCCTCCTTCACCGAGGGGCTGGGCGCGGTCATCGCCAAGCACTTCGCCCAATGGCCCCTCGACGTCGTGCTCTCGACCGGTCCGGGCGCCCTGATCCTGTCCCACTGCGTGGCCCGCGCCCATCCGTCGCGCCCGATCCTGGTCTATGGCACCAAGGGCGTCAATGCCGGCAGGCGGCGAGTCACCCTGCCCGTCGAGTTCCATCGGCTGATTCAAAAGGGCACCAAGGTCCTGATCGTCGAGGACCTGGTCAGTTCCGGCAC
>Ga0070707_100001789_pt1 | contig 20681 bp, 27 predicted proteins | sample KBSK5502metaG_FD_65468 | JGI IMG/M metagenome (GOLD analysis project Ga0070707, IMG submission 65468) | Corn, switchgrass and miscanthus rhizosphere microbial communities from Kellogg Biological Station, Michigan, USA - KBS K5-50-2 metaG | ecosystem: Host-associated > Plants > Roots >...
CAAAAAATGGTGGGAATCGCTTAGTAAAGAAGAACACCAATTGTTGTCTCTCCCACGGTAACAGTGCCAGGCGCACGCCTTCCTTCACGAAGCTGATAACAGTATTTCATGATTCCCACCTTCTTCGTCTTATCAAGAACAGTTGTGCCCTTCATACTGGTATCATATATTGTACCGCAAAGCCATAAACATCTCATTTCTTGCATGCCGACTAGTTTATGCTATCAAAATAATAGGGCTGGCTCCTAGTTCCATATTTTAATAAAGAATCGCCGACGTAAATGCCCTGAGAAAAGCACATGCAGAATGGTAAATATCCAAAAACTTTAAAGTTAGGCCTCTCTATGGTTATGTTAGAATAGGTGACAACAAGGTTATTACCTATTCTTAACGTCGGATTTTTGAGATTACTGACTACCACTATTAGCTAAAGCTAGCCAATCCGCTTACTAATTTTGACGACTTGAATTTTTCTCGATAATGGCTTTATCCGGTCATCTGCATTGGCAAATTTAATTCGCGACCTTTATGGATTAAATAAATATTCGACAAAAATAAGTATTGTTCATACTATCTCGATGAAGAATCGAGTTCTGTATTGAAACATCTTCTATTTATTGAGACACTCGAACAAAATGGTAGCCTGATTTCTCGAGTCTATTCTTTATGTCGTCCTTGGTAATTAGTGAGGGATCAAAGTTTACTATCACACTGTCTGTCATGTTGTTAATATCAATTTTCATTACTCCTTTCTCATCCTTTAGTTGCTTTTCAACGATAGACTTGCAACTGGTGCAATACATTCCGACTACCTTAAACAAAGCTCTTTCAGTTGTCATCGTACCTTCGTAATCGTTTCTCAGATAGTTCTTTGTTCCCAAGACCATATTTATAGGCTATTCAACTTTGTGGTTTAGCAATTGTGCAATTTTTCGGCTCTTTTGATGGGATGTTAATGTTACATAATAGCATTGCAGTAAATATTTATTTTGATACGGAGCTGCATGAAGTAGATTGCTAATGTTCTCTATATTGGTACCTCTAGCTGCGCATATTCTAAGTCCTCAGCGAAGTAGAGTACATAATCGCATGTTGTCATGTTGACGTCTCCAACATTCACTTATTACTGTTTTCATCTTCAAACCATACCTGTGCCTCATCACTAAGGCTAGCACGGTCACACTTTCTAAGACAATCTATACAAAGAAACATTGGGGAATTAATATATGGTCTCACATCAGCTATACTAAAGAAACCAACAGCCTTCTGACAACGATCACATGTTAAGATCGTGTCATAATCTTTTAAATCGGTATTCTCCCTGTTTACTAGATCTCCACGAAGAATTGGATTGCACTTTGGTTCAAGTGTCGCCGTTTTAGGATTAAACACAAAATCATCAAAACTACCCCTCGAAGGGTTATTTTGCCGATGCATATTTTTTTTATTGTTGCTTGTAACCATTATATCTCCTTCTGCTTGATTCTTGTCCGGTAGGCAATTATTTATCTTTTCAATGCATGCTTTTCTTAAACTTTAATGTCTAATGCTAGTTACCCCAGTTCCTAACACTCACGAGCTAATCACCAACACAAACAATCGCACAAAATAATGAAAGATTCTGCATACGAAACCTAAAAACATGGACCGATTCAATTGCCAAATAACTCATAATTTACTCCAGAGCATTCTTAAGCCTTAACGTCTAGCCTAAGCCAGTCGTGTGAACTCGCATGAATTTATTATCTCGGTTGTGTTCGAATAGTTTCATGTGTTCGAAAATTTCGTTTCTCCTATTGAAAAAAACTCTCTATATTGGAGGTTGCTTGTGACGGCGTCAACAAAAACTATCTCTAACCTGTTATAAAAAAATACAAAACCCTTCTTTTGCTTGAACGATCCATCATCATGTAAAATTCGTCTTTGAGTTTGGGTCCTTTGACATGGCATTTGAAAATATGCTTGTATTGTACTCTGCAGCTTGTACAATTCAGCTTGTATTCGGAGTTTCAAACATGGAATGATCAAATAATACCGTCAACCATTTTCGCGTGTTTTGAAACTTGATGGTTTGTCACCAAATGTACCAGTATCAGTACCAGTATCACGCACCAAATGTACCGGTATATATTATAGTGCCTTGTGATGTATTCATTTGAGAAACAAAGAAAACATGATCATTTTTGTCCTTACAATCTTGACATCGGCACTAGTACTAATACTAATACTAACAGGATGGACTAATCCTGCCAACGCGAGTACTTCGACCGCATCGTCTAGTCCACACGTTATTCGTTACGCAGCTTTAGGAATAGGTGCCGCAGTTATCATAGCGGCAGCTGTTATACTATATAGGAAAAGGCGCCGTAACATTTCGAACTGAGACTGCAATTAGTAGGAGCATTGGACTACCGTATTGCCCACACCCTGTGAGCACGTAACATTTCGAACTGAGACTGCAATTAGTAGGAGCATTGGACTACCGTATTGCCCACACCCTGTGATAAATCGATGCGGGTTGCTTCGGCATTTGCTTATGAGCTACTTTAATTGCTCTTCTTACAATCTCTAAATTGAATTGTTCCATTTTGTTATAGGGTCGAAAATATGGCCCCTCGCCGTCTATGAATGCGGTTACTTGCCCACGTCAAACAGCATTTGCTACTTGCATCTAAATATTTGTTAGAATCTAATCACCACACACTTTTATAAATAGCGACAAACACTACAACACTTGGATCATTAAATGGAGAAAAATGTTGATGAAAGAGCACTAGTGACAGTAAAAAGGATATTGACACCAATTGATAGATCTGGATATAAGGAAAAAATTCTTGCGTATGCAATATCACTAGGAAAAGCATGGGGGGCGGAATTAACGGCTATTCATGTTTTTGAACCAGGCCTCGGTATACCTGGCGGTAGAGTTAAAGAAAAGGAACGGGTGAGAGAAGAAGAAGCAAAAAGAGAAGCAGAAATATTGCTTGTTCAGTTGATTGATCCATTGGCACGGAAAGAAGGAGTGAATATAAGAAAAGAAGTTGTTGAAGAATCTGATTCAGTTGCAAAATCGATAATTGATTATGCAAAGAAAAACGATATGGATGTAATCGTGATTGGTCCTAAGGGTATGACCGCGGTTGAAGGTTTTTTTCTAGGAAGCGTTGCCAATAATGTCATTCATCACGCGCATTGTCCAGTATTTGCAATCCGTTGATATTTCAGGTATTTTCTTACTTCATTTGGTAAAGTTGTTTTTGGAGCTCAAGAATTAATTGGAAAGGCTGTTCGATGCACTTCGAAACTTAAAGCAATCGACTTTGTTGAAACTCCGGAATTTCGGTTCGAATTTTTTTTCGTTTTCAAGATCATTGATACGCCTAGATCTAGGAGATACTGTTTAGTCCCAGACACAACGTCGCCGCTGAAAAAGGAAATCGCCTCCGACGTTGAGCCATTAGTTTGAGACAGCAAAAGGGTCAAGCGTTCAAGCGATCCATGAATCCGGTCATATATCAAAACAATTTTGATAAGTGCTCACACGTGCAGCGCCACACAGTTGGTCTGCACAAGATACCAAGAACGATATCCTTTCTCGATCATGTCTAAATTGAACGATATACTTATTTTATTACGAGCAAAAACGCCAGGAATTTGCCAATGGATGTCAACAGCCAGTATGATGATGTCCATTTCTGTAGGCTGGTTGGCGGTATTTCTCAAAGTTTCGTCCATTGCCCCTTGACCGCCATAGTCGAATTCAACACGAAGTTCTTGACAAGTTGTAGTTCGCTCTACAAGATATGCGCAGGACGCATAGAATCCATTAAAGCCTATTTGCAGCCCAAAAATTACTGAAGTCGACTTGAATATATATACTACTAAGGGCTAGTTTATTTACAGAAACAAATGAAGATAGTTTCTGTGAATGTATCTCTTCCACGTGAGGTACTCTTTAATGGCCAAATAGTTACGACCGGAATTTTCAAAGAACCTGTACGGGGTCGTATTAATCTTCACAAACTTAACCTTGATGGTGATAAACAAGCAGATTTGACCGTACATGGCGGAATAGACAAGGCCGTTTACTCATATCCAGCAGAACATTATGAGTACTGGCGACAGGTATTAACTAATACAAGAATGTCTTGGGGCATGTTTGGAGAAAATTTCACTACCGAGGGGTTAATGGAAGATGCTGTTAATATTGGAGACAAATTCCAAATTGGATCTGCGAAATTGGTGGCGACGCAACCTCGAATGCCCTGCTATAAGCTCGGAGTCAAATTTGGGCGACTTGATATTATTAGACAGTTTTTAGCTAGTGGTCGTCCTGGAGTCTATTTTAGAGTATTGCAAGAAGGTCAAGTTGGAGCCGGTGATGCGATAAAACTTATTAATAGAAATACAAACAATATTACAGTCAAAGACATAGTGCGCTTGTATACTCGCGACAACAAGAATATCGAGATGATCCAACGAGCAGCAAGAATTAAAGACCTGCCTGCAGGATGGAGATTGCATTTACGTGATCAGCTAAAAGAATATGAGTCTTATGGGAGTCCATGGTTGATTTGCAAAATAAACTGGTTGATGGTTTCGGTAGGATTGCGAGAAAGTTAAGGATTTCAATTACAGACAGATGCAATATGCGGTGTGTATATTGTATGCCAAATGGCAATGCCGAGTGGTTTGAACAAAGCAATATATTGACTTACGATGAAATTGTCAGACTTGCTTCTATTCTAGCTAGGCTAGGAATTCAGAAGATAAGGATAACAGGGGGTGAACCTCTTGTTAGACCTAAATTAGAAGATCTAATTAGGGCGCTGTCAAATATTGATGAAATAAAGGCTATGAGTATGACTACGAACGGTCTGTTACTGAAAGATAAAGCGAAGAAGCTGAGAGATGCAGGACTGTCAAGCGTAAACGTCAGTCTTGATACATTCAAAGAAGATAGGTTCACGGCAATTAATGGGGCGCGGGGACTCGACAAAGTAATGAATGCCATACGAGCAGCTGATGATGCGGGATTGAAAATAAAGGTAAACACAGTCATAATGAGAGGATGGAATGATGACGAAATTGCGGATTTTGCCAGATTTGCCAGACTCACAGGCTATACTGTGCGGTTCATAGAATTCATGCCGTTAGACGGATCCGGAATATGGGAACCAAATCTCGTTGTTACTAAGAATGAAACGATTCACAGAATAAGAAAAGATGTAAACGATCTCGTACAGGTTGCCAACAACGATAACAATAGGTCTGAACCTGCAACGCTTTATTCTTTTGTGGATGGAATTGGTACTGTTGGATTTATTCCGTCAATATCAGAGCCATTTTGTGGGAATTGTGACCGGTTAAGGATAAGTTCTGATGGCAGGTTACTTACGTGTCTTTATGAAAATCCTGGTTATGATCTTAGAAGCATGTTACGCTCTAACAGTTCAGAAAATGAGATCACTGAATATATTCTCCAAAGTGTGAAGAAAAAACCCGAAGGAATAATAAAGATCATAAGGACAAAATCGCTCAAGCCAACGCTAAATTTTATGCATAGAATAGGTGGCTAGGTGTTAGTAAAGCAATATTCGCAAAGAGCATTACAAACCCACAAAACAAAATATTGCAACCGGCAATGCTTTGGCACGTAGACCGCGTGATGCTGACCCACACAAGGCTTGAAGTACAATGTATACATCCTTAGGTAAGTCATTTAACATTCGATTCTATTAGGATTGTGGCTAAGGTTTTGAATTAGTGCTTTGTCGAAAAGTGAGGATTATCGTGAAGGTTTTAAAACTGAATCAGGAAACAAAGATATACCACTTTAGGTGCTTATGAAAGAAGGTGAAATCTGAATAACGAAAGCTTTTGATTTAATGACCACTAATGTGGTGGCTGCGAGAGAGAGCACTACAGGTACAGAAATAAGTACTAGACTTCTAATTGGGGAATTTAACGGCGTGCCTGTAATCGACAATAATATTAAAGTTACAGGAATAGTCACTGCAGCAGATATCTTGCGAGCAGTACGGCAAGGCAAGAACCTTGATAGCCTTCACGCTACAGATATAATGACCCGAAACCCGGCTGTAGTAAAGCGAGATACTGAGATAGACGAGATAATTGATGTCATGCTCCAAAAGGTTATTGTCCTTGTACCTGTCGTAGATGACGAGAATAAGTTGATTGGTGTTGTGGCGAGGCTCGACATCCTGAGAGAAAAGCTAAATGAAAAATTTGTCACCATTGGCGAAAGAAGCGGCCTTTCGAAGACGTAAGTTGGGAAGTTGGGAGTTAGGCCTATTGGGCTGCAGTAGCTTTTCGGTAGAGTCCGACCCCTCTGCATCTAGATACGCAGAAGTATATTTTTAGAACGAGCTGACGGTCGTGTAGTCGTGGGCAAATATTAACGGGAGGTTTCTGCAACGAATAATATATTGCCTCCTGGCAAACAGGGTATCATGAGCCACCTCCGTGTTTGGCCTTCCCCCTTTACCGAAATTGTCGGTGGCGGAACCAACGGTTGCCATTTTGCAGGTTCAACGTAATAATACAATTGTATTACTAACATAGAATCCGTATCTAAACGATCGTTCCTATTAATCGAGCTGGCAATTTCATAATCACATCGCCAGACAAACAGAGCGCAGAGGCAAACTTACGACAGAGATTTTGGTCATAGCGTAACCTTGACGCCTATGATGTGAAATTGAAACACGTGGACGTTATTGCTGGTCTTGACCAACATCACAGGTGCTATGTTGATGCCTCTAGTATTGATAGGATGACGTTCCTAAAATTGGTTTTCATAAGCAATGCACTAATCCTCCTTGAGCTTTGCGAAGTGATCTTCTTGGGAAAGTGTAGGTAAATGTGGGAGATACAAGTGCAAAATCTTGATCATGGTTCACGAGTGCATGCTGTAACTGCAAGTGTTAGCAGGATAGCCACTCACAGAAAAGCCACGGAACTAGCTCCCTTAGTGTTGGATAAGCGCGATGACATAATGTCTTTAGAGCATGCTCGGGCGCGCCCGACTTGCAGAATCTAATTTCCAAAAATAACTAATAAGAATCCTATTCCTTGTTTTTATCTACTGCGTTCACCGTTTTCGTTTTTTCCTTGTTAAGTTCATCCTTACTAATACCACTAGCCAGGATTATTATCTCGTCATTATCTCCAGTAAAAATAGCTGCATGGGTAGAATTTTTCAAAGTTTGCAGCACCGCGTCATCTTCAACCCGGAATTCCTTTACCCCTATCGGAATTACTACACCGTAGTCATCGATATCTAAAATAGTCACATTTACTAGTCGGTCAATTACAGACTCGACCTTTACGAACATGTCGCCAATAGATCAAAGCAAACGCTGATAATTACGCATTTCCAAAAATATAATCAGTCACCAACTTTCGTATTTGCAGTTTTACAGATAGAGCAAATCGTTCAGCAGGAACAAATTGCGTCGCACCCGAAAAGGTATGATTATGTGTTTTTTTGACATAATTAATAGAACAGATAGAGCCAGTCCTCCTATCATACAGCAGGGGAATAAGGCTGCCGTATCATACGGAGGTTCCCTATCGTTTTGCTGATATGTGTTGGTTAGGGACTATGCTTGTATTACCTATTTTTACTTTACTATTTAGTTATTTCTTGGCTTTCTGCATATATTCTTCCAATTCTTCTACAATCTGACTGAAAATCTTGTGTAAACTGCCTGTGTGATTTTGTCGAACTCAAGGAACCGCTTAGTTTGAGCTTTCAAAAGGCGTGAAGCTCAAGCCTTTCTTATGTGTTCTAGGGCCGATGGCCTTGCTATTCTGCTAGATGGGTCATTTCATATTGCTCATCATCTATGATAATTCTAACTTGCTTATCCTTTAAATCTCCTGTTTTATCATTAAATTGCTTTGGAATCAAACCGAGGAATTTGTCTTTTTATGTTGTTCTAAATTTGGCAACAAAGACTACTTTCAATTTTTGCATACTTGCCGTATTCATTTCTTTCCCCATATAGGATTCGAAAAATATTTATGATTTTTACTTTGAGGAGATTTGTTCTAATGATAAATTTTCGAGAGTGGTATGACCAACGCAAACCAACATATATCTCGCTTCTGGCGGTCGTCAAGCCGCTACTGGAAACGCTCGTTTCTAATAACGAAGTACATTATATGGTTATACGAGGGAGAGTCAAAGAATATGACAGTTTTGTACGCAAAATCTTAAGAAAGGATATCGATAACCCTGAAGAAATTAATGATTTACTTGGATTACGGTTATATGCTTTATACTTTCTGATTCCAAAAAGGTAAATGAAGAAATAGAAAAAAATTTTAGTGTAGTTGTAAAGAAGGATGACAAAACAGAGGCTCATGGAAGTGATAGATTTGGATACAGATCTGTTCATTATATCATATCAATATCAAAAGACCGTCAGAAATTACCTGAATATGAATATTATAACGATTTGAAGTTTGAAATACAGATACGAACTATACTAGAGCACGCCTGGGCCGAAATAGAGCATGATAGAAACTATAAATCGGTTAGCGAATTACCATCAGACCTGCGTCGGGAATTTTTTCGGTTAGCAGCGGAATTGTAATCTATCGACGAACGCTTCCAGCAATTAGTAGATGATACGGAAAAATATCGCAATAGCATATCACAACAGACTAGAGAGGGAAACTTAGGTGCTAATATTGATCCTGTTTCCATTGAGGGGTATTTAAGAGAAAAATTTAGTTCCGAACATCTGCAAAAGCGTGAAGAACTAGTTGATAAGGATATTATTAACGAGTTAAAATCTAGTGGAATTAAATCACTCAGAGATTTGGAAGATGTGATGTCAAGAGATACAAAGAAGTATAGAAGATTAGCTGAATCAACACAGAGCACATTCCCAAGAGTTGCTACAGCTGATGTTTACGACTCTCGGGATAAGAAAATCTTGCGTCCGAAATATTTGAAATCACTCTCAGATCTCTCTCACCTTCATAATACGAAGTGTGTAAACGAGGCGGAAGCGCTTAAAAACACGGGTTTGGGTGGTTATCTGGAAGGCATCATTCCATACTTAGTGGCAGATCTCGAACAAGAAGGCTTAATAGAACGACGCGAAAAAAGAGGTGAGATCCGCCTTACAGGCAAAGGCCGCGATGAAGCTACGAGATTACCTTAGACTACTTTCCTTAAACGTTTCTATCAGCCGTGGAATCATTCGATAATATCTTATAACGAATTCCTACGTTTATTGTAATAAATATATAATATATCCATTTCGGACATCGAATGCTAGCGAAGGTCGGTTACGCCCTTACCTGTAATTGTGTAGTATGCCTCTTGCTTTCTGGAAGGCTGTAATAGGACTGCCTTGAAGACAGATTTATCCGATTTTACATCTTTTAGTACCAATTTCATGTGCGCATAAATTGAAACAGAAGTCCCCATAAGCTCTCGTTGGTAATCGGATTGTTGCGTCTTTGACTTATTGGGATTTTCTGTAGTTATTTCGGAACTCTTTACTTGATTTCCAGCAGTTGCCATAGTACGAACCATATTTGTTATTACTACGGCGCAGCGAAGATTAATAGCCACTAGCGACAATTCATGAAGATGTTTCATAAGAGCTAGGTGCCTTGCAGCGCCTCGATACTCGATTGCGAATAAAGACGCAACACCATCTATTATTAACAGACGGGGATTGATTTTGGCAAGTCTATTGATACTGTTTAATTGATCGGTAGATGAAAACGTTCTCACAACCAGAATATTTTCAAGTATGTCACTTTTGGTTTTTCCTATTTCAGCAATCTCCCTAATTCTTTCGGGCCGGAAGGTTCCCCCTGTATCGATAAAGACGACCCTCGCCTGCTGACTGTGTTCAAAATATTCTGCACTTCGTGCGCAGATGCTAAAACATAGCTGTGACTTGCCTGTACCACTTTCGCCATAAATGTCTGTAACCATCCCATAGTGAATCCCGCCTCCAAGGAGATTATCAATCGAATTACACCCAGTTGGTAAAATGTATTGCATTAGTTTTTCAATACTGTACTAGTAAAATAAACTGATGTTGCGGTTTTGCAAGAAGAAGGGAACCTTTTTATTGTAGCCACGCTCCTTTGAATTCCAAAGTGATTAGTTGGATTTGTCTTCACCTTCATCCCACCAACCAAAACGACCGTTATCTACCTTGCAGCGTGCGGTCAATCGAAAGGTTGCCGTGAGATTGAAGAGCGAGATCGAATATCGCGGCAAGATGAGCAACGTTGATTCCTACATGAATCTGATTTTGGTAAATGCTGAGGAGTTCGACGGGGCTGACGTTTTGGCAAACTACGGCAAGGTCGTAATTAGGGGAAATAACGTCCTCTTCATAAAGCTTGAGAGAGAATTCTGACGAGATCCAATTGGGATGGACTTCATAGACCTCAAGCTGTAGAAGCAGATTCTTATGGTACGAAGATCACTTTTCACGTCTGAAAGCGTCACGGAAGGACATCCGGATAAAGTGTGTGATCAGATCTCAGATTCGCTTCTAGATGAATTCATAAAGCAGGATCCTGACTCTAGGGTTGCAGTCGAAGCCATGACAACTACTGGAATTATATTTGTTGCGGGAGAAGTGACCTCTAATGGGAGATTCGATCTGCAGCAAACCATTCGCAAGACCATAAGGGAAATTGGATATGATAAACCAGAATACGGATTTGATTCGGAGGCCTGCTCGGTTCTTGTATCGATTCATGAGCAGAGCCCGGATATCTCGATGGGTATCACTCCAGGCCTCGACAAAGAGCAGGGGGCAGGTGATCAAGGTTTGATGTTTGGTTACGCTTCAAACGAGACGAGAGAGCTTATGCCTTTGCCTATCTCGATTGCGCATAAATTATCCATGAGACTATCACAAGTCCGAAAGAACAAAGAATTGGACTGGGTTAGGCCTGATGGGAAATCGCAGGTTTCGGTAGTGTATGAAGATTGCAAGCCCGTAAGGATCGATACAGTTGTGATTTCAACTCAGCACTCACCTGAAATTCATCTACAACAGTTGAGAGAGGAAATTATTGACAGAGTGGTAAAGCCAGTTTGCGGTAACTGGGTTGATCCCAAAACAAAATTCCTTGTTAATCCTACCGGTCGATTCGTAATCGGTGGACCCCCAGGTGATACTGGCTTAACGGGTCGAAAAGTCATAGCTGACACGTATGGAGGAATGGGCAGGCACGGGGGAGGAGCGTTTTCGGGGAAGGATCCATCCAAGGTAGATAGATCAGCATGTTATTTTGCAAGATACGTGGCAAAAAATGTTGTTGCAGCAGGCTTGGCCGATAGGTGTGAGGTTCAAATCGCTTATGCAATTGGCATTGCAGAACCAGTCTCTGTAATGATAGATACATTTGGGACAGGTAAGCTCGCTGAAGACAAAATTGAAGAGCGGGTGAAAAAAAGCTTTGATATGAGACCAGCTGGAATTATTCACACGCTTGATCTCAAAAAGCCAATCTATAAAAAAACCGCTGCATATGGACATTTTGGAAGAGATGAGCCCGGCTTCACATGGGAAATTACAGATAAGGTCTCATTGCTTGCTAACTAGATGCTTGACAGCCGGAAATTTGTTTGTGTAGTCATGTAGAGTTCAGAACTTCTTTCAAGGCGTCACCTACAATTTTACCTGCGGCAAATCTACGGTTGAAAAATCGTACAATATTGGATACATCACGTTTTAATAAATGCTGAGCATTGGGATGGTCCGTAGACACTGCCTGAGGCCAGTCAATAATCCAAGTATCGCGCGGGTTTTCTCCTACGAGAATGTTATATTCACTTAGGTCAGAGTGTATGATATGATTCTTATAAGCGATTCCTATGCTTAACAAAATGTTTTGCAATACTATGGTTGGATGTTCAAGCTCTTTCACATTTACAAGCCTAACCCCATTTATCCGGTTCATAGCAATGCAGTGCATTGCCCGGTACAAAGCCAGAGGCATGCTGATACCGGTATCTTTTAAGCGTTGTAACATGTCTACTTCTTTTTTGGCCGCGCTAATGTTGACGAGTAACCAATGATGTATATTGTTCTGTTCCTTTAATGCAAAAGACCTCTTCTTGGTTGCTTCTCTAAAGCTTATTCTACCGATTCTAAAGAACTTAACGGCCCTTTCCTCTCGTCGGTCTGTTACTGCTTCGTACACGTCCGATTCTTTGCCTACACCAATCGGTTTTCCAATACCGCTTATGATATTTTTCTCAGCAAGGATCTTTAGTGCAAAAGTATCAAGTCCTGCGTTGAGGATAGTAAAACCTCTTGTATTTTTGTTAATTAGATTCATTTCTTGTAATCCTTTCAGCCTATAATCGACTACGTCTCCATGCAATCTCGAGTAGCCGACCAATTGATGTCGGGTAAGAGTTTCATGATGTTTGAGTCCGGAGGCAAAAACTTTAAGAAGCTTGTAGTCTTCCCGTTCCAAATTCTTGACCACATTGGCAGCAATTTGTACCGATGACAATATATGGGATGTATCTATATTGTCAATATGAATTAAACGTAAAATATTCCACTCTCGGGACTATGACACAATGATTCGTGTTTGTTACGGATACTCTTGTTAAGAATCAGATAAAAATAATATAAGAAGGATCGGGTGTAAATCAGCAAATGTCATCGTCGCATATAGCCGTAGCTACCATCTTAACTAGTGGTGCTGGTTTAGCAATAGCAAAAGATTTTGAAGACGACAACGACGCAGAAGTAGTCATTTGCTCTTGGAATAGGCAAAGAGTGTTAGGGGCGGCGAAGGAAATAAGCAGCAAAGTAGATGGGGCCGAATTGTACGTAACTAGGATCTCCGAAGCAAAACAGCCATTAGAGGAATTAATGGACGGCCCCCTACATTCCACTATACTCGTAAACAACTCCGGCTATCATTTTGATAGCAATACTTGGTACAAAATAGATGACGAGTTAGAGAGCATAAGAGAAGTCGGCCTAAATGGATCAATGAGGATATGTAGAAACGTAATTGACACTCGAACGTGCTGTTATGATTTCTTTGGTGGATGACGAAATGTTATTTGGCACAAGTGAAAATGATGAAGACCAATTGAGAATTGAACCTACAACATCAGCAGAAATACAAGTAGGAGCAGATCTGGAGTCACAAAAAGATCTTGAGCTAGCCGAAACGGAGCATCACCTGCCTTTGGAAATCCAAGAAAAAAAGAGAAAAGGCACCCTGAGGACGGGTTTTACAACTGGAACTTCAGCGACGGCCGCGACTAAGGCAGCTCTTATCGCGCTGCTCTTCCAGAAGACCGTCAAATTTGTTTCGGTATCATTGCCTAAGGGGGGAATAATGAACATCAGGATAGCCAACACCACAAAAGAGCAATATTCGGCTACTTCAGCGGTCGTCAAAGATGCAGGAGATGATCCAGATGTCACGGACCGAGCTGAGGTTTGCGCTACTGTTTATCTTACTAACGAGGTCGGAATCATTTCGATTGATGGAGGGAAAGGCGTCGGTAGGGTAACAAAACCAGGCTTGGGGATAGATATCGGTAAGCCAGCAATCAATCCAAGTCCAACAAAAATGATCGAAAGAGCTGTCAGCGAAGTCGCAGCTGAACGGTTAAAGGACCATGGTGTGAAAGTCGTTATTTCTGTGCCTAGGGGAGAAGAAATTGCAAAAAAAACTGATAATCCTAGACTTGGGATAATCGGGGGGATATCAATACTCGGGACGACTGGAATAGTATACCCGTACTCGACAGCCTCTTTTGCGGCTTCGATTCGCCAGGCTCTGGATGTAGCTCGAGCAATGGGCGATCATTGGATTGTATTGACAACCGGGGGTCGGAGCGAAGACTTTGCTAAAGAGCTATTCGGTAATGCTCTTCCAGAGCACTGCTTTGTTCAGATGGGGGACTTTGCTGGTTACTCTATTAGACATTGTGCACTAAAACAAATCCAGAAGGCTACCATAGCAGGCTTTGTAGGAAAATTAACGAAAATGTCAATGGGAATCAAACAGACCCACGTTCGAGGCTCGCATGTCGACATGGAGTTCATGGCGAAGGTTGCTTCTGAGTGCTATCCGAGGATATCAATGTCGATTTTAGAGGAAATAAGGAAGGCCAATACTGCTAGACATGTCTCTGAAATAATTACGACTCATCAAATAACCGGTTTCTTTGATTTGATTTGTAAAAAGGTCCATGAACATATGCTCGAATACTTGAAGGGCGGGTTGCAACTAGAAGTGATCATGTTTGATTTTGATGGCAAAGTATCAGGCCAATTTCCCCCAGCCCCATCGTGACTTCCACTGGTGGCTGGCCAGCCGATATTAATTCCAGCCCCCAATCTCTTGCTTGCAACGGGATATTTGTAGATCATACTCGGGCACCATAGGTGAATTCTAGTCAACACACAAACTTGGAGTATGACCTGTATCTTGTTGTTCCAGGCTGGTTGGTTTCATGCGATATCGGTGTCAACCGGAGAATCGGCTGTCTAGTACCGGGCAGTTCGACCGAACACTAGTCTGCTATTTCACAATACGTATTAAGTCGCTTGCACACAATATAAGAAAGACTTTTTATTTTCTACTTCCTGAATGGACTTGGTAATCTCCACGACAGGAAATATCGCCGTGATAGCCATCACAAGACATGGAATCGATATCGCAAGTAGAATAATGGAGAAAATGCCAGAGGTACAAGTTTATGCCCCCATAAAATTTGCTAACTCGTCGATGCACAAGATGAATTGGTTTAAAGAACAAACAGCTCAATTGGTAGCAAATCTCTTCAAAAAAAATGATGCATTAATATGTATATTTTCACTAGGCGCTGTGGTCAGGCTGATTGCACCGTTTCTAGTAGACAAGAAGACAGACCCTGCCGTCATAGTAATTGACGATAAGGCACATTTTGTTATTAGTGCGCTATCAGGCCACCTTGGGGGGGCAAATTCACTCGCACGGTTAGTTTCCTCATTTTTTGACGATTGCCAGCCGGTAATCACTACGGCCGCAGACGTAAACGAGACTATTGCTGTTGACCTGCTGGGAAGAGAGTTTTCATGGATAATCGACAACTTTGAAAATGTCACCAAAGTCAGTGCCTTAATGGTTAATGAAGAAAAAATTGGCGTTTATCAAGAGACAGGCGAAAAGGGTTGGTGGCAGAATAAATCGTTGCCCAGGAATGTATTAGTTGTCAGTAAACTAGATGATTTAAAGTCACCGCAATTCAAAGGAGCACTAATTATTTCGGACAGGCTAATCGACGACCCGGTTATATTAGAAAAATCAATTCTTTATAGACCAAAGAGCTTAGTGGTAGGGATAGGAATTCATCGTGATACAAGCAGCGAGGTTATCGAGTATGGAGTGAGGAATACATTAAAAACTGAAGGTTTGAGCTTCAATTCGATCAGAAACATTGCATCGATTGATCGAGAAGCAAGAGTAAAAGGCTTGCAAGATTTTTCCTCGAGCCACAAAATCCCTATAGAAGTTTATGACAGACACGAACTCGGTATTGTACCTGTACCAAATCCTTCCGAGATTGTAAAAAGGTTCGAAGGCACTTCAAGTGTGTCAGAGGCCTCATCCATTCTGAGTGCGAAAGGAGATTTGGTAGTGCCAAAGCAAAAATATCCACCAGACCTTACTGTGGCGGTAGCTAGGGTGAAGTTTTAGCAATTTGAAAAAAGCATTACTGATCATTGATAGAGGAAGTCGAGAACCTGAAGTAAGAGAAGAATTGGAGGATATATGCACAATAGTTAAAACAAAAGCAGGATACTATTACACAAATTATTGCTTTTTGGAAGTAGTTCCGCCCTTCATCGAGGAAGGAATCAAAAAATGTCAGGAAAATGGTGCAGATTTCATAACCGTGATGCCGTATTTTCTCTATCCTGGAATGAAACTAAAGGATTCGGTACGACAGTGCGCTAGAATCTGTAAGATTCAAAAGCTGAATTTAGTGATTACGAAGCCGCTTAGTTACCATTCTATGATGACACAATTGATAATAGATAGGATCAATTGCTTAAAAAAAGAGAAGGGTATTCAATACACAGATCTTGAATGCGATATTCTTCTTATAGGCCACGGCAGTAGCGATAAAAATGCCAGGGATGCTTTTGTCTATATAGTAAATACTTTGATGCCTTTTTATCGTTCAGTGAAATTCTGTTTTCTTGAATTGGACAAGCCTAACATACAACAAGGGATAAAGAGTATGCTCGAAAATAATCCGAAAGTTGTCATATTAATGCCATACTTTCTTCATAGAGGCGCGCATATAAAACGCGATGTAATAGCCGACGTTAATGAAGCACTAAAAAAATACCCATTCGACAATACATTTATGACGAGTCACTTGGGTGTAGATCAGAAATTAATTGATCTTCTAATCGAACGCGCAAGGGACGTCGAGGAAAAAAGATTTGGATTCAGCTGACCTGCTACCAGAAACCGCCTTCAATAGAGGGATGTCGGAGAGAGCCTTCGATATAGAACAAAAAAGTTTCGAGATAATAGATAGCGAAGTAGGAGACCATGATTTTAATCGGTTAGAATGGGATATCGTACGTAGGGTTATTCATGCAACAGCAGATTTCGATTTTGTGACTACAGCCAAAATAATATTTCGTCATGATTCCCTAGTTTCAGGCTTTAATGCTATGAAAAACAAATGTACTATTGTCACTGACGTAGATATGGTTCTCTCAGCTTTAAATAAAAAATCGCTCTCCGCCCTCGGCATTAGAGCTGTCTGCCATGTCTCCAATAAAACCTTAGTTGATATGTCGTATCGATTAAACAAAACCAGATCACAAATGGCGATGCGCCATGCAGCAAAGGAAATGAATGGAGGAATAGTACTAATTGGTAATGCACCGACTGCATTATTTGAAACGATAATGATGATAAAAGAGGGCGCGACCAAGCCTGCGTTAGTGATTGGAATGCCTGTTGGTTTCGTTTCCGCTGCGGAGTCAAAAGAGGAACTTGCCAAGACGGAAATTCCGTTTATCACTAACAGAGGCAGGAAGGGTGGAAGCGCCGCAGCATCTTCGATAATGAACGCATTAATGCTCCTACTTCAGAAATCTAAAAAAAGCGACAATGTTAAACCATGATCCACGGTACTCGTCGAATATTATTTTTTATAATATATTAAGAGGGAGCGACACTTCTGTTAGGGACATGGCTTACAAAAAACCTACGAAAATAGGCGGGTTTATAAAGGAAAGACTGGAAACGGTCGATGAATCTAACACTGCTCAACAGGCAGCCAAGAAATTGAGGACTAGCGACCTGAGCTCGCTTTTAGTGATCGATAGCGGAGCTAAGCCCATTGGAATAATAACAGAGCGCGACCTCGTGAGAAAAGTTTGTGCTACAGACGAGAGAAGCAGCAAAGTCTTCATTCAGAACATAATGTCGACTCCCGTTATTACCGTGGATTCGAGCTCTCCGCTACGACAAGCAGCAAAGATAATGATTCAAAACAAGGTAAGACATTTGTTAGTCGTCGGTGATAATGGAGCTGATGGAATTGTTAGCACAAGCGACTTTGCCAATTTCTTGAAGCAAAACGTGGATATGGATGAAGTGAATGCCGCTATTATAAAAAGCCTGTTGTAAGAAAAAGAAGATGAATTGGAAGAAGGTATGAACCCTAACTAGGCCTCGGCTATAACTATGAGGAGGTAACATCCTACTTCGCAGGCGGCAAGACTTACTTTTTCGGAGCAAAAAAATTTAACTACAAGTTCGAGAGAAAACAAGAAAAGATGGTCATTGAAGGAAATAAAAACTGAAATCGAAATAAACGCATCAGCCGAAAAGGTTTGGCAAGTGCTAACGGATTTTGCTCATTTCCGTGACTGGAATCCGTTTATCCGTGAAATCATTGGAACTGTTTCGGAGGGCTCAAAGCTGGAGATAAGCATCACCACGTCTAGCAGGAAAAATAGGACGTATAAGCCGACTCTAACCAAGATTGAACCAAATCGTGAGCTCAGGTGGTATGGCAAAGGCTTGCTTCCTGGGCTGTTAAATGGTGAGCGCATATTTACAATAGAGCAGCTTGACCAAAATCGTGTACTATTACTTCATCGTGAAGTCTTCACTGGTCTTGGCGCCTTTCTTGCTGGTGACCGTATGGTTCATGATATTCGTCATAGCTTCGAAGAAATGAACAATGCAATGAAAAAAAAGATTGAACATGACATTCGTTGACTTGACATTGACGGCCGCTTACCACCAATAGCTAAAGTTATCTCGTACGATTTTTATTAAAATTTTCGACAAGCCTCCTTGGCAGCCGTGTATCAGCGAAGTGGATATGCATATATGAGGCAAGGCAATTATGGACACTAAAACCATCTTTCTTGGCCTCAATGCCATTACCTCTTGTCATCGTATAGGCAAATCTTGCGTCATGTGCGATATTTCCAATCCTTGAGTAATGGAATTCGTGTCCTCGGATATTAGACGTATTGCTGAATAGAGAACCATGGCAGTTAGCTTTAGTATAATTCAAGGTTAGCTTCTGAGCCATAAAAGTATCTGCATCAATGAGGCCGACCATCTTCTTCCTTTTCGATTTCTTATCGTTCCGGCGGCCTAATTTGCAATCGCTAATTGTTCGGGTAAGGTACATTAACCCGCCGCATTCGGCATAAATTGGCGTACCGTTTTCAGCTGCCTTAAGTATGGACATTTTCATCGTATGGTTTCTACTCAGTTTTTCTGACAAAACCTCTGGGAATCCGCCGCCAAGTATAATACCAGATATATCCTCAGGTAACGTGCGATCATGAACGGGACTGAAAAATAATAGGTTTACTTGCTGATTCCTAAGAGCATCAAGGTTGTCAGCATAATAGAAATTGAACGATTCGTCCAAGGCAACAGCAACTTTTAATCTATCACTTGACGATTGCATCTTGGATCGTCTATTACAAACCTCACTTGTCACGTTCCACACAGCTCTAATTTTGTCAATGTCAATCTGTTCAGAAACATATTTTGCCGAGCGAATTATCGCTCTCTTTTTTTTGTGTTCAAGTTCTTCAGTAGGAATCAGACCTAAGTGACGCTCTTCCATGCTAATTTCCTTATTCCTGTCTATAATGCCTACAATTGGAATTTTGATTTTCCCCGCAAAAGCATCCTTAATAAAGATTGCATGTTTTACACCAGCGACATTATTCAGAATAATCCCTGATATCTTTAACGAGTTACTGAAACGTATGAAACCCAAAGCTATCGCTGCAATGGATCGCGCTGCTTTTGCTGCGTCAATCACTAATATAACCGATGCATCAAGGATTGTGGCAATGTGAGCTGTACTGCCGAAATCATTTTTACCACATACTCCGTCAAAGAGTCCCATAGCTCCTTCAATTACTCCTACATCAGCGTCAAAGCAACAGTTATTGAAACATTGGAGTACTCCGCTCTTGCGCATCATCCAGACATCCAGGTTACGAGATTGCCTCCCGGTCACAAGAGTGTGATAACTAGGATCGATAAAGTCAGGACCAACTTTGAAGGGTTGAACTACTAAGCCCTTCCTCTTAAGGGCATACATGATTGCTGCTGCGATAGTACTCTTTCCTACGCCGCTCGTTGCCCCAGCAATTACTAGCTTTCTTACGCTCAATTGATTGACTGACTATTGAGAGTATAATATATTGAATTTATTTTAACTTACTGCGATATGGCAGCGGGGCCCAGCATGGAGCATCGTCGAGTGTACATTAAAATGAAAATTAGGAGGCACTAGTCACTAAATTCGGGCTGCCTATATTTTTATGATTAGTCTTTATTCTCCTCAAGTTCCGATTATAAGCTAACCCGAACCTGTGCGCTTCATCTCTAACATACTGAATTACTTTTAATGCTGGGCTATTTCTTGAAAGAACGATGGGATTGCTCGAGCCTGGAGAATAGATTTCTTCGTTTTCCTTTGCAAGCGATATACATGGTACCTCTAAACCAGCTTTATGAAGAGCACTTATCGCAGAATGTAGCTGTCCTTTTCCTCCGTCAATTACTACTAGGTCGGGTACAGATTGAGCTCGATCACTAGGATACGTTTCAGTTTGTACTGATACATATCTTCGTGTTACGATTTCCTGTATCATTGCGAAATCATTCTGGTTGAAGGTCAATCTAATTTTGAACTTCCTATATCCATCTTTATACGGTTTCCCATCAACAAAACGCGTGCAAGCTCCGACAGCGTATGTCTTTCCGAAGTTGGAAATATCAAAGCAGTCTATTACTGATGGAGTAATTGGAAGGTGAAGGATATTTTTCAATTCTACCAAACCCGGAGAATGACCCTTTTCAACGTGTAATTGAAGGTTGCGTATAACCAAATTCATTAAATCTTTTTTTTCTTTTATCTGAAAGTCATCTGAAACCAGAATGATGTTTACCTTGTGGTCTGTGAATCGCTCGATCGATGCCTCCAATGCTTCCCTAGATAGTGGCATTTCATTAACGTAGACAAATCTGGGAATTTCAGGCACCGTTGAATAGTATTGTGAAAGAAAGCTACCGAGAGAATTATCTCCAATCAGCTCAAAATCAAATTTTTTCCTGTCGGTGATGAC
>Ga0070707_100001790_pt1 | contig 20666 bp, 16 predicted proteins | sample KBSK5502metaG_FD_65468 | JGI IMG/M metagenome (GOLD analysis project Ga0070707, IMG submission 65468) | Corn, switchgrass and miscanthus rhizosphere microbial communities from Kellogg Biological Station, Michigan, USA - KBS K5-50-2 metaG | ecosystem: Host-associated > Plants > Roots >...
CCTGAGGGTCGCGGTGGAGGTGCATCCGGAAGCGGTCACGAGCCCTCAGACGGCGCTGGCATCCTATGCTGAGGATGTGCTCGATCTCAGGCGATCGCGCACGGACTATATCGCCGTGGCAGTCTCATCATCGCCGGCCTCGTTGGTGAAAAAAGTGGCTGAGATCGTGCGGGGCGATCGGCTGTTGCTGCTGGTGGACCCTTCGGAAAAAAACAGCATCAACTCGATTACGCTTCCATCTGGTACCGGATTGATTTATAGGGAAAAGTCTGGACAGGCGCGCTTGACAAACCAGGGGCGGTAATCTAAAACCAGGGGAACATGATGATACCGGAAAACTTGCGCTATCATAAGGAGCATGAGTGGGTCAGGGTCGAAGGCAAGCAGGCTGTCCTGGGCATCAGTGACCATGCCCAGGAGGCCTTGGGCGACATCGTCTTTTTCCAACTTCCGAAAGTGGGGACCAAGGTGAAGGCCGGACAGGAAATCGGCGAAGTCGAATCCACGAAAGCGACCTCCTCCCTTTATACGCCGGTCAGCGGCACGGTGTCTAAAGTGAATCAAGCCTTGAATGAACGGCCTGAGTTGGCCAACAAGGACCCCTATGGGGAGGGGTGGGTGGCCGTTATCGAGCTGGCCGACCCTGCCGAAGTGAACGGACTGATGGACGCGAAGGCCTACGCCGCGTTTCTCGAAGCCGAAGCGAAGTAGTTATGCACATCGTCATCATCGGCGCCGGGACGGGCGGCTATGTGGCCGCCATCCGCGCGGCCCAGCTCGGCGCGCGGGTGACTCTCATCGAAAATGTCGCCGTGGGCGGGTTGTGTCTGAACTGGGGCTGTATTCCCAGCAAGGCTCTGCTGGCCTGCGCCGAACTGGCGCAGAAGATCAAGAAGGCAGGGGAGTTCGGGATCACGATTGCGGGACCGGTCACCTACGATCTGGCCCGCATGGTCGAACGCAAGAACAAGATCGTGGCGGGGCTGGTCAAAGGAGTCACGACGCTGTTGAAAACCTGGAACGTGGAGCTCATCGAAGGACGAGGCGTTCTGGCCGATGCGAAGACTGTCCGCGTGGTCAAAGCAGATGGGACTGAAACGACCGTGCAAGCCGATGCGGTCATCGTCGGGACCGGCACGACGGCGCCCTCTCTGCCCAACCTCCCGCTTGACGGGACCTCCGTCATCAGCAGCCGTGAAGTCCTGGACCTCACCGCTATTCCCGAAAGCCTGTTGATCGTCGGCGGCGGGGTGGAGGGCTGCGAGTTCGCCTCCCTATTCAGCGTCCTCGGCACGAAAGTGACGCTCGTGGAGATGCTGCCGCGCATCCTCCCTACCGAGGATGAGGAGGTGTCGGCTCTGCTGGCCGCCGAGCTGAAGAAGCAAGGGGTGACGATTCTGGCGAACACCAAGGTGGACAAAGTCGCGGTCGGCGCGCAGGGGGTGACAACTACCTTAGCAGACGGCAACCGCGTGACGTCCGCCAAGGTCCTGGTGTCGATCGGTCGGCGGTTCCATACCACTGATCTCGGGTTGGAAAAGGTGGGCGTGACGCTCGGCCGACGCGGAGAGATTCTCGTGAACGAGCGGATGGAAACCTCGGTGTCCGCAGTTTATGCGATCGGCGATGTGGTCGGCAAGGCGATGCTGGCCCATGTGGCCTCCGCGCAGGGGAAAGTGGCGGTCCGCAACATCCTCGGCCATCCGACGGTCATGCAATACGACGTGATCCCGGCGGGCATCTTCACCTTCCCGGAGATCGGACGTGTGGGGCTCACCGAGCAAGAGGCCAAGCAGCAAGGGATGGACATCAAGGTCGGAAAATTCCGCCCGATCGGACTGGGCAAAGCCCATGTGTCGGGGGAGACGACCGGCCTGATGAAGATCATCACCGAGGCGAAGACCGGGCGGATCGTCGGCGTGCACCTCGTCGGGGCGCATGCGGCGGACCTGATCCACGAAGCCGCCGTGGCCATGCAGATGGGTGCGACTGCGGCGACCGTGGCCGAGACCATCCACGCCCATCCCACGATGCCCGAAGGTCTGATGGAAGCGGCGGAGGATGTCGAAGGTATGGCGATCCATCTGGCGCGCCGCAGGGTCGGGTAGCCACTGGCAGGCGAGGTGATCTCGTGACGCTGCTGAAATCCCTGGCGCTGAACATGCTGATGCTGGCCGTGACGGTCGGGATCCTCTACTGGGCGATGGAGCAGGGGAGTACCCCCGAATTGGAGCAATCGACTGCCACGGTCACGCAGGACGCTGCTCCCCATGACGTCGGGGAGTCGAACGCGGTCCCGGAGGTCCAGGAGGTGAGGACTGCGCCGGCGCCGGCCTCGCGACCGACCCGTGCCGTGCGGTTCCCGCTCGACCTCAACCAGGCGCGTCTGGAAGAGTTGATGGAATTGCCGGGGATCGGAGAAAAACTGGCTCAGCGGGTGGTGCAGTACCGGAAGACCCATGGCGGCTTTCGAAGCGTGGAAGACTTGCGCAAGGTGCGGGGAATCGGGGAGAAGCGGATGGAGCGCCTCCGTCCCCTCGTCGTGACGGCGGGGGTCCCATGAGCGCAGGCGGAACAGTCCAATGAGCGCAGGCGGAAGTCCCATGGGCGAAGTTGAGCGACAGCTGTCCCTGATCGCGCGCGGGTCCGTCGAGATCATCCAGACGAAGGAGCTCGAGGAGAAGCTGGCGGCCGCGCTCAAAGACCGGCGGAAGCTCCGCGTCAAAGCCGGCTTCGATCCCACCGCGCCGGATTTGCACCTCGGGCACACCGTGCTCATTCACAAGCTGAAGCACTTTCAGGACCTGGGCCACGAGGTGATCTTCCTCATCGGCGATTTCACCGGCATGATCGGGGATCCCAGCGGTGTCTCAGAAACACGCAAGTCGTTGACAAAGGAAGAGGTACGGCAGAACGCGAAGACCTATGAACGCCAGATCTTCAAGATCCTCAATCCCGAGCTGACGACGATCGACTTCAACAGCCGCTGGATGAACCGCATGACGGCCGAGCAGCTCATCCACCTGAGCGCGCACTACAGCGTGGCCCGGATGCTGGAGCGCGACGATTTCCATAAGCGGCACCATGACCAGAAGCCGATCAGCATTCACGAGTTCCTGTACCCGCTGGTACAGGGCTATGACTCCGTGGCTCTTGAGGCGGACGTCGAGCTCGGCGGGACCGACCAGAAGTTCAACCTGCTCGTTGGACGGGAGCTCCAGCGTGTCTATGGCCAGTCCCCCCAGGTCGTGCTCACCATGCCCCTGCTCGAGGGCACCGACGGCGTGCGCAAGATGAGCAAGAGCCTGGGCAATTACATCGCGCTGGAGGATCCACCGGGAGAGATGTTCGGAAAGATCATGTCCATCTCGGACCAGCTCATGTTGCGGTATTACGAACTCCTGACGACAGAGGACTTGCCCTCTGTCAAAGCCCTGCATCCGATGGAGGCCAAGCTCAATCTGGCGTATTCGACCGTCGCTCGCTACTACAATAACGCCGCGGCTGCAGATGCTCGCGCGGAATTTCGACAAAAATTCCATGACAGGGAATTTCCCGTGGAATCGGCGGAACGAAAGACATTGCCCGCCGAGCCCACGCCGCTCGTTGCCGTGCTGGCGAAGGCCGGTCTGGCCTCCAGCAAAACCGAGGCGCGGCGATTGATCGCGCAGGGAGGCGTGGAGGTGGACGGCGAGAAAGTGACCGACGGCGATCATCTCGTGTCGGGGGAACCGGGGCGGGATTATCGGCTGAAGGTCGGCAAAAAGCGCTTTGCGGTTGTCCGGTTCGAAGCCAAAACCTAACCGGCCCTGACTTTGTCAGGGCCGGCGGCGCATCGATTGCCGTTACGATCTAACTGGCCTGCATTCTACTTCTCTCACCTGCACTTGCCCGACTTACCCTTGAGATGACAAGGAGGGGGGGGCGCCACCGTCCCGAGGTTGTAGGTCGCCGAGCCCGACTGCGCAAGACTTGTATTCGCTGTATTGGCGGCTGTTGTGCCTATGAGGTAAGAGCCATTGGGCGCTGTAAGAGCGGAGGCGATTGTCATCCCTGTGGAGGCGCTTGCGCCTGGGCTGATGGTCAGCGACGATGAGCCGGCGAAACTGCCGCTCCATCCCGACGGATCGGTTATCTGAAGCCCGTACGTGGAACTCGAGCATGTGCTGGTGTCGTTGTTGGTGATCGACACGGTATAGTTCACGGAAGTTCCCGCAGTGACCGTCTGGCTCTGCGAGGGCGAAATCGCCACGGACGGCGCCGCTGACACGCATGGGGTGCTGCCCACCGTGATGTTGACGACCGCGTTCGAGCTGGAGACTGACTGGGTAGAGATGATCACCCCGGACGTGGGATCTTGGAATGTCAGCCCGACGTCAAGTGCGGGATCGTACCAGGAGCTCGTGGATGGGGTCATATCCAGCAGTTCGCTGCTGTTGGCGTCCGAGTCCGACCCTGTATGGATGACGACTCCGTTCAAGACGTTACTGTAGCTCGAGACCATGCCGTCGAAGCCGGTCGGCTGTCGAAACTCCACGTAGTACCACGTCTTGCTCGTCGCGTCTTTGAGGATCTTGAGCGCCTTGGGATTTGTCCCTGTGGTCTCGTACGGGTCGATCACATAGCTTCCGCTGGCTTGAACCGTTGTGATAGGTGGCGAGCTTCCGGCGTTCAACCAACCCAAGCGCTGCTTTTGAAAAGCGTTAAACTCAGCCGAGTTCCCTCCCATCATATCGAACGTGTCCCCGTACTCGATACTGGAGCCATTCGTACAGATTGTGGTGCCGCTGCACTGGAGCGCATGAGAATGGTAGAGGCCTAAGTTATGGCCCATCTCATGGCCAAGAACCCGCAATTGCAGGCTGCCGTTAATCCAGGCTTGTGAGGGATAGCCTCCAACTGTCCCGAGGCCCCACCATCCGCAAGCATTTAGAGGGAAGGCATAGACCAGACGCGGATAGCTAGACACACTAACGCCGGCGGAATTCGCCGCGGAGTTGGCGTAGCTGGCGAGAGTGGAGTAGTCGCAAACGGTGCTGTTCATCGGGATCGTGTACCAGCCGGCCACATCGGCAGTCAGCCACGTCTGCTGATAGGAATTTTCAAGGTCAAAGCCACTTGTCGTGTTGAGGACGCTAAGGGCATCGCTACTCGCATAAGGTTGCGTTGGGTTATCTTGGAAGTTCACCAGGATCATGAGAGTCTTCTGTGCGCCGAGCGTGTTCGGAAGAGCGGTCGCCAGCGTCGTGACACTTGTGGAGCCGGACGAAAGAGCGACGGCGCGATTGAGGCGGAGACCCCTCACGCGCACGCGGTCTCCCGTTTTGAGTGCCAGCGGTGAGGAGGCGAAGTGCAGCGAATACCGGTTGTCCGGCGCCATATACAAGAAGTGGAGATAACGACTGCCCACATCTCGGTCTTCGTGCAACACCATAAGCGTCCCTTCGGCCGTTATCTCCTGTTCCACGTCGCCCTGAACAATTGACGGCAAGCCAGCGCGTTTGTCCGGCGACATTGCGATTCGCAACGCCTCCTTCGGATTATTCTGGATCAGGTTGGCGAGGAGGTCCTTGCGGACGGTCACGACGCGAACGATTTCTTTCAAAAGCTGAGGCTGTTTCGACGGATGCGCCCCGCGGTATTGGTTATTGAGGCTCTGGAGCTGATTCGTGAGGGACTCCACTTCGGTGGAGCTCGTTTGCGCGTAGCTCAGAGCGAGAGGCGAGGCAAGAACGAGCCCAAGAAGCAGAAAAGCCGCGATCTTCGTTTTCCATATGCATTCCATGATCATAGCCAATAGTCCTCCTGTACGTGATGCTGCCCCTAATGATGAGCAATGTGAGTGCCAAGGAGGAGTCTTGTCTTGCCGTCAGGTGGGTCGTCGTGAGTTGGTCGGTCTTGTCATGATCCGTTTGGGAGAGTTTGGGAGAGAAAGAAGCAAAAGATCAGGTGTGAGACAATGGCGACGAACAAATTTGGACAGGGCTACGAACAAGTTTGGACAAGTTCCTACTTGTCAAGAATGGGAAAGATTAACCGTCCTGTTTCAGACCCGTCCGGAATCGTATGTCGCGTGTATAGTGGGACCTTACGCCGGTGCACGGTATTGCGAACGACTCTGTCTTGACTCCCATTCGATAAGTGTGTGATATTCCGACGTGGGCGGGAGTAGCGCAGTGGTAGCGCAGCGGCTTCCCAAGCCGTCGGTCGCGGGTTCAAATCCCGTCTCCCGCTCCAACTTGCTTACCTCCATCGCTCCGTGAGATAGGGTTTCATAAATTCAAACAGCTCGCAGAGGCCTTCGGTGTTCTGCTCGATCTGAGCCGGCGTACTGGTCCGTGTCTCTAGAATGAATGAGGCGGTCCTGCCCAGGTACAGCGGAGTCAAAGATTTTAACAGGTGATCGCGATGGAGCACCTGTTCATGATACGCCAGGGCGAAGTCATAGATGACTCGGACCCACAATTCATGAGGAAAGCGAAATTCATCCTGGTCCTGCAATTCGAGCTGCAATAAGTCTGCATGGGTCTCTTGCGACAGAATGATTTCCCAGACTGACGACAGATCCCGCAGACCCTGCCGCAAGGCTTTGACCATGCGCTCCACGTTGATCTGAACCGGCTCCAGATCGATGCCCGGTTGCGCGCCGAACGTCGTCACCGCCTCGCTCTTGGTGACCGCGAGCCAGGTTGTTTGATGTTCTTCCATCAGCGAGAAAGCGGCACCCACAACTGCGGCCAGCATCGTCGGAAGATCGGTGGGTTGCGCATTGGCCGCCTGAAGTTTTCGACCAAGAGCGGTCTGACATACCCGATGACCTTCGGCGATGGCTGATGTCGTCATCCACAGATCAATGCCGTGCGGTGCCATGTTCTGCTGCCACACCGTCTTGCCCAGGTAATGGCCAGCCAGCTTTCCCGAAAGCGCAAAATCACTTCCGGTCGGCTGGCGAATGCGCTTTCCGTACAGCGCGCGCGTTAACGGATAGAGAATATTGTTGGTAATAGTGCCTTCGAATTTATGGCGACGATACAGCGGGGCCACATAGTCATAATCTTGTGCATAGACCGGCCTGATCAGCGCTTCCACCCACTCAGGCGTGAACGAGTTGACCTCAGGATCAACGATTGCGCAGGCAGTCACGTTCAGATCTTGAGCGTAGTGGAGAATGGCTTTGTAGGCGGCGCACTTGTCGGAAAGTGCTTGGAACGTCGGCAGCATCTTTTCGGAGCGCACAACCCGTTCACCTCGCACGGCCGGAACTGGAAATTCCTGCAGCAGCTGCTCCCAGATCTGGGTGGTGTTGTCCTGAGAGCCGCAATCGGCGTTCAGAAGCATCGAGGGGACATCAGGGAAATACTTCGTCAGTCCGGTGACAATGGCCCGGGTGACCGGCGCTATCGTTCTGGCATGGTTACACGTGGGGAGGCCGATGAGGAGACTGACGCGCTGTGCTTCAGTTGCCATGGTTGCGCATCGCTTGGAGTCACTCGGTGCGTTCCTTAGCCACCGTCCCGGAAGATGGCGAGCAGGGTCAAGTAGTCGCTCAACTGCCGCGTGATCAGAAAATTACGGCGTACGTGCTCGCGCGCGGCGGCTCCCATGCGCCCGATGAGTTCCGGATTATTCAGCAAATAGCGGCATCGAAAGGCGGCACCCTCCACCGAGTGCACGGTGTAGCCGGTGAGTTCATTCAGAATTTGAAAGCGAGTCCCGCTTGCGGTGCCGCCAATGACGGGCTTTCCCTTCCACATCGCTTCGGCCACTGCCGAGGCGAAGCCTTCTTTCAGTGATTTTTGAAATACGATGGTCGCGGCACGCTGCAGGGCATTGATCTCCAGGTCCGCCTCGGGCGGGAGCTGGAGGATATGGATATCGGAGTTGTGTGCGGCTGCCTCCAGCACTTCTGCCAGTACTGCTTCGCCCTCGGCGTCGTGGGCCACGCCGGCCCCAGCGAGCACAAGCCGACAATCATGGTGTTTCCGGATCAGGTGATAGGCGTTGATGACGCCGAGCGGATCACTGAAACGATCGAACCGGGCCACCTGAAGGATGATCGGTTTGTCACGGGGGATTGACAGCCGATCCAGAATGCGTTGAGTTTCACTTCGGGTGAGTTCGCGGTTCTTCTCGCTCAAGGGATCAATGGAGGGGTAGATCAGATACTGGGGAATGCTGAGCCGTTGGGTAAAAGCCGGCAGCGAGAAGACCGCCGCATCGTACCGGTTCACGAACTGACGAAGAAAGTTCCAGGTCTGACGCTGGGGCTGTGCGATGTCCAGATGGCAACGCCAGACCCAGTGACCCTTCTGCCGATGCTCCACCAACGCGGCCGGCTGTGGATCGTGAATCATCACGAGATCCGCCTCGAGATCCAGGTTCTTGGCGTTCTGACGGTTGACCTCGAGATAGGATTGATACATCTCGGTGGGGATGACCTGCTGTTGCCCTTGCAGCGCATTGTAAAAGCTTTTCGCGATCGCGAAGAACTCCGGCGCGCCGGCAATCACCTCCCATCGGGCCTCAATCCCGAGATTCTGCATCATGGGCACAAGGCGGCGGAGGTTTTCTGCCGGGCCTCCGCCGTACCTGGTGGCGCTCACATGCAGGAAGGATTTGTCCTTTCCCATATCGCTCAGGCGGTGCAGAAAGTCGATCGCACCTTTGGGCGCCACTTCCCGGTATTCATCCAGATTAGTCGACATCGCGTCACCCCAGCATAGCTGCTTGGAGTCCTTCGAGGGGGATCCTTACCCAGGAAGGCCGGTGGCTGAGCTCGTAGCCCAGCTCGTAGACCGCCTTGTCAAGGACAAACACCGACAAGATACGATGGAGTAGATCGTGGGACGAGGGCAAAAAATCCGCCTGCGCTCTTCGCGTTTCATCAAGATAGCCGGCGAGAAAAGATCTGCAGGCCAGGCGTTCCCAGGCGCGAGCCCATGACTCCAGGCGCGCGCGCTGATGCGCGTCGGCATGATCAATTGCCCGAAGTCCTGCGTGTGCGGCGTAGCTGTAGGAGCGCAGCATCCCGGCCACGTCCTTCAAGGGAGACATCTTGTGGCGCCGACTCTCCAAGGAACGGAGTGGCTCCCCTTCAAAGTCGAGAATACAAAAGCCCTCGTCGGTTTTGAGAACTTGCCCGAGATGATAATCGCCATGACATCGGATCTTGGAAATCTTGATGTCGCTCAGCTCCAGGAGGTCTGCGATCTTCTTCAGATAGTCTGGTTTCTTGTCCAGTATATCCGCCATGGTCTTCCGCAGTTCTGGATCATAGGAGGAAAAATTGCGGTGGATGATTCCGAAGACACCCTCGATATGTTGTTGGATCGATGCGACCCACTCCGTCGCGTCCTGCCTGGTGACGGGTTCAGGGGCAAAGTCCGCGTCGTGTCGGTCTGAGGCGAGTGCGAGGTGAAGCTGTCCCGTCGTATGACCGAGGCGATCGGCGTCGGCGGCATACTCTCGGAGAAGACGTCCGGCTGGACCTTCCAAGGCCTCCGGGTCAACTACTGCCGTATCCTTCTCTGCGGCTTGGACCGCGGATGCATAAAAACGCTGCAAGTGACGGAGCGTATAGTCCCATGCGTCCCCTTCATTTCGGATAAAATGCTGCAGGATGCCGATGGCCGCGTAGGCATGCGAGGACAGATATTCAATGGACCCGGCGACGCGGGGGATGTGCGGGAAGTTGGCCCTGGTCGTCAGAAAGCGGGAAATCTCCAGGTCGGGGTTGATCCCCATCTCGACTTTTCTGAAAGTTTTCAAGATCAAGGCATCGCCGAAAATGATCGAAGTGTTACTCTGCTCCGCCCGGCTGCGCTTGATCGTGAGCCGCTCCGGAGCGGTAAAGGCGGGGGTCTTGTCAAACACAAAATCACCCGCGCTCGCCCGCAACCGTCCCGCTTGTCCAATCCTCTGCAACAGCGCCGTGCAAAACTCATCATCACCGAGCGCCTCATACACAAAACCGATGGTTGAGGTCGACTGCACTTGGAGGAGTAGGTCGTTCCGAGGCAAGGCCTGATCGCTGATCATGAGGGGAAAAAAATACAGCTCAGGGTCAAAGCCAGCGTACTCCACTTCGATCAGGTTCAGGAAGAAAAGCGGCAAGGTGGCTTGCACCACGGCATGCTCCTTGAGGCGGAGCGCGCTGATAGGCTTTCCCTTGCTTCCAAACCAGCGTTGCCGTCGCAGGTACTCGGGGTCAATGGCGCCCACGACGTCGGGCAGCGCCCTCGCTAAGGCGTTCACGTCGAGATCCCCCTGGATGCTAAATTGCGGCGCCTTCGATACCATACTGCGCCTTCGGATCTTCCGGTTGCCAGAGACGAAACCAGTAATAGCCGTAGGGCGCCAAGCTGAGCATGTAGGGAGACGCGCCGATCTTCGGAAACCAGGTGCGCCCGAACAGTTCAGTGGGGATAGCGCCTTGAAACCTCCTCAGATCAAGCTCGACGGGCTGGGCAGAGCCTGCGAGGTTGTGCACGAGCAGCATCACATTTCCCTGGTATTCCCGCAAATGGGCCAGCACCTTCTCGTTCCTCGGACGGAGGAATTCAATCGTTCCGCGTCCTAAGGCCGGTGATTCTTTGCGGATGGCGATCAGCCGACGCATCCAGTTCAGCAGGGAATGGGGCGGCTGAATCTGGCTTTCCACGTTGATGGCCTGATAGCCGAAGACCGGATCGCTGATCACAGGCAAGTATAACTGTGCCGGGTCAGCTTTGGAAAACCCCGCATTCCGATCGCCGGTCCATTGCATGGGCGTGCGGACGCCGTTGCGGTCTCCCAGGTGAACATTGTCCCCCATGCCGATCTCATCGCCGTAATAAATGATGGGGCTGCCGGGTAACGTGCACAGCAGGCTATGCATGAGCTCGATCTTGCGGCGGTCGTTGTCCATCAAGGGCGCCAGGCGACGTGCAATCCCAATGTTCCGTCGCATCTGGGGATCTCTGGCGTAGGCATAGTACATGTAGTCTCGTTCCTCGCTCGTGCACATCTCCAGGGTCAGCTCATCGTGATTGCGCAGGAACAGGCACCACTGACAGGTGGCGGGAATCGATGGGGTGTGGGTGAAGATATCAGTGATCGGGCGGCGGTCCTCGCTGCGGACTGCCATGTACATCCGTGGCATCAAGGGGAAATGAAAGGCCATATGGAATTCGTCGCCATTCCCAAAGTAGTCGCGGACGTCGGTCGGCCACTGATTGGCTTCTGCCAGCAAAATGCGGCCGCGATAGCGCTCATCAATGCGGCCGCGCAACTCGCGCAAATAGGCATGGGTCTCGGGCAGGTTCTCGCAGTTGGTGCCCTCCCGCTCAAAGAGATAAGGCACGGCATCGCAGCGGAAGCCATCGAGACCGATGTCCAGCCAGTAGCTCATCACGTCGATCATGACCTGCCGGACCTCCGGATTGTCGTAGTTCAGGTCCGGCTGATGGCTGAAAAACCGATGCCAGTAATAGGCCTTCGCCTCCGGGTCCCAAGTCCAGTTCGACTTCTCGGTATCAATGAAGATGATCCGGGCCTTCTTGTACCGCTGATCGGTATCGCTCCAGACGTAGTACTGATGCTTGGGTGAGGTCGGCGAGAGTCGTGCTTCTTGAAACCAGGTGTGCTGATCTGACGTATGGTTGACGACGAGATCTGCAATCACCCGGATACCCCGCCGGTGAGCTTCGTCCAGAAAGGTCTGAAATTCCTGGAGCGATCCAAAACCAGCATGGATGTTGTGGTAATCCGAGATATCGTAGCCATCATCCTTAAACGGAGAGGGGAAAAACGGCAGGAGCCAGATGCAGTCGATCCCCAGCCATTGCAGATAGTCCAGCTTTTCCGTCAGCCCCTGAAAGTCTCCCGTGCCGTCGCCGTTATTGTCAAAGAAGGCTTTGACATGCAGCTCATAGAAGATGGCATCCTTGTACCAGAGCTCCTGCTCCACGGTGCTCATGTGGCACGCTCCGGAGACTTGAAGAACACGACGGCCAGGGGCGGCAGCATCAGCGTCAGTGCATGGGGTCGGCCGTGAGACGCAAAAGGCGCGGCCTCAAGGCCTCCCAGATTGCCATGCCCGCTGCCCCCATATTCTTTGGCGTCACTATTGAGCAGCTCTCGCCAGAATCCTCCGAATGGGACGCCGACCCGATAGTTGGGGCGCGGCACCGGCGTAAAGTTGCAGACGACCAGCACGGCATCCTGGGGGCCCGGGCCTTTGCGCAGCAGGCTGATCGCACTCTGCTCGGTATCGCTGCAGTCGATCCATTCGAATCCCGCCGGATCGCAGTCATAGACATGAAGGGCGGGTTCCTTTCGGTACAGTTGGTTCAAATCCTCCACCCACCGTTGGAGCAGCCGATGCGGCGCATACTCGAGCAAATGCCAATCGAGGCTGCGGTCGTGATTCCATTCATGCCACTGCCCGAACTCTCCGCCCATAAAGAGGAGTTTTTTCCCGGGCTGCGCGTACATGTAGCCATAGAGCAAACGCAAGTTGGCAAACTTCTGCCAGTCATCGCCGGGCATCTTTCCCAAAAGCGACCCTTTGCCATATACCACTTCATCATGGGAGAAGGGCAAGACGAAATGCTCCGAAAAGGCATAGAGCATCCGAAAGGTGAAGGCATGATGCTCATAGCGCCGGAACAAGGGGTCCTTGGCCATGTAGGTCAAGATGTCATGCATCCACCCCATGTCCCATTTGAGGCCGAAGCCCAGTCCCCCGACATAGACCGGACGGGAGACCATAGGCCAGGCGGTGGATTCCTCCGCGATGGTTTGGACATCCGGGTGGCGGAGGTAAATTTCCTCGTTGAGCCGGCGTAAGAATACCATCGCCTCGAGGTTCTCACGGCCGCCGAACTCGTTCGGAATCCATTCGCCTTCCCGACGGGAATAATCCAGATAGAGCATCGACGCGACCGCGTCCATGCGCAGGCCGTCAACATGGTATTTGCTCAGCCAGAAGAGCGCATTGCTGATCAAGAAGCTCCGCACTTCGTGCCGGCTGTAATTAAAGATGAAGCTGCCCCAGTCCTGCTGCAACCCTTTCCGTGGATCGGCATGCTCATAGAGGTGCGAGCCGTCAAAATAGGCGAGGCCATGTTCATCGGTCGGAAAGTGTGACGGGACCCAATCCAGAATCACACCGATCCCGTGTTGGTGCAGATAGTCGATCAGGTACATGAAATCCTGGGGGCTGCCGTAGCGACTGGTCGGTGCGAAGAACCCTGTGATCTGATAGCCCCAGGACCCGTAGAAGGGATGCTCCATCACCGGCATGAATTCGACATGCGTAAAACCCATCTGCTGAAGATAGGCGGCCAACTGCGGGGCCAACTCGCGGTAAGTCAGGGAACGCGCGTCTTCTTCCGGCACGCGCCTCCAAGAGCCCACATGCAGCTCGTAAATCGAAATCGGTGATTCCAGCCGGCTCGTGCCATGTCGGGTGGTCATCCAATCGTGATCGTTCCATTGGTAGTCCACGTCCCATACGACGGATGCCGTCAGGGGAGGCCGTTCGGCGTAGAACGCAAAAGGATCAGCCTTGTCCGCCGTATACCCGTTGTAGCGCGAGACGATGTGATACTTATAACGGGCTCCTTTCCCAACCCCCTGGAGAAATCCTTCCCAGATTCCGGAACCGCCGTGCGGACGTAATAGATGCGTCGTTTTGTTCCATCCGTTGAAGTCGCCCATCACCGAAACTTGCTCGGCGTTAGGTGCCCACACGGCGAAATGGGTCCCCAGCACGCCATCCAGAATCCCGGGATGAGCCCCCAGCCACTCATAGAGATGGAAATGCGTGCCTTCATTGAAGAGATAGATATCTTTATCGCTGAGTAGAGTCATGGCTCACCGCCAGCAAATCTCATAAATAGTATTCAAAGTCCTGCTCGCTCCGGATGTGCCGGCGCACTCTCAGGACATGGCCGGGAATGACGAAAGGATTGAGTTCCACATAGTTTCGAGAGCCATGCCAGAGGTAGCGGGCTCCACTCAATAGGTCATGCACTTGATAGGGCTCATGCGCCGGAAGCCCGAGCTTCTCCAGCGGCAGCTCAACCCATCCCGCATGGATGTGATGCGGGTCAAGATTGACGATGACCAGAATGATGTTAGTCAGATCCTCGGTATGCTTGCTATAGCAAAGAAGTTGGTCGTTATCGACAGGATGAAATTGCAAGCTCCAGTCGTGCTGAAGGGCGGGGTTATCGCGGCGGATTCGGTTGACCAGGGCGATCAGGTCGCGCAGGCTCTCGGGTTTGGTCAGCTCCCACTGCTTGATCTCATATTTCTCGGAATCCAGGTATTCTTCACTCCCGGGCTGTCGCGCGCGATTTTCGCAGAGTTCAAACGTCGGTCCGTAGACGCCATAGCTTGCGCCGAGAGTGGAGGCCAAGAGGAACCGTGTCATGAAAGCCGGCCGGCCGCCATGTTGAAGGTACTCGGTCAGGATGTCTGGCGTGTTGGGCCATAGGTTCGCCCGAAAATATTCGCGCACCGCTGGCCGTGTGAGCTCGGTGAAGTGCTCGGTGAGCTCCCAATTGGTATTACGCCAGGCAAAGTAGGTATAGGATTGCGTAAAGCCGAGCTTTGCGAGATGGTGCATGACCTTCGGCCGGGTAAATGCCTCGGAAAGGAAGATGAGTTCCGGGTAGACCTTCTTTGTTTCGGCAATCATCCATTCCCAAAAACGAAAGGGTTTGCTGTGCGGGTTATCGACACGAAAGATTCGCACGCCCTGGTCGGCCCAAAACAGGACGATGCTCTTTAGTTCCTCCCACAGTTCGGCCCACTGGTCGGTTTCGAACTCCAGCGGATAGATATCTTCATACTTCTTCGGCGGATTTTCCGCATATTGCACCGTTCCATCGGGACGCCATCGGAACCATTCGGGGTGGGTCTCGACGTACGGATGATCGGGCGAGCATTGAAAAGCGAGGTCCATGGCGAGTTCGAGACCATGCTCCTGTGCCTGCTTCATAAACCAGCGATAGTCGTCCAGCGTACCCAGATGGGAATGTACCGCCTTGTGTCCTCCCTCCTTCGACCCGATGGCCCATGGACTCCCCGGATCGTCCGCACTACTTTGGGGTGCGTTATTCTTGCCCTTGCGGTGAGTCCTGCCGATCGGATGAATAGGCGGCAGGTACAGGACGTCAAATCCCATTGATGCAATGTAGGCAAGACGTGCCTCGCAGTCTTTGAAGGTCGCGTGTCGCCCTGGCTCCGTCGCACAGGAGCGCGGGAACATTTCGTACCAGGCGCTAAAACGCGCCTTGGCTCGATCCACGATCACGACCAGATCATGAGGATAACGCGTGGCGAACCGACGGTCAGGGCATCGCGCCATCACAGTGCGGACTTCCTCGCTCACGGCGAGGGCAACACGGCTTGCTTGCGGTCTTTCGGAGCGCACAAAAGCGGCCCAGCCTTCAAGGGACTTCGCGTCCTCACCGGAAGCGCGCTGACTCGCTGCATGAAGCAATTCCGCTCCGGAGCGCAAGTCGAGGGAGACGTCTTGCTTGGCTTCTACCTTCTTCGCCAGGTCACGTCGCCAGGCCTTGAACCGATCTAGCCAGGCGAGGAGGCTGTAGTGGTACCGGCCGAGTTGATCAACTTCAAACGCCCCTCGCCAGCGATCATTGACGAGAGGCTCCATCAGAGTTTCTTTCCACTCGGAAGCGTCCTCTTTACGGTACAACAGTACTGCCGAGAGGGCTTCATGACCGTCCGTGAAAATATCAGCCTCAACCCAGACCTTTTCCCCGACGGTGCGTTTGATGGGAAACCGGCCACCCTCGATTTCGGGAAACACGGCCTCGATGACGTTCCGCTTTCTGTCTTTCTTGTCGATCACGGCTGTGCCGGTGAATCCTCTTTGCTCAGAAACTCATCCAAGACGATGAGAAGCCGCGAGCGGATCCGTTCGAGGCTTCCCAGATAGGGATTGACGGCGCCAAGCCGGTCCGCCAGTTCCGGCCATTGCAAGGCTTCCCGGCACCACACCGAGAAATCGCCTTCGTGGCGGTTGAGGCGCATTCTTCCCTCAAACAGATGAAAGTAGATGGCACTGACGTCAACTTCCGCGAGAGCGTCGCGAAATTCTTGAAGGCTTGCAACAACCAAGCCTGTATTGACTGGAACCATTCTGGATTGCTTAAAGTAGAACGGCTCGCCAAAAATTACCCGCGGAACCAATGCCATGCCGGACAGATGCGCGTCTATGACTGAGATGAGCTCATCCCGCAGCGCTTCCAATCCTTGGAAGTCATAGGGGTCCACCACCGCAAGCTTCTCAGCCAGGACCTGATCGCGGACTTCCAGGCCCGCCCAATCGGCAAAATCGTTGGTGTACGGCGTTGGGATGTAGCGGCGTCTCAGGAAATAACTGTGGGTATGATAATACACGGAGTCGGGCGGGACCTGCTCTATGACTTCCAATAATTGCTTTTCATCGTTGGCCCGCTCCCCCAAGCTCTGCTGGAGTTCTGCACAGCCGACAAAGTGAAATGGTTCTTTGGCTTTTTTGTCCATGGGGGGCCTGCCTCTGTATCGTAGTTAACTGAAGACTCTGCTCAAACGCAAGCGCAGCGTCCTGCCCCCTGAAACCGGTCCAGAAGCGCGTGTCCTCATGAGGGGACACGCAATCGATAACGACTGTAAAGCCTTGTAAATTATCAGAAGTACAGATTTATAAAAGCTATGGATTTATTTTATTACGCTTCCCTCCCGCCTCCTACCATCATGCATCTTTCATCATGAGATGAGCAACAAGAAACGGTGACTGTTGCAGAGCAGGGGACCCGGTCGTCAGTGGTGGTTCGAATTCCAGCCCCACGTTGTCGCCGCTCCGCCAGATGACCTTCGCGGCTAGCGACTCCGCCTCCTCGCGTCCCTCTTCATCATGGAACCGAAAGCGGATGATGACCCTCTGACCTGCTTTCAGAAACTGCCGGGCGCAGAGAGCAACCCCGGTCCAACTCATGTTCCTCATGCTTCCCCAATAGACGCCAGCGTCGCCGGCTCCCAGAAGATCCACATGCGTCATGAGATGGTAGCGCCGTGTCTTCCGGCGCTCGCTGACGGTTGCCCCCATGGTTTTGGTTTTGCCCAGCAGTTCTCTCTTCTCCATATTCTGCTCCATCTTTTGTTCCTCTCTACCGCCTCTGATGAATACGCGTGAATCTGTATATCTGCGCAGTGAGCAAGGGGCGTACCACACTGTTAAATGTCCAGAGTTTTAGCGGGTTATGGTCTTCTGGCAATAGAACCGGAGCGGTGGAAGCATGATAATCTGCATGGAATTGCATTCAGGGTTTTTACTCCGTTCGATAGGATCTTTTTAATTTTCAATGGCTTGGAGTTGTAGGGAAAAGCCTAAAGCGCTGGATATGCCCCATCTTAACTCGTCCAAGTCCTTTGCTTGTCGCCTGACACAGGAGCGTGCGCCTTACTGCAACCGCCATGGGCTTGACTCACAGTGCACGTGGTACTACCTTCGTGAATAGATCAACGCAAGGGGGTGTCGCCATGGCTATTATGTGTTCGATGCAGGCATGCACGATCAAGCCGGGAATGTGCACGCACGAGAAGATGATGCTGGCAGGGTTAGTGGTGCTGATTGTAGGCGGGGCAGCCTACTTTTTGCTGTAAACCGCTTTTTTGATTTTCCCGCTGCGGAGGCAACGGGTGCAGACGAGGAGGCGTCGGGCCGCTCCGTTGATGAGCGCCCGGACCGATTGAAGGTTGGGACGGAAAACCCGCTTGGTCCGGTTGTTGGCGTGGCTGACGTTGTTGCCAACCGCACGCGCCTTTCCGCAAATCTCACATGCCCTGGCCACAGTCGCGTTCCCTCCTGATTGCGAATTGCAGGCGCATGCTATCACAGGCGTAACGCCGCTGACAAGAGATCACCCGATGGCCCTTGTCTAGTACGCCAGGAATTTCTGGACGGCAATGGTCGCGAGGATGCCGATGCAGGCGATCACGATCAGCACTTCCAGCAACGGAAATCCCCGGTTCTCTTTCTCATCGCTTGACGGCGTCTGTAACAAGGGTGCCATGACGTGCCTTCCTTTCCCGATCAGTGTTGTCCGATGGACAATACTGGCTAGAATGCAACCGTTGTACCAGTCTTACGCCAAGAAGATTTCGTTTCAAATTAGGGAGTTATGAAGACGGCGATCCGGCGGCTGAGCACAGACCGCAAATTTTGTCGCCGCGGGGTTTCCGATTTTGGCAATCGGGCTTTTTGTTGATCTTTGTAGTCGAGATGGCGAAAATGATGCTGAATGGATAGGTTGAAGGAGATCATTCAGCTTATCGCCCGGCCGGTGGAGTTCGCCGCCCGAAGCGGGCCCGGCGGGCTCTCTGTGGTGAAAGACCTGAGCGGGTTTGTATCTAAACAGGTGGTGAGCGCTCTGGGCGATGCGGTGCGGCCCCCCCAGGTCGAAGCGGATCTGATCTATCTCGCGCAACTCTTTTCCGACTACGAGACGTTAGGCTCTGCTCTCAAAGTTCGCCGAATTTCCGAAGCCCAAGCGGTGCTGGAGCGTTTGCGGCATTCCGTGGGGGAGATGGACACACCTGCGGGCGAACCTGCCAATCCCCGATATCACCTCTGGGAATTGCCTATTCAGTATGTGCGTGGCGTGGGACCGAAGAAGGCCGAGGTGCTGGCCCGTGCGGGCATCCGGACGGTGGAGGACGCTGTCTGGTCGCTGCCGTGGCGTTACGAAGATCGCACGCAGGTCCGATCCATCGGGAGCCTGCTCCCAGGGCAGGAGGCCGTCGTCGCTGCCGAAGTCCGGACGGCGAAGCTTGCGGTGACCGCGCGTCAACGCCGCAAGCTGGTCGAAGTGACAGTCGAAGACCAGACCGGCAGCCTGCATCTCGTGTGGTTCAACCAGGCGTATTTAGCGGAGACCTTTCGGGCAGGCCAGCGGCTGATGCTCTACGGCTTGGTCAAGCCAAAGAACGGGCGGTGGACGCAACTTCAGATGGAAAATCCGGTCTTTGAGATTCTTGATGGGCAGGACGCAATACATCCCGACCTCACCCACATGGGTCGTATCGTGCCGATCTACCACGGACGGGAGACCAAGACGCGGATGATGCTGAGCGACCGTGTCCGTGTCATCATGAAGGTGTTGGTTGATCACTATGCGGACGGCGCCGTGGATGCCCTGCCGGCGCAGATCGTTTCTGAGCGGCGCCTAGTCACGTTTGGTCAGGCGATCAGGGCCGTGCATTTTCCTGCCCCCGACGTCAACCTGGAGGATCTGAACCGCGGTCGGACCCCGGCGCATCGGCGGTTCGCGTTCGAGGATTTTTTTCTGCTCGAGCTGGCGTTGGGTCAGAAGCGGGAGGCGGTCAAGCGGGAAGCACGGGTTCTGTCGTATGATCTCGAGAATTCATTGCCCCGGCGTCTCCTGGACTCATTGCCGTTCCGCCTGACATACGCGCAGTCGCGTGTGCTGCGGGACATCCACCAAGACCTGGCGGGTCCCCATCCAATGAATCGGCTGATCCAGGGCGATGTGGGGTGTGGCAAGACGGTCGTGGCCCTTGCGGCGATGCTGGCGGCCGTGGGGTCCGGCTTTCAAGCGGCCCTTATGGCTCCGACTGAGATCCTCGCCGAGCAGCATTACCTGAACCTCCACCGTCTTCTGGAGCCGCTCGGCGTCTCCTGTGTCCTGCTTATCGGCAGGCGCGGAGGGAAGCGGCGGGCGGCCGCGCTGGCTGCGATCGCTGAGGGGGCGGCCGGAATCGTGATCGGTACGCATGCGCTGATTCAGGAAGGTGTCCGGTTTCACCAGCTCGGGCTCGCCGTCATTGACGAGCAGCACAAGTTCGGCGTGTTGCAGCGCGCAACGCTCAAGGAAAAGGGTTATACTCCAGATGTGCTGGTCATGACCGCCACGCCCATCCCGCGAACCCTGGCCCTGACTCTCTACGGCGATTTGGAGCTGTCCGTGATCGACGCAATGCCACCAGGCCGTACGCCGATCCGGACCTTCCTGTTCGCGGAGGGCCAACGGGTGCGGGCCTACCGGTTGATCGAAGATGAGCTGGCCCAAGGTCGCCAGGCGTACGTTGTGTTCCCTCTGGTGGAGGAATCCGAGAAGGTGGACCTCCGAGCGGCGATTACGGGGGCCGAGCGGCTGCAGCGAGAGGTGTTTTCCAAGTGGATGGTCGGGCTGATTCATGGACGGATGACGGCCGACGCGAAGGATCGCGTCATGACGGATTTCAAAGAAGGCCGCATCCATGTCCTGGTGGCCACCACTGTCATCGAGGTCGGAATTGATGTTTCCAACGCGACGGTAATGCTGATCGAGCATGCCGACCGCTTCGGGCTGGCGCAACTCCATCAGCTTCGCGGCCGCGTCGGCCGCGGAGCGCATCAGTCCTGTTGTTATCTCATGGGACCATCCCGCTTGTCGGAAGAGGCCAGGCGCCGCTTGGAAGCCCTGGTCAAGAGCCACGATGGGTTCGTGATCGCCGAGGAAGACATGAGCATCCGCGGGCCCGGCGAATTCTTCGGCACCCGCCAATGGGGGCCGACTGATCTGCGGGTGGCGAATCTCATCCGCGACGCCAAAATTCTGGAAGAAGCTCGGGAGGAAGCCGCCCTGTTGCTCCAGCGAGACCCCGGG
>Ga0070707_100001796_pt1 | contig 20643 bp, 14 predicted proteins | sample KBSK5502metaG_FD_65468 | JGI IMG/M metagenome (GOLD analysis project Ga0070707, IMG submission 65468) | Corn, switchgrass and miscanthus rhizosphere microbial communities from Kellogg Biological Station, Michigan, USA - KBS K5-50-2 metaG | ecosystem: Host-associated > Plants > Roots >...
GAAAAACAGCCGCCAGTTCAGGTCGGAGAGATTCCTGCGATGGTCGAAGGCAACCAGGGATTCGACGACAGGGAATTGCGCGCGCTCCTTTTCAAAACATCTCGAGGTGAAGATCGATACGTTCTCGTCCGCAACGGCGGAACGGCCACCATCGGGCGCATGGAGACCTATCGCATCAATCCGGATACGTGCCTGCCGATGATGAAAAGTGAAGTGTGGGACTTCCACGGGCAGTCGCATGAATTCTTCCTCTGGCACGATCCCGGAAATCCGAATCGCGTGCTGGCGTACACGACCATCTGGACTGGAGGAATTCCCGATCCCGAACATCCCGGATTAAGAATTCCGGACGCTGTCGTGATGGCGGTGACCGATGAAGAAACGGGCGAGGTTCTCGCCAGCCCGCGTCAGCTTGCGACCTTCTCACTGCAGGAAGTTGGCGGTCCGCCAATCGACGAAAAGCCCGACGCGACCGGACTATTCTCCGACGGCCGCTTCCTCGATTTCAGCGATCTCAAGAATCGCGCCGGCCGGCCGGGAAATTTTCAGAATCGCGAACAAAACAGATTGCACTCGTTATCGGTCAGCGATGATGGCGAGCGCGTGTATGTTGCCGGCACAACGGCCGGTTTCTACATCCTCGATTCCGAGGCCATCGCCCATCACAAGGATGTCGAGCTGGCGGCCGGCAATGCGGGCTGCAATCAGCGCTCGACGATCGTGGCTCCGGACGGCATCATCGACGGCGTGAAACTTTCTGCCGTCGCGAGCGATTGTCTGCACATGGTGGTGAACAACGATCCGGGACTGAAGGCATACCTGGCATCGAATGCTTCACCTACGGCCAAAGCGCAGCGCTATCTCGTCCTGATGACACGCTCGCGCTTCGATGTTTATCCGCCCGTGAATGCGCTTCCGACCGGCACGCACAGCGCAGTATTCGTGCCGAACCGTCCGGCTCGCGTGAAGGGCAATACGAAGAATCGCCCGGCATACGTGTGGCTCACGGATGAGAATGGGGGCTGCCCTCTGAACAACGCGAGAATGGTGTCGGTGGAATCCGAAATCACGCCGGTCATGGTCGGCGCGTTTGCGATTCCCGACAATCAACTCGAGGAATGCCTCGACCAGGCGATCACTGAACCCAACGGACAACCGCGGCGCCAGGTGGCGCAGCAGAATCACAATCCGACAGTCTTTAAGAACATCGTGTTCAACACCTGGTACGGTCATGGCCTGCGCGCTATCGACATCTCGATTCCGCAGACGCCACGCGAAGTGGGTTATGCGATGCCCATCCCGCAAGGGATCGCGCGCACGTATCCCGTTTTCAAGGGTGGGTTGATTTATTGGCTCGATAACGACACCGGCCTGCACGTCGCGAGATACACTGGACCTCGCAGCAACGAACTCCCTGGTCCCGGATCCGGAGTTTATGAAGGCAATGCAACGAGTCCGCATCGCTAGCATCTTTCTTTGTATTCTCTCTTTGTGTCTTCTATTTGGGCTTCGCCCTATCGGGCTCGCGCTTCGCGGTGTCTTTGTGGTTCCCACCCTCCTGAGCCAGGAGGCCGTTGACGAAGAGACCGCGTGGGTCTGCCCGATGCACGCCGACTACACGATGGACGTCGCCGGCAAATGTCCACGCTGCGGGATGGATCTCGTCCGCGCCGCGCCATTCGATGTCCGCGACTACCAGCTTGATTTCCGCACGGTCCCGGCGGTTGTAAAGCCCGGCCAGAAGACGAAGCTCCTCTTCCGGATTTTTCATCCCGGAAACGGCGAACCGATCAAGAAATTCGAGGTCGTGCACGAGCGGCAATACCACCTGTTCGTGATCAGCCAGGACATGGAATATTTCCAGCACATCCATCCCGAGGAACAATCCGACGGTACATGGAGCATCGACGTGATGCTGCCGAAGGCCGGTTACTATAAAGTCCTGTCGGATTTCATGCCCAGCGGTGGCGCATCACAATTCATCGCGCGGCCGCTCGTCACGGCCGGATATGCGGGCGATCTCGGGGCCGACAGCGCTCGTCTAATCGCTGATGCTAACCCAACCAAAACGGTTGACGACATCACGGCAACGGTTGCATACGATCCGTCGGCGTTCGTCACGGGCCTCTATGGCCATCTCAATTTTCATCTGACCGATAAAACCACCGGGCTGCCGATTACCGACCTGCAGACATACCTCGGCGCTTTCGGCCACACGCTGATCATGAGCGAGGACATGGTGGACTACGTCCACTCGCATCCACTCGACATTCTTGCCATGCCCGATGACGACGGCAATCCGCGATTCCTGATTGCACCTGGGGCCGATCTTGAAAAGTTGAGAGGGGGGCCGGACGTGACATTCGAAGGCCTGATGCCGAAGCCGGGCCTGTATCGCGCGTGGACTCAGTTCCGGCGCAACGACAAGATCTACACGTTTGCTTTCACCTTCAATGTGGCTGCGGAATAAACGCGGGCTGAAGCCCGCGACTACATTTGCACTGGCGCTGATTGCGGCCTGGTGTTCGCCTGGCTTGTCTCACGAAACCCTCACTACAACCGTTCTCTTCGATCGAGAGATCGTTCGTATCCTGAATAAGCACTGCATCATGTGCCACACGGAGAGCGGCCCGTCGTTTCCGCTCGAGACCTACGAACAAACCTGGCTGCAGGGACGAAAGATTCGAGCAGACATCATCGCGCGCCACATGCCGCCGTGGTCCGCCGTTCCCGGCTATGGACAGTTTGCGAATGACAACAGCCTCACGCTGCGCGAAACGCAATTCATCGTTTCCTGGGTGGAAGGACTCGGACCACGGAACAGCGGCACGGTTTTTCTCAATGTGCTCGATCCGTCAGCGCCGCGGCCGAAGACGATCCGCGCTCAGGCGGATTTCAACCATTGGCAGCTCGATCAGCCCAACCTGGTGCGCGAGCTTCCGTCGAATACGATCGAGCCTCAGGCGCCAAACGAAATCAAACGGGTGATTATTGATGCCGGCGTAACGGCCGAGCGTCGCGTGCGCGCGCTCGAGTACATGCCGGGTGATCGGCGGGTTGTGCGGGCGGCGTTCTTCACGTTGCAGGAAACCGGACAATGGCTTGGAAGCTGGACGCCATGGCATGGCTTCACGAGTCTGCCTCGCGGAGTCGCATATCGACTCCCCGCTGGATCGCACATCGCAGCGGAGATTCACTACCGCGGCGCGAAAGAACGCGTCGTTGATGCCGGAAAGCTTGGCATTTTCTTCTCCGATCCAGGCGCAACAACTGTGGCTTCGGATCTCGTTCTCGAAGCGAACGCACCCACCAACCAGAAGTTCCGCGCGCAGACGCGGATCGCGACCGACACGAATCTCATTGCTCTGCGGCCCGAAGTCTCTCCCGGAGTGAAGTCCATTGAGGTCTCCGCGCGGAGACCAGACGGCGGCACTGAGGTTCTGCTGTTTGCGAAAGATCTGCAACTGGACTGGCCCACGCCCTACATCTTTAAAGAGCCTGTCCTCATTCGTGGGGGCAGCGATCTTGCCGTCACGGCATACTATGCGAACGCAGCGGCGCTACCTCAGCGAGGCGTTCGGTTGACGATCAGTCGTTATGAAACTCAAGCAACCGCGAAGCGGCGTTAGAACACAGCCCAGGGCGACAGATCGCGAAATTGAATGAATCTGAATCCGGCCGACGAATACAAGACGCGATTGGCAGCACGGAGGCAGACACTCGAGCGTTATCGCCGGCTGGATCGGCTTGTGGCGAGCGCGAGGCTCCTCACCGGAATCGTGTTTTTCGTTTTCGTGTGGCTGTTCGGGTGGTGGGCCGTCCTGCCCGTCATCGTGTTTATCGGGCTGCTCGCTTATCACGACAAAGTCCTGGCGCGGGCACGCCGCACGCTGCGTTCGATCGCTTTTTACGAGCGAGGATTGGCGCGCATCGAGGACCGCTGGATCGGTACCGGAGATTCGCAAAGTTCATTTGGGAGCGAATCGCATCCGTATGCGACCGATCTCGACATCTTCGGCAAGGCGTCACTCTTCGAATTGCTCAATACCGCGCGAACCCGTTCGGGCGAAGCCACTCTAGGACGCTGGCTCCTTGAAGCAGCAAACCGGGAAGAAATCCTGCGGCGGCAGGAGGCGGTCGACGAGCTGCGCAACAATGTCGATTTGCGTGAAGACCTGGCCGTCCTTGGTGAGGACGTCCGGGCAGCGGTTCATCCGGAATTGATGCTCGAATGGGCAGCGAAGGCGCCGGTATTTGATTCGCTGCGAATGCAGGCCGTCGCGCCATTTCTTTCCGCGCTCACCATTCTTGCTGTCGTCTATTACGAATTCTTCGATGGAAGCGGCTGGCTGGCGATCGCCGCGATCGCGCTGCAATCCGCATTCGCGATGTACTATCGCAATCGTGTTCGCGCCGTGGTTGCCGGAGTGGACCAGCCGGCAAAGGACCTCGAAGTTCTGGCGCTGGCCCTGGCGAGGCTCGAAAGCGAACAATTCCGCTCGCCCAAACTGAACGAGCTTCATACGGACCTTACGACCAGGGGTACCGCGGCTTCACGCGAGATCAGGCGACTCGAGCGATTCGTCGATTTGCTGAATTATCGATTGAATGCTGTGTTCGGATTGATCTCGTCGCCATTTTTCTGGGCCACGCACTTCGCATTCGCCATCGAGCGATGGCGCGGCCGCAACGGTCCGTCCATCGGAAGGTGGCTTAACGCTGTTGGTGAACTGGAGGCGCTGTGCGCGTTGGCGGGATACGCCTACGAGCATCCGAATGATCCTTTCCCGGAAATTTCGGAATCGGGTCCGCGCTTCGAAGGTGAAGCGATGTGTCATCCGCTGATTCCCGCATCGCGATGCGTGCCGAATTCGTTGTCGCTCGATTCCGGTCTTCAAATGCTCGTCGTGAGCGGCTCCAACATGTCCGGCAAGAGCACACTGCTGCGGACGACCGGCGTCAATATCGTGATGGCACTGGCGGGCGCGCCTGTGCGCGCAAAGCGCTTGCGGCTTTCGGTTCTTCGCATCGGCGCCACCGTGCGTGTTCTGGACTCGTTGCAGGCCGGAACGTCACGCTTTTATGCCGAGATTCAGCGCCTGCACGACATCATGGTTTTGGCGAAAGGTCCCGTGCCTGTTTTCTTTTTGCTCGACGAGATTCTTCATGGCACGAACTCCCACGACAGGGCCATAGGTGCTGAAGCCGTTCTGCGGGGTCTGATTGCCCGCGGAGCCATCGGCCTGGTCACGACGCACGATCTTGCTCTGGCCAAAGTTGCGGAAGCGCTTGCCCCGCGCGCCGCGAACGCTCACTTCGAGGATCATCTGGAAAGCGCAAAGATGGTTTTCGATTACCGCCTGCGCTCAGGCGTCGTTCAAAAGAGCAATGCACTCGAACTGATGCGGGCAGTCGGGCTGGAAGTGTGAATAACCTCATGATAATTTGGCGATTCATGGACACCATGAAGACGATTGCAGTTGTTGCCCTAACCAGGCTGCCCGACGGCTCGGTCTTGACAGGGCAGGGAGCCCAGCCCGTTAACGATGAGAAATGAGGTAGTCTCAAGCCGTTTCTTGGCCGACGTCGAGGTATAACTCTTTCGCATCGTCGTTATAGCCGAATACTTCGGAGAATCGTCCCCAGGAAATCAGTACCGAGACCACATTCTTTGGATTCTCATTGGGAAGCCATTCCGCCACTTTCTGTTCGACGACCTCGACGGGAAGGCGCAGTGTTTCACTCTGCTTGAGCAGATCACTCACCTGTTGCACGATTCGGAGATCATTGAAAAGGCTGTGTAGCATTCCTTTGCGGACATTGATGTCTCCTTCAACGAAGAGCTTTCCGGATTCTGTCAGGACCACGGTCTGTTTAGGCGTGTCCACAAGATCGAGCAATTCGGCCGCTTTTACCAGGTAGAGAGTTTGCCCGAAGTCTTTGCCGATGTTTTGAGAGAGATCGAAGATGTCGGCCATTCCACCTTCGTCGTGAATGGACTCGAGTAATCCGATCATCTCGGAGATCTGGACATCGGGCAAAATTTGAAGTGCACTTTCCTTGACGGGGGCACGGACAACGGTTTCAGCCTTTGGCACATCCGGCATCATTGTTTCGGTGATGAGGGCATGAATACGCGAAACCATCCGGATGAATGCGGAGCCCTCGTCTCTCGGGTATGGCAGATCGTTCACAATTTCATCACGAACATGGCCGGGATTGACTCCCATCACCAGAATTCGTTTCGCGATAACGACTGCTTCCTGGATGTTGTGGGTCACGATAAGAAGCGACCGCGTCCGCGTTTTTCCTGCCTGAAAGATGTTGATGATTTCCGTCCGGAGTGTATCTGCCGTCAGCACGTCCAGAGCGCTGAACGGTTCGTCGAGAAACAGAATCGGGCGCTCCATCACAAGGGCACGAGCAATCCCGACACGTTGCTTCATACCACCGGACAATTCCCGAGGATAGGCTTCTTCAAAACCTTCAAGGCCGACGAGGTCGATGGCCCGCTTGACTCGTTCCCGGGCATCGGCCGGGTCTATATCCAGCGGCTTCAGAGCGAGACCGATATTGTCATACACGGTTTCCCACGGAAATAGTGCAAACGATTGGAAGACCAGCGCAACATCCGGATTGATGCCTTTAAGTGGTTTGCCGCGGCTCAGCACTTCACCGGAAGTCCGCTCGATCAGGCCGGCCATAATCCGCAGGCAAGTGGACTTTCCTGAACCCGAAGGTCCCAGGAGCGCGACGACATCGCCATCTCGAAGAGATAGATTGACGCCTTCCAGAACCTTGAGCTCTGCGCCCGATTCGAGCTGAAATTTTTTCGATACTGATCTCAGTTCGATCAGCGGCGGCTCTGTCATGTGTGCTCCTTACAAATCCATCCGAAACCGGGTTTGAGACAGATGATAGATCTTCGCCCAAACGGTGCGATTGAGCACAATGACGACGGCAACCATGATTGTCAGGCTCGCAGCGAGCAATGGGAAATTTGCGCTGGACGCTGCCACACTGATCAATGAACCAAGACCATGCGTGGTGAGGATCGTCCCTTTGTAACGAAGGTACTCCGCCACAATGCTCGCATTCCATGCTCCTCCCGCGGCGGTAACCCATCCCGTCACAAGCGCCGGGAAAACGCTCGGCAGGTAAAGCTTCTTCCACAACTCCGGCCTGGGAACATTCATCAGAAGTGCCGCGTATTTCAATTCCAGCGGGATTCTCATCGCTCCTGCAAGAACATTGAACAGGATGTACCACTGCGCGCCTAGCAACATCAGAAACATAGCCCCCAACCCGAACGGAATTTTCAGGACGAACAGCACAGCCAGGGCGAGTGGATACAGCATCGGTGCTGGAAAAGAAGCCAATACCTGAACTACAGGTTGCGCCACGCGCATTCTGTGCTGCGAAGTTCCGATCCAAATCCCAACAGGGACGGTCCAGATCGATCCCAGCATCAGACATGCGACGACTCTCACAAAAGTGAATCCGGTTCCAGCGAGCAGGCTCATCCAGGTTTCAATGGATACATGAACGAGCGTGTACGTGAGCCGTATCGTTCCATATACGATCAGAACAACGAATCCGAAAAGGAACAGGCGCCCGATCCATATCAACGTCGCGTAGCGGCGCGATCTGGATTTGACGAATCGGCGCGCGTCGAGCCGGAGTTCGTGTCGTCCGCCTGACATTTCCTTTTTCCGTAACAAGGACCGGTGTAGAACGCGCCTCCGATACATTGCCGTTAACCAGCGCAGAAGGGCGGATTCTCGCACCAGATTCCGAATCAAGGGTTCCATGGCCGTAAAACCGGGAATCTCTTCGAGTCTGAACTGATGTGCCCATGCCAGCACAGGCCTCCAGATTAGAATGTCCATGACAATAATGAGGACGCTCATCGCGACGATTCCCGCGATCATCGCGTAACCATTCCCGCGCGCGATTGCTGTTGCCATGTAGGCGCCGATTCCTGGGAGTCGATACTCCCGATCGCCCAGCGTGAACGCTTCGCATACACTCAGGAAGAACCACCCACCCGACATCGACATCAGGCTGTTCCAAACAAGATTCATGGCGGAAAATGGCAATTCCACCGTCCTGAGCTTTTCCCATGAATTGAATCCAATGATGTCGGACACTTCGTTGAAATCCGAAGGAATCGATTTGAGCGAGGAATAAAAGCTAAAGGTCATGTTCCACACCTGGCCGGTGAAGATCATGATGATGCACGCCAGCTCGAGGCCGAAGTTCGTGCGGGGAAATAGAGCTATCAGCAAGAGAACCAGACCCGGCAGGAAACCAAGCACCGGAATGCTTTGAAGGATGTCGAGAAGTGGGATAAGGACCCGCTCTGCTTTCGCTGACTTGGCCGCCCAGTAGCCAACGACCAATGTGAAGCACAATGAAAGTCCGAAGGCCGCGATCCCACGAAGGGCGGAAAACAGCGTGTAATAGGGAAGAGAATAGACGGAAAGATCGATGTCGGCGGCGGCGCGGAAAGACGTCTCCACCTGGCGCCCATAGGCAACCAGAGCGTAAATCGTCGCCAGAATCAGCGCCAGTACAACCAGATCCGCAGACGAAAATGGACGCCGGATAACAATCTTCTGCATACAGGTTATTGCTGGGAGTCTTTCCGCAAGTCATCAGCAGCGGAAAAACGCACAGTTCACTTTAGGCTGAACCATGAGACATCTCGCTTGGTTATTTGCGAGATGATATAGAGTCGGTTTCCAAAGCCTGCGCATAGTATCCGCTCTTTCCGGCGGGACGAACCTTTGTTCGGCTTCGAAAGATCGATTACACAAGCGCGTGCCTTCAACGAAGTCCGGAGGAGGGAAACGTGGGACATGATCACACCGCATCGTTGACGGGCCGCCGGATGGTGTTGTCCATAATCGTGACTTTTGCGTTCGTTCTGGGTGAAGGGCTCACAGGACTCTTATCGCATTCGCTGGCGCTCATAGCGGACGCGGGGCACAATTTTGCGGACACCCTTGCGCTTCTTCTTTCATCATACGGGCTCTGGATCGCGCGACGACCATCCACGTCCGAGTGGACGTTTGGCTACCACCGTGTCGGCATACTGGCTGCCCTCATCAACGCCCTTTCCCTGGTGATCATCGCGATGTTGATCTTCTGGGAAGGGATCAACCGTTTGCGAGCGCCGGAGCGAGTCGAAAGCACCCCTATGATCGTCGTGGCACTGACAGCGATCGGCATGAACACAGTTATCAGCCTGTGGCTTAAAGGTGAGGCCAAGCACGACCTTAATGTGCGCAGCGCGTACCTGCATATGGTTGGTGATGCGATCTCTGCTGCCGGGGTGGTCGTCGCGGGCATTATAGTCGCCACAACTGGGACATATCTTGCCGATCCCGTAGTGTCACTTTTGATCGCCGCACTCATCCTCTGGAGTTCGTGGGGCATCCTCAAAGAGAGTGTCAATGTGCTGCTCGAAGGCATACCGGCGGGTATGAGCATGGTGAAGTTGGAGCAATCGATCGGAAAAGTGCATGGCATCCTGGCGGTTCATGATCTGCATGTCTGGATGGTAGGTTCGGGTGTCATCTGCTGCAGTTGTCACGTTATGGTTGCGGAACAGAGCGTCAGGAGCGGTGAGCAGGTGCTGCGGGCGGTGAACGAAGAATTGCGTCACAACTTTGGTATCACTCATACGACGATTCAAGTCGAGGTCGAGGGTTGTGCACACGACGATATGTATTGCACCCTGAAGGTGACGCGGCATCCTCTCGGGAAGGATCATCATCACTGATAGCTATGCCTGCTTGTCGCGTGAGCAGTGCCCCGTCAATTCACGCCGAGTTCCAATAGCTTCTCGTAGAGCAATCGGCGGCGCACACCCAGTATGCGAGCGGCCTCGGCCTTATTTCCGTGGGCTTCACCCAGAGCGGCTTTGATGAGGTGTGCTTCGACCTGGCGGAGAACATTCCAGTAACCTTCATGATAGGGGATCTCATCGAGCCAGGCCGTGGATGAGTCTGGGCGACGACCTGTGAACTGGATACACTCGGGGGTGATCACGCCGCCGGGCGCAAGGACGATAGCCCGAGTTATAACGTTTTCCAACTCACGAACGTTTCCAGGCCAACCGTGGGCGAGTATCCGCTCCAGAGCATCCTGTCGAATTGTCACAGGACGTTCCGAGCGTCCGAGAAAACGTTGCACTAGAAACGGAATATCTTCGCGGCGTTCTCGGAGCGGAGGTAGAGAAATCGTCACAACATTCAGTCTATAAAAGAGGTCTTCGCGGAACTTTCCTGCCGCGACCATCGCGCTCGGATCTTGAGCGGTTGCTGCAATCAAACGAAAATCCACGCCGATTGGTGTGTTGCTGCCGAGACGTTCGATCGTCTTCTCCTGGATTACCCTGAGGAGCTTTACTTGTAAGGATGGACTCAGTTCGCCGATCTCGTCGAGGAAGATGGTTCCTTTGTCTGCCTGTTCGAATCGTCCAATGCGACGCGACAGGGCATTCGTGAATGCCCCCTTCTCGTATCCGAAAAATTCGGCTTCGAGAAGGGATTCGGGTATAGCGGCACAATTCACTTTGACCAACTGTCCGCTGGACCGCTTGCTGAATCGGTGGATGGCATCGGCCACGAGTTCTTTGCCCGTTCCGGACTCACCAAGAACCAGCGCAGTCGCATCAGAAGCGGCTACGCGACCAATGAGCTTATAGACCTCCTGCATCGCGGCACTGTGTCCCACAAAGGTCGGCAAAGGCTGCGGCGGACAGGCATTCCGAAGGTTGCGGACTTCTCGCTCCAGTTCACGATAATCCAGTGCCCGCCGGATCAGGACAAGAAGGTGCTCGTCATTGATCGGCTTCGCAATGTAGTCGAATGCTCCGAGTTGAGTGGCCTGAATCGCATTGCTGCTCGTCGTCTCCGCCGTCATGATGAGCACCCCGGCGTCGCAACCCTCTTGCCGCAGCCGGTCCAGTACATCGAGTCCATTGATATCGGGCAGACGAATGTCGAGGAGGATGAGGTCCGGCTGCTCCTGTCGCGCCAGCGTCAGGCCTGTCTGTCCACAAGGAGCTTCAAGTACCGCATAACCTTCGTCGGAGAGAAGCAAAGAGAGTGCCCGCAGCGCCGCACGTTCATCCTCGATGACCAGAATTCGATCTGACATGAAACACGGTTCAGTGCAATTTTTTGGCCGCCCGAATTGATGGTGTTTGTTGGACAAACGGGAATTCGTCGCAAATCGAGTGTGCGGTTTTCGCGCATGTGGCGTGCGATTTCCGACCGCGTTCGTCCCGTTATCACTGGCTGGAAGACCTGCCAGCACTGGGTTTTGTGTTACGGCGTGTCGGCATTTGAATTGCGAAAGGCTACTCATTCGCGGAGGTTTGCTGTGATGAAGATCTTCCGGGTGCTCTGCCTTCTTACGCCGATCCTTGTTGCAAGCCACTTGTCTGCCGGGCAGACACCAACATTACCTCCTGAAAATCTCCAACTCCTCAGTCTGGGCCAGGCCATCTCCGAAGCTCTCGACAAGAATCTGGATTTAATTGCCACACGTTACGACGTTTCGATTGCGCAGGCGCGGATCCTTACCGCTCGATTACGCCCCAATCCAATCTTCAGCCTGGAGGCCGGACACCTCAATTATCCGATCACTCCCGACTTCAACAACTCGCATGCCGGCGGTCCGAATGAGTTTGCGATCCGGACGGATTTCGTTTTGGAACGCGGCGGTAAGCGCGAACGGCGAATCGAGGTTGCGGAGGCAAGCCGCGGCGTTGCGGAACTTCAAGTACTCAATGCTGTCCGTACAGTCTTTCTCAACGTGGAAACGGCTTTCGTGGACATCCTTCAGGCAAAAGCAAATTTGGCGCTCGCTTTAGACAGCCTGGGGAGTTTTGACGAAATCGTCAATGTCAACACGGTTCGTGTAAGGAACGGAGATCTCGCGGAGGTCGAATTGATCCGGTCACAGGTCGCTCAGCTTCAATTCGAGAATACGGTACGCCAGGCGCAGCTTCAGACTCAGACAGCCAGAGCAAGGCTTCAGATTCTTCTTGGCCGGACGATCACCGACCCGCTCGTCGACGCCAGTGGTGAGATGCGCCGCGATGCTGTTCCGGTGGACCTGCCGACCTTGCGTCAAAGCGCTTTCACTCAGCGCCCTGACCTGTTGGCCCTGCGTCGAGATCAAATCCGGTCACAGGCCGAACTAAGGCTTCAGTTAGCCCTGGGCAAAGTCGATTACACGATCGGAAGCGAATACCGGCGGCAACAGGGAGCCTCGGGTTATGGCAACCTCATGGGCTTCTTCTTTTCGGCCAACCTTCCCGTCTTCAATCGCAATCAAGGAGAAATCGCTCGCGCAGGCCAGGAACAGTTGCAGGTCGAAGCGAAACTACGCGCGCTGGAGGCAATGGTGCAAAATGACGTCCAGATCTCATACCTGCAATACGGCAATGCCCTCGCGACATTGAACCGCGTCGAGGGTTCGTTGCTTCAACGGGCCACTGATGTCCGCCAAATCACGGAATTTTCCTACCGCAGGGGAGAGGCGAACTTCCTGGAGTTCCTCGACGCGCAGAGGGCCTACAACGAGACCATGCAGGCCTACAACGAAGCGAGAGGAGAATTCGCGCGAAGCCGATATGGAATCGATGCGGCCACAGGTGAATCCACAGCAGAAGGAATCAGACCATGAGAGGGCTGTTGATCTGGACGCTGATTGTTTTGCTTTCCGGATGCGGAAGGGCGAATCCTGCAGCTTCGCGAGCCGAATCCAGGGAGGTGGATGCATCCCCGAAAGCAGCCGTGCGGTCCGGAAACATTATTAAATTCGATGTCAATTCCCCTCAGTTGGCGCGAATTCAAGTCGCCCCGGTCCAGTCCGCGACGGTACCCATTGGAGAACTTGCCGCGCCGGGGAAAGTGGAACTGAACCCCGGCCGCGTCTCGCGTGTCGCTCTTCCGGTGCCCGGCCGCGTTCGTGAGGTTTTGGCTGGCCTGGGCGATGCGGTGCGTCAAGGACAAACACTGATGACCGTTGAAAGTCCGGACGTGTCTGCCCTGCAGTCTGCATTGCGCCAGGCCGAAGCGAATATTTCGCAGGCCAAGGCGACAGTTGCCAAAGCGGAAGCCGACCTGGCGCGTGCGCAGGATCTGCTGGCGAATCGAGCGATCGCCCAGAAGGAGGTCCTCGCCGCCGAAACGGCTTTGGCTCAGACGAAAGCGTCGCTCGAACAAGCGAACGCCTCACGCGACGAAGCGCAGCGAAAGCTTCACCTGCTGGGGTTGACCGCGGATAACAGCGAACAGCTTGTGAACGTACGGGCGCCGGTGGCTGGCAAGGTTGTGGATATCTCGGTTGTGCAGGGGGAATACCGCAACGACACCTCCGCTCCAGTGATGACGATCGCCGACCTCAGTACGGTTTGGGTTTCGGCAGACGTACCTGAAACCGCAATACGCCTGATTCGAATCGGCGAACCGGTCTCCATCACGATCCCGGCATTCCCGGACAGCACGTTTACGGCGCGGGTCAAACGAATTGGAGATCTCGTCGATCCACAAACGCGAACCATCAAAGTTCGCGCGGAATTGGATAACTCTTCCGGGCAATTCCGGCCCGAAATGTTTGCGACCATCCGGCATTCTCAAGGTTCCAGGACCGCCATTGTCATCCCCAAATCGGCTCTATTTCAGCAGCAGGACCGGACGACTGTGTTTCGGCAGCGCAGCGACGGGGAGTTCGAAGAAGTTCCTGTGGTTGTCTTCTGGCAGGACAGTAATCGCGCCGCAATTCAGGGTGAACTGCGAATGGGCGATCAGGTCGTGGTGGATGGCGTGACGCAATTGCGAGCGTATTGAAAGAAGCTGACGAATGATTGGGCGCCTCCTCCGGTTCGCACTGCAACAACGTTTTCTGACGATCTCACTGACGATAGCGATGATTGCAGGGGGCGTGTATTGTTTCCGGCAGCTCAAAGTCGAAGCATATCCCGACATTTCCGATACGCAGGTTGTCGTGATTACGACTTCTCCAGGCCACGCCGCCGAAGAAATGGAGCAGCAGATCACGGTTCCCATCGAGCGCGCGCTGAATTCCGTTCCAGATCTCATTGCGCGCCGGTCGCGTACGATTTATGGGTTGTCCGTCGTCGAACTCACGTTCGCGTATGGAACGAACGATTACTTTGCCCGGCAGGTAGTGCTGGAACGCCTTCGCGACGCCGACCTGCCGGACGGCGTGACTCCCGACATTGCCCCTCTCACAACACCGATCGGTGAAATGTATCGCTTCCGTCTTGGCAGTCCCGAAAGAACAGATCTGGAACTCCGGGAACTGGAAGATTGGGTCGTCGCTCCGCGCTTGCTCCAGGTACCGGGGGTTGCGGATGTTGTTCCATTTGGAGGATTGATCAAACAGTATCAGGTTGAGGTCTCGCCACCCGCTCTCACAAAGTATGGATTAAGCGTTAAGAACGTCGTCGATGCGATTCAGGCAAACAACAGGAATGCGGGCGGAGCGCTGCTCAGCACCGACCAACAATCCATGGTGATTCGCGGTGTCGGCCGTATCCGTTCGGTCAGCGACATTGAAAACATCGTGTTGCTTGCTTCAAAAGGCATTCCGGTACTGGTGCGCGATGTTGGGGCTGTGCGGATCGGAAGCGCTCTCCAGACCGGAATCTTCGGCTGGAACGAACACTCCGGCGGCATCGAAGGAATTGTCTTGCTCCGGCGTGGTGAAAACATGAGCGAGGTTCTGGCCGCCACGACCGATGCCATCGACGAAATCAACAGCTCCCGTTTGCCGGCGGATGTGCGGATTGTTCCGATCTATGACCGGACCGAGCTGGTCAGTAACACGCTGCACACGGTTTCGCGGACGCTCCTCGAGGGATTCACCGTTGTCATTCTGGTTTTGATGTTCTTCCTGGGCAGTCTCAGAGCCGCACTACTCACGGCGCTCACGATTCCACTCTCACTTCTGTTCGCCTTCATATGCATGTACTACAACGGCGTGCCGGCCAACCTGCTGAGTTTGGGAGCGCTGGATTTCGGAATCATCGTCGATGGTACTCTCGTCATGGTCGAGCACATCGTCCGGAACCTCTCGCACGCACACACGGAAAGGCGTGCCAGGAGCGCATTTGATGTCATTCGAGACGCGGCACTCGAGGTCGAACGTCCGATTTTCTTCTCCTTATTCATTTTGATTGCAGCGTATTTGCCGCTGTTCACATTGGAACGCGTGGAACGCCGGTTATTCACTCCGATGGCTTTCACGGTATGCGCGGCGTTAGTAGGATCTTTACTGTGCGCTCTCACCTTGGTTCCGGTTCTTGCCAGCTATTTATTCCGAAACGCCTCTCCGGCCTGGCAAAATCCACTGCTGAAGTGGCTGATCGACGCATACGAACGTGTCCTCCGGCGTTTGCTCGGCCGGCCGGTGGCGGTGGCATGGTGCGCGATTGCAATCATCGCCGCGGCTCTTTTTCTAGGCTCACGCCTGGGTACGGAGTTTCTGCCGAACCTGGATGAGGGTGTGATGTGGATTCGCGCGAACCTGCCACCCGGTATTGCCCTCGAGAAGTCCGCAAGGGTAGCGAACGACTTGAGAGCGATCATTCAGCGCCATCCGGAAGTGTTGCTGGTGAGCTCTCAGAGCGGGAGAAACGATTCCGGAACCGATCCTTTCGGGCCGAACCGGAACGAGCTATTAGTGACCTTGAAACCGTATTCCACATGGCCTTCAGGCCGGACCAAGCAGCGGTTGGTTGAAGACCTGCGGCAAGAACTGAATCGGGAGATCCCCGGGATCGTTCTCAATTTCACCCAACCTATCATCGACACAGCAACGGAAATGATTACAGGGTCCTCCGCGGATCTTGCAGTGATCATAAGCGGTCCTGACCTGGGGGAACTCCGGCACCTTGCGGAGCAGACATTGGAAATGGTCCGCACGGTACGCGGCGCGGCGGATACGTCGATCGAGCAAGAGGCCGATCAGCCGGGATTGCGGATTCAACTCGATCGGGCCCAATTGGCTCGCTATGGTCTGAACGTGGAAGATCTATCCCGCATCATCGAATCCGCTGTGGGCGGCGCCGCGATCGGGTCCGTTTTCGAAGGAGATCGTCATTTTGATATCGCGGTGCGGTATGCGCCGGAATGGCGGAGCGACATACCGCGACTTGGCCAGATCCTTGTCCGAACCTCCGACGGCGCACAGGTACCTTTGAGCCAGCTTGCGGATATACGCGTCGTGAACGGCGCAAGCATCATCCTGCGACGCGAAAACCAGCGGGCAATCGCAGTTCGAATGAACATTGTGAATCGCGATCAGGGCGGATTCGTCGCAGAGGCGCAAGAACGCTTTGCGCAGGAAGTCCATTTGCCCTCCGGTTATCAGGTGTACTGGGGCGGTCAGTTTGAAAATCTCGACCGGGCACGGCGGCGTCTTTACGTGATCATCCCGGCGACGATTGCGATCATCTTCGGCCTGCTGTTTATTGCATTCGGCTCTGCGACGAATGCTTCGTTGGTCTTACTCAACGTGCCTTTTTCAGTCGTCGGCGGCGTCGTCCTTCTGTATTTGCGAGGTATCAATCTAAGCGTTTCTGCCGCCGTGGGTTTCATCAGCTTGTTCGGTGTGGCTGTGATGAGCGGCGTTCTTTACATCTCTGAGATCACGCGCCGGCGGAAGGAAGAAGACGTCCCCTTGAAAGAGGCCGTTATTCTCGGTGCAAAGTATCAGCTTCGGCCTCGCCTGATCTTGATTTTGGTCGCCATGCTGGGGATGGTTCCCGCAGCGCTGGCGAATGACATTGGTTCCGATGTTCAACGCCCTCTTGCCACGGTGGTCGTTGGAGGATTGCTTTCGACGCTTTTGTTGACTTTGCTTGCGCTGCCCAGTCTGTATTACCTGGTTGAACGAAGAAAGGTTGCACGATGACAGGTACCATGTGCAAGACACTGCAGATCTTCATTGAGGACACCGACCAGTGGGAAGGTGAGCGGCTCAGTGAAGCAATTGTTCACCTTCTCCATAAACGAGGCATTGCAGGCGCGACCGTTTGGAATGGCGTCATGGGATTCGGAGCTGCAGGCCGTATCCATCGAAAAGGACTCTTCGGCGTGACTGATGAGAAGCCCGTGATTATTACGGCTATCGATTCGGATATGAACCTGCGCGCTATTTTGCCCGAAATTTTGCCTATGGTGAAAGAAGGAGTCGTTGCATTGCTCGATACCGAAGTGTTTTCCACCGCTGGACTTGGCACATAAAGGCAGGGTTTTGACAATTGTCGGCGTGACAGCCCGGGAGGGCCGACACCCGAGGAAGCTAACCCGATCAGAAATAATCGTGTGTTTGCTTTCCCCGCACCTGAGAGCCGAAGTTTCCCCCTTTCTTCGGCGCGGACATGCAAGTGGAACGCAAAGTGCTCTTCATGCCGCGTGATGATTGCAAAGAACATGCAAAGGCGGCTCTTCAAATGGCTCTGCCTGGGCCTTGGATGCGCGATTCTTGCTGCCTCCATTCCGCTAACCTGGTATGCGTACGCGGCCGACTCGCGGGCGAAGACGATCACACCGGCGGCAACCAAGTTCCAATTTGCCCGGATGCGCTATCCCGGCGGGATACCCGACTATCTGAAGAATTGGTACACGGATTATCCGGCGATGGACGCGCATTTGACGGCGCTGCTCGGGCGCCTCACCGGAATCGATGTGGCGCCACCATTTGTCGTGGAACCTTCCAGCCGAGCTATCTTTGACTTTCCTCTGATCTATTCGGTGGAACCCGAACAAATGGTTCTCGGCCCGCGCGATGTCGCCAACCTGCGTGTGTACCTGGAGCGCGGCGGCCTTTGGTTCGCCGATGATTTTCACGGCGACGAAGAGTTCGACGCGTTTCTTCAGCAGTTGCGTCGTGTTATTCCAGATGCAGAACCAGTCGAATTGACAACCTCACACCCCCTGTTTCATTGCTTCTACGACATCGATAAAATCATTCAAGTCACGAACGACTCCATCGCCAAATGCGCCGAATGCGATCAGTGGGAAAACGGCCCATCCGGCAAAGAGCCGAAAGTGTTCGCTATCTTCGACGCGAAGGGACGTATCATCGTGCTGATGGCCTGGAATACCGACCTCGGCGACGGCCTCGAATGGGCGGACGACCCCGAATATCCCGCAACTTACTCCGCCTACGCCTTCCGGTTCCTCTCGAATGTTGTTGTCTATTCAATGAGCCACTGAACAGCACCTGTAGGTGCCGGCTTTAGGAGGTGTGAGCGAATTTGCAGGCTGAGGCATATTCCCCTCCTTGCATCACCGCAAGGAGGGGTGGCCGAGCGATTAAAAAGATTTCGCGAAAGCCTCCGCTGATCGCGAGGCCGGGGTGGTTTTCCGATTGAGAACAAAAAGGAAAACCACCCCGTCTGCACGGAACAAGGTAGCTTCGCGACTTTCTATTTGACCGCGCAGCCACCCCTCCTTTTCTTGAGGCTGCGCGCTATCGCGCTTGCGCTTCGCGGCGGTGATGCAAGGAGGGGAATATTCGCCCTATGCGTCCGGTCGGCCGCATCGGGATTCTGAATTTACTTGTTCGAGATTCCCTCTTCGACTTTTAGCCCGAGTTCGGTCATCTTCTCGTACAGCAGCCGCCGCTGAATACCCAATATGCGCGCAGCTTTTGCCTTATTGCCCTTCGCTTCTTCGAGAGCGGTTTTCACGAGATGCGACTCGAGTTTCCGAATGTTGTTCCAGTATCCGTCTCGCAGGGCGACTTGTTCGACCCAATCGGTTGTTGCGTGTGTTTGCCTGGGATTGATTTGTATCGAATCGGGAGTAACGATTTCACCAGGAGCGAGCACAATCGAGCGCGCAATCACATTTTCCAGCTCCCGGACATTTCCCGGCCACTGGTGCGCCATAATTTTGTCCAGCGCAGCTGGACTGATTGTTACCGGCCGCTGCGACCGGCTCAGGAATCGCTGGATCAGAAGTGGAATGTCCTCCTTACGCTCCCGCAACGGTGGAAGCGCAATCGAGACAACATTCAGCCTGTAGTACAGATCTTCACGCAAACGTGTCGCGGCGATAAGGGCATCAACGTCTTGCGCTGTCGCCGCAATGAATCGGACGTCGAGTTTGATCGGGGTGTTGTTTCCGAGCCGTTCAATTGTGCGCTCCTGAAGTGCGCGCAAGAGTTTTGCTTGAAGTGTGAGCGGCAGTTCACCAATCTCGTCGAGGAAAAGGGTTCCACCGTCAGCCTGCTCGAATCTTCCTATGCGGCGCGCCAATGCGTTCGTAAACGCACCCCTCTCGTACCCGAACAATTCCGCTTCGAGAAGATTGTCCGGGATCGCCGCGCAATTGACCTTGACCAGCGGGGCATTGCGCCGGTCGCTGAACTCGTGAATGGCATTTGCTACAAGCTCCTTGCCGGTGCCCGACTCGCCGGTGATCAGAACAGTCGTCGGTGAGTTCGCAACCCTGCCGATCAATTTGTAAACCTCCTGCATTTGCAGGCTATGGCCCACCATACCCGGGATGGACAAATTGCTTTCGGGTATGGACCGAAGGTTACGAACTTCTTTTTCGAGTTTGCGGTATTCCAGGGCGCGGCGGATCTGCACGAGGAGGTGATCGTCATTAATGGGTTTGGAAACGTAGTCGAAGGCGCCCAGTTGTGTGGCGCGTATGGCGTTCCTGCTATTCGTATCTGCCGTCATAATGATCACGGCTGCGTCATTATGTCCGTTACGCAATCGCTCGAGCATGGTCAGGCCATCCAAATCCGGAAGACGGATGTCCAGGAGCATTAAGTCGGGTTGTCCCCGCGTCGCCAGTTGGAGCCCTCGCTCGCCGCAATCGGCCTGAATGACGTCATAACCTTCATCGCCCAGGAGCGAACTGAGCGCATGGAGCGCTGTCTTTTCGTCTTCAACGATCAAAATTCGGGATTTCATTCCACATTTAATTACGGCAACATGACGCGGAAAGATGCGCCCTTCGAACTATTGGTGCACTCTATTGCGGCGCCCATCTTCTCCAGAAGCGTCTTGGTGACCGCCAGGCCCAATCCTGTGCCACCAGGTTTAGTTGTATAGAACGCCTCAAAAATGCGTTCCTGCTGCTCGGCGCTAAGGCCCGGCCCGCTGTCCTCGACAACGATCTCCACGTGCGAATTGATTGGGGACATGGAAACTCGCACTTTCCCTTGATCGCCGGACGCATCGATAGCGTTGAGCAGAAGGTTCATGAGAGCCTGTTGCAAAAAGTCCGCATCGACGGAGGCTTCACAAACCGAATCGGACTGGACTTCAAGCGAGATGCCGTTCTCTCCGGCATGAGGTTCAACGAGCGCCAGAGTTCTTTCGACGATCGGTTGGAGCGGTTGGCATCGGATCTTCGGTGGCTCATCCGCACGAAAAGCGAGAAGGCTTTTGAGCAATGCGTCGAGACGATCGATTTCCCCCGTAATCATGTTGATGGGTTCTTCGGCCTCAGCGCTGCCCTGCAAGCGTCGCGCGAGCAACCGAATTGTCAGACGGATGCTGTTCAATGGATTGCGAATCTCATGCGCGATGCCCGCCACGACCCGGCCCATCACGCGTAATCGGTCTTC
>Ga0070707_100001798_pt1 | contig 20598 bp, 23 predicted proteins | sample KBSK5502metaG_FD_65468 | JGI IMG/M metagenome (GOLD analysis project Ga0070707, IMG submission 65468) | Corn, switchgrass and miscanthus rhizosphere microbial communities from Kellogg Biological Station, Michigan, USA - KBS K5-50-2 metaG | ecosystem: Host-associated > Plants > Roots >...
CGCTGGCTGAACCCGTCGCCGTCGGCGATCAGCTCGATGCGATACCCCGAACGGATCCGCCGTGTAGGCACGCGATCGTCCTGGATGTGGTCGAGACCGTAGATCACGCGTAGCCCAATGCTTCGAGCATCGACCGGAACTTGGCATCCGTCTCCGCGAGCTCCGCTTCCGGGTCGGAGTCGCCGACGATCCCCGCGCCGGCGAACAGCAACGCGATGCGGCCCTGCATCTCCGCGCACCGCAGCGCGACCGCCCACTCGCCGTCGCCGCGCGCATCCAACCAGCCGACCGCACCCGCATACAACGCGCGCTCGATCTGCTCCAGCTCCTTGATCGCAGCGCGAGCAGCCTCGCGCGGCGTGCCACACACGGCCGGAGTGGGATGCAAGAGCGACGCAAGCGAGAGCGCGTCGAGCCCGTCTCGGACCGTTCCGATCACATCGGTCGCGAGGTGCCAGACCTTGCTCGTTGCAAGCGTGTGGGGGGTCTCGTCGATCGCAAGCGAGGTCGTGACCGGCTGCAACGCAGCTCTCACCGCATCGACGACGAGGCGGTGCTCGGCTCGATCCTTCTCCGAAGCCAGCAGCGATCTCGCCGCCTCTTCGTCGGCGGCGGGATCGCTCCGTCGCGCGATCGTTCCGGCCAGCGGGCGCGCGCGCACCGTGTCGCCGTCGCGCGCGACGAGCAGCTCGGGCGACGCGCCGATGAACCCACCGGCGGCGAACGTGAATGCGCCGGGTTCGGCTGCTCGCAGTCGTGCCAAGAGCGCGCGCCGGTCGAACTCATGGTCCGACTGTGCGATCAGCATGCGCGCGAGCACCACCTTCTCCAAAGCGCCCGCACGGATCCGGCGTCGCGCTTCCGCGACGGCCGCGACGTATGCGTTCGGATCCGGAACCGCCGTGACGCGCAAGGATCCGCGGGGCAGGGTCGGCACCGCCTCCGGCACCACGTCACTTTCCTCGCCCACATCGATGCGCCAGGTCTCGCCGTTCGCGCGCACGAACGCAACGCGCGGGATCACCAGCGTCGCCGGCGTCGCTTCATCGAACGGCAGCGCGCCGACCACTACGGGCGCAGGTCCGTCGTCCGAGCGAACACGCGCGAGCACATCGCGCGCTGAACGCGCCGCGCGCGCAACCAGCTCCGGCCCGCCGGGCACGCTGATCGTGTGCGCCGCGCCGACGGTTACAAGCGCGCGCGAGGGGTGCTCGAAGAAAACGCCGTCGTCGGGGGTGAACCACTGAAGCAGGTCCGGGTTCCCGTCGACACGCGTTGCGCGCGCGACCAGGTCCGTCGCGACGGGGCTCATGCGCGCGTCCCAACCAGGAGCTGCGCGACGCCGCCCGATAGCGAAACGCGGCGCGCGTCGGCGAAGCCGGCAGCGTGCAGCATGTCGAGCAGCTCGTCGCGCGGCGGCAGGTACGCGACCGACGCCGGCAAGTAGGAATATGCCTCACGATCGGACAGCAAGCCCCCGATGAACGGCACGATCTTGTTGAAGTAGATCGAGTGACCCCAGCGCAACAGGCGGCTCCGCGGCTCGGAGACTTCCAGCAGCGCGATGCGGCCGCCCGGGCGGAGTGCGCGCGCCATCTCGGCGAACAGCGCTTTGAGGTCGACGACGTTGCGCAGCGCGAAGCCGCACGTGATCCCATCGGCTCGACCATCCGCGACGGGAAGGGAAAGGATGTCCGCTTGCACGAGGGGTGCATGCGTGCGCGCCGAAGCCAGCATCCCGTAGCTGAAGTCGAAGCCCACGGCGCGCATCCCGCCCCGTGCCAGCTCGCGGCAGAAGTCACCGGTTCCGCACGCAAGGTCGAACACCAACGAGGTCCGCGACAGCTTCAACGCGCGCGTGGCGCGCCGCCGCCACCACACGTCCAAGCCGAACGTCATGATCCGGTTCACGAGGTCGTACCGGCGGGCGATCCCGTCGAACATCGTGCGCACCGCGCGCGCCTTCTGCTCGCCCTGGGGGAGCGGCGCGCGCATCACGCCTCCCGCAACCGGCGCGACTCGGCGCGGGTCGCCGCGATCTCGGCCTCGCCGCCGACGCGTTCGATGTGCTCCTCGGCGACGGCCAGCAGCAGCCGTCGGAAGTGGTGCGAAACCAGAGCGGTCACGGCGGGGAGAAGCTCGCGGAACGCGGCCACGAGCTTCTCGGCCGCTTCGGCTTCGTTCGCCGCGCGCTCCCGGATCGGATCTCTGATGTGCTGGTCGAACATCTCGACCGCGCGCTCGGCCACCGCGCGCGCCGCGACGTTGTACTCGCCTGCCAGCGTCAGAAGGTCGTTGATCGGCAGTCCAGCTTCGAGCAGGCGCAAGCCCTGGCGCACCAGCGCGACGTCGGCCGTCGTGAAGCGCTCCTCGCCGTCGATCTTCCTGCCCAACGCGAGCCCGGCCCGCTCGATCGCGCGCAGCAATGCGGACGGAACGCCGCTGCGGGCGGCGACCTCGTCGAGCGTCAGGAACTCGTCCTCGTCGCTTTCGATCTGCGCCTCGGCGACCGCCGTCGCCAGGTCGGCGTCGGCTCGCTTCAGCTTTCCCTCGACCACGCGCTTGATGACGGCGAGGGTCAGCCCCTTCTGTTGGAGGGCGCGGATCTTCTTCACGCGCTGCAGGTGCTCGCGGTCGTAGATCGCGACCCGGCCTTCGCGCTTGGGCGGCGGCAACAAGCCCTTGGATTGGTAGTACCGGATCGTGTCGACGGAGACGTCGCACGCCGCGGCAAGCTGCTCGACCCGATATCCCACGACTCCCACTCTACGAGTAATCGCTCGAACCTTCCACGCGGTGACCTGGGGGTTCTCAACGGCGCAAAGCCAGTTTCTCGGGGTAGCACATCGGGTAAATACGAGACATGGCTCTCAAGAGCTTTTGGATCGCGGACATCGAGACGACCGGAGGCCTGATGGTTCGCCTCAGCGGCGAGCTGGATATGGCGGGGGCCGAAGAAGTCAGGCGCTTCATCGACACGACGCTCGCGAAGGACTACGCGGCCGTCAGCTTCGACTGCCGAGGCGTCACATTCATCGATTCGATCGGGGTGAAGGCGCTGATCCATCTCGCGAAACGGTGTGCCGAGATGGGCATCGAGCCGACGTTCAGCATGAACGCGCGCATCGACCGCGTGATGACGGCGATGGGCCTCGCTTCGCTGGGCGAGCTCGTCAAAGCCGCCGGCTAAACGGCCTGGATCGCGCGCACGCGCTCGACCGCCTCGCGCAGCACAGGGCCCGCTTGTCCGCGCACGACGATGTCGGCGAGGTCGTCGAGATCGGTCTCCTCGGCATTCACGATCGACAGCGTCGCACCCGCCTGCTTCGCTTCGATCGGCACCCCCGCCGCCGGGAACACGACCAAGCTCGATCCAACGACCAAACAGAAGTCGCACTCGCGCGCGCGCCGGAACGCGTCCTCGATCACGTCGGCCGGAAGCGCCTGACCGAACGAAACCGTCGCACTCTTGAGCAGCCCTCCGCAGCGCGCGCAATGCGGGTCGGCCTCCCCGGCGCGGACGCGCGCGACGACATCGCCCATCGGCTGGCGGTCGCCGCACGAAAGACATGCGACCTCGCGCATCGTTCCGTGTAGCTCGAGCACCGTGTGGGAACCGGCCGCGGCGTGCAACCCATCGATGTTCTGGGTGATGACCGCGTCGACGATGCCGAGACGCTCGAGCTCGACGATTGCGCGATGCCCGTCGTTCGGTTCGTGCGAGGCTTCGTGCGACGTCGCGCGTTGCGCCCAAACGCGCGCGCGGTGCTCGGAGTTATTGACGTAGTTGTCGATCGTGAACTCGGCGGGGTCGACCTTTTTCCACACGCCGTTCGGCCCGCGGAAGTCGGGGATGCCGGACTCGGTGGAGATGCCGGCGCCGGTGAACGCGATCGCGGCGCGCGACGCCGCCAAGGCCGCAGCAAGCTCCCCGATGCCATGTCGATCGATCCTGAGGTCGGTCACGGCTGTAGAGCATGACATGCCCCGCGCTGTCACGCCCGCCCCATACGATCAACCCATCGTGAAGAGAGCCCTGGCGGTTGCGGTGGTGCTGTGCGCATCTGCATGCTCCTCTCTTCCCACGCCGAACCTGCCCTCGACCCAAGCACGAAGCGGCGAGACGCCTTCGGCGTCAGGCGCCGGCGAACTCGCCACCGTTCAACGCGTTGTCGACGGCGACACCTTCATCGCCCTCGTCGGTGCGCACCGCTACCGCGTACGGCTGATCGGCGTCAACACCCCCGAGACGGTAAAGCCGAACACGCCGGTCCAGTGCGGCGGGCCGGAGGCGTCCGCGTACGCGAAGCACACCCTCACAGGGAAGCAGGTCCGCCTCGTCTACGACGTCGAGCGCTACGACCGCTACGGCCGCACGCTCGCCTATGTCTACGTCGGCAAGACGTTCTTCAACCTGGTCCTCGTCCAACAGGGCTATGCGGTCGTTGAAACCGTGCCGCCCGATGTCGCCCACGTTGCCGAGTTCGTCGCGGCCCAGCGCGCCGCGCGCGCTAAACGCCTCGGCCTCTGGCTGACGTGCGCGTTCCGGTAGCCGCGCGCGCTCCCGACTAGACTACCGACCCGATGATCGGCGTAATCGGGGCGGGCGCGATGGGCGCCGCTATGACGGTTCAGCTTGCGCGCGCAGGCCACAGCGTGCACCTCCTCGCGACCGAGTTCGACGGCGTCTTCATCGATGCGCACCGCAACGGCCAGCGCCACCCGAGCCTCGACGTCGCGTTCCCGGACGGCATGACGATGGTCACCCAGGATGGCTGGGACGAGGTGCTGCCGAAAGCGGAAGTCCTCGTGCTGGCGGTCGCCACGGCCGGCCTCGTCCACACGGTCCGCGCCATCGCGAAGCAGACCCCCCGAGACTGCATCTGGGCAGTTGCGACCAAAGGCTGGGACGAAGAGTCGCTGATGCCTGCGACCGGCGTTGTGGCCGAGGAGCTCGGCGACGCGTCACGCGTCGTTGCCATCGTCGGCCCGTCGATCGCGAAGGAGATCGCCGTCGGTGTCCCCACCGCCGTCGTATGCGCCTCCTCGAGCCCACAGTCGGCGACGACGGTCGCCGAGCTCTTCGACTCGCCGTACTTCCGCACCTATACCTCCAAGGATGTGATCGGCGTCGAGGTCGGCGCGATAATGAAGAACGTCGTCGCGATCGGCGTCGGCATGTGCGACGGGCTCGCCGACGAGTTCGGCGTCGAAGCCATGACGAACGCGAAAGCGTTCGTCTTCTCGCGCGGCCTCGTCGAGATGGCTCGCCTCGCGCGCGCGCTCGGCGGCAAGCCGGAAACGATCCTCGGCCTCGCCGGAGCCGGCGATCTCTTCGTGACGGCGCTGGCGGGGCGCAACGGCAAGTTCGGCAGGCTGCTCGGCGAAGGGCTGACGCCGGCACAAGCGCTGGACAAGATGGCGACCACCGTGGAGGGCTACGCGAACGCGCGCGCGGCCGCGGCTCTGGCGGACAAGTACGATCTCGAGCTGCCCGTGGTCGACGTGATCGCGAAGGTCATCCACTACGGTTTGTCGCCGCGCGAAGCGATCGAGCGGCTTGTATCGGCGTCGGTGGAAGAGGAGCTGTAGTGCCGGACTACGACGAGAACTCTCCGTCGCAGCAGCCGACCGAGAAGATCCCGCGCGAAGCGCCGAACCGTCCTCCGGTGGCGCCGGAGATCGACGCGTTCCCCGACGATTTCCTCGAGCCGACGGAGGCGATGCCCGTCGTCGAGCGCGAGCCACTTCCATCGATCGAAGAGCTCACGTTCCAGAGCCCGTCGGTCGGGGGATCCGGCCCGGCGCCGTCGGCTCCCGAGGCGGCGCCGCCTCCCGACGAGCACCGTGCCGTGCGCATCCCGGCCCCGCGGCCGTTTCCCGTCGGCGGCACGAAGGTGCTCTCCAAGAAGCGCTTCGCAACGCTGCAGGCGTTCGCAGAAACGTTGATCCCGCCGGGCGGACCGATCAGCTACTCCGCGACCGAAGTGGGCGTCGCAGAACGGTTGGACGCGGCGATGGTCGGCTGGGACCGCAGCGCGCGCAAGATGTTCATCCGCTTCCTCGGCGTCCTCGAGTGGTCGAGCGTGTTCTCGCGGCATTTCCGTGGGTTCTCGAAGCTGAAGCCGCAACCGGCTGCGACGTACCTCGACAAGGCGCAGCACAGCAAGCTGCTCCCCAAGCGCGGCGTGGTCGACTTACTGAAGTTCTACGTGCTGAACCAGTGGGCGTCGACGCCGCGGATCGAAGAAGCGATCGGATTCACGTACTCGTGCGTGAGCTCGGACCCGCCGCGGCAAGGCGACCGGATGGAAGTGTTGAACTATCCGCAGATCAGCCGTGATCACACCGAGGAGTGCGACGTCGTTGTGATCGGTTCGGGCGCCGGCGGCGCGGTGATCGCGAAGGAGCTCGCGGAGCTCGGCCACACCGTGACGGTGCTCGAGGAAGGGCCGTACTACACGCGCCAAGACATGGCCGGCCCGCCGTTCGAGCGCTTCCAGCGCTTCTACCGCCGGCAAGGCATGACGGCAGCGCTCGGCACGCCGACGATCCCCGTTCCGCTCGGTCTGGGCCTCGGCGGCACGACGCTGATCAACTCGGGCTCGTGCTTCCGCACGCCCGATCGCGTGCTCGAGAAGTGGGAGCGCGACTTCGGCCTGCCCGGCGTCGATCCCGAATCGATGAAGCCGTTCTTCGATCGTGTCGAGCGGATCCAGCACGTGCAGCCGGTGCCGGAAGAGCTGCTCGGCGAGAACGCGCGCATATTCCGGAGCGGCGTGAAGAAGCTCGGCCTTCACGGCGAGCCGATACGCCGCAACATCGAGGGCTGCCGCGGCTGCGGCGTCTGCGCGTTCGGCTGCCCTTCGGACGCGAAGCTGGCGATGCACCTGACGTACCTGCCGCGCGCGCAACACGCCGGCGCGACGATCTACGCGAACACGCGCGCGCAACGCATCCTCATCGAGGACGGGCGCGCGACCGGCGTGACCGCTCTCTTGCTGGAACCTACGACGCGCGAGCCGATGGCCAACCTCACCGTGCGCGCGAAGATCGTCGTGGTCGCCTGCGGCGCGATCCATACGCCGGCGTTCCTCGCCGACAACGCGCTCGGCAATATGTCCGGGCAGCTCGGACGGAACCTCCGCATCCACCCCGCATCGGCGGTCGGCGCGTACTTCGACGAAGACGTGTACAGCTGGCGCGGCACGCTCCAACCCTTCTACGTCGACGACTGGCACGAATCTCTCGACGTGATGATCGAAGTCACGTCGAGCGTCCCCGGGGTCGGCGCGGGCACGTTCCCCGGCATGGGGCTGCGTCTGAAAGAGCAGCTGGGTGCCTACCCGAAGCTCGCAAGCGCCGGCCTGTTCGTCAGCGATACGTCGAGCGGCCGTGTGATCCGGCGCGCGGGCAAGGAACCCGTGATCACGTACAAGCTCAACAAGCACGACACGCGCCGGATGGTGCGCGGCTTGGCACACACCGCCGAGATCTTCCTCGCGGCCGGCGCGCGCGCAGTGATGAGCGGCCTGCCGGGCCTCGGACCGGTGACGAACAAAGGGCAGCTCGAGGATCTGAAGGAAGAAGCCGTGAAGCCGGGCTCGCTCCGCCTAACGGCGTTCCACCCCGTAGGGACGGCCCGCATGGGCGCGGACCCGTCGACCAGCGTTGTCGACCCGTGGGGCGAGGTCTACGGCGTCCCCGGCTTGTTCGTCTCGGACGCCAGCGTGTTGCCCGGCTGCCCGACCGTTAACCCGCAGATCAGCATCATGGCCTTCGCGACAAGGACCGCCGACCACCTCGCGCGCCACGGTTCGAGTTACTTCTAAAAGGGAAGAATCCCGTCGGCGTCGAAGTTCGTAGTCCTATCCGACCGCGATCCGAAAGGCCCCGTCATGTCCGTCGAAGCGGAAACCCTTGCCCTCGTGAAGGTTGGAGACGAAGCGCCTGAGTTCAAAGGCCGCGACGACTCCGGCGAGCTCGTCACCCTCAGCGACTTCCGCGGCAAGAAGAACGTCATGCTCGTCTTCTACCCGTACGCGTTCTCCGGCACCTGCACGAAAGAGTTCTGCCAGCTGCGCGACGAAAACGCAGACCTCGAAGGCCTTAAAGACACCGAGATCATCGGGGTCTCCACCGACCCGGTCCACAGCCTGCGCGCATGGAAGGCCCAAGAGCACTACATCAACCGGTTCGTAAGCGACTTCTGGCCGCACGGCGCGATCTCGCGCGCGTACGGCGCGTTCGACGAGCGGCTGGGCGCGCCCGTCCGCAACACGTTCCTGATCGACAAGGACGGCGTCGTTCGTTACGCGGAGCACAACGGGCTCGAGACGCTTGCCATCGCGCGCGACCAGAAGGCGTGGCGACGGGCGATCGAAGCGCTGAAGTAAGCCGCGGCGCGCGCTAGGCTGCGCGCGTGCCGTGTATGCGTTGTGGCCGCGTGCAGGAGGACCCGCCGCAGGGCAAGCCCTCGCCGTGGGCGCGCGCTGTCGTGTCCGGCGAACAGGTCCTGATGTGCCCGTCCTGTCAGTCCGAGCAGCCCGACTGGCTCGACTCGGCGGAGCGATGTCCCAACTGCGGCTACAAGAAGCTGACGCTGAAGCTCGGGTTCCGCGTATGCCCGAAGTGCGGGCATAGCTGGGAGTGAGCGTGGAGATCCCGGCCGAAGGACGCGTGGTCGTATCGGCATGTCTCGCCGGCGTCGCGTGCACGCACGAAGCCGAAGCGAAGACCCGAGACTGGGCCGTGCAACTAGTTGCGGAAGGCCGCGCTGTTCTCGTGTGCCCGGAAGTTGCGGGCGGTCTGCCGATCCCTCGTCCCGCAGCAGAAATCGTGGGCGGCGATGGCACGGATGTTGTCCGCGGGCGCGGGCATGTGATCAGCGAGACCGGTGAAGACGTGACAGAGAACTACCTCGCCGGCGCGCGCAAGGCCGCAGAAGCAGCGAGAGTGGCCGGCGCCCAGCTCGCCATCTTGAAGGCGCGCAGTCCGTCGTGCGGCTGCGGCGCGATCCACAGCGGCACTTTCGACGGCGAGCTGCGCGCGGGTGACGGCGTCACGGCGGCGATGTTGAAACAAGAGGGGCTTGAGGTCGTCTCCGACGAGACCGTCGAGTGACGAAAGCGCGCGCAGCCGTGACTCAGGTCACGACAACGTGAACGATCCACTCACGCTGGGGGATCATGCACATCGGCTGTGTGTGAAGGCATGCGTAGTCGGTCGTGCTCGTGATGTCGGTTCTTCCCACCTTGTCCGCGCGGAACGTGGCCTCGAGCGGCTTGCCCGTTGGGTAACCGCCGGTCGAGCTCACTCTCGCTAACACATCGCCCTGCGCGTTGGGCGTGTCGTACTCCGACGGCAACGAGACCTTGACGAGCTGGCCGACCTTCAACCGGATCGTCGCGCCCGAATCGGATTCGACGAGCGTGCGCGAACCCGTGTACGTCGGCGTTGGCGAAGGTTCGACGCTTTTCGTGGGGAACGGTGTGACGGTTGAGGCCGGGCTTGCAGATGCAGTCCCGACGCTCGCGCGGACCGACGGTGTTGCCGTTGACGAGGGCGAGAGGGGGCCTCTTGCGTTCGTTGAGGCCGCGCAGCTGCAGAGCAAGAAAGAAGCTACGAGAAGGATGCGCCTCATATCACTGAGACGATACGCCGCCCATCTTCGTTCCGGGCCCTAGGAAGGCGGCTCGAACAGGGAGTGCTGCAGGACGGTCTTGAAACCCATCGATTCGTAAACGGGCTGGCCCAGCGCCGACGCTTGCAGGTAGGAGATGCGCGCGCCTCGCTCCACGGCCGCTTTGATCGAGTGACCGGTCATCACGTTTCCGAGGCCCTTGCCGCGATGCTGCTCGAGCGTTCCTACTTGGAATACCCCCGCCGTATCACCGGACAACAGTGACGTTGCGGTCGTGACGATCTTCCCGTCGATGCGGCCGACGAACATCTGAACGTCTTCGTGACCTATGAAGCGTCCCAGCGCGAACGTGCGCACCGAATCCAACGGCATGGCGAACGTCTCGTTCAGCAAGCTTTCGAGATCGCCTGTGTCCGCGGCCAGGGCCGGGGTGATCTCCAGTTCGGGCGGCGCTTTGCGCCACGTCGAATCGTCGATCGGGTCGAGCAGCATGAACGGCACGCGCCCGGTCCAGATCAAGCCTGTGGACCGGACGGCTTCGTTCACGGCCGAGCCTTCCGGGACCTGGAGCATGAACGGGAGATGCAAAGCGTCGAAATACGCCATGGCGGAGGCGAGCGCTCCCGCTGGGTCCATCGGCTCGTGCACAACCAGCGCTTGATTGCAGTACGCGACGCGCCCGCCGGTGCAGCCGGCGAGGATCCCATCTTGTTCGTGGAGTCCGTACTTCGCGCGCGCGAAATATCGCCATGAATCGGCGAACCCCTCGAGCGCGCGCTCCAGCACATCCATGCGCGAGAGTGTACGTGTCCGTTCGGACGTAGCGGCCACACCTCGGCCCGGGCCAGGATGGGGCATTGTGAGGTCGAGCCGGATCCTTCTCTTGTGTCTGGTGGCCATCGCCGGCTTCGCCCTCGGGGCCGCTCATTCGTCGGAGGTCTTCCGCGTCATCGTCTTAGTCCTGGCCGTAAGCGCTGGGAGCTGGGTGCTGCGCGGTGTCGTCGACGGGATGCGTGAGCCATCCGCCCCGGGGCGGATGGGGCGGCGCCGCTTCGATACCTACTGGCCGGCGCGCTGCTCGCACTGCGGTGCGCGCGGCGGCCCGAGCCTCCGCATGGTCGCAGGCCGGGACGCGTATATCTGCGAGCTCTGTCTGCGCCGGGGCGTCGAGCTCCTCGACGCTCCAGACGACATCACTCGGTTCATCTGATCCCTAAGGGCGGGTAGGCTGCTCGCCCAAAGGGGGAGGGATGGACATCTTCGCGCGCGTCGTGCTCATCGTCGTGGGCGCGCTGGCCATCGCCGGAACGATCGGCTCTGCGGTGCGCACCGTGATCTTGCCGCGCGCGGTAGCGTCGCGGATCACGAGGCGCGTCTTCCGAACGTTGCGCCTCGCTTTCGACTTCCGCGTCCGCCGCTCGTCGTACGAGCGAACGGACCGGATCATGGCGCTCTACGCGCCGATATCGATCCTCGCCTTGCTGCTGACGTGGATGCTGATCCTCTTCTTCGCGTTCATAGGGATCTTCTGGTCGCTCGGGATCAGACCGTGGCGAGAGGCCTTCCAAACCAGCGGCTCGTCCTTGCTGACGCTGGGGTTCGAGCACCCTCATGACATCCCCAACGTGGGATTCGTCTTCGCCGAGGCGGCGCTCGGGCTCTTCATCCTGGCGTTATTGATCACCTACCTGCCGACCGCCTACGCGGCGTTCAGCAGTCGTGAAGAGATGGTGGCGCTCGTCTCGGTGCGCGCCGGGACACCTCCGTCTGCCGTGGAGATGCTGTCGCGCTACACCTTGATCGAGTTCCGCCGGGGCCTCGAGGAATGGTGGCCGCGCTGGGAGGAATGGTTCATCCAGATCGAGGAGACGCACACATCCCTCCCTGTGCTTTCATTCTTTCGCTCACCGCAGCCACAACACTCCTGGGTGACTGCCGCCGGCACCATCCTTGATTGCGCGTCCCTCGTTTCATCCACCGTGGAGGGCGCGCGTCAGCCGGACGCCGAGCTGTGTATCCGCTCGGGATACCTCGCCCTGCGGAACATCTCGGCGTTCTTCCGCATCCCGTTCGACCCCGACCCCGCGCCCGATGACCCGATCAGCATCACCCGGCACGAGTTCGACGACGCGTGCAAGCGGCTAGAAGCGGCGGGCGTTCCCCTCAGATCCGATCGCGATCAGGCCTGGAAGGATTTCGCCGGATGGCGCGTCAATTACGACGAGGTGCTGCTCGGACTGGCGCTCCTGACCGTCGCGCCGCTGGCGGAGTGGACATCGGACCGCTCGCGCAGCGGCGCGCGCACCGGTCTTCAGCTGACGCGCCCGCAACGTCGCCGGAAGCAGGCCTAGGGCATTGAATATGCTGTTGCGTCGATCGAGGAGAACTTGATGAGCGAGCAGGCAGATGTCTTAGAAAGCTTCGCCGGCATGTCGTTGTTCGCCGACCTTGCGGGGCCCCAGCTCGAAGCGGTCGCGCACACCTTTGACGAGGACTTCTTCGACCAAGGCACGCGCATCCTCCGCAGGAACTTCGCCGGGTCCGGCTTCTACGTGATCATCGAAGGTGAGGCTGCCGTGCAGGTAGACGGCAAGGAGATCGCAACGCTGTCGCGCGGCGACTTCTTCGGGGACATCTCGGCTCTGCTCAATGAGCTGCCCAGCGCGGACGTGATCGCGACGCGGCCGCTGCGGTGTGCGGTCTTAGCTGCCGAAGACCTGGACGGCTTCTTGCACAGTTATCCCACCGTCGCGATCCGCATGCTGAAGAGCATGGCGCGACGTATGCGGACCGCGACCGCATGGCGCAGCTGAACGAGCGGCCGTACCCGCCGGGGGAGTACCCCGTCGTCGTCGTGGGCACCGGCCCCGGTGGGCTCCAGACGTCGTACTACCTCACGCAGCTCGGCGTGAACCATGCGTTGCTCTCCGCAGACGAGCAGCCCGCCGGCATGTTCCAGCGGTTCCCCTTCTTCCAGCGGTTGGTCACATGGTCGAAGCCGCACGCGCCGGTCGAGAAAACGGAGCGGCGGCACGAGTGGTACGACTGGAACAGCCTCCTATCCGACGATCCTTCATTGCGCGGCTCCGTGATCGAGTTCATGGACGGCACGTCGTATTTCCCGTCCAGGCCGGAGATGGAGAAGGGGCTCCAAGCCTTCGCCGAGCGCGCGAAGATCATCGCGCGCTACGGATGCCGCTGGGAGTCGACCGCGCGGGACGGCGAGACGTTCGTGCTGACGACTTCGGACGGCGAATACCGCTGCGGCACCGTCGTGTTCGCGATCGGGATGACGCAAGCCTGGAAGCCGGAGATCGACGGGATCGATCTCGTCCCGCACTACGTGGAGATGAAGTCGGCGAAAGAGTTCGCCGGCAAGCGCGTCTTCATCATGGGAAAGCGCAACTCTGGCTTCGAGCTGGCCGACGGGCTGCTCCCATGGGCGAAACAGCTGATCTTGGGGTCGCCGCGGCCGGCGAAGCTGTCGATCATCACGCACTCAACGTCGGGTGCGCGCGCGCGCTACATGCAGCCATACGAAGACAACGCACTCGGCGGCGGGCACTTCGTCCTCGATGCCGCGATCGAACGAATCGAGCGCACATCGGATGGCTACCGCGTGCACACGAGCGGAACGACGAAGCCGGGCGTGATGGTCTTCGACGTCGACGAGGTCGTTGCGGGCACGGGGTTCACGACGCCGATGGGCGATCTGCCCGCCTTGGGCGTGAAGACCTTCTACCAGAACCGGTTGCCGGCGCAGACGCCGTACTTCCAGAGCGCGACCGTCCCGGGAGTGTTCTTCGCCGGCTCGGTGACGCAGGGCTCGATCGGCCTGAAGAAGTACGGCATCCCGAGCAACTCTGCCGCTGTGCACGGCTTCCGTTACAACGCGCGCGTGCTCGCCCATCACATCGCGGAAACGCGTCACGGTGTGAAGGTCGAGCGTCCCTCCGTCGACCCCGGCCGCGTCGTCTCGTACCTGTTGGACGAAGCAACGCACGCGCCGGAGCTCTGGAACCAGCAGAGCTACCTCGCGCGCGTCCTGAACGTCGACCGCGCTCGCGGCATCACCGACGAGGGCATCGTCCCGTTGCAGCATTTCGTGGACTCTTGGGGCTCCGACGCCGTGGCGATCACCGTCGAGACGGACGGAACAGGAGATATCCATCCGGCGTTGTACATCAGGCGTAACGCATCGACGGAGGAACGGATGCTTGCTTCGAATCCGCTCAACGATTTCTCGACGTCCGAACACCATGGGGAGCTTACGAGCGCGCTCAAGCCGCTCATCGACTAGAAGGGACCGGTTGTGGCGAATCCAAGCGACGACGAGCTGAAGCAGATCTACGCGGACACGAAGACGATCGCGGTCGTGGGTGCGTCCAACGACCCGAAGAAGGCGGGGCACAACATCCCTGCGTACCTGCAGACGCAGGGCTACAAGATCATCCCGGTGAACCCGAAGGGCGGCGAGATGTTCGGCGAGACGGTGCGCACCTCGCTCGCCGACATCGACGAGCCGATCGACGTCGTCGACGTCTTCCGCCCGTCGGAGGAGACGCCGCAGATCGCGCGCGAAGCGGTGGCGGCCGGCGCGAAGGTTCTATGGCTCCAGACCGGGATCCAAAGCGAGGAGGCCGAGCACATCGCGCGCGACGGCGGGCTCACGGTCGTCATGAACACGTGCATGGGCGCGACCCACCGGCGACTGGGGCTGGGGCCGGGTCCCGATTAACGCCGGTAGCCAACGAGGTGGTACAGGTTGCCGCCCGTATCCGTGAGGTAGAGCTCGCCGCTGAAGACACTCTCTCCGAACGACGTGATCGAGTTCCCGTCTCTGCCCACGAGCGTGTTCGTCCAGTGACTCCGCACATGTTGTATCGCCCAGATCTCGCCCGTGCAGTAGTCGGCGTAGAAGTAGAGGCTGCCCATCAACGTCGATTGACTCGATCCCGCATACAGGTAACCGCCGATGATCGCGCAGCGGCCGTACACGTGCGAGTAGTTGTAGATCGGCGGTGTGAACGTCCTGCCGCTGCAGTACGACCCGCCGTACGTGCTCACCGTGTTGAGCGTTCCCTCGTAGCAATCCCAGCCCATGTTCTTGCCGGACACCCCCGGTCCGAGCAGATCGACCTCTTCGCGCGTGTTCTGCCCGACGTCCCCGATCCACATCGAGCCGCTCCCGCGCTGGAACGAGAAGCGCCACGGGTTGCGGAGTCCGTATAGCCAGACCTCGTACCGCGCGTAGGACCTCCCGTAGAACGGGTTCGTTCTTGGGCTGCAGTAATGCATCGTGCCGCAGCGAAGGTTGATGTCGATACGCAAGATCTTCCCGAGCAACGACTTGAGATTCTGGGCGTTCCCGCTTGGGTCGCCGGCGCCGCCGCCGTCGCCGGTGCCGATGTAGAGGTAGCCGTTCCAGAACTGAAGCTGACCTCCGTTGTGATTCGCGTAGTTCGGGTGAGCGATATTGATGATGCCGAACTCGGACGCAGCGTCGGCCTTGTTGGAGGACGGCGAGGCGTGGAAACGCGAAACCTGGATGTTGCCGCTGAGGTTGGTGTAGTAGACGAAGAAGTAGCCGTTCGACTTGAAGCTCGGATGGAAAGTCATTCCGAGCAGCCCTCGCTCACCGCCCGACAGAACCTTCGCGTGGATGTCTAGGTAGTAGGCGCCGAGCAACCCTGAATGCGGTGTCCAAACGCGGATCCGGCCGGGCTGCTCGACGATGAACAAACGGCCGGAGCCGTCGTTCGGCTGGGCGACCGCGACCGGTTGATCGAGACCGCTCGTTACGCGAGAGAGGCGTATCCCAAGGTGCGCGGGATCCGCGGCGGACGCTGGGCCCGGCGAGATGGTAACGAGCAGGCTCGAAAGGAGAGCGGCGCTCGCGATGGCTGCGCCCGCGCGCGTGCGTCGCGGAAGGCCACGGAGCACGCGCATGGGGGTGATGATGGCAACCAGCGTCCGGGGACGCAAGGGGTGGGCGTGATATGTCCTTCTTCCGCTAGCCTTGCGCGCGATGAGCTTCGCGCTGGTCTTGGGTGGCGGGGGAACGGTCGGCGTTTCGTGGTCGATCGGCGTCCTGCACGCCCTGTCGGACTCGCTCGGCATCGATCCGGCCGATGCGCACGTGAAGATCGGCACGTCTGCCGGGTCGGTGGTCGCGGCGATGTTGCGGCCGAGGGTTGGTCTCGGGCGCCAAGTCGACTTCGAACGCACAGCCGGCGCCGGCCGTGACGACGGCTGGTCGAGCTCGTTCGACATCGGGCTGCTCGCCGAGATCTTTCAGCTTTGGACGTCCACGCCGAAGATGACGCCGGAGATCGCGCGGCAGATCGGCGAGCGCGCGCGTCGCGCGTCGCAGAGAACGTCGGACGAGTGGGTCGGCGTGCTGCGCGAGCGGCTGGGCGACATCGACTGGCCGCCGGGCGACGTGCGCATGGCGACCGTGTCGTGCGAAACGGGCGAACGACGCGTCTGGAAGGCCGGAGACGGCGTCGACGTGGTGCGCGCCGTTTCGGCGTCGTCGTCGGTTCCCGGCTTGATCCCGCCGGTGGACGTGGCCGGCGACCCCTACATGGACGGCGGGGTCTGGTCGCTTCTGAACTCGGACCTCGTTCACGGGACCGGTGTCGACGACGTGCTGATACTCGCGCCGCAAGCGGGGACAGGGGTACTCGCGCCCGGCGCGCGCGCTCACCTCGAGCGCGAGGCCGACGCGTTGAAGGGCGACGGGTTCCGCGTGCACGCGCTGGTTCCCGGCGAGGCGTACGAACCGATCGGTGCGAACGCGATGGACCCGGCGATGCGCGGGCCCGCCGTCGAGCTCGGTCTGCGCGAAGGTGCCGACTGGGCGAAGCTGCTGAACGACGAGGGCTTCGAGACTCAGTAGCGCGGCTGGTCGCCGAACATCTCGCCGAGGCGCGCGGCGACGTCGAGGTCGCCCTTCAGCTTGATCTTGCCTTCCATCAGCGCGAGACCGCCGTTCAGCTCGCCTGCGGCGACGCGGAGGAACACCGGTAGCGGCGCGCGCACGACGAGCTTGGGCTTGTCTGCAGCACCGGGCGTCGCGTGCGCTTCGCCGTCGGCGATCGTCATCGCCCATGTGTGCACCGAGCCGTTCACTTCTAGCTCGTACTGGATCGCGCCGGTGAAGTCTTGCGCGCGCGCCGGCACGAAGGCCGACTGCATCCCCGCGAAGATCATCCCAACCGCTTCGTCGGATCCGAACGACGCGATCAGCTCCTCGTCGGTCTTGTCCTTGATGAACGGTGCGAGCGGTGACTCGGGCCGCTCGGTTTCGCCGCGCGGGCCCTCGTCCTTGACGGTCACGATGTAGTCGGGCTGCGGCGCGCGCGCCGGCGCCCGGCGCGCAAGCGCCTTCTCGATCGCGCCGCTTAGGCGCTCACGCTTCGCGGCCTCGAGCGCGTCGGCCTCCTCGGCGAACTGCGGCATAACGCGCTGCGCGAACAGTTGCAGCGATTCCAAGATGTGCTCGTGCTTGTTGTGGCCTGCCTGCAGCACGAAGATCACTTGATCGATGCCGGCGCGCTCGTAGCGTTGGATCAGTTCGGTGATCTGGTCGGGCGTTCCGATGGCGCCGCGCAGAGATCCGAGCCCCTGCTCGAACAGCTTCACGCCGAGCGGCTCGCCCTCTGCCGCGATGATGTCGCGCGCGAACCCTTGCTCGGCGCGGTGCTCCTGGAATTCGCCCCACAGGTTCGTGACCGCAGGCTCGTGCTCGCCGAAGACGTAGTAATGCGCGAGCGAAAAGCCGAAGAAGTGCCCGCCGTCGATGCCTCGCTCGATCGCGGTCTGCTCGTCTTCGTGGCACATCATCGGCAGGACGACGGCGACGTTCGGGTTGACTGAGAATCCGATCGGGACGCACTCATCGGACTGCAGGATCTCGTAGTACTGGTCGGCCCACTCTTTTGCGTCTTCGGGGTCGACGAATGCGAATGAAAGCGCGCCGATGCCGCGTTGCGCGGCCATAAGGATCGTCTCGCGGCGGCTGCACGCGACCCACAACGGCGGGTGCGGCTTCTGCTTCGGCTTCGGGACGACGTTGCGCTGCGGCATCGACAGGTAGGTGCCTTCGTGGCCGGCGAAGGGCTGCTCGACGAACATCCGCGTGATCGCATCCAGCGCCTCCTCCCATTGTGCGCGCTTCGTGTCGCGATCGATGCGGAAGCCGCCCAGTTCGACTTGCGAGCTGGCCTCGCCCGACCCGAACTCGACACGTCCGCCAGACACGAGGTCGAGCGTTGCGATGCGCTCTGCGACGCGCGCGGGGTGGTTGAAGTTGACGGGGAGCTGCACGATGCCGTGCCCCAGTCGCATCCGCTTGGTGCGTTGGCTCGCCGCCGCGAGGAAGACCTCCGGCGCGCTCGAGTGGGAGTACTCCTCGAGGAAATGGTGCTCGACCTCCCAGACGTAGTCGTAGCCGAGCGTGTCGGCGAGCTCGATCTGGTCGAGCGCGTTCTGCATCACACGCTCTTCAGCGTCGGGTTCCCACGGACGGGGGAGCTGGTGCTCGTAGAAGAGTCCGAACCTCATCGCGCCGCCCCTTCCTTTGACCCTCGCCCTGGAAATGAACGATATTCATTTTCGCGTCGCGCGTTCAACCTCGTCTGCCGGCAGCGGAGGGCTCATGGCCATCGTACAAACCGTCCTGGGGCCGATCGATACGTCGGATATGGGCCCGACGCTCGTCCATGAGCACGTGTTGTTCTCGTACCCGGGCGACGAGCTCGACCCAACTTGGAACTGGTCGCGCGCAGAGGCGCTCGCCGTCGCGACCGAGCGGATGACGCAGCTGGTGGAGTACGGCGTCCGCACATTTATCGACCCGTGCGCGATCGAGATGGGCCGAGACCCCGAGCTGCTCGCGGAGGTTTCGCAACGGACCGGCATGAACATCGTGTGCGCGACCGGCTTCTACAAAGAGGAAGCCGGGCTCCCGTATTACTGGCGCGTTCGCTCGGCCGAGGAGGTCGCCGAGCTGTACCTGCTCGAGATCGAGAAGGGGATCGGCTCGACCGGCATCAAGCCTGGGATCATCAAGTTCGCCTCGAGCGACCCGATCACCGAGCATGAGCGCGCCATCATGACGGCCGCTGCGATCGCGGCCCGCGAGTCGGGCTTGACGATCATCACACACTGTGAGAACTCGATCGGCGGCGACGTGCAGCAGCAGGTATTCGCGGAGAACGGCGTCGACCTTGCGCGCGTCATGATCGGCCACCAAGACCAAGCGGAGAAAGCACAACAGCTCGTCGACGTGGTCGACCGAGGCTCGTTCGTCGCCGTGGATCGGATCGGGCTCGAGATCCTCTCGCCCGACGACCACCGCGTCGAGCTGATCAAAGGGGTGCTGGACGCGGGGCACACGGCGCGCCTCTGTTTGAGCCAAGACCACATCTGCTCGCTGACCTCACCGCGGTTCCCATACAAGATCCCCGAACATCCGCGATCGGTTGCCGAGCAGTTGCTCCCTCTCGTTCTCGACCAGATCTACCGCCGGCCACACACGTTCATCTTCACGGACTTCTTGCCGAAGCTCGAGGCCGCCGGCGTCGCGCGCGCGACATTCGATTCGATCCTGACGGACAACCCGCGGAAGCTCTTCGGCGGATGATCCGGCCGGACCGGCACCCCGCCTTGTAACCCCGGCTCACTTTTGAATATGGTTCAAAAATGGCCATGGGTGAGGGCCGCTCGACCGTAGCGCGCGCGCCATCGAGGTCCGACCGTCGCAAGGCGGCGACAGCCGCGGCGATCATGAAGGCCGCCGAGCGCCACTTCCTCGACGCCGGTTTCCACGGCACGAAGATCGAAGACGTCGCGACCGACGCCGACGTCGCAACCGGCTCGATCTACGTCCACTTCGGCAGCAAGGAAGGTCTCTACCTCGCGCTCATCGAGCGCGCCCTCCACGTCGAGGAGGGGTACCTGGCCTCCGCCTTCGATGCGGCGAAGACGCCGGGAGAGCAGCTGATCGCCGCCGGCGACGCGTACCTCCGCTTCTACGTCGAACACCCCGGCTACTTCCGCATGCTCGCGTTCCCGTACTTTGACACCCGGCCCAGGGCCAAGGCCGATCCGGTGGCTGCCAGGGTCGCCCAGCTCGCCGAAGCCCAGGTCACGCGCCTGGCGCGCGCGATCGGCGACGCCGTCGAAGCCGGCCAGATCCGGCAGGTCGACCCGTGGCGCGCGGCGAAGTTCATGTGGGGGGCGTGGGTCGGCGTCATATCGCTGAACCTTCGCCCCGATCGTTTGAGGATCAAGGATGACGAGCTGGCCTCGGTTCTCGAAGAAGGGCGCGCGATGATCACGTTCGGCCTATCTGCCGTGCAGCCGGTCGAGCCCCGCCAAAAGCGGCGCGGGATGAGAAGGCGCTGACCCGATGGCACAGGTCGTCATCGATCGTCCGCGGCCCGGCACCGCCGCATACACGTCGTTCTCGCCGCGCCTCGGGCCATCGTTCATCGCAACCGGCGGGCTGCTCGCGATCGCCGGCGGCCTCGGATCGTGGGTGCGCGTCACCAGCATCGACCCTGCCGGCATCGCGCATCAGACCTCGAGCCTCTCCGGCGCCGGCACGGCGACGGGGTGGTTCGTCGCGGCTTTGGGTGTAGTCGCGATCGCGGCGACGTTCATCCGTTTCCCGAGCAGCCGGTGGCTCCGCGTCGCAGCCTCTGCAGCCGCGGTGATCGTGATCGCTCTTCGTCTGTCGGACCTCAGCTCGCTCGCATCCGGGATGGCCTTCCGCGCTGGGGCGCGCGCCGGCACCGCGTTCACCGCGTATCACGCCGGTTTCGGCTGGGGCGCGTGGGTGATGACGCTCGCACTCGTCGCGCTCGCGCTCGGAACGATCGTGGCGCTGCTGCGCTGGCTCGACGAACGGAAAGGCCTCGCGTCGTGATGCCGAAGAAAGCGGTCGC
>Ga0070707_100001799_pt1 | contig 20594 bp, 17 predicted proteins | sample KBSK5502metaG_FD_65468 | JGI IMG/M metagenome (GOLD analysis project Ga0070707, IMG submission 65468) | Corn, switchgrass and miscanthus rhizosphere microbial communities from Kellogg Biological Station, Michigan, USA - KBS K5-50-2 metaG | ecosystem: Host-associated > Plants > Roots >...
GCGGAGACCGGAGCGGTGACGATCGAGCGCCTGGTGGCCGTCGACGACTGCGGCCGCGCCATCAACCCCATGCTCGTCGACGGTCAGATCCACGGCGGGCTCGCCCAGGGCATCGGCCAGGCGCTCTCGGAGCACATGGTGTACGACGGGTCGGGGCAATGCCTGACGGCTTCGCTGATGGACTACGCCGCGCCGAAATCGGACGCGCTGCCCGCCTTCGTCCTCGACCGCGTCGAGACGCCCACGCCCGTCAATCCGCTCGGCGCCAAGGGCTGCGGGGAGTCGGGCACGATCGGGTCGATGCCCGCGGTGGTGAACGCCGTCCTCGACGCCCTCGCCCCGCTCGGGGTCACGCACCTCGACATGCCTCTCACGCCAGCGCGGGTGTGGGCGGCGATCCGAGGCGAGGCAGCTACGGGAGCGCCGCGAGCTCGCTCTTGAGCCCGCGGGCCACGGTCGAGATCGGCGCAGACGGTTGCGCTATTCCTTGAGCCGCATGTCCTCGTAGGACGGGAAGGGCGAGTTGTGGATCCAGGTGATGGTGTGCTCGGTGACGCGCGGCCCGACCCCCATCAGCGCGCGGAAGTCCATGATCGGCGCGAACATTGCCCGGTCGATCGTGAGCTGCTGGATGCGATGGAGCAGCACTTCGCGCCTTTTCACGTCCCGCTCGCGCGCCTGCTGCAGGAAGAGATCGTCGATGTCGGGATACCCGCCATAGGCATAGCTGCCCTTGGAGTACATGAACTCCTGCACGCGGCTGGCCGCGTTGCCGGAGTTCCCCGCGCCGGTGATGAACACCCCGCGCAGCTTCTTCTCTCGCCAGGCGGCGTAGAAGGCAACGCGCTCCAGCGTGCGCATCTTCACGCGGATGCCGACGGCGTTGAGATAGTTCACCACCGCCTCCCCCGTCGTGAAGAATGGCGGAATCGGCACCAGCTCGCCGGCGTCGAGACCGTTCGGGTACCCGGCCTCGGCGAGTAGCTGCCGGGCCCTGGCCGGGTCGTAGGGCGGGGGCTCGACCTGCAGCGCGAAGTCCATGACGCGCGGAACAATGACGCCCGCCGGGGGGCAGAAGCCGAGACAGGCGGCCTCGTTGATCGCCTTCCGGTCCAGCGCGTAGTTGACGGCCAGCCGCAGGCGCTTGTCGCTCCACGGCGACTTCGGATCCCACTGTTCGGCGAACTCGAGCCAGTTGATGGACGCGTGCCGCGAGGGCACGATCTGAAGACGCGGGTCGCGCTTCACGCTCTCGGCATCGGGCCCGTCGAGGGCATAGGCGATGTCCGCCTCGCCGCTCCTCAGCATCGCCGCCCGCGTGGTGCCTTCGGGCACGCTCTTCATGACCAGCCGCTTGACGTAGGGGGCGTGCCGCCAGTACCCCGGATAGGCTTCGAGCACCACGTCCACTCCGGGCGTGTGGCTCACGAACCGGTAGGGACCCGCGCCGATCGGATGCTTTCGGAAGCCCTCGTCCCCGACCTGCGTGACATATTTCTTGGGCACGACGATCCCGGCCGCCGAGGCCGTGGTCCCGTAGTTGGTCATGAAGTCCGGCCACGGCTCCTTGAGCCGAAAGCGCACCGTCAGGGGATCGACGACGTCCACTTGCTGGACGCGCGCCTGGAACTCCCTGAACGCGGTCCCCCGGTAGCGCTCGTAGCTGAACTTGACGTCATCGGCGGTCACGGGGTCGCCGTTGTGGAATTTGAGCCCGCTGCGCAGCTTGAACTCGTACATCCGCCCATCCGGGCTCTCCCGCCACGATTCCGCGAGGCTCGCCCCCATCTTCTGCCCGGGCAGCGGGCGGACCAGCGCGTCGTGGATGGCGTAGAGCATCCCGAACGGCGTGATCTGGGGCGGCGCCGTGGACGGGTCGAACCAGGTGGGCGCGAGCGTGACGTGCCAAGCCATCACCGCCTCCCCCGCGGGCGGGGCGCCGATCGCCGGACTCACGCCCAGCGCGAGGACGGCGGCCGTGATCAGCACCACGACGCGAGGACGGGATGGATCCATGGCTCTCCTCATGCCGTGTCCTCCGGCCCGCATCAGCGGGCTACGGCCGGAACACGGCGAACACCTTGTCGGAATTCGATATCCACGACTCCAGGAACACGGACTCATCGGGCTTGCGCCCCAGCGCCGACATCGCGCCCGCCAGGCAGAACCAGTTCAGCAGCTCGTGGTGGCCGCGATCCTCCGCCTCCTCGATCGTGGTGTTGCGCCACGTCGCCCAATCGCCGTCGCGCAGCGCCTCGTAGTAACGCTTGTCCGACTCCACGTCGGGGAACATCAGGGAGTTCTTCGCGACCAGGAACGAGTGGCTCCAGCTCGACGACGCGATCACGGCCACGCGCCACGGGCTCTGGGCAAGCGCCCGCGCGACCGCCGCGCCCACCTGGAAACAGCGCCACGGCTGCGGGCCCGGCGGGTCCAGGTCGGCCTCGGGGGGAAGCGTCGCCGCGTGGGAAGGCGTCATGGGCGCCCCATGAGCCGACACGAGCCACCGTCCGTACGCATTCACGGTAAACGGCACCACGGGATAGGGGAACCCCTTCCGGTCCATGTCCAGGTAGAGCACCGAGTTCAGGAACGCGTGCCCGAGCGGACGATGGAGCGGCTTGTAGGCGTAGGCGACGTCGATCCCTTCGCGCAGCAGCGCGGACACCAGGGCCTTCCCACCCGCCCGGTGACCCGCGATCGTGAACGTCTTGTCCTCGGGCTCGTCCCACCAGTTCTCGCCGCGCTGGTGGCCCTTCCAGGGTGACACGTCGACCGAGTCGTAGGCCAGCACCGAGAACGGAGGCACGCAATCCTCCTGGTAGTTTTCGTACTGGTCGTCGCCCCACAGGAGCACGAAGTCGGGACGGAAGGCGTCGAGCTCGGCTCGGGCCTTCCGGAAGTAGTGGATCATGTCGTTCCGATGCTTCAGAGAGTGCTGGGAGCCCTCGTCCGTGCTCCACTGCTCCCGCATGGTGGGATGCCAGTTCTCGGGCGACCGCAGATGCTCGGGAAGCAGCGGGTCGGCGAGCAGCAGCTTGATGCGCCGGGTCAGGTTGCCCTTGTACGCCAGGCTGGGATAGTGGGTGATACCGAGTCCGAGGATCTGTCCCATGGGTCACCCTCCTTACGCCGGATCATGATGGACGAGATGCTTACCACGATTCACCGCCGCCGCGCGCCGTGCCCTTCCCGCTACCATTCGGATCGTCGCTGCGCCCGTCGGGCACACGCAGGTCGCTCGCGCCCCGGCCCGCACAGGCGAGGACGGGCGGACATAGATCACGGCGGACCAGGCGTGAGACCTCGATGCGAGTATGCTCCACTCCTTGGACAACGCAAGCGGGCGGCTAACCGCCGGCTGGCGTGAGCGCGGCGTGGAGGTTTCGGGCGAACTCCGCGAGGAGCGTGTCGGCCTTCTTCTTGATGACGGGCTGGCCGAACTCGCCGATCTTGCCGAGGACCGTCAGGTCGGTATCGATCTGCACGCGCGTCCCGCGCTCGGCCGGCGCCAGCGTGAGGCTCAGGCGGGCGCGGATCCCGCCGCCCAGACGCCGGTCGTTGGCCTCGGCGCGCATCCGTGCCCGCCACGCGGTCTGGTCCCGTTCCTCCATGGTGATGGTGCCCTCGAGCGAGAGGCGGATGGGACCGATGTGGACCCGGAGACCTCCTTTGTACGCGCTCCCGTCCACGGCCTCGATCGCCTCGGCGCCGGGGACGCAGCGGCCCACCCTTGGAACATCCATCAGGAAGTCCCACAGGCGTTCTCGCTCCACGGGGATCACGCACGCTTGCGTGAACGTCAACGCCCCTCTCGCGCCGCGCGCCGAGCCGCCTCCCACGCCTGCGTGAGCGCCCGGCCGACCATGACCGCCGCCATCTCGCGCTTGTACGCGGCCGATCCCCGGTGGTCGCTCAGGGGGTCGACGGCGGCCTTGATCGCCTCCTCCACGGCGCGGAGGAGGTTCTCATCGAGCCGCTCACCGGACAGCAGCGCCTCCGCCGCGCGTCCGCGAAGCGGCGTCGTCCCGACCGAGCCGAGCGCGATCCGCGCCTCGCGGCCGTGCTCCCCATCCGGCTCCAGCGTGACCGTCACCGCGACGGCGACGGTCGCGTAGTCATCGGCGGTGCGCGGAAGAAACTTCAGGAAGGCGGCACCGCTCGCCGGAGCAAGCAGGGGGACGGTGATTCCGGTGACGAGCTCTCCCGGCTCGAGCGCGGTCTCGTAGTAGTCGCGGAAGAACGCTTCGAGCGGCAGCGCCCGCCGGCTGCCCGCCCGCCGGATCTCCACCGTGGCCCCGAGCGCCAAGAGCGTCACGGGCGGATCTTGATTCGGGTCGGCGTGAGCGAGCGCGCCGCCGATGGTCGCCATGTGGCGGATGCGGATGGTCCCGACGCGGCGGAACGTCTCGGCGAGGACGGGCAGCCTCTCCATGACCAGCGACGAGACCTCCGCCTCCCGATGGGTGACGCGGGCCCCGAGACGAAGGGCGCCGTTCGTCGCCTCGATCCCGTCGAGCCCGTCGACGTCGCGCAGGCTCACGACACAGCGCGGACGAACCAGGCCCTGCTTCATCATGGTCACGAGGGCGGTCCCCCCCGCGACGACGCTGGCGTCGTCGCCGTACTCCTGGAGGATGGCGAACGTTTCGTCGAGCCCGCGGGGCGCGCGATAGTCGAAGGCGTTCACGGTCGACGCGGCCGGGCCGCCGCCCGGATCGACTCGATGATCTTGTAGTAGCCCGTGCACCGGCAGAGATTACCGAGCATCCACTCGCGGATCTCCGCGTCGCTCGGGTCCGGGATCGCGTCGAGCAACGCCTTGGCCGCCACGACCTGGCCCGGGGTGCAGATCCCGCACTGAAACCCGCCGTAGTCGATGAACGCTTGCTGGACAGGATGGAGTCGCTCGTCGTCGGCGAGGCCTTCGACCGTCGTGACCTCGCGGCCGTCGGCAAAGACCGCCAGCGCGATGCAGGAGCTGATCATCGTCCCGTCGAGGAGGACGGCACACGCCCCGCAGACGCCGACGCCGCACCCCTCCTTGGAGCCGGTGAGCCCCAGGTCGTACCGCAGGCAGTCGAGGAGCGTGCGGTAGGTGGGAATCTCCACATCGTGCGACGTTCCATTCACGGTGAGATGGAGCATGCGAGTCACGACCGCGGCGCCCGCGCTCTCAGCGCGAAGTAGACCTTCTCGGCGGTGATGGGGAGGTCGAGGACGCGAACCCCGCACGCATCGGCGACGGCGTTGGCGACGGCGGGGGCGACGGGACTGATGCTGCCCTCGCCGATGGCTTTGGCGTGGAACGGCCCCGGCCCCACCGGATCGTGCAGGATGACGGTGGTGAGCGGCGGAATGTCTGCAATCGTCGGGAGCTTGACGTCACCCAGGCTGAGCGTGCTGATCCGACCGTCTTCGGTCCGGAGCTCTTCCATGAGCGCGAACCCGAGCCCCTGGATCAGCCCGCCCTCGATCTGTCCCTGGTGGCCGATCGGATTGATGATGGTCCCGACGTCGTGCGCCGTCGTGAAGCGACGCACGGTGACGTGACCCGTCGTCGGATCGACGGAGACCTCCGCCACCTGGGCGGTGAAGGAGGTGACCGCGCCATGGGCCTTGGCGTCGTAGAAATACGAGGCCTCGAGCGTGCGGCCCGCCCGCGCCGCCGCCTGAGCGAGCTCGGCGAGGGACGCCGTGGGCATGGCCAGCTTCGCCGTCTCCGCGCGGATCTGCTCCTTGAGCGCTTCCGCCGCGTGGTAGGCCGCGCGGCCACCCGTGTGGGTGACGCGGCTCCCGCCCACACCGGAATCGGTCTCGAAGGTGTCGGTGGTGGCGAGCTCGATCTGCACCTCGTCGATGGACAGGCCGAGGACCTCGGCCACGACCTGGCGAAGGACCATGTGGGCGCCGGTCCCGGTGTCGGGAAGCCCGATCACCAGGCTCACCCGCCCATCGGTCTCGAGGCGCACCCGCGCGTTCGTGAATCCCACTCCGATATGGCGATGGCACATCGCCACGCCGCGGCCGATCCACGGCCCTGGCTTGGGCTTGGCCCAATCGCTCGCCTCGAGGGCGGCCTCGAGCGTTTCCTGGGCGCGGACGTGCTCGAGATGGTGGCCGTTGGGAAGGAGATCGCCGTCCCGGAGCAGGTTCCGGCGCCGGAGCTCCGCCGGATCGAGCCCGAGGTCTCTCGCGATCATGTCCATGTGCGACTCCTCGGCGAAGACCATCTGCGGCTCGCCGGGCGATCGGGCATGACCGCAAGGGACGTTGTTGGTGTAGACGCAGAACGATTCGATCAGCAGATGCGGGATCCGGTAGACCCCGGCCCCCATGCTGGCTCCGCCCAGGTTCACGCTCGGGGCCGGCTTGAAGGCCGCGTAGGCCCCGCTGTTATAGAGCGCCGTGACGCGTCGGGCCACGATCCGCCCGTCCTCGGTCACGCCCGTGCGGAGGGTGATGACGGCGGGGTGGCGCGGGTTCCCCGCCATCAGCTCCTCGGTGTACCGCATCACCATCTTGACCGGCCGCCCCGTCACGCGGGCCAGGTAATAGGCGAGCGGAAGATCCATCAGCGAGCCCTTCCCGCCGAAGTCGCCGCCGATGGGGGTCAGGTTGACGCGAATCCGTTCCTTCGGGAGCTGAATCGCGTGGGACAGGAGCTCCCGGAGCCGGAAGGGCATCTTGTTGGACGCCCACACCTGGACCCTGCCATCCTCGTCGATCGCCACGACGCCCGCGTGGGGCTCGATGTAGCCGTGGTGGGCGAGCCCCGTCCGGAACGTGTGCTCGAAGATCCGGTCGGCCTCTCGAAGCCCCGCCGCCGCATCCCCTAGCTTGAAGCGGAGGACGGACTGGACGTTCGGGTGGGGTCGCTCAGGCGGGGCCCCGTCATACGCGCCGGGATCCTCATGGAGGACAGGGGCGCCGTCCTCGATGGCGCGGACGGGATCGAAGACGGCGGGCAGATCCTCGTACTCGACGGTAATGAGCGCGAGAGCCTCTTCCGCGATGTCGGGGTCGAGCGCCGCGACGGCGGCGACCTTTTCGCCGACGAATCGGACACGATCACGGGCCAGGAGCGGCATGTCGAACATGCGCCGGCCGACGAGCACGCGCGGCAGATCCTGGGCCGTGAGGACGGCGAGCACGCCGGGGAGCGCTTGGGCCTTGGACGGGTCGATTCGGAGAATCCGCGCGTGAGGCAACGGGCTCCGGAGGGCTTTCCCCCACACGAGCCCGGGGAGCGAGACATCTGCGGAATAGCGGCCTCGGCCGGTGACCTTGTCGAGGCCGTCGAGCCGCCCGATGGGCTGTCCCACGATCCGGTGCGGTCGGGCCGCGTCCGTCATCGACGCTCAGTGTAGTGGAGCCGTCCCGCAACTTCAAGAAGGTGGAACATGCGCCGGCCGGCGGCGATGGGCGGCCCGTCCCGTCCCCCGCGCGCCGCGACCCATGGCGCGGCTACGGGCCTGTCGGCCGGCTAGAGCGATGAGAAGGGTCCAGCTGCAAGGCGGCGCCCGAGAGCCGCACGCGAGGCGTACTCCGCTTGGCGAGCGGAGCCGGAGGCGAGGCGAGCAATCCGGAGATCCGGGCGAGCGCGAGCGAGGCACGTTGAGCGTGCGGCCGAGGGCGCCAACGCCGCAGATGGGCCCTTATCATCGCTCTAGGCGCCGGGTGAGGCGATCGAGGCGGTGCTCGAAGGCGCCGAGCACGCGCTCGGACGCCCGGTGCAGCCGAGCGCGGGAGAGGGCGTCTTCGACCACGCCGCGCGCCGCGGTGAAGTCCCGCTGCCGGTGCTCGTACAGCTTGGCGATCTCCTCCCATGGCCGTGGATCGAAGCCACGATCGATGCTGATCGCCGCTTGCCAGAGGGCGCGGGCCTCGTCCCAGCGCGCGAGCCGCTTCTCCCATCGGGCCAACCGGAAGAGGAGCCGCTCACGCCCGGGGCTCCCGAGCCCGCGCTCGAGCGCCATCCGATAGCATGCGAGCCCGCGCTCGAGATCGGTCCCCTCCCAGATCCGGCCCAGTCCGGCCATCTCCTCCGGACACAGATCCAGCGCCGGCGCCCGCCCCACGGCGGCCGCCACCCAGCCCGTGAGCGCCGCCAGCGAGAGGATGTCGTGACGGTTGTGCTCGAAGATGCGGGGCAGCTCAGCGGGCCGCCTCGTGCGGAGATAGTCGAAGTACACGGACGGGATCAAGGCCCCGGGGAGATCGTCTTCCCGGGTGAAGCGAAGGACATGCCGTTCCAGCGTCCCGAGCCGGCAGTCGTCGAGCCGCTCGCTCCAGAGCCGGCGGGCGGGGTTCAAGAGGTCCAGATGGAAGCGGTCGCCGAGCCAGCGGCGTCGCGCCAGCACGAAGCGTGTTTCCAACAGCGCGAGGTCGAAGCCGGCGCCGTTATAGGTGACGAAGCCATCGAAGCTCCGAAAGAGGGCCTCGAGCGCCGCGAGGAGCGCGGGCTCCTCGTCCAGATCGCGCATGAAGTACTGCCTGACTTCGAAGCCGTCACCATCGAAGAACCCGACGCCGACGAGAAAGGCATATGTGCCGGTCCCGCCGGCGAGCCCCGTGGTCTCGGTATCGAGGTAGAGGAGACGGTCACCGCCAGGGGGCGGCATGTCCGACCGGGCCAGGAGCTGGAGCGGCTCGGACGCGATCTGGCGCGCGTGAGACAGATCCTGTCCGCCGTGGTGATGCGGCAGCGCGAAGCGGCGTCGCACGAGCAGCACTCGCCCGTGCTCGGTCTCCTCGATGGCGCCGCCCAGGAGCTGTTCAAGCGATGCGCCGCCGGACGGGCGGTGGCGACTCTTCGCCTCGAGCCGTCTCACGACCTGAGCGAGCTCCGAGAGGGCCGGATACGGTCTCACCGAGGGTCCGTCAGCGACGCGGGACGAGCCGACCGAGGAGCGCCAGGGCGACGGGCTTAGCCCGGCGGCCGACCTCGTTCACCGGCCCGACGCAGGATGGGCAGCCGCTCGAGCACCGGCAGCCCGCGATCGTCTCGAGGCCCCGGCGCAGCAGGTCGGGCAGCACCTGGAAGATGCGCTCGGCGAGCCCGATGCCGCCGGGCTGATTGTCGTAGAGATAGATGGTGGGCGTGAATTCCGAGGCCTGCAGGAGCCGGGCCCACGCCGACTCCCGAGTCACCACGACGCCCGCTTCCGACGGGGAGCCGTCGCCCAGCCACGAGCCCACGTCGCGGATGTCGCAGAGCAGGAAGAGCGGTGCCAGGTGATGGAGCAGGCGGGTGAGGGCGCGCAGCCCATCCAGGAGCTCATCGCGGCTCGGCGACACGCGGCGGAGGAGCGCGGGGTCGAGGGTGAGCCACACGCTCGTCGTCTGCATCTCCTGCTGGGGCAACTCGACCTCGCCCGACCCGACGTTCTCGAGCGTGCCCATCTTGATCTTCTTGAATCCCACCACCTTCTCCGCCACCAGCACCTCACCCTGTTCGGCGAGGAGCCCCGGAGTCTCCTGCCGCGCCAGGCGCTGGAGGATCCACACCCCCTTGGCGCTGATGGCGTCGGTGTAGTAGTCGACCACCACGCCCTTGACGTAGGCCACCTTCTCCTCGTCCTCGCGGTAGTGGAGCTCCTGCACCTCGAAGGGCTCCCCCTCCACCAGGTAGATGGCCTTGGGGTAGATCATGGCGAAGGCGCTTTTCCAGTCCACCTCGGCGATGATCTGGCGCCGCTTGGTGTGCCGGGCGTCCCGCGCCGTCGTGTCGATCACGAGGAAGTTGTCCGACGTGACCGTGCGCAGCGAAATATGGTCGGCAGGGTACGTCTCCGAGGTCCAGTGGAAGCGGTCGCCGGCACGGTGAAGGAGATCTTCCTCGTGAAGCGCCTCCAGGTGCTTCCCGACGTCGCCCCCGAACGGCTCGTCCACGGCGAACGGGAGCTCGAAGGCGCCGCACTTCAGGTGGTTGACGAGGATGAATGGGTTCTCGGGATTGATCCGCGCGTGCTCTGGCGCGGCGCCGAAGAGATAGTCGGGGTGGGCCGCCAGGTACTGGTCCATGGGCGAGCTGGTTGCGACGAGGATGGCGGCCGACTGGCCGCTGCGCCGTCCCGCGCGCCCCGCCTGCTGCCACAGGGACGCGATCGTGCCTGGGTAGCCCGCCAGCACCGCCAGGTCGAGGTGGCCGATGTCGATCCCCAGCTCGAGGGCGCTCGTGGTGACGACGCCCAGCACCTCCCCCGCGCGCAGCCCGTGCTCCACCTCGCGCCTTCGCAGCGGCAGATAGCCACCGCGGTAGCCCCGCACCATCCCGGCGTCGCCCGTCTTGTCCTCCACGGCCTTCTTCACGCTGGCGAGGACCACCTCCGTCGCCAGGCGGCTCTGGCAGAACACGATGGTGGCGACCTTCTGCTTGAGGAACCGCGCGGCGAGCTTGGCGGCCTCGCCGAGATAGGGCGCGCGGATGCCCAGCTCGGGGTTGACCACCGGCGGGTTGTAGCAGAGGAAGACCTTCTCTCCCGTCGGGGCGCCGCTCTCGGCAAGCTCCGCCACCGCCTCGCCGGTGAGGCGCTCCGCCAGCTCCCGGGGATTGGCGATCGTGGCCGAGGCCATGATGAACTGTGGCGCGCTGCCGTAGTGCCGGCAGATCCGCTTGAGCCGCCGGAGCACATTGGCGAGGTGGCTACCGAAGACACCGCGATACGCGTGGAGCTCGTCGATGACGACATAGCGAAGGTTCTGGAACAGGTTCACCCACTTGGTGTGATGCGGGAGAATCCCGGAGTGAAGCATGTCCGGGTTCGTCAGGACGAGGTTCGCCCGCGCGCGGACGACGCGGCGCGCGTCCTGCGGCGTGTCGCCGTCATACGTGAACATCCGCATATCGGGCAGGGTCTTGGCCAGGAGGCCGAGCTCCGCGAGCTGATCCTGGGCGAGCGCCTTGGTCGGGAACATGTAGAGCACGCGGCTCTCGGGCTGCTGGACGAGCGCCTGAAGCACCGGGAGGTTGTAGCAGAGCGTCTTGCCCGAGGCCGTCGGCGTGACGACCACCACGTTGTCGCCCTTGGCCACGGTCTCGAAGGCCTTGGCCTGGTGGCTGTAGAGCTGCCGCACCCCGCGCGCTTTCAGCGACTCCACGATCCGCGGGTCCAGCGAGGACGGGAACGGGGCGAACACCGCCGGCTTGGCGTCGAAGTGCCGAACAGCGGTGACGAGGGGGCCGGTTTCGAGCGACGTCAAGAGCTCATCGAGGAGCTCCCGGAGCAGCATGGCTCATCCTATGTGTGGTCGCTGTGATTGTCAACTTCCCTGGCCTCGTGTAACGCTCTGGGAATGTCGGCGCTCCGCTTTCTCCCGCCGCTCGCGTGGACCCTCCTCATCGGGTGGTTTTCCACTGATAGCTGGGGCGCGGCCCACACCGGCGCCTTCCTTCTTCCCTTCCTCGAACACCTGCTGCCGTGGGCGGCGCCGGAGCAGCTCGCGGCCCTGCACTGGCTCGCCCGCAAGACCGCGCATGCGATCGAGTACGGCGTGCTCGCGGCGTCGTGGCACTGGGCGTTCGCGGCCCGCGGGACGTTTCGGGACTGGCTCGTACCGCTCGCCCTCTCGATCCTGACCGCGGCCCTCGACGAGCTGCACCAGTCCGCCACCCTCACGCGCACGGGGAGCGCGGCCGACGTCCTGCTCGACGCGGCGGGGGCGGCGACGACCTTGATCGTGGTGAGCGGCGCCACCCGCCCCCTGTTCGAGCGGCTCACCGGCGCCCTGCTCTGGCTCGCCGCGGCCGGAGGCACGGCGCTCCTCGCGCTCAACTGGAGCGCGGGGGCACCGTCCGGGTGGCTCTGGTGGAGCGTTCCGCCCGCCTGGATCGCGCTCGTCGCTTGGCGGCGCCGGCGGCCTGCCCGACTCCAGGGAAGAGTCAACCGGGGCGCGTGACAGCAGTCGAAACCGCGTGATAGGATGGCGCGCGGACGGTCAGGACCTTCCACCGAGCAATCAGGAATGACACCTCGGTGCGGGACCCATGACCCGTTCCAGGGGGGCGACCACGGGCCCATTCAGTCCAACGAGCCACAAAGAGGTCTCCAAAGGGAGGGTGCGATGCGCAGAGTGACCGTGCTGTTGGTGCCTGTGCTGGTACTTGGCCTATGGGCCGGTTCGGCCGTGGCGGCGGAAAAGGTGAAGCTGCAGCTTTTCGCGGACAACCTGGTGCATCCCTTGGTGATGCTCAACCCGCCGGACGGGAGCAAGCGCTTCTTCATCGTGGAGCAGACGGGGACGATTCAGATCGTGATGCCGGACGGCAAGCTGCGTCCCACGCCCTTCCTGGACTTGAGTAAGAAGATGGTGAAGCTGGACTGGGAGTTCGACGAGCGCGGCCTGCTGGGGATGGCCTTCCATCCCAAGTTCAAGGACAACGGCAAGTTCTACGTGGTGTACACCGCTCCGATCCGCTCCGACGCCACTCGCCGCCCGCGCTTGCTGTTCTGCTGCACGAATTGGCTGTCGGAGTTTCGCGTGTCCAAGACGGATCCGAACAAGGCGGACCTGTCCACCGAGCGCATCATCTACTTCTGGGACAAGCCCCAGTTCAACCACAATGGTGGGGAGATCATCTTCGGCCCCGACGACGGCTATCTCTACATTTCCATCGGCGACGGCGGAATCGCCAACGACGTGGGCATCGGCCATACGCCCAAGATCGGCAATGGCCAGGACCTGAAGACGAACCTGGGCAAGATCGTGCGCATCGACGTCAACTCGGGCGATCCGTACAGCGTCCCCAAGGACAACCCCTTCGTCGGCCGCACCGACGCCCTGCCGGAAATCTGGGCCTATGGCTTGCGCAATGTCTGGCGGATGTCCTTCGACGCGGGCGGCAAGCACGAGCTGTTCGGCGCCGATGTGGGACAGAACGCGTGGGAGAGCGTCAAGCTGATCCAGAAGGGGGGCAACCACGGCTGGAACCGCATCGAAGGGTCGCACTGCTTCAACCCTGACGATCCCAGCAACCCGAGCCTGCCGCAGACCTGCGACAAGTCCGGCCTGCTGATGCCCATCATCGAGTACGGCAACATGAACGTGACCCAGGGCGGCAAGGGCCTCTCCATCACGGGCGGATACGTCTATCGCGGCAAGTTGTTCCCGAAGCTCGTTGGGTCGTATGTGTTCGGCGACTGGAGCAAGTCCTTCACGGAGCCTCAAGGACTCCTGATGGTGGCCCGGCCGCCCCAGCAGGCGGGCGCCATGTGGACCATCGACGATGTGGAGGTCACGAATATGGACTTTCACTCCTACGTGCTGGCCTTCGCGCAGGACGAGGATCGCGAGCTGTACGTGCTGGTCTCGGACAATACCGCGCCCGGCCGCTCCAATGACCGGATCTACAAGATCGTGCCCGCGAACTGAGCGGCGTGACGACACGGCGCCGGGGGGACGCCCCCGGCGCCGCCCGATCTCGTGTCCGGTTGGGGACACCTCCGTGTCTGTCGCCTTGCGAGGATGGGAACGATGAAACCGTGGCTGATGACAGCGCTGCTGGGCCTGACATGGCTCTTGGGCATTGCCCGGGGCCAGGAGTACAAGCCGACGTTCGACCTGAAAGCTCCCGCGATCGTTGCCGAGGGTCAGCGCCTGTTCAACCGGAGCTGCGCCGGCGCGTGCCACGGCCGAGACGGGCAGGAGGGTTTCAACGGCCCGACCCTGTTCAGCAAGGTCTACCTCGATCCGCCGTACGTCTTCGTCACCCTCATCACGGGCCGGCCGGGCAGCGCCATGCCCCCCTGGACAGGTCGCCTGCCCGACGACGAGCTGTGGAAGATCATCGCCTTCGTGTCCTCGCTCGGCGACCAGGCCAAGGCGGCGGCGGCGAAGTAGGATCGACCGGCACGCTCGCCCGGAGGACCGCCGCTCACGCGGGCAGCCGCTCCATCACCCACTGCAGCTCTCGGGCGACGGCGGTGACGATATCCTCACGCCGGTACTCCGCGGGCAGGACGTCCCATGTATACGTCTCGACCTCGAGGTGCCCGGTCCGATTCTCCCGGGCGAGGACACCCAGCACCTCCCGCAGGTAGTCCTGGGTGTTGCGGAATGGCCCAAGCTCCCCGCGGAAGAGGGGCACGTGGAAGTGGACGCGCCACTCCCCAGCACTTACACCTGGAGCCGCGGGTCGAGCGTGTCCCTGAGCCCGTCACCGAACAGGTTGATGCCGAGGACCGTGATGAGGATGGCGAGGCCCGGAAACGTGGCGAGCCACCAGGCCGTGGAGAGATAGACCCGGCCGTCGGCGAGCATGCCCCCCCACGTTGGCGTCGGCGGCTGGACGCCGAGCCCGAGGAAGGACAGCGCCGACTCGATCACGATCACCCGCGCCATGTCGAGCGTGGCCACCACCAGCCACGGCGTGAACGCATTGGGCAGCACGTGGCGCACCACGATGCGCCAGTCGCGGCTGCCGAGCGCGATGGCCGCCTGAACGAACTCGCGCTCGCGGATGGACAGCACCTCCCCGCGGACGACGCGAGCATAGACCACCCACGACGAGACCCCGATCACGATGATGATGTTGCGCAGGCTGGGGCCGAGCACGCCGATGACGGCGATCGCCAGGAGGATGAACGGGAAGGCGAGCTGGATATCGGCGAGCCGCATGAGGAAGTCGTCGACGCGTCCGCCGAAGTAGCCGGCGATGAGCCCGATGGCCATGCCGAGCACTCCCGAGATCAGCACCGCCGAGAGTCCGACCAGCAGCGCGATGCGGGAGCCATAGATGATCCGCGCGAGGATGTCGCGCCCCAGGTGATCGGTCCCCAGCGGATGAACACGGCCCTGGGCGTCCTGCCATCCCGGCTCCTTCAGGCGCTGGCTGATGTCCTGCTCGAGCGGATCCGACGGGCTGACCCAGGCCGCGCACGACGCGGTGAGGACCACGATGGTCACGACGAGCAGGCCGAAGAGGGCCGTGCGGCGGCGGATCAGGCGCGCCAGCAGCGTCACCCACTCCCGCTCCGCCCAGGGCCGCGGGGGCGCCAACGCCACCGCCTCGGCCGCCACCGTGGGAGGCGTCATGGCCGTGCGCGGCAAGATGCTGGAAAACTCGCAGGCTGCTCAAAAAGGTCCAGATGCGAGGCGGCGCCCGAGGGCCGCACGCGAGGCGTACTCGGCTTGGCGAGCTGAGCCGGAGGCGAGGCAAGCATATCCGGAGATCCGGCGAGCGCAAGCGAGTCACGTTGAGCGTGCGGCCGAGGGCGCCAACGAAGCATATGGGCCTTTTTCAGCAGCCTGCTCGGCGAGGCGAGCGCCGGGATCGCATTATCGGAACCTGATCCGCGGATCCAGGTACGTGTAGACCACGTCCACCAGGAAGTTGACGATCACGAAGGTGCTGGCGAGGAGGAACACCGCGGCCTGGACCACCGGATAGTCGCGGTTGAAGATGGCCTGCACGGAGAGGCGGCCCACGCCGGGCCAGGCGAAGATGGTCTCGGTGATCACCGAGCCGCCGAGCAAGGTCCCCAGCTCGATGCCCACGATGGTCACGATCGGGATGGACGCGTTCTTGAGCGCGTGCTTCCACACCACGGGGGGCTCGCTCACGCCCTTGGCGCGGGCGGTGCGGATGTAGTCCTGCCCCAGCACCTCGAGCATGCCGGAGCGCGTGAGCCGCGTGATCCGCGCCGTGGTGAAGAGCCCGAGGGTGATGGCGGGCAGGACCAGGTGCATCAGATCCCCGCGCCCCGAGGACGGCAGCCAGCTGAGGCGAACGGAGAAGACCAGGATCAGCATGATGCCGAGCCAGAAGGTGGGCATCGCCTGCCCCAGGAGCGCCACGACGGTGGAGACATAGTCCACCGCCGTATTGCGCTTCACCGCGGAGACGATACCCGCCGGGATGGCCAGACAGAGGGCGATGGCGAGCCCCGCCCCTGCCAGTTCGAAGGTCGCGGGCAGCCGCTCGAGCACGAGATCCATTGCCGGCTCCCCGTGCCGCAGCGATTCGCCGAAGTTGCCGCGGAGCGCGCCCATCAGAAACCGCAGATACTGCACGGCCACCGGGTCGTTGAACCCCATGGCCTGGCGGAACCTGGCAATGTCCTCGGCGCTGGCGTCGGGTGGGAGCAGGAGGAGCGCCGGGTCACCGGTCAGGTGCAGGATGAGGAAGACGACGACCGACACGCCGAGGAGCACCAGGACGGATTGCCACGCGCGGCGGAGCAGGTAGGACCTCATTCCACCAGCCGGGCGGCCTTGCTCTTGTCGAGGCGGGCGATCGCCTCGATATGGGGCGTATGCGGAAACATGTCGACGGGCTGAACCCACTCCAGGCGATACCCGCCGCGGACCAGCTCGCCCACATCGCGCGCCAGCGTCGCGGGATTGCACGAGACGTACACGATGCGGGAGGGAGCGAGGCGCATGAGGGCGTGCAGGGCCTTGGGGTGAAAGCCCGCGCGCGGCGGGTCGGCGACCACGACCTCCGCGCCCACGCCCTGGGCGATGAGGGCGGGCAGCGCGAAGCGGGCCTCCCCCGCCACGAACGTGCAGTTGGCGATGCCGTTGGCGGCCGCGTTCAGGGCGGCGTCATCGACGGCGGCCTGGGCCACCTCGATGCCGTAGACCCAGCGGCACCGCCGCGCCAGGAGGAGGCTGATGGCGCCGGTCCCCGAGTAGAGGTCGACGACGGTCTCCGTGCCCGTCAGCTCGGTGGATCCCAGCACGAGATCGAAGAGCCGCTCCGCCTGCACCGTATTGGTCTGGAAGAACGAGTTGGCCGAGATCTGGAAGCTGAGGCCGCCGATCCGCTCCCGGATAAAGTCCCGACCCCCCAGGAGATGCTCCTCGACACCGACGGCGACGCTGGCCTTCGTCGGATTCACGTTCATCACCACGCTGCCGGTCCCAGGCACCCGGGACCGCAGGCGCTCCGCCAGCGGGGCCAGCTCGGAGACGGCAGGGGCGGCCGTCACGACATTGGCCATCGCCTCGCCCGTGCGCCGGCCTTCGCGCAGCATCAGAAAGCGCAAGAGCCCGTCGCCGCTGTCCTGATCGTAGGCCGAGAGCCCATGCTCGACGAAAAAGCGGCGGGATTCATCCAGCAGCGCGTTCATCCCCTCGGACTGCAGCAGGCAGCGCTCGACGTCGAGCACCGAGTCATACCGGTCCGCCTCGTGCAACCCCACGACAATCTCTCCCCTCACCCTACCCGCTCCCCCTTCGGGGGCGAGGGTTCGCGCCTCCCGCTCTCCCCTCTGGGAAGAGGGCCGGGCTGAGGGGCGGCGGTCCCGAGCGATGGTGAACTCCATCTTGTTCCGATAGCCGTAGATCTCGGGTGCCCCGATGATGGGGCGCAGCTCGAAGCCGGCGAGGTCGCCCAAGCGTTCGAGGACGTCCGCGACCTGCTTCTGCTTGAAGGCGAGCTGGGCGGAATACGCGACGTGCTGGAGGCGGCAGCCGCCGCAGCGCCCGAAATAGGGGCAGGGCGGCTCGGCCCGGTGCGGGGAGGCCGCCTCGAGGGCCTCGATCACGCCGCGACCGTACCGGGCGCGCGCGTGCTCCAGCCGGACCCGCACCCGATCGCCCGGCACGCCGCCGGCGACGAACACCACATAGCCGTCGGCGCGGCCGACACCCTCCCCGCCAAACGCCAGGTCGTCGATGGTCAGGACAAGAGCATCCCCACGCTTCGGCCTGGCCATGGTAGCGACACTATAAATGCGCGTCAGACCGGAGTCAATTTGGCCCCTCGCTTTGCCTGTGGCTTGAGGCCAGTCGCTCAAGTATCATGGAGATCACCATGGTGATGTCGGCCCGGTGGAGCCCTGTGCGGGTGGGCGACGTGCTCCTCGCCGCGTTACCCGGTCTCCGCGATCACATGCTGGAGGAGACTATCCGGAAGGACTGGGGCCGGATCGCCGGGCCGGAATGCTCCCGCCGCTCCCGGCCGACGCGGCTCAGGCTGGGCGTGCTCGACGTGACCGCAGACAATTCCCCCTGGCTCCACGAACTGACCCTCCGATCGAGCGATCTGCTCGCTCGACTGCACACCCAGTACGGCGCCGCGGTGACTTCGCTGAGGTTCATTCTCGGGACCGTCGCGACAGGTTCGGGCCCGATGGTGCGCGAACGTCGCCCGGAGCCGCCGGCACCGCTCGGGCCCGAGGAGGCCCGGGTGCTTGAGGTGATGGTCGCCCCCGTCGGCGACCCCGCGCTCGCCGCCTCGCTCCGGCGGCTCCTGACCAAGGATTTGCTGGCGCGACGGCCACGCGGCGCGGGCCGTTGTCTTGACGATTCGGCGCCGCCCGACAGAGAGGACTCATGAGTTCGCGCAAGCGCCGTATCGTCAGGCTGAAGACCGCCGTGAGCGGGACCGCGATCGGGGTCGCACTCGGGCTCACCGGCTGCGCCTCCACTGTCGCCCCCGGCGCCGACCCCGTGGCCGAGGGGCCGAGCACACCGCCGGCGGTCAAGCGCTCCCTGTTCCGCGACCGACTCGCCGATGCCTACTACCACTACGCCGTCGCCCAGTTCGAGGCGCGGCAGGGGCGCATCCAGGAGGCGATTGGCGAGCTACGCGATGCCATCAAGGACGACTCGGGGACGGCGTTTCTGTGGGTGCAACTCTCCCAATGGCTCCTCCGCGCCGGCGACATGCCCGGTGCCCTCGAGGCGGCCCAGAAGGCCATTACCCTCGACCCCGCCAGTCAGTCCGCGCGCTTGACCCTGGCCGATCTCCTGCGGCGCCAGAAGCGATTCAGCGACGCGGAGCGAGAGCTGGAGCAGGCCATCACGCTGGAGCCGCAATCGCAGGACGCGTTTCTCGCCCTCGCCCAGCAGTATTTCGAACAGAAGGCCTACGACAAGGCGCAGGTCGTGCTGGGCCGTCTGGTCGCGACCCAGCCGAACAACGCCCAGGCCTACTACCTCCTCGGCCGCGTCGCCATCGAGACAGAGAAGTGGGACGAGGCCATCGACCGGCTCAAGCGCGCCACCGACCTCGACCCCGACCACGACGCATCCTGGTCAGCGCTCGGCTACGTGTACGAGACGCGCAACCAGCCCGACGAGGCCGTCAAGATCTACAAGCAGGCGATCCGAGCGAACCCGGACAATGCGGGGTTCGTCGAGCGGCTGGGCGACCTGCTCGTCCGGCTCGGACGGCTCGGCGAAGCGCAGGAGGAGATCGAGAGCCTCTCCGAGTCGCTCCCGCGCGATCCCCGCGTGTGGATGAAGCTGGGCGCGATCCACTACGAGCAGAAGCACTGGGACCAGGCCGTCGCCGCGTTCCGCCAGGCGGTACTGCTCGATCCTTCGAATCTGCGGACGCGCTATTTCCTGGCCACGTCCCTCATGGACGCGAGCAAGGACGACGAGGCCCGAATCGAGCTGGAGAAGATTCTGAAAGCCGATCCCCGGTCGGTGGACGCCCGCGTCCAGCTGGGCTTTCTCTATGGCCGGGCAAAGCGGCATGCGGAGGCCATCAAGACGCTGGAGGAGGCCGTCAACCTCGAGCCCAAGCGGCCTGAGCTGTTCCTCTACCTGGGGACGGCGCTGCAGCGCGACAACCAGTATGACCGGGCGGTGGCGGTCCTGCAGGAGGGTCTGTCCCTCGACAACAAGCAGAAGGACCTGCACTTCCAGCTGGGCGTCGTCTTCGAACGGCAACAGCGCTTCGACGACGCGGTCCGCGCGTTTCGCCGAGTGCTCGAGCTCGATCCCAAGCATGCCGAGTCGTACAACTACATCGGGTACATGTACGCGGAGAAGGGCACCAATCTCACCGAGGCCGTGGACCTGATCCAGAAGGCTCTGGCTCTCGAGCCGGAGAACGGCTACTTCGTCGACAGCCTGGGCTGGGCCTACTATCAGCAGGGCAAGTATCCCGAGGCCCTTCGCGAACTACAGCGCGCCGTGGGCCTGGCCAAGGACGACGCCGTCCTCTACGACCATCTGGGCGACGCCTACCTCAAAAACGGGCAGCCCGCGGAAGCCATTTCCGCGTGGGAGCGGTCGCTGCAGGTGGATCCCAAGAACCCTTCCGCCGAGTCCGTCCAGAAGAAGCTGAACGAGGCGCGCGAGAACCAACTCCGGGTCAAGGGTGGCTCGCCGAAAGCAGAGCAGAAGTAGGCCCGCCGCCCGGGCCGCGCGCGTCCTCGGACTCGGCTGCACCCTGGTGCTCGCCGGCTGCGTGTCGGCCCCGCCCGCCCGCCCTCCGGTCTCTGCCGAAGCGCGGGCCGCCTACGCCCTCATCGAGCGACGGTGGGAGGAGTGGAAGGACCTCCGAACCCTGGCCGAGATCAGGATCCGGCGCGACAAGCGGGTCCAGCGTCTGTCGGGCGTACTCCTGCTGCGCGCGCCGTCGTCCCTGCGCTTCGAGGCGCTGTCCCCCTTCGGCACTCCCATCATCGTGGTGGCCGGCGACGAGAAGACGCTGACGGTCTGGCAGGTCCTGGATGAGCGCGCCTATACCCTGCCGGCTTCACCGGACGCCAACCGTCGCTGGCTCGGCCTGGCGATGGGTGCGGACGAGCTGGCGGCGCTGCTCTCGGGGCGCGTCTTGCCCCTCAAGGCGCCGCTGGAGGTCAATCTCCTGCCCGCCGATGACGCGGGGCCGTCTCTGTCCCTTCGCG
>Ga0070707_100001800_pt1 | contig 20589 bp, 15 predicted proteins | sample KBSK5502metaG_FD_65468 | JGI IMG/M metagenome (GOLD analysis project Ga0070707, IMG submission 65468) | Corn, switchgrass and miscanthus rhizosphere microbial communities from Kellogg Biological Station, Michigan, USA - KBS K5-50-2 metaG | ecosystem: Host-associated > Plants > Roots >...
GCCCCCGGCCGCGCCGGCCGACCGCGCCCTCGGATTGGGCGCGGCGGGCTTCGGTGCCGCTGGGCGCGGCGCTGAAGGCCTGGGCGCCGCGGGCTTTGGCGCCGCCGGCCTTGGTGCGGTCGCTGCGGGCTTTGGCGCCGCCGGCCTTGATGCGGTCGCTGCGGCACCAGCCGACGGCGCGGCACCGCCTGGCGGCGCGGGCCTCGGACGGCTGGCGGAGGGCGCCGGGCCAGGCCGCGCGGCGGCTCCGGCTCCGGTCCCGGTCGCCGGGCGGACCGCAGCTCCAGAGCCCGCCTCGGGTGGCCGCGGCGGGCTTGGCCGGGGCGATGCGCCTGCCTCCGCTGCGGCCGCGGCCGCCCTGATCTGGTTGGCGGCACCGGAGGCCGGCGCCGCCGCCCTGGCGCTGGCCCGGTCATGAGCCCTGACGGCCTTCGTCTCTGCCTTCTTGCGGAGCGGTCCGATCACCATGATCATGTTCCGGCCGTCCTGCTTCGGCTGCGACTCGACGAAGCCGAGTTCCTCGACGTCGACGGCCAGCCGCTGGAGCAGCTTGTAGCCGAGTTCAGGCCTGGACTGCTCCCTGCCCCTGAACATGATCGTCACCTTGACCTTGTCTCCCTGCCGAAGGAACCGCTCGACATGGCCCTTCTTGGTGCCGTAGTCATGCGGGTCGATCTTCGGCCGGATCTTGATCTCCTTGATGACCGTCTGCGCCTGGTTCTTGCGCGACTCCCGGGCTTTGAGCGCCGATTCATACTTGAACTTGCCGAAGTCCATGAGCTTGCAGACCGGCGGGCGCGCGGTCGGCGCCACCTCGACGAGGTCGAGGTCCGCCTCCTGGGCCAGCCGCAGCGCGTCGGTGATCGAGACGATCCCGACCTGCTCGCCCGACGGGCCTACCAGGCGAACTTCAGGTACCCGGATACGGTCGTTGATACGAGGTTCAGTGCTGATGTGACCTCCAATGTCACTTCGTTCCTGACCCGGGACTGTCCCGGCTCAGGCATACCCAGGGCTTGCCGTGAAACGACAAAGCCCCGCACGACTCCTATGCGGGGCCACCACGGGCGACGCACCACCGCTTCAGCGGTGCTTGCCGACAGCACCGCCCGCACGGTATCGCCGCGCACGCCCTTCAGGCTAGCCTGCCATCGGCGCGCCAGCCAGGACGTCCGGCCGCGTCCGTCCATCCAGCGTCTGCGGCTGGCCGGACTTCTACCCGCCAGCGGGGCCGCACCTCATCGGCGCCGCGGTGCTGACCAGGTGGGAGGTGGCCGAGGTGGTCCTCCGCTTGCTGCCCGGCGGTCTGCCGGGCGGTTAAGTTCTCCCGGTAAGACTAGCGCATCTTACTGGAGCGTCGTAGCCGGCGGGCCACGCGCGACCGCGCGACCCGGCACCTCTTCGCCGTGCGATAACGCCCCGGGCGCACGGCTTATTTCCGGAAACTTCGCCACTGGACGCGGCACCGCGGCGCGCGGCTCGGCAGCGCCTGGCAACGACGCGCTTCAGGAGATGGCCCGCTCGATGCGGCAGAACGGCACTCGTAGTCGTCGGGCTCGTGCAGCCTCACAACCGGGATCTCAGCACGTCGAACTCGGCGCCTGGCGAGGATGGGTCGAAGCCGTGCTCGATCAGCCAGCGGGCCGCCCGCAAGCATCGCAACGACCACCACCCGCGGATCACGTCGAGGTCGACGTCGGTGCCGTAGCCGGCGATGACGTCGCCAAGGTGCTCCGGATGTCCGAGCGTCAAGCTGGCGAGGTCGAACAGGGCATCGCCCTGGCCCGCCTCGGACCAGTCGACCACGCCGGTGATCTTGTCACCGTCGACGAACACGTGGGCGACCTGCAGGTCGCCGTGCGTGAACACCGGTGTCCACGGCCGGAGCGCAGTCTCGGCAACCTGGCGGTTGCGCGTGACCAGGTCGGCGGGAGGGACGCCGTTGGCGACGAGCCACTCGCATTCGCCGTCGAGGTGCGATGCGATCTCGTCGGGGCTCCGGCCGGGCCATGGCGGCAGCGGCGCGTCGTGCAGCATCCGTGCGGCCGCACCCGCCGCGGCCCACGCCGCCGACGGCGCGGTCGACGGCTCGCCGAGGCGGCCGAGTGCCGTCCCTGGCAGGGCGGCGAGCGCGAGCGCGGGCGGCTTCCGCCACAGGATCTCCGGGGTCGGGATCGGCGCCATAGCCATCGCCTCGACCTCGACGTCGGTGCGCATCTGATCAGCGTCGATCTTCAGGAACACGTCGCCGACGCGCAGGGTCGCGCACTCGTGATGGGCGACGACGACCTCGACTTCCGCCACGTCGGCCATCTTCGCGGAATGACCACCGACGTCGCCACGGGTTTATCGCGCGCGACTGCGCGGCTGACCGCATCCCGCTGCCCGGCGGCCTGGTGTACGACACCGACCGCTGACGGGTCGTGCACCGGTTCGGCCCGCCGGGCCCCGGCGCGTGGATCGTGAAGTCCTGGCGGCATGTCGTCGCGGTCGCTGACCTCGACGCGACCGAGACTGTCGGTCCGATGACGTCGAGCGAGCGCTGTCGCGCATGACCCGGCTGCGCTCAAGTCATCCGGTCGCACGTCGAACACACTTGGCCCATGCCTCGGCGCGCCCGAATCGGCGATCTGGTGGCATGCGCTCGCTCGGAGTACGAATCGGCATGCGTTACGGCCGGCCGCGCTCTAGCCAAGCCGGGCAGTCACCTTCCGTAGAGGTCGGTGCTCGCGGAGCCATGCCGACGCGTGCTCAGATAATTGAGCCGCGGGATGTGCGAGGTCGCTACCAGGCCCCGCCGCCCAGCCCCAGCGCTCTCACCGGCAGCCTGAATCGCCAGACGAATCCTCGTTCCCGCCGCCTTTGCGACCGGAGGCGGGAAGGCATTGCCGATCTGCCGGTAGGCGGCCGTCTTGCGCCCGTAGAACCGCCAGTCCGGCGAGAAGCCCTGAATGGCGGCCGCCATCGGCAACGTCAGCCGCGGCAGGTGAGCGGCGGGAGCGTCCGCAGCGGGCGGCGCGTCCGCCAGTCCTCGGCCATCGACGCCGAGTTTCCGCCACGCCTCACGGGCGCGCGTGGGCCCGAGATCCGGCCCGCCGTGCTTGCGCGAGCCTCCTACCAGCGTGGGGCCTACGCCATTGGCCTGCCTGGCCCACACTTCCGCGCCCTTCCAGCCACCAGCGGCCATCAGGTCACCCAGGGCCTCACCGACCGTCGGGGGCGCCCCTACCGCGCTCGGCCACTCGAAGTACCGGTACACCTCCGGCCTCATGGCGACCAGGATGAACCGGGGCCGTAGCTGCGGGACCCCGAACTCACAGGCGTTCAGTACCTGCCAGTCGGCGTCGTAGCCCAGGTCGTGCAACTGGCGGAGAACCTGCTCCCGGTAGCCAGCGAACCTGGCCTGGGAAAGCCCGGGGACGTTCTCCAGCATCACCGCCATCGGCTCGCACTCCCTCACCAGGCGCATCGCCTGCGGGAACAGGTCACGCTCGTCATCGGCGCCGAGTTGCCTGCCCGCTACCGAGAACGGCGGGCACGGAACCCCTCCGGCCAGCAGGTCGATACCGCGGTAGGGGCGTCCGTCGAAGTGATGGACGTCCGCCTCGACGACCTTCCACGCGTGCTGCCGGTTCAGCCGGAGGGTCTCACAGGCATCCTGGTCAATCTCTACAGCCGCGGCATGAGAAAAGCCTGCTTGCTCTAGTCCCAGGGACTGCCCGCCGGCTCCAGCGCAGATCTCGACACAGGACAGTCCGGTCATCGGGCGCTCCAGCGGTGCGATCACGCTCGATTGTTCCGTCAGGACGGCCCGTGGCGCGCGCGCCACGCCGCGGTCACCCGGCCAGCCGGCTCAGCTCAGCCTGCCCGGCTCGCCGCATCTCGGCGAGCGGTGCGGGCCGACCCGTCATCAGCTCGACCTGGCGCGCTGCCTGGTGCACGAGCAGCTCAAGACCGCTGACCACGGCGCCGCCCGCCGCTGCGGCGGCATCGGCCAGCGGCGTCGGCCATGGGTGATAGACCACGTCGAAGACCGTCTCTGGGGCCGGCACCAGCCGGGCGATCATGTGGGCGACAAGGCTAGATGCCGCGGCGGGCACGGTCGAGATCACCAGGCGCGCGGCGGGCACGGACGCGTGGTCGAGTGGCACGAGCGTGACCGTCACGCCGAGCCGAGCGGCGGCCGCGATGAGATCCGCCGCCCGGCCGCGGTCCCTGACGGCCACCATCGCCGTCCGCTCGCCGAGGTCGCGCAGCGCCGCGAGCGCCGCGCTCGCAGTCGCGCCGCCGCCGAATATCAGCGCCGGGCCGGCCTGTGCCTCCTTGCCGACGCCGCGATCGGCCAGCGCGCGGACCATGCCGGGGACGTCGGTGTTGTACCCAAGGCGTTGCTCCGCGGCGAACAGTACCGTGTTGGCCGCGCCGACCTCGGTGACGAGCGGCTCGAGCCGGTCAAGCAGCGGCAGCACGGCCTTCTTGAGCGGCATGGTCAGCGAGAGGCCGGCCCAATCCGGTCCGCAGCTGTCGAGCCGCGCGGGCAGGCCGGCCTCGCCGCATTCGATCGCCTCGTACCGCCACCAGGTCAAGCCGAGGGCCGCGTAGGCGGCCGCGTGCAGCACGGGCGAGAGCGAGTGGCCGATCGGCGAGCCGAGCACGGCCGCCCGAACGCTGCTGCGATCCTCGGTCAGCCCTGGAACTGCTGCTGCCACTGCTGGAACTGCGAGTAGCTGGCCGTGAAGTGGGTCATCGGCGGATTGCTCTTCAGGTCGGTGATGAAGTACAGCCATCCGCCCTTCGTCGGGTGCAGCGCCGCCTGGATGGCGGCCAGCCCTGGGTTGCCGATCGGGCCAGGCGGCAGGCCCTTGCGCAGGTACGTGTTGTACGGGGTGTCCTTCTTGATCTCGGCACCGGTCGCCGCGGCCATCGGGTTGCCCTTGATCCCCAGGCCGTAGAAGACGGTGCTGTCGAAATGCAGCGCCATGCCCATGATCAGCCTGTTCCATGCGACCCTAGCGACCTTGCCGAAGTCCCCTTTTCCGCTCTCGGCCTGCACCATGCTCGCGACGATGAGGACGTGCCACGCCGTCGTGTTCACCTTGACTGCCGCCGACTCGAGATTGAGGCCGGCGACCCGCTGCTTGAACGTGCTCACCATCGTCTGCAGGATCTGCAGCGCGCTCTCGCCAGGGTCCAGGTTGTAGGTCGCGGGGAACAGGAAGCCCTCGGCGGTGCTCCCCTTCGCCCATGAAGGCAGCCCGAGCGTCTGCGGATGGTCGATGTAGTACAAGAACTTGCTGTCCGGGATGTTGGTCTTCGCGGCGAGCTGCTTGGCGAGATCGACGGCGCGGGTGCCTTCGATGATCGTGATGGTGTTGGCGAACCGGTGCTTGGAGCTCAGCAGGTACTGCACGGCGATCGCGGCGTTCATCTGCCGGTGCAGCCGGTAGATGCCTGGCTGCAGCGTGCCCTGCGCGGCGGCCGCGGCCGTGTCGTACGGCCGAAGCGCCTCGATCACGCCGTTCTTGAGCAGCGTCGGCCCGAGGTCCACCAGGTTGGCGCCTTGGCTGACGGAGATCTGGACCGTGCCGGTTCCCTGGCCCTTGTAGTCGCCGTAGCGGTCATGGATAAACCGGCTGACATACCGGTAGCCGACGAACACCCCGCCGGTGACGACCAGGATCACCAGGACGATCGCGATCGTGGAGGCCGCCTTGCCGCGGAACCTGCGTCGCTTTCTGCCGCGCGCCTGACGGCGGTTTCCGCCGCCGCGGTCGGGCGGTCCTTCACCCCCGGCGCTGCCGAAGCGGCGCGAGAGCAGCCCGGCGTTCCCGCCGTCCTGCCACTCGCCTGCCGGACCGTCATGCCATTGCGCATAGCCGTCCGACCCTGCCGGACGGGACCCAGACAACGTACCGTCCTCCCGGCTCCGGTCATCGCGAGACTTGGCAGGCGGGCCTGCCGTCCACCGGATGCCGCCCGTATCGTGCAGGTTCGAATCCGGTGAGCTCCCGTGATCGTACTCGTCGTCCGCCCCGAATGTGCCCAGGTCGGGACGGTGGAATCCGCGCGAGTCGCCGCGCGAGAACGACCCGGTGTCCGGCCGGGAGAACGATCCCGAGTTCGCCCGCCCGAATGTTCCGGTCTCCGGCATCGGGTACGGGCCTGTGCCCTCCGCATCGCTGAGCGGCTCAGGGTCGTATCCTCCGGTGTCAGGTCGGAACGCCCAGCCGGCCTGCGCTCCGGTATCGGCGCCGCGGTGGAACGCCCCTGTCTGCGGACCGGTGAAGGACCCGGTGTCGCCGTACTGGTCGTAGGGCTCGGGATACCACCGACCGCCGAAGCCGCCAGCCGCAGGCTCGCCGTAGCCGGGCTCGCCGTAGCCGTCTGTCCCGGCGTAGCCATCCTGCTCGGCATACCCGCGCGACTGCCCATAACCGCCCGGCTCGCGATACTCGGCCGGCTCGCCGTACCCGGCCGGCTCGCCGTACCCGGCCGGCTCGCCGTACCCGGCCGGCTCGCCGTACCCGGCCGGCTCGCCGTACCCGGCCGGCTCGCCGTACCCGGCCGGCTCGCCGTAGCGCCGCGGATCGTCGTACCCGGCCGGCTCGCCGTACCCGGCCGGCTCGCCGTAGCGCCGCGGATCGTCGTAGCCCGGACGATCGCCGTAGCCCGGACGATCGCCGTAGCCGGGCACGCCGTCGTACCAGCCGCTCTCGTACGGCTCAGAACCCCTCGGTCCGTACGAGGCGGGCCCGCGCTGCCCGCCCGCGGCCTCGAACTCGTCCTCGTCGCCGTAGTCACCACGATCCGGCCGGTGCCGGCCGCGACGCGGCCAGTGCCCGCCACCTTCGGTCATCCGGCACCGCCGGAAGCCGCGCGGACCACCTCGCCGGGCGGGCCGCCCGTCGCCCGCTCGGCATCGAGTGCTCCCTGAAGCAGCGAAGCCGCAGCGGCCCGGTCAACGACACCGCGGCGCTGGCGGGAGTCGCGCCCTGCCTGGCGCAGCGCCGCATGCGCGATCACGGTGGTGAAGCGCTCGTCGACAAGCCTGACGGGCACGGGCGCCACAACGCCAGCGAGCGCCTCGGCGAAATCTCGGGCCACCGCTGCGGCCGGTCCCGGCTTACCTGACAAGCTCGTCGGAAGCCCGACGACGATCTCGATGGCCTGCCGGGCGACAGCAAGGCGAGCGATCTCGGCGAGATCGCCCTTGCGGCGGCGCACGGTGGTCAGCGGGCTGGCCAGCAGTCCGCCGGGATCGCTGCAGGCGATCCCGATCCTGGCTGATCCGACGTCGACCGCGAGCCTGGCGCCTGATCTCAAGACGCCCGACTCCGGGCAGCTGATCTCAAGCTCGACACAACACGGCAGCGACACGATCTCACGTTACGCTACTCGATGGACCGTTGCCGCCAATAACACGAATACTATCCCGAACCGCACTAAACGCCTCCGCCAGGGCCTGAGCTGCCTGCGGACCGAGCGCTGGACCCCCGCCCTGCGCGATGTCGTCCCTGCCGCCGCCACGACCGCCAAGCACGGCCGTCGCCGTGCCGATCAGCGCTCCCGCGGCCAGACCACGTGCCCGCGCCGCGTCGTTCAGCGCGACGACGATGGCCGGCCGGTCGGCAGGGACGGAGGCGGTCACCACGACGCCAGCGCGATCAGCGGGGATCTGGCCCCGGATGTCGAGCGCGAGCTTGCGTATCCCGTCGGCAGCAGTGCCGTCGGGAGCCTGGTGGGCCACCAACAGGACGCCGTTCACCTCGATCGCCCCGGCGGCCAGGTCAGCAGCGACGTCTGCCAGCTTGGCCGACCGCATCCGCGCGATATCGCGCTCCGCGTCGCGGAGCCTCGCGACGATCCCTGCGAGCCGGTCAGGCAGTTCGGCTCGCGGCGCCTTCAGCTGCTCGCTGAGCTGGCTGACCAGCATGCTCTCCCGCGCCAGGAACCGGAACGCGTCGATGCCGACGAGGGCCTCAACGCGCCTGACGCCCGAGCCGATCGAGGACTCGCCGAGTATCTTGATCAGCCCGAGCTGACCGGACCGCGCGACGTGCGTGCCTCCGCACAGCTCGCGCGAGTAGTCGCCGACCTCGACGACCCGCACCTGCTCGCCGTACTTCTCGCCGAACAGCGCGAGCGCGCCGAGCGCGCGCGCCTGCTCGATCGACGTGTGAAAGGCACGGACGTCGAGGTCGTTGATGAGCACCTCGTTGACTTCGTCTTCGGCGTCGGCGAGCACCGCGGGCGGCACCGCGCCGAGCGCGGTGAAGTCGAACCTGAAGCGACCTGGCGAGTTCTCCGAGCCCGCCTGCGCCGCCGACTCGCCGAGCGCGCCGCGGAAGGCCCTGTGCACGAGATGGGTGGCCGTGTGCGAGCGGGAGATCGCGCGCCGCCGCTCGATGTCGATCTCGCTGCGGACCATGTCGCCGACCGCGATCTCGCCGCCCGTGACCCGGCACCGATGCACGATCAGCCCGGGCACTGGCGCCTGAACGTCAAGCACCTCGATCGTTGCGCCGCCGCTCGCCGCGCTGGCCGCCGACCGCATCACGCCCGCGTCGGCGAGCTGGCCGCCGCCCTCGGCGTAAAACGGGGTCCTGTCGAGCACGACGTCGACCTCCGCGCCTGCCCCTGCGGCCGGTACGGACGCGCCGCCCGCCAGCAGCCCGATGACAGTGCCGTCAGAGGCGACCTCGTCGTAGCCGGTGAAGGCCACCTTGCCCGATCGCGCGAGGAACTGGGCGAACACAGAGATGTCGGCGTTCCCCGTCTTCTTCGCCGCCGCGTCCTGCTTGGCTCGCTGCCGCTGCTCGGCCATCAGCCGGCGGAACTCCTGCTCGTCGACGGCGAGCCCCTGCTCGGCCGCCATCTCCAGGGTCAGGTCGATCGGGAAGCCATACGTGTCGTGCAGCTGGAACGCCTGGGCGCCGGCGAGCGTACGCTCGCCACGGCGCGCGACCTCTTCGACCGCCGCGTCGAAGATCGCGGTTCCGGTCCGCAGGGTGCTGCCGAACGCGCTCTCCTCGGCGTCGAGCACCGTGTGGATGTTCGGCGCGTCCCTGACCAGGTCGGGGTACTGGTCGCCGAGCGCCCCGATCGCGACCGACGCGAGCTCGTGCAGGTAGCGCTCGCCCGAGCCGCCGCGGCCGCCCTCGCCGCCGCGCCGGGATCCGGCGAGCAACCGCAGGTCACGCACGCTGCGCCTGACAATCCTGCGGAGCACGTAACCGCGCCCCTCGTTGGACGGGATCACGCCGTCGGCGACGAGCATCACCGCTGCCCTGACGTGGTCGGCCACGACGCGCAGCGCGACGTCGCTGGCGTTGTCCCTGCCGTACTTCTGCTCGGTCAGTTCCGCGGCGCGCTCGAGCACCTTCCACATGGTGTCGACCTCGTAGATGTTGTCGACGCCCTGCAGCAGCGCGGCCATCCGCTCAAGCCCCATGCCGGTGTCGATGTTCCGGGAGGGCAGCTCGCCCTGAGTATCGAAGTCGATCTTGCTCCGGACCGCGCTGAGCTGGTACTGCATGAACACCAGGTTCCAGACCTCGAGATATCGGTCCTCGTCGGCCTCAGGCCCGCCCCCGCGGCCGTACTCGGGACCGCGGTCGAAGTAGATCTCCGAGCATGGGCCGCCCGGCCCTGGCACGCCCATGTGCCAGTAATTGTCCGCCAGCCCGCGGCGCTGTATGCGGTCGGCGGGAACGCCAACGGCGTTGCGCCAGATCGAGTACGCCTCGTCGTCGCCCGCGTAGACCGTGGCCCAGAGCCTGCTCTCGGGGAAGCCGTACCCGCCGTCGGGCTCCGGCCGCGTGAGCAGTTCCCAGGCCAGCGGGATGGCCTGCTCCTTGAAGTAGTCGCCGAAGGAGAAATTCCCGAGCATCTGGAAGAACGTCGCGTGCCTTGTGGTCTTGCCGACCTCGTCGATATCCGGCGTCCGCACGCACTTCTGCGCGCTGACGGCCCGCGGATAGGGCGGCACGAGCTGGCCGAGGAAGTACGGCTTGAACGGGACCATGCCCGCATTGACCAGCAGCAGCGTGGGATCCTCCGCGATCAGGCTGGCGGAGGGAACGACGGCGTGCCCGCGCTGGCTGAAGTAGTCAAGGAAACGGCGGGCGATCTCTGCCGACTCCATCAACGGCCATCCTTAGGGTTGTCGGTGCTGTCTGGTGCCCGAGGTCACGGCGGGCTCGCCGGCCTGCGATGGCCCGCGGACGGCGCAGGGCCTCTTGACCAACGAGGGTATTGCCTCACGCGGCGGAATGCCGATTCATACGTCGCGGTGCCGGTCCATGTATTCGGCCATTCCGGCGCGGACATCGCGGACGAATCCGGCCGTTCCCGCGAGAGGTCGACCGCCGCGGGTCGCCGGGCTGGCCCGCCTGCCCGCCGTCGCGGCGCGCACAAGCGCGGTCAGCCGGCGGTATCCGGCGATCCCGAGAGCGGCGCCCGCGATGAGCCACAGCGCCCTGCGGATCACGGCCGCGCCCGATTCCTTGGCACGCCGACGAGCTGGCGCGAGCGACGGACCGCCAGGGCGTACCTGAGGCCGTGCCCGGCCGCCGCGAGCCGCAGCACGGGAGTCCCCATGCCGGCCGCGATCAGCCTGGTCGTCCCCGCTACCGCTGACACCTGCCCGGCGAGGTCTGACATGCTTGCGGCCACCTCGTCCGCGCCGTCGGCGAGGGCATGGGTCCTGGCCAGCTGCTGGTCAGCCCTCGCGACCGTCGCGCGAGCCTTGGCGAGGAGATCGTCGGCGCCGGCCTGGTAGCTCGTCACCAGCGCGGTCGCGGCCGCGATCAGCCTGGCCAGCCTGGCGAGCACGAACACCGCCGCGCACACCGCCACCGCGAAGAACGCGGCGGCGATCAGCGCCGCAAGCTGCCCGGCATTCATCGGCACCCTCCGTCCCCCGCTGCGCTTCCACTCCTGCGGCGTCTTACCTGGCCGACCTTACCGCTCCTGTTCGGCCGAGCCGTCGAGTACGGCCCTGATCCGCTCTGCCCGGTCGGCGCTGCGGGCCTCGGCACCGCGGCGGGTCGGCTCGTAGTAACGGTGGCCCGCCGCCGCGTCGGGCAGGTACGCCTGCCTGACGATGCCCTCGTCGAAGTCGTGCGGGTACAGGTAACCCTTGCCGTGGCCGAGCCTCGCCGCCCCCGGGTAGCTGGTGTCCCGCAGGTGCGCGGGCACGGGGCCGGTCCTTCCCGAGCGGACATCGTCCGCCGCCGCGGTTATCGCCCGGATGACCGCGTTGGATTTCGGCGCGAGCGCCAGGTGAATCACCGCCTGGGCGAGATTGATGCGCACCTCGGGCATGCCGACGAACTCGACGGCCTGCGCGGCGGCAACGGCGACGGGGAGGGCGGTCGGATCGGCCATCCCGACGTCCTCGCTCGCGTGCACGATCAGCCGCCGCGCGATGTACCTGGGATCCTCGCCCGCCTCGATCATCAGCGCCAGGTAGTGCAGCGCGGCGTCCACGTCGCTGCCCCTGATGCTCTTGATGAACGCGCTGATCACGTCGTAGTGCTGGTCGCCGGCACGGTCGTAACGGACGGCCATCCGGTCGACCGCGCGCTCGAGCACCGCGAGGTCGACCACTCCCCCGGCCGGCAGCCCGAGCGCCGCCGACTCGAGGTAGGTCAGCGCCCGCCTCGCGTCGCCGCCGGCCATCCGCAGCAGTTCCTCCTCGGCGTCGGCGGCGAGGCTCACCGCTCCGCCGAGGCCGCGCTCATCGGTCACCGCCTGGTCGACCAGCGCCCGCATGTCGTCATCGGGCAGCGGCCGCAACGTGAGCAGCAGCGAGCGCGAGAGCAGCGGCCCCACGACGGAGAACGAGGGATTCTCCGTCGTCGCGCCCACGAACGACACCCACCGGTTCTCCACGGCAGGCAGCAGGGCGTCCTGTTGTGCCTTATTGAACCTGTGCACCTCGTCGATGAACAGCAGCGTCTGCGTGCCGGTGAGCCCGAGCTCGGCGCGCGCGGCTTCGATCGCCGCGCGCACCTGGGCGACGCCGGCCGAGACGGCGGAGAGCTCGACGAACCGCCGGCTGGTGACCTGGCTGAGTACGTAGGCAAGGGTCGTCTTGCCGGTGCCAGGCGGACCCCAGAGCAGCACCGACATCGGCGCGGCCCGCTCGACCAGCGTGCGCAGCGGCGACCCGTGGCCGGTCAGGTGCGGCTGGCCGCGCACCTCGTCCAGGCTCCTCGGCCGCATCCTGACCGCGAGCGGGGCGACCGCCAGGGCCGCCTCCTCGCCCGCGGCGTCGAACAGGCTCGCGCCCTGCTGCGATCCGGGATTCCTAGCCGCCACGGCTCGAACGATACTCGCAGGGACCGTCGCTCAGCCCGGGCCCGAAGCCGCGGCCGCCGCCTGCGCGACGGCGTCCACGCCGGCCTCCTTGCGCTGCGCCGCGGTGATCGGCGTCGGAGCCCCGGTCAGCGGATCGCTGCCAGACGCCGCCTTCGGGAACGCGATCACGTCCCTGATCGAATCGCGCCCTGTCAGCAGCATCAGCATCCGGTCCCAGCCGAACGCGATCCCGCCGTGCGGCGGCGGCCCGAACCGCAGCGCGTCGAGGAGGAAGCCGAACTGCGACCGCGCCTCGTCCCTGGACAGCCCGATCACGTCGAACACCAGCTGTTGCACGGCAGGTCGGTGGATCCTGATCGACCCGCCGCCGATCTCGGTCCCGTTGCAGACCAGGTCGTAGGCGTCCGCGAGCGCTCCGGCCGGCTCGGCGGGGAATTTGTCCGCCCACTCGGGCAGCGGCGCGGTGAACGGGTGGTGCACGGCGGTCCAGCCTCCCTCGCAGCCAGCCCCGCCCCCGCGGCCAGCCGCGCCCTCCCCAGCCCGTTCGAACATGGGCGCGTCGACCACCCAGGTGAACGCCCACGCTCGCGGATCGATGAGCCCGCACCGCCCGCCGATCTCCAGCCTGGCCGCGCCGAGCAGGGAGCGCGCGGCGGCGGGAGTCCCCGCCGCGAAGAACACGCAGTCGCCTGGCCCGGCGCCGGTCGCGCCGGCCAGACCCGATCGTTCCTCGTGCGAAAGGTGCCTGGCGACCGGCCCCGCGTCGGAGACCGAGCCGTCCGGCCCGAGCAGCACGTAGGCCAGTCCCCTCGCCCCGCGTGACCTGGCCCAGTCCTGCCAGCCGTCGAGCTCCTTGCGGCTCTGGCCGGCACCGCCGGGCATGACGATGGCGCCGACGTGCTGCGCCTGGAATACCCGGAACCCGCTGCCCGCGAAGTAGCTGGTCAGGTCGACGAGCTCGGAGCCGAACCGCAGGTCGGGCTTGTCGGAGCCGAACCGGGCCATCGCGACCGCGTAGGTCATCCGCGGGATGGGACGGGCAAGCTCGTGCCCGGCGATCTCCCGCCACAGCCGCTGCACGAGGTCTTCCGCGACGTCGATGACGTCGGCCCTGGTCACGAACGACATCTCGATGTCGACCTGGGTGAACTCCGGCTGCCTATCCGCCCTGAAGTCTTCGTCCCTGAAGCAGCGGACCAGCTGGTAGTAGCGTTCCAGGCCGGACACCATCAGCAGCTGCTTGAACAGCTGCGGGGACTGCGGCAGCGCGTACCAGCTGCCTGGCTGCAGGCGGACAGGGACCAGGAAGTCCCTGGCCCCTTCCGGCGTGGACCTGGTCAGGAACGGCGTCTCAACGTTCACGAAGCCGCGGTCCCGCATCACGTCGCTGACCAGGTACGCGGCCGTCGACCGAGCCCTGAGCGCAGCGGCCATGTCGGCTCGCCTGATATCCAGGTACCGGTACTTGAGCCGGACTTCCTCATTGACATCAGGGGTGCCCTCGACCGGGAACGGCAGGGGATCGCATTCGGCCAGAATCTCGATCCGATCGGCAGCGACCTCCACCTCGCCGGTTGGCAGCTCAGGGTTCTCGTTCCCGGCCGGCCTGCGCCTGACCTCGCCGCTGACCAGCACGCAGAACTCGGCTCGCAGGTCGTGCGCGATGTCCTCCTGCCGCGCGACGACCTGGACGATGCCGCTGCCGTCACGCAGGTCGATGAACACGACCCCGCCGTGGTCCCTGCGCCGCGCGACCCAGCCGGCGAGCGTCAGCGGCTGCCCGGCCTGCGCGACGCGCAGCGCGCCCGCCTCGTGCGTGCGGATCATCGTGGTCTCAGCCCTTCTCTGGAAACTGGCCGGTTACAGGCCGCGCGGGGGGTTCAGGGGGGTCGTCCCCCCGGAACCCGCCGGGCCCGACGCCGGTGCCAGTCCTGCCAGGAACGGATTGCTCGCGCGCTCCGCACCGATAGTGGTCTGCGGCCCGTGGCCAGAGAGCACGACGGTCTCGTCGGGCAATGGCAGGCAGACCCTGGCCAGGCTATCGAGGATCGTCGGGTAATCGCCGCCTGGCAGGTCGGTCCGGCCGATCGAGCCGGCGAACAGCAGGTCGCCCGTGAAGATCGTCTCCGGCAGCCGGAAGGCGACCGAGCCGGCGGTGTGCCCGGGCGCGTGATCGACCACCAGGCTGACCCCGGCGAGTTCCAGCGTCATCCCGTCGGTGAGCTCGCGCACGTCATCGGGCTCGGAGAAGGTCAGCCCGCGGAGCAACTGCTGGCCCGCGGCGAGCGAGAACCCCTTCGCCGGGTCGGTGAGCAGGTCGCGGTCGGCCGGGTGAATGTAGGCAGGGATGTCGCGAGCCCCGCATACCGGTGCCACGGACCAGATGTGATCCAGGTGCCCGTGCGTGGCCAGGGCGGCCACCGGCCGGAGCGCATAGCGGGCAATCACCTCGTCGATACCCGCCTCGGCGTCCTGGCCAGGATCGATGATCACGCACTCTTCGCCGCGCCCCGGTGCCACGATGTAGCAGTTCGCGGCGAACGAGCCGGCGGGAAATCCAGCGATCAGCACGAGGACCAGGCTACTCAGAGGTTTCCCAAGGCCACATCGCGGCCGGAGCGGCAGTTACAAGAAGGCTCGGTTGCTGCGTCGAACCGGTAACACCAGGCGTAGGCACTTGCCGGCTCCAGTTACCATGCGCGAAGTTTTTCAATAAGACCACTACCGGTCGATAACGGATGCCGGTCGATAACGGAGGGTTGAACGGGTGGCGGGCAAGCAGGAGCGCCAGCGCAGGCTGGCCAGGGAGCGCTACCAGCGCCGCATGGCACGCGAGGCCGAACGGCAGCACAGGACCCGGCGGATCACCCAATGGGTGTCCGGCGGCCTGGTCGTGCTCGTGGTCGCGGGCGTCGTGGCCTTCACCGCCGTGCACCTGAGCGGCGGGAAGTCCGCGGCGTCGACGCCTTCACCGAGCCCCTCGGGGAGTGTGCCGCCCAGCCCGAGCCCGGCGGCGTCGCCCAGCCCGACTCCGAATGCGGCCGGGCTGGTGCGCTGCAGCTACGTGCCAGGCGGTCAGGCCGCGAGGAACGTGGGCGTGCCGCCGCGCATGGCCAGCGTCAAGGGGACCTACCAGGCAACGGTGAAGACGAACCGGGGCCCCATCGTCATCAACCTGCTGAACGCCAAGGCGCCGTGCACGGTCAACTCGTTCGCCTACCTGGCCACGAAGAAGTACTTCAGCAACACTCACTGCCACCGCCTGACCACCAGCGGCATCTACGTGCTCCAGTGCGGAGATCCGACCGGGACCGGCACGGGCGGCCCCGGCTACACGTTCGCCGACGAGAACCTGACCGGAGCGACGTACCCGGCGGCCACGGTCGCGATGGCCAACACGGGTCCGAGCACCAACGGAAGCCAGTTCTTCCTCGTCTACAAGGACACGTCGCTGCCTCCGAGCTATACGCCGTTCGGCACGATCGTCAGCGGACTTGACGTCATCAAGAAGGTCGCAGCGGCGGGCACTGCCAGCGGGAACGGCGACGGCCCGCCGAAGGAGAAGGTCGTCATCGAGAGCATCACGATCAAGAAGACCTGACCGGGCGTGCCGGAGGCGGCACGCCCGGTCAGGTACCAAGCCGGAGGTAAGCGGTGAGCACCGATAGCCATCCATGGGGCCGGGTAGCCGACGACGGAACCGTCTACGTGCGCACCTCAGCCGGTGAGCGCGTGGTCGGGATCTGGCAGGCAGGCAGCCAGGACGAGGCGCTCGCCTTCTTTACCCGCAGGTTCGACTCGCTGGCCACGGAGGTCAGCCTGCTCGAGCGGCGCATCGCAAGCACCGACCTGGCGCCCGGCCAGGCCAAGGCGACCATCGCGCGACTGCACGCCGCGATCGACGAGGCCAAGGCCGTCGGCGACCTCGACGGACTCAAGCGCCGGCTTGGCTCACTATCGGAGCAGGCAGAACACCGGCAGGCCGAGCACAAGGCGGCAAGGGAGCGGGCCAGGGTCGAGGCGATCGAGATCAAGCAGCGCATCGTCGCCGATGCCGAGACGCTCGCGGCCGAGGCCACGCATTGGAAGTCGGGCGGCGAGCGGCTCAAGGGCCTGCTCGACGAGTGGAAGGCCGCTCCGCACGGCGACCGGCAGGCCGAGACCGCCCTGTGGAAGCGGATGTCGGCGGCCAGGACCGCGTTCGCCAAGCGGCGCAAGAGCTACTTCGCCGCGCTCGAGGAGGAACGCGAGGGCGTGCGGGAGCGCAAGACGCAGCTCGTCGCCCGCGCCGAGGACTTGTCCTCGTCGACCGAATGGGCCGCTACCGCCGCCACCTACCGCGACCTGATGACCGCGTGGAAGGAGGCCGGGCGCGCCGACCGCGCCACCGAGGAGGAGCTGTGGAAGCGGTTCAGGGCCGCCCAGAGCACGTTCTTCGAGGCACGCTCGGCGGCGATGTCGGCCAAGGACAGCCAACTGCGCGAGCGCGCCGAGGCGAAGGAGTCGCTGCTCGCGGAGGCCAACAATCTGCTTCCCGTCACCGACGCCAAGACAGCCAGGGCCGCGATCCGCTCCGTACACCAGCGCTGGGACAAGATCGGGTCGGTCGCCAAGGAGGCGCAGGAGCGGCTTGAGGGCGGCCTCAAGAAGGTCGACGACGCCGTGCGCAAGGCCGAGGACATCCAGTGGCGCAGGACCAATCCCGAGGCGCTGTCCCGGGCGAGGGACACCGTCGACCAGATCCGCAAGACGATCAGGAACCTGGAAGACCAGCTCGAGCAGGCCAGCCAGAAAGGTGACGACGACGCCCGCCAGCGCGCCGCATCGGCCCTGCAGACCAGGAGAGCCTGGCTCGCCGAGGCCGAGAAGACGCTGGCCGACCTGACTTCATGAGTTTTCGCGAAGCACGCGAGCGCGCGGCGGACACGTGCGCTCAGCTGGTCACGCGGCGCGCGTCATAGACGCCATCGATCTGGCGGACCGCCCGCAGGACATGCCGCAGGTGCTCGGGATCGCCCATCTCAAAGGTGAACTTGCTGAGCGCGACCTGATCGCGCCGGGTGGCGACCGTGGCGGACAGGATGTTCACGTGTTGCTCGGAGATCGACCTGGTGATGTCCGAGAGCAACCCCGTCCGGTCCAGCGCCTCAACCTGGATCGCGGCGAGGAAGCGCGAGCTCTCTCGCGGCGCCCAGTGCACAGTGACCATGCGCTCGGGCTCCGATTCGAGCAGGTGCGCGATGTTGACACAGTCGGTACGGTGCACAGACACCCCGTTCCCCCTGGTCACGAAGCCGATGATGTCGTCGCCCGGCACCGGGGTGCAGCACTTGGACAGCCTGGCCCAGACGTCAGCGGCTCCTTCGACGGCGACCCCCGAGTCGCCGGTGACCGGGCGCGGGCTCGGCGGCCTGGTGAGCACGGTGGTCTCGGCCAGGTCCTCCTGGGCACCGGCGAGCCCGCCCGCGGACCTGACCAGCTTGGCGACCACGGACTGGGCGCTGACGTGGCCGTCGCCGATCGCCGCGTACAGCCCTGACAGGTCCGGGTAGCGCAGTTCCATCGCGATCGCCTGCAGCGCGTCGGCGGTCGCGAGCCGCTGCAGCGGCAGGCCGAGCTTGCGCATGGTCCGCGCGATCATCGCCTTGCCGGTGTCGGCCGACGCCTCGCGCCGCTCCTTGGAGAACCAGTGCTTGATCTTGTTCCTGGCCCTGGCGCTCTTGACGAAGCCGAGCCAGTCCTGGCTCGGCCCGGCATCCGGCGCCTTGGAGGTGAGGATTTCGACGGTCTCGCCGTTGGACAGCGGCGACTCGAGCGGCACGAGCCGCCCGTTGACCTTGGCGCCGACGGTCCTGTGCCCGACCTCGGTGTGGATCGCGTACGCGAAGTCGACCGGCGTCGCGTCCTGCGGCAGCGCGATCACCTCGCCGCGCGGAGTGAACACGTAGACTTCGGCGCTGCCGACCTCGAAACGCAGCGACTCGAGGAACTCCGCGGGGTCGGCGGTCTCGCGCTGCCAGTCCACGAGCTGCCTGAGCCAGGCCAGGTCGGACGGGCTCCGGCCGGTGGTGACTTCCTCCTTGTACTTCCAGTGCGCCGCGACGCCGTACTCGGACCGCCGGTGCATGCCCCAGGTCCTGATCTGCAGCTCGACCGGCTTCCCGCCAGGGCCGATCACGGTCGTGTGCAGCGACTGGTACATGTTGAACTTCGGCATCGCGATATAGTCCTTGAACCGGCCGGGCACCGGGTTCCACCTCGCGTGCACCGCGCCGAGCACCGCGTAGCAGTCCCGCACGGTCTCAACGAGGACCCTGATGCCGACCAGGTCGTAGATCTCGTCGAAGCCGACATTCCTGGCGATCATCTTCTGGTACACCGAGTACAGGTGCTTCGGGCGGCCGGTGACGCTCGCCTTGATCTTCGCCTCCCGCAGGTCGGCGGAGACCTCCTCGATCACGTCCTGCAGGAACGCCTCCCTGCGCGGCGCCCGCTCGGAAACCAGGCGGGCGATCTCGTCGAACCGCTTGGGGAACAAGGTCGCGAACGCGAGGTCTTCCAGTTCCCACTTGACCGTGTTCATGCCAAGCCGGTGCGCGAGCGGCGCGTAGATCTCCAGCGTCTCGCGCGCCTTCTGCTCCTGCTTGGGCCTGGGCAGGTAGCGCAGCGTCCGCATGTTGTGCAGCCGGTCGGCCAGCTTGATGACAAGCACCCGGATGTCGCGTGACATCGCGACGACCATCTTGCGGACGGTCTCGGCCTGGGCGGCCTCGCCGTACTTGACCCTGTCAAGCTTGGTCACGCCGTCGACCAGCGCGGCGATGTCATCGCCGAAGTCGCCGCGCAGCTCATCGAGTGTGTACTCGGTGTCCTCGATGGTGTCATGCAGCAGCGCCGCGCACAGCGTGTCGTGGTTCATGCCGAGCTCGGCCAGGATCGTCGCCACGGCCAGCGGATGCGTGATGTAGGGATCGCCGCTCCTGCGAAGCTGGCCGGCATGGCATCTCGCCGCGACCTCATACGCGCGCTCGATCAGCTTGATGTCGGCCTTCGGATGCGTCGTCCGCACGGTCCTGATCAGCGGCTCGAGCACAGGGTTGACGCCGCCCCTTGGGGAAGCCAGCCGGCCGAGCCGACGCCTGACGCCGACATGGCCAGGCTGTGTGTCGGGCGCGCTGACTGGCGGGGTCACCCCATTGCCAGCCACGGGCAGCTCTTGGTCTGCAGTGCTTTGCCCCGCGGCCTCCTGGGTGACTCCGCTTCCGGCCGTCCCGGCCGTCGCTACGTCACCGGCCACTGCCGCTCCTCGCGTCAGTTGAAGCACCTAGTGTATCCGCGACGCGACCGTGCGGGGGGGCATGGGAGGCGGCCGGGCTACAGCACGAGCAGGGCGCGGACATCCAGGTCCGGCAGGCTCTTGCGGCCGCCGAGGAAGCCGAGCTCGACAAGCACGCCGAGGGAGACGACCTCGGCGCCGGACCTGCGGATCAGCGCGGCCGTCGCTGCCGCGGTGCCGCCCGTCGCGAGCACGTCGTCGATCATGAGCACCCGATCGGTTGGCGCGAACGCGTCCGTGTGCACCTCGACGGTCGCGGTCCCGTACTCAAGCTCGTAGGTCTCGGCGTGCGTCGGGCCAGGGAGCTTGCCGACCTTGCGGACGGGCACGAAGCCGACGCCGAGACGGAGCGCGACGGGGGCGGCCAGAATGAAGCCGCGGGCCTCGATCCCCGCGACCTTGTCGATCCGGTCGTGGCCGTCGGCCAGGGCGTCGACCGTCGCCGCGAACCCCGCCGGGTCGGCGAGCAGCGGCGTGATGTCCTTGAACATCACCCCGGGACGCGGGTAGTCGGGGACATCCCTGATCAGCCGGTGCAGCACCGCGGCGGCGTCCGTCCGGCTTGCAGCCTCCGACTCCTGCACCTATCGGCGCTTCTTCTTGCCCGACGGGCGCCGCTGCGCCGCCCTGGGCCTCCTCGGCTGGTTGCGCGGCCCGGAGACCGCCCGGGATCCCGCCGAGCCACCAGCGGGACGCGCCGCGGCGACCGGCGCGGCCTGCGCGGCCGAGGCGCCGTCGTCCTGTTCCTCGGGCACCTCCCCCGCTGCCTCGACCTCCTGGCCGGCGCCAGTCGCACTGCCGACGGCGACCTTGGCCTGCCGCTTGGCGCTGCTTGCCCGCTGCGCGATCTGCTTGCGCAGCTGCCGGTACAAGGGCTCGCGCTCCTTGAGGTCGGCGAGCACCGGCGTGGCGATGCAGATCGAGGAGTA
>Ga0070707_100001802_pt1 | contig 20581 bp, 19 predicted proteins | sample KBSK5502metaG_FD_65468 | JGI IMG/M metagenome (GOLD analysis project Ga0070707, IMG submission 65468) | Corn, switchgrass and miscanthus rhizosphere microbial communities from Kellogg Biological Station, Michigan, USA - KBS K5-50-2 metaG | ecosystem: Host-associated > Plants > Roots >...
AGCGCCTGGCTCGGCGTTATTCGCCCGACGTCAACCTCTGGGAGCGTGAGGCTCAGGCCCTCTTCGAAGAGATCGTGGAGGCGTATCGGGTCCTGAGCGATCCCACGTCGCGCGCGCTGTACGACCGCCAGGGGCCAGCCCCCGATGGCTCGGAGCCGGGGCCGTCGGCTCGGCCGCGCGGGGGCCGGCGCGGTGACGATCTCCACCTGCCCATCGAACTGGCGTTCCAGCAGACCGTCTCGGGTCTCGAGGCCGAAATTCCCATCGAGCGGCTCTCGCCGTGCGACGCCTGCGGCGCCACCGGCGCCGCTCGAGGCGCGGCGGCCCTGCCGTGCGCCCACTGCGAGGGTCTCGGGATGGTCTGGAGCGGTGAGAGCGCCCTCGAGCAACAGGCCTGCGCGATGTGCGGCGGGACTGGAGTGCGCGTGGCCGAGCCGTGCCCGGAATGTCGGGGACGCGGAGTCCGGCCCGAGCGCACGGTGGTGCGCGTGAGCCTGCCCCCGGGGCTGGACACAGGGGCGCAGCTTCGTTTCCGGGGCAAGGGGCATGCGGGCCCCTTCGGCGGCCCCCGCGGGGACCTCATCGTGATCGCCCGGGTCCAGGAGAATCCGATCTTCGCGCGGAAGGGCGACAATCTCTATTGCGAGGTCCCCCTCACCATCGTCGAAGCGGTGCTGGGCGCGCGCGTGCGCATGCGGGGATTGGACGGTCTCGTGGATCTCGTGATTCCGCCGGGCACCCAGAGCGGCAAGGCTTTTCGCGTGCGCGGCAAAGGGATGCCCAGGCTGTCGGGCACCGGGCGTGGCGATCTCTACGTCACCGCCCGCGTCGAGATCCCGCGGGGGCTCGACGCGCGGACGCAGGAGATGTTCCGCGAGCTGGGACGGTTTCTGCCCAAGGACGACCGCGGGGTCGCAGGAGGGGCGCGCGCATGACCGACAGGAGCAAGCCGCTCTACATGATTGGGGTGGTGGCCGACATGCTCAAGCTCCACCCCCAGACGCTCCGGATGTACGAAAAGAAGGGCCTCATCCGGCCCAGCCGTACGGTGGGGAAGACGCGGCTGTATTCCTCCGACGACGTCGAGGAGATCGCGCGCGTCGTCCGGCTGGCCAGGGACCTCGGCGTGAATCTGGCAGGCGTCGAGATCATCTTAAAGATGAGGCGCCGCATGCTGGAGATGCAGGCCCAGATCGAGACGCTCATGAACCACGTGCGCTCCGATATCTCACAGTCGGCCGACCCGGCGACTCGCGGCAAGACCGAGGCGTTGGTCAGGGCGGTGTCGAGCCAGCTGTCGCCCGTGGATCTCTTTTAGAGAGAAAGGAACCGGTATGGCTAACGACATCAGGGCCTCCGGGTCGCCGCAGAACGACGGCCCCACGGTCCCCGAGACGCTCCCGATCCTGCCGTTGAGGGACTCCGTGCTCTTCCCGCAGGCCGTGCTTCCGCTGGGCGCGGGCCGGCCGTCCTCGCTGCGTCTGCTCGAAGAGGCGGTGCGCGGGGGTCGCGCCATCGGCGTGGTGGCGCAGCGCGATCCCGGCGCCGACGACCCGCAGCAGGCCGACCTGCACCGCGTCGGGACACTGGCGACCATCCACCGCGTGCTCAAGCAGCCTGACGGCACGGTGCGCCTGGTCATCCAGGGCATGCGGCGCTTCCGGATCGTGGAGGTGACGCAGCTCCGGCCGTACCTCGTCGCACGCGTCGAAGAGGCGCTGGACATCATGCCGGCGGCGGGCGACCTGGAGGCCGAGGCGCTGGCGCGCAGCGCCGCGAACCTCTTCCGCCAGGTCGTCGAACTCTCGCCCGCGCTGCCCGACGAGCTGGCGGTGGCCGTGCAAAGCGTGACGGAGCCAGACCGGCTCTCCGATGTCATCGCCGCGACCCTGCCTGCACTCGGCACCCAGATCAAGCAGGAGCTGCTCGAGACGGCAGACGTCAAGGTCCGCCTGCAGCGGCTCGTCTCCGCGTTGACCAAGGAAGCGGAGGTGCTCGAGCTGGGCTCGAAGATCCAGTCCCAGGTCGAGTCCGAAGTGGGCAAGAGTCAGCGCGAGTACTACCTGCGGGAGCAGCTCAAGGCCATCCAGAAGGAGCTCGGGCAAAGCGACGAGCGCGCCCAGGAGCTCGATGAGCTGCGCGCCAAGATCGAAGCAGCCGGGATGACCGAGGAGGCCAAGAAAGAGGCGCTGCGCGAGCTCGACCGGCTCGGCAAGATGCCGCCGGCCGCGGCCGAGTACACGGTGGCGCGCACATATCTCGACTGGCTCGTCGCCCTGCCTTGGAGCAAGGAGACCGCTGACAACCTCGACCTCACTACGGCGCGCGCGGTCCTCGACGAGGACCACTGGGGCCTCGAGAAGATCAAGGACCGGATCCTCGAGTACCTCGCAGTGAAGAGCATCCGGCCTGCCGGCAAAGATCCCATCCTGTGCTTCGTGGGGCCGCCGGGCGTGGGCAAGACTTCTCTCGGCCGCTCGATCGCGCGGGCGCTCGGTCGCAAGTTCCACCGTATCTCGCTGGGCGGCATCCGCGACGAAGCGGAGATCCGCGGGCACCGCCGGACCTACGTCGGCGCGCTGCCGGGCCAGATCGTCCAGGGATTGCGTCGGGCCGAATCCAAAAATCCAGTATTCATGCTGGACGAGATCGACAAGCTCGGAATGGATTTCCGCGGCGATCCCGCCTCAGCACTGCTGGAGGTACTCGATCCCGAGCAGAATGTCGCGTTCCGCGACAATTATCTCGACGTGGCCTTCGATCTGAGCAAGGTCCTGTTCATTACGACGGCCAATATCCTTGACACGGTGCCCCCGGCGTTGCGGGACCGGATGGAAGTCATCGAGCTCGCCGGCTACACCGAGGAGGAGAAGCTGCGCATCGCGCTCAAGCACCTCGTCCCCAAACAGGCGAGGGAACACGGCCTCTCCGAGCGCGAGCACATCCGCTGGACGGATGCGGCGCTGCGCCTCTTGATCCGCGGCTACACACGCGAGGCCGGGCTGCGCAACCTCGAGCGCGAGATCGCCGCCATCAGCCGCAAGGTGGCCAAGCGGAAGGTCGAGGGCCACGCCGCGCCAGTGGACGTGACCGAAGCCCTCGTGAGCGAGCTCTTGGGCGCGCCCAAGTTCGTTTACGAGGAGCTGGAAGAGCGCACTCGGGTGCCGGGTGTCGCGGTTGGGCTGGCCTGGACCGCCGCGGGCGGCGACATCCTGTTCATCGAGGCCGCGCGAATGAAGGGCAGCAAAACCCTGACGCTCACCGGCCAGCTGGGTGACGTCATGAAGGAGTCGACCCAGGCCGCGCTGTCGTGGGCACGGGCACACGCGACCGAGTTGGGGATCCGGTCGGATTACTGGGAGACCTCCGACATCCACGTCCATGTGCCCGCCGGGGCCATCCCCAAGGACGGTCCGTCGGCGGGGGTGACCATGGCGACGGCGCTCGTCTCGCTGATGACCCAGCGGCCCGTGCGGTCCAACCTCGCCATGACCGGCGAGATCACGCTTTCGGGCCGCGTCCTGCCGGTGGGTGGCATCAAGGAGAAGGTGCTCGCGGCCAAGCGCGCGGGCGTCACCACGGTGATCCTGCCCAAACGGAATGAGAAAAACCTCTTGGAGGATGTGCCCCGGGAGGCGCGGGAGGGCATGAGCTTCCATCTGGTGGACTCGGTGGACCAAGTACTGGATTTGTCACTCGAAGAGCCGATCCCGCGCAGCGGCAGGATCCGGGAGTCGTTGCTCAACGCCCGAAACTAGCGTCTAACTGATTGACGTAAAAGACCAAAGGGCCGTTTCTCGGTCGAAAGACCGGGAAACGGCTTTTTTGGTTTGCCCCTTGCATCCCGATCCGCTAAGGTCGTTGGACTATGATCTCTCGCCTCTTCATCACCCTGTTGCTGACTATCGGAGCGCCGGGGCTGGCCCTCGCGGCTGGCGAGGCTGCCTTCCGCCTGACCGATGAGGACGGCGTGACCCACATTACCAATGCGCCGACGGACTCCCGCTACCGCGCCGTCCCCGGGATGTCCGGCACCGCGCGCGGCTGGCTGCGCATGCCGGAATCCGCCCGCGGTCTCTACGGGCAGGAGATCAAAGAGATCTCCGCGCGTCACGGCGTGAACCCTGGACTCGTCGAGGCGGTCATCCGCGCCGAGTCCGCCTTTAATCCATGGGCGGTGTCGCGCAAGGGCGCCCGCGGGCTCATGCAGCTGATGCCCCAGACTGCCTCCGCGCTCGGCGTTCGCAACTCTTTCGATCCGCGCGAGAACATCGACGGCGGCGTCCGGCACCTCCGCTACCTGATCGACCGCTATCCCGGCAACGTGCCCCTGGCACTGGCCGCCTACAATGCGGGTGAGAACGCCGTCGACTACTACCGCGGAATCCCGCCGTACCCGGAAACCCAGCAGTACGTCCAGAGGATCCTCGGCTGGGGCGGTAGCAGCGGCCGTCCGCTCCAGATCATCTATCGTTACACCGGGCCGGACGGCACCGTCACCTACAGCAATATCCCGCCCACCAGACGCTGAGCGCGGGATCCTAGCGCGCCGCTCCGACCGCTTCCTCCAATCGCTTCACGTCCAGCAGGACGCAACGCCGGCCCCGAATCGCGATCAACCCCTGCCTCGCGAGGGCGGCCAGCGAACGGGAGACCAGTTCGCGAACCGTTCCGATCCGGGCCGCGATCTCCTCGCGCGTGCCCGGCAGGATGAAATCGATTCCGCGAGGTCCCGCGTGGCCCGCGCGCCGCGCTTCGGCGAGCAGGAGCTGGCCGAGGCGCTCCGAGATGGGGCGAAGCGCGAGATCGCCCGCCAGCGACGCGAAGGCGCGGATGCGTCCGGCCATCGTGGCGATGATGGCCAACGCCACCTCGGGGCATTGCCGGCACAGCGCTTCCAGCTCGCGACGCGGCAGCCACAACAACCGCGCCGCCGTCAGCGCCGACGCCGAGGCCACGTAGCCCGTGCGGTCGAAGAGCGGCACCTCACCGAGCGTGGCCCCGGGCCCCTCGGTATGGAGCACCTGCTCGCGGCCGCGCGGCGACAGACGCGAGATCTTGACCCGCCCCTCGGCGACCAGCCACAGCCCGTCGCACGGATCGCCCTCGCTGAAGATCGGCGCGCCTTTGCGGAAGCTGCGCGGCCTGAATCGCCGGGCGAGCGCGGCGCGCTCCTCCCGTGAGAGCACGCGGAAGTAGGGAAGGTCCGCGAGGAGGTCCGTCAATCAGCTTTGGCGGTGCCACACGAGATCGAGGAAGCGGTCGAGAAACCCGTCCTTCATGAAGACCTCGATGGCCTCGCGGGTCGTCCGGTGGTCCATGCCCCAGAGCGCTGCGCGCTTGCCGGCATCGGGATCCATCTGAATGAAGATCTGCTGGTCACGCGTGAAGGCCACCGGCAGCTCTTCGTAGATCTGCGCCGCGAAGGCGTTGACGCCGGGGCCGCCCACGGCGATGGCCGGGAACAGTTCCGCCATCTCCTGGTTGAGCATCCACATGTCGGTCACGACCACTGCGCTTCGGTTTTCCGCCCCCTCGCTACGCGAGTTGATGGCGCGCTTGAGCTCGTAGGCGATGGGGCGGTCCTCTTCCTCCGACAGAATGCCGTAGCCGACCACGATGAGGACCGTGCTCCGGATGTCGAAATAGCGGGACATCAGCGGATCAAGCGCGCCAGCTCCCGGAAGTCCTCCGTGTCGGCCTGGCGCAGGAGCTGGAAGAGGACGGTTTCCGTTGCCGTCACCACCGCGCCTGCCTGGCGGAGTTGATCCATGGCCAGGCGCCAATTCCCTTGGCTGCGCGACGTGACCGCATCGGCGACCACGTGGACGCTGTAGCCGGTGGCGAGCAGGTCCAGCGCGGACATCAGCACACAGACGTGAGCTTCGATGCCCGTCAGCACGACGTGTCGGGCGCCCGCCGCCAGGAGCCGGGCCCGGAAGGGCTCGACGCCGCAGCAGGAGAACGTGACTTTCTCGATGGGCTCCAGCCCAGGGCCGAGCGCGTCTTTGAGCTCCTCGAGGGTGTGTCCCAGGCCCTTCGGGTACTGCTCGGTCACCACCGTCGGGATCTTCAGCCGACGGGCCGCCGCCGCCAGCACCTTGATGTTCCGCATGACCTCCTCGCGATGGTCGGCGTCCATGGCGTGGAACAGGCGCTCCTGGACGTCGAGCACCACGAGGGTCGTGTGCTCGCGTGTCAGCGTCATTGGATTGGCGGGGGTGATCCGACTCATGACGGCCTCCCGGGCTGCGGATCAAGAGAACAGCCGCTATCCTCTCACATTCCCCGGGCTTGGCAAGTCGAGGGGCGTCAGGCGGGCTCGAAGCGAGGCAGACTCACGTCAGGCGTCACGTCTTCGAAGATCACGCGGACCGGCATGCCAACGGCGATCCGGGCCGGATCGCATCCGACGACGTTGGCTAAGACCTGGACGCCTTCCTCGAGCTCGACCCAGGCCAGCGCATAGGGCGTCTCGTCCTTGAAGCCGCGGGCCTGGGTGCGGTGGGTGACCGTGAAGGTATAGACGCGTCCGCGGCCGGCGCTGCGCTGCCACTCAAGGTTCGTGCCCCAGCAGCGGGCGCAGACGCCGCGCGGGTAGTGCTGGAGCGCGCCGCATTCGCCGCAGCGCTGGACGAGGAATTCGTGGCGCCGGCATCCGTCCCAGAACGGACGCGACTCGGCGGTGATCTCGGGCAGGGGCTTCTTATAGTCGACCGTCATGCGCGTCCCAACACGAGCGTGGCCCCCGAGTGCCGGCTTCCAAGCGCGCCGCCCGTCCCATGCACCAGGGCCAGACGGCAATCCTCGACCTGTCGCTCCCCGCACTCCCCGCGCAGCTGGCGCACGGCCTCGATGATCAGGAAAATGCCGCGCATACCCGGGTGATTGCTCGACAGCCCCCCGCCGTCGGTGTTGGTCGGCAGATCTCCTCCCAACTCGAGCCGTCCGCCCTCGACGAATCGGCCGCCCTCCCCCTTCGTGCAGAAGCCCAGGTCTTCGAGCGTGACCAGGACGGTGATGGTGAACGAGTCGTAGATCATCGCCATGTCGAGATCCGCGTGGGAGACGCCGGCCTCCGCGAGGGCGCGCGGGCCGCTCTGGGCGGCGGCCGAGACCAGATAGTCGCGGCGACCCGCCGCAGTGTGGGCCACGGCTTCGGCTGCGCCCAGGATCCGCACTCCGGGCTTGGGCAGGTCGCGCGCCATATCGGGATGGACGATCACGGCCGCCCCGCCGCCGTCGGTGATCACGCAGCAGTCGAGCAGGTGCAGTGGGGAGGAGATCATGGGCGACCGGAGGACGTCCTCGACCGTGATCGGATCTCGGTAAAGCGCCGCCGGGTTCAACCCCGCGTGGCGTCGGCAGGCGACGGCGATGTGGGCGAGCTGCGCGCCTGTCGTCCCGTACTCGTGCACGTGGCGCTGGGCGACGAGGGCATAGAGGCCCACCGTGGAGGTGCCGTAGATACCCTCGAACTGGTCGAGATAATCGCCGGCGATCCGCTCCCGGGTTCCCACGGGGACGCCGGCCGACCGCGCGGTGCTCCCATAGGTGATGAGGGCGACGCGGCAGCGACCCTGGCTGATGGCCGCGGCGGCGTGATGCGCGTGAACGACAAAGGACGCGCCGCCGACGCTCGTGCCGTCGACGTAGCGCGGGGTGAGGTTGAGGTAATCGACGATCGGCAGCGGGCCGGTTCCGCCCGAGCCGGCCACGGTGAAGTAGCCGTCGACGTCGCGGGGCGTGAGGCCGGCGTCTGTTAATGCCGCGCGCGCCGAGAGGGCCTGGATCTCGAGGGCGCTGCGCGCGGTTTTTCGCTCGGGGAACTCGTGGACTCCCGCGATCAGCGCGTTCACGGGCGATTGGGACGCGCGCGCCCGCTCATGCGTTCGCGTCCAGCGCCTCGCGCACCTTGCGCGCCAGGTCGGCCGGGGTGAACGGCTTGGGCAGGAAGGCCGATCCCTGCCCCAGAACGCCGTGGTGGACGATCGCATCGTCGGTGTATCCCGACATGTAGAGCACCCGCATGGCGGGGCGCGCCTCCGCCAGCCGCTCCGCCAGCTGGCGGCCGCTCATGCGCGGCATCACCACGTCGGTAAGCAGCACGTGAATGGGGCTCTTCTCGTCGCGACAGATGCGTTCGGCCTCCTCCGGAGAGGCCGCCTCCAGCACGCGGTAGCCCGCCAGCTCGAGAATGTCACGCGCGAGATCTCGCACCTCGGCCTCGTCCTCCACCAAGAGGATGGTCTCAACGCCGCGCGGCGCGTCCTCGAGCGCCTGCGACGGGACGGGCGCGATGGCCTCTTTGCGCACCTCGGGAAGGTAGATCGTGAAGGTCGAGCCGCGGCCTGGCTCGCTCCCGGCTGTGATGTGACCGCCGCTCTGCTTCACGATGCCGTACACGGTCGCCAGCCCCAGCCCGGTACCTTGGCCCACGTCCTTCGTCGTGAAGAAGGGCTCGAAAATGTGCGAGCGGATGGCTTCGTCCATTCCCACACCCGTGTCGCTCACCATGAGCAGGACATAGGAACCGGCTTCGACCGCTTCGACGCTCACCGGGCCAGACGCGCCCAGCGTGGCCTGCGCCGTCTCGATGGTGAGGCGCCCGCCGGTCGGCATGGCATCGCGCGCATTGAGGGCCAGGCTCATGACGACCTGCTCGAGCTGCCCGGGGTCGGCCTTGACCGTGGTGGGGCCCGGCGCCAGCGCCGTCACCAGCTCGATATGCTCGCCGATGAGCCGCTGCAGGATACCCTCAAGACCGGTGACGACGTCGTTGAGGTTCAGCAGCTTGGGCTGGAGGACCTGACGCCGGCTGAAGGCCAGCAGCTGGTGGGTGAGCTCTGCGGCCCGCGCGCTCGTCTTCTTGATGAGCTCGACGTCGCGGCGCGTGGGATCGTCGCGGCGCAAGCGCGTCAGGAGGAGGTGGGCGCGACCTCCGATTACCGTGAGCAGGTTGTTGAAGTCGTGCGCCACCCCGCCGGCCAGCCGACCGATGGATTCCAGACGGTGCGCCTGGCGGAGCTGATCCTCGAGCGCCCGGCGCTCTGTGACATCGCGGGACGTCGCGACGAGCGTCACGGCGCCCGTCGCACTGCGGGACACGCGGCTCGTGACGGCCAGCACGTGCCAGGACCCGTCTCGAGCGCGCACGCGGAACTCGACCGGCGGGTTGATTGCGACCGGATCGGCGAGCCGCCTGGCGAAAGCCTGCGAGAGCAATGTCACGTCATCGGGGTGGACGTAGTCCATCAGCTGCTTGCCGATCAGCTCTTCGGGATCCCATCCCAGGAGGCGCTCGAGTGACGGGCTCTCGTACTCGATGATCCCGCCCGCCGTCAGCACGGTGATGAGGTCGGAGGCGTTCTCGACCACCGAGCGGAAGCGCTCCTCACTCTCGCGCAAAGCCTGCTCGGAGGCCTCGGCGCGCGCCCGCGCCGCCTTTTCCCGCGCGAAGAGCTGGGCATTGGCGATGGCCGTGGAGGCTTGGCTCGCGAGGCGCTCCAGAGCCGCCTCGTCACGGTCGGTGAAGGGCCGCGCCTCACGCCGGGCCGCATAGAGGACGCCTTCCACCCGGCCGCCGATGAGGATGGGCACACCCAGATTGGCCACGATGCCTTCAGCGGTCAGGGCATGCGTGTAATCCTTCGAGAAGCGGGGATCGTCGGCATAGTCGGCGGTCCGGAAGGGGCGGCCCGTCGCCAGCACGCGGCCGCCCAGTCCCCGCCCGGGGACGATACTGAGCGGAGCGATCAGGGCGTGGCGCCAGCCGTTGCGGTACCGGATGCGGGCGCCTTCCGAGCCGGGCTCGTGCAGCGCGATCGTAGCGAGATCGCAGTCGAGCATCTCACGTGCCACTTCCGTGACTCGCTCGAGCACCGCGTCCATCTCGAGCGAGCCGCTGATATCCCGGGCCAGCGCGGCGATGAGCTCGGCCTCGCTCTGACGGCGCTTGGCTTCCTCGTAGAGCTGGGCGTTCTCGAGCGCCAGCGCTGCCTGGTGCGCAAAGGCCTGCAGCAGCGCCGCGTCCTCGTCCGTGAACACGCGCCCTTCGCGGTCGGCCAGCGTCAGGGCGCCGATGGTCTGCCCTTTGACCTGCAGCGGTGCGGCCATGAAGGCGATCTCGCCGGTGGCCACGACGCGCTGGCGAAGCCTCTCGGGCAGCACGACGCCCGGCTCGGTCAGCACGTTGGCGGCGCGAATCGGCCGACCCTGCGCCATGGCCCGGCGCGAGATGCCCATGCCCGGCGGGATCACATCGCCAGGATCCGAATGGGCGCCGGCGTGGTCGCTGCGGGCCACGCTTTCCAGCGAGCCGTCCGCGCGGAGCAGCCGAAGGCCGGACGAGCGCGCCCCGAAGAGCCGGAGGACGCTCGCGACGATCCGCTTGGCCACGTCCACCACGTCCAGACTCTCGGTCAGCGTCCGCGCGACCTCGGCCAGCGCCTCGCCCTCGCGCTGGCGGCGGCGGGCCTCGTCGTAGAGCTCGGCGCGCCGCACCTCGGGGCGCGTCCGGGCTCGCTGGCGAGGCTTCCGGCGTCGGGACTTCATTCGTGTGTTCGCGGTGAGTCGCTCATAACGCGCGGTCGAGACCGCGATACTGGGCGGCCTCGGACACGTGCTCGGCCGCTATCGTCTCACAGCCGGCCACGTCCGCAATAGTCCGGGCGACTTTGAGCACGCGGTCGTGGCCACGCGCGGACAGGCCCAGGCGCGACACGGCGAGCGCCAGCAGTCGTGCGCCGTCGACGGGCAGCGCGCACCAGCGCCGGGCCTGACGCCCGCTCATGCGGGCGTTGATTCGCACATTGGTTCCGGCGAAGCGCGCGGCCTGCCACTCGCGCGCCGCGATAACCCGGTCGCGGATCGAGGCCGAGGACTCGCCGCAGGCGGAGCCGACGAGCTGCGCGTACGGCACCGCGGGAATCTCGAGGTGGAGATCGATTCGGTCGAGCAGCGGCCGGGACAGCCGCGCGAGATATCGGGCGCGCTCGGTCGGCGAGCAGCTGCAGGACTGAACGGACGGGCAGCCGCGCCGGCACGGGTTGGCGGCGGCGATGAGCTGGAAGCGCGCTGGGAAGGCCGCGCTGCCCGCGGTGCGCGAAACCAGCACGCGGCCGTCCTCGAGCGGCTGACGCAGCGATTCGAGCGCGCGCTGGGAAAACTCCGGCAGCTCGTCGAGGAAGAGCACGCCGTGGTGGGCCAGACTGACCTCTCCCGGATGGGGCACCCCGCCACCGCCGATGAGACCGGCTTCCGAGGCCGTGTGATGCGGGGCGCGGAACGGCCGCTCGCTCAGCAGGCCGCACTCCGCTGGCAAGAGCCCGCTCACGCTCCAGACCACTGACGTCTCGATGGCCTCCTCGAGCGTGAGCGGCGGCAGAATCGTGGGAACGCGCCGGGCCAGCATGGTCTTGCCTGCGCCCGGCGGGCCGATCATCAGGAGGTTGTGCCCGCCCGCCGCTGCAATCTCGAGCGCGCGCTTGGCATGGGCATGACCGCGCACGTCGGCGAAGTCGGCGCCGTCCCCAGGCAAAGAGGCCTGCGCGCCCGCGGAGCCCTCCGCCACCGCCGAGATCGTCCGCTCACCGGTGAGATGATCCACGGCGTCCTGGAGGGTGGCGACGGGCACCACCTCGACCCCGCTCACGACGGCCGCTTCGGCCGCATTGCCCGCGGGCACCAGCAGCGAGGCCAGGCCCTCGCGCCGGCAGTGCAGCGCCACTGGCAGCACGCCGCGGACCGGATGGACGCGGGCGTCGAGTCCGACCTCGCCCACCACGACGACGCGCTCGAGACGGTCCGGCTTGATCAGTCCCGTCGCCGCCAGGATGCCGAGCGCCATCGGCAAGTCGAACGCCGCGCCCTCCTTCCGGAGATCGGCCGGCGCGAGATTGACCGTGATACGCTCGATCGGGAACTCGAAGCCGGCATTGCGGATGGCGGCGCGGATCCGGTCCCGACTCTCGCGCACCGTCGAATCCGGGAGCCCCACCGTCGCGAAACAGGGCAGCCCCGGCGTCACGTCCACTTCGACGGAGACCGCGGCGGCCTCGACGCCGCACAGCGTAGCCGAACGCACCCGGGCCAGCATGGGGCCAGTGTGAGAAGGGCGCGCCGGGTCGTCAACGCGTCCAGAGTGATACAGGGCGAATAGGCCGCGGCCAGCCGCGTCCAACCTGCGCGAATGGTCCAATCGACCACTGGAGGACACCCGATGCGTATCTCGACAATGCTTGGAAGTCTCGCTGTCATGTTTGGCCTCGTGTTGCCCGCCGTCGCGGCGGAGGTGCCCGAGGGGAGGCCGGAGGCACCCCCGGCCGCACACGAAGAGATGAGCCAGGAGGGCGCCGGCGGAGCAGGCCCGCAGATGCGCGGGCCGAGGGAGGGCTGGCGCGGTCACTTCCGGCGGCATCGCGGCTCCAGTGAGCGCCCGATCATCAGTCTCGCGCTCAGGTATCGCCAGGAGCTGGGGCTCTCGCCGGCGCAGGTCGAATCCCTTGACCGCCTGCGTACCGATTTCCAGCGGGAGGCGATCAAGCGCGGCGCCGACATCCGCGTCGCCGAACTGGATCTGAGGACCCTGGTTCGCACGGACCCGGCCGACCTCGACAAACCCGTGGACTTGGGGAAGGCCGAAGCCAAGGTGCGCGAGATCGAGCGGCTCCGGGCCGAGCAGCGGCTGGCGCGCCTCCGCACAATCGAGCAGGGCAAGGCACAGCTTACGCCCGAGCAGCGCACCAAGCTGGGGACTCTTCTCGCAGCGGCGCGGCAGCACTGGCAGCGCTCGGGCCCGCCCGCCGCGATTCCGCGGAGGTTCTAGGCTCCCCCGCTACTTCGCGACCCTGGCGGCTTCGCCGAGGAGCTGCTGAGCCGTACCCCAGCGCATCTGTTTGAGGCGCAAGGCTTCGTCACGCGCCGCCGCACTCCCGGCGGCGCGCTCTTCCTGCCACGCGGACATGGTGGCGACGAGCAGCTCGGCGGCCCGCAGCAGCGGCTCGGCGAGCGCGCGGTTCGGCTCGCTCTCGAGCGCCGCGACGTGACGCCGCCTGAACGTCTCGACCTGCTGCTTGAGTGCGGCCGCCTCCCCGGCGAGCTGCTCGAGCGTGGACTCGACGCGGAACCGCGCCGCCAGGCCGAGGGCGCTGACGCGCAGCGCGGTCAAGTCCCGCCGCAGGCTGGCCGCGCCGTTGAGCCGGGCATCCTGGACCGAGGATTTGTAGGTGGCCGGCTCGGCGAGCGCCTGCTCCAGTGAGGCGCGGTAGGCTTCCTTCTCTCCTGCGAAGCGGTCGAGGCAGTCGAGGCCGATGGCCTGGATGGTCAGCAGGTCGGCTCCCGAGCGCGCATTGGCCCGTGTTTGCGCCTCGAGCTGCTCGGCTTTTTGCTGCAGCACCTGCCAGGCCTCGGCATCATGCACTTGGTCCCCGCCGCCGGCCCCGTGCAGGGCGCGCTCCTGCATCTGCCGCGCGCGCTCCTTCAGATGCTCGAGATCCTTTGCCGTGGCCCCCGCCCAGATCGTTTGCGTCGCGCCGGCCAGGCACTGCTGCTCCTGGGCCGCGCTGGTCGCCAGCAGCGAGCGGAGGCGCGCAAGGTCGGAGGTGATGTCTCCATCGGACTGAGCCCACACGGAGACGGGGACGGCGAGGATCAGGAACAGAAGGAGCGGGCGGGTCAAGCGCAGCCTATCGCTGGTAGCAGACGAAGGTGACGTTCACGAGTCGGGAGCGATCACACTGACCCCACGGCTTCTCCCCGGTCGCGTTGTCGGCGGTGCGTGACGCGGTGGACGCGCAGCCGGAAAGCAGCAGCGAGAGTCCAAGTCCGGCGAGGATGGCCAGCCGGATCAACCCCGACGGTCCCAGCGTCAACTTCATGCCCGCCTCCCTTGACTGCTTGCCTTGAAGTGGTGCCCGAGGTAGAGGAGCCCGGGCCCGCAGAACCGGTGTATGCGGAACCCGCCAGGGGGTGTGAGGAGCCCCTCCGCCCCGGGCACTGATGAGACAAAGCAAGACACAAGCCATCGCGAAAGGATCAACAAGTCGGCCACTTCCAAGGGACCTGCGAGAGGCGCTCCTCCCAAAATTGTCAAGCGCCCTACCGAATCTGATAAGCTCCGCTGGGCCCCGGCGGGGCCGCGGCGTTTCGCCAAGTCAAGACACGGAGGTCCTCACGGTGTCCAAGGCCAGAAGGCGCTCGAAGTCGATTCGAAAGCCGACGGGGAGACCTGCCGCGGGCCGCAGGGAGGATCAGTCTGCCACGCCGATCCGGCCGGAGCGGCTCCGGCCATTCATCGCGTCGATCTTCCACGCCCTAGGCGTTCCGGACGCCGATGCGGACACCGTGGCCGAAATCATCGTCGAGGCGGACTTGCGCGGCGTGGAGTCCCACGGCAGCACCCGCGTCGCCGGCTACGCGAGCATGATCAAGCTCGGGCTGCTCAATCCCCGGCCCAAGATCGAAGTGCTGCGGGAGACTCCGTCCACGGCGATGCTCGAAGGCGACAATGCCTTCGGCATGGTGGTCGCCTGGCGCGCCATGACGATGGCGCTCGACAAAGCCGCGAGCGCGGGCATCGCCTGCGTCACCGCGCGCAATGTCACCCACACGGGGATGGTGGGCTTTTATCCCATGATGGCGGCGCGGCGTGGGTTCATCGGGCTGTCGTGCAATAACGGGCCCACCATCCTGCCGCCCTTCGGCGGTACCACGCCGACGCTGGCCACCAATCCCTTCAGCGCCGCATTCCCCGCGGGCCGAGAAAATCCCATCGTGCTCGACATGGCCACGAGTGTGGTCGCCGGAGGCAAGCTGCGGCTGGCGGCGAAGAACGGCCTGCCCATACCGGACACATGGGCGCTCGACCGGCGGGGCGTGCCGACGACCGATCCGCGCGAAGCCATCTTCCACGGCTTTCTCCAATGGGCGGGCGGCTACAAGGGCTTCGGCATGGCAACGGTGGTGGAGGGATTGAGCGGTGTCCTCTCGGGCGGTCTCTTCGGCCGCGACGTGCCGGCCATGAAGACCTTCGGCCAGGAGCCGTTGGTGACCAGCACCTTCTACATGGCCATCAATCCCGAATGCTTCATGCCGCTCAAGGAGTTCAAGGCGCGCGTGGACGGGCTCGTGCGCCACATCAAGTCGTCTCGGAAGGCGGCCGGGGTGAAGGAGGTCTACGTCGCGGGTGAGATCGAGTTCCTCAAGAGAGCCCAGCGCCTCGCCGAAGGCATCCCCGTGAGCGCTGTGGTCCTTGACGAGCTCCGTGGACTGGCCGCCGAGCACGGCGTGCCCTTCAACCTGGGCAGGTGAACCTGCCGGCTGGCGGATCGGCTCAGGCGGGCAGGCGCTCGTACATGCGGTGGACGTCCGATGCGTGGAAGCGCGCCACGTGGTTGGTCGGCGGCAGCGGCTCCTCGTAGAAGAATCCGGGCAGCTCGTCGTCCTGTTCCGTGAAGCCGGCCCGGCGGTTGAACTCGCGCTCCAGCCGCAGCGTCTCGCGGCCCAGGGCCTCGAAGAACTCCTTGGTCAGGCTCGAGCCGTGAGCCGCGTTGATCGCGGCGGTCAGAAACTCGGTATTGGGGTTGGTCACGCTCATGCCGAAAATGCACAGGCCGAGCGAGTCGTTGGCGGCCACCCGCGTCTGGTGCAACAGGCTCTGGCTGAGGAGCGACTCCAGGTCCAGCTCCCGCGTCTTGAGGCGAGGAAGATTGCCCGCCGTGTGATCGGCGCCCTGTGCGGTGGCCATCATCGAGATGCCCGTGGCTTCGACCACGCGGGGATCGTAGGCGCTGATGGCCTGCTTCTTGATCACCGGCACGCGGCGCACCTTGTAGTGCTCGCCGACGCGGGCCGTGCCCTGGGCCCAGAGCCGTCCCTTCTCCGTGCCCCCGCGAATCTCGGCCAGGCTGTCGGCCATGAACTTCACATCGCCGAAAGCACCGAGCCCCGCGTCCATGAGCACCGCCAACATGGCGCCCGTCTCGATCGTGTCCACCCCCAGGTCATTGGCGATGAAGTTGAGCTGGGCAAGGTCGTCCGGATCGGTGAGGCCGCAATTGGTCCCGAGCAGGCCGAGTGTCTCGTACTCCACCGGCGAGACCACTTCCTTGCCGCCGGCATCGTGGTAGACGTTGCTGCACTGGATCACGCAGCCTGGCATGCAGGCATGAGTTTGCTCGCCGCCGCGGGAAGTATTGAGCTGGCCGATGTAGTCGCCGCCCATCTTGAACTGCTCGCCCGTCGAGAGATTCGCGAGCTGGCCGGCGCTGAAATTGCGGACGGGCAGGCCGCCGAGCTGGTTCTGGACATCGGCCATGCCCATCGTCCCGACCTTGGCGTAGAAATTCTGCACGATGCCGTCGGCCTGCAGCATCTTGGCGTAATCCTTGATGCTGGCATTGACCTTCTTGGGCTCGTGAAAGGGCGGGATCTTGTCCAGGTCCACCACGACGGCCTTGACCTTCTTGCTTCCCATCACGGCGCCCACGCCGCCGCGCGCGGCCAGCCGGCTGGGCCGGCCGTCCTTGTCGCTGAAGGCGATGCCGGCGATGAGGCCCTGATACTCGCCGACAGGACCGCAGAGCGCGATGGTGACCTTCTTCCCGTAGCGCGCGTGCAACAGATCGTTCGCCTCGAAATTGCCCTTGCCGAGGTACGGCGCGGCCGAGTCGAACTCAATGCCGCCGTCCTTCGTGAAATGGATGACCACCCAATCGGGCGAGGCCCCGAGGAGCGTGAAGCCGGCGATCTTCTGCTGGCCCAGCCCGTAGCTGAAGGTGCCGCCGCCGTTGGCCTCCTTGACCCCGCCGGTGAGCGGGCTCTTGCAGCCCACGCTGGTGCGGTTGGCATTGGAAAAGCTCGTGCCCGCGAAGGGGCCGGCCGAGAAGATCAGCGGGTTCTGTGGCGACAGAGGGTCGGCCGTGGCCGCGCCCAGCTCCAGGAGCGTCTTGGCGATGAGAAACCGACCGGCCTTGACGACGGCCTCGCCGTCCAGCTCCCGCTTGGTGATCGTCCGGTCGTTCAGGCGGATGTCGTAATACGCGCGCATCGGATGCTCCTCGTCAGGGTGTCAGGCGTTTCGTCCGTACTTCTGGGGCTCCCTGCGTAGTGTATCAAGAGAGGCTCGAACGTAAAGGCCGACCGGCTACTGATTGAGCCGGCGCCTGAGGAAGCCCAGCAGGCCCTGGGGCATGAAGATCACCATGGCGGTGAAGATGAGCCCCACGGGGATCAGGTAGTACTCGGTGAAGAAGCGCGAGAAGCCCTCGCGCAGCAGCAGGAAGAAGGCCGCGCCCGCCACGGGCCCCACCAAGGTCCCCATGCCGCCCATGACGTTGAAGATCACGGTCTCGCCCGAGACCAGGAAGAAGACGAAGTCGGGTGCCGCGAACTTGTTCTGGATCGCGTAGAGGATGCCGGCGAGCCCGGCGAAGAGCCCCGAGAGCATCACCGCCACGATCTTGTAGCGCTCGACCCGGTAGCCGATGGCGCGCGTGCGGGGCTCGTTCTCGCGGATGGCCTGCAGGACCATACCGAACGGGGACTGGGTGATGCGGCGGAGGATGAGGTACGAGAGCGTCACCACGCCGAGCACGAACCAGTGCAGCGTCTCCGTCGTGAAGGGGATGGAGAAGAGGCCGGGGATGGAGAGGGTCGGGCGCGCGAAGTTGAGCCCGTTCTCGCCGCCCGTCACATCCGTCCAGGTGAAGATGATGACGTAAAAGATCTGCGAGAAGACCAGGGTGGTGATCGCGAAGTAGATGTCCCGCAGGCGGGTGGCGAAGTAGGCGACGAAGATGGCCACCACGGCAGCGGCGACGAGCCCGGAAAGCAGGGCGAGCCACAAGTTGGCGGGCCTGACGGCCAGCAGCGCGGCTGCCGCCCCGTACATCCCCAGCCCGAAGAACGCCGAGTGGCCGAAGGAGACCATTCCGGTATAGCCGATCAGGATGTCGGAGGACATGGCGAGAAGACCCCAGATGAGTATCTCGGTGACGAAGCGCCGCCAGAACTCGGGCAGCACGAGGGGCGCGGCGACGAGCAGCGCCAGGACTACTGCGAAGCCCGTCCAGTAGCCGGCGACCGACCGAGCTGTCATCTCGCCGTTGGGACGAAGAGACCCGTGGGCCGGAAGAGCAGCGTCAAGATCAGGACGACGAAGGAGACGATGACCGCCTGGGCGGGGCTCACGATCAGCGAGGCGTAGGCTTCGAGCAGGCTGATGAAGATGGAGGCGAGAATAGAGCCGCCGAGATTGCCCATGCCGCCCACCACGACCACGATGAAGGCGCGCAGGGTGAAATCGGCCCCGATGGTCTGGGTGACGCCGGCCAGGGGCCCGAAGAGCACGCCGCTGGCGGCCGCCATGCCCGCTCCGATCGCGAAGACGGCGGTGTGAAGCAGCGGGACCGGAATACCCATGGCCTGGGCCATGACGCGATCTTGCATGGCGGCGCGGATCCCGATGCCGTACTTTCCATACTTGAGGAATAGATAGAGCGCTCCAATGATCGCGGCAGAGAGCACGGCCGTTGCGATCCGGTACCAGGGGTATTGCAGATAGAAGAGCGAGAATTGCGCTGAGATGGGCTCCTGGAGCTTCCGCGCCGAGGGGCCCCACTGCCAGAGCGCGTACTTTTGGAGGACCAAGGACACCCCAAAGGTGGCCAGGATCGTCGTCAGGGGATCACGGCCGAGCAGCGGCCGGAGCGTGCTGACCTGCAGGATCGCGCCGAACGCGGCGATCACGAGCGTTGAGGCTACCAGCGCGAGCCAGAAGTTCCCCGTCACGCCGAGGGCGGTGGCGCCGACGAAGGCCCCGAGCATCACGAGTTCGCCGTGGGCGAAGTTGACCACGTCCATGATCCCGAAGATGAGCGTCAGCCCCGAGGCGACGAGTGCCAGGATCATGCCGTTGACGAGGCCGTTGATGGTCTGGATGAGGATCTGTTCGACCGGGATGCCCACGCGCTAGATCCCCAGGTATTGGTGGATCACCGCGTGATTGGCGCGGAGGTCGGCCGCGGGCGCGTGGTGGCGGACCACGCCCTTCTCCATGATGTAGACGCGGTCCGAGGCCTCGAGGGTCAGGGGCACGTTCTGCTCCACCAGGAGGATCGCCACCCCGTCGCGGTGCAGCACGTCGATGATCTCGTGGATCTGGGAGACCATGCGCGGCATGAGCCCTTCGGTCGGCTCGTCGAGAAGGACGATCTTCGGCTCGAGCATCATGGCCCGCGCGATGGCCAGCATCTGCTGCTCGCCGCCCGAGAGCGTGCCCCCGGCTTGGTTCCGCCGCTCAGCCAGCACCGGGAACGAGGCATAGATCTTGTCGAGGAGCTCCGCGCGCCTGGCCTCGGTCACGCCCGGGCGGTCGAGGCCGGTGCGCAGGTTCTCCATGACGGTCAGCAGCCGGAAGATGCGCCGGTCCTCGGGCACCCAGGCGATTCCCAGGTGCGCCACGCGGTGGGACGCCATGCCGCCGATCTCGCGCCCTTCGAAGGTGACGCGGCCCTCTGACGGGCGCACGAGACCCATCACGGTCTTGAGTGTCGTGCTCTTGCCGACGCCGTTCCGGCCGAGCAGCCCCACGACCTCCCCGGCCCTAACCTCCAGGGAGACACCGTTGAGGATATGGCTCTTGCCGTAGTAGGTGTGGACGTCGCTCAGAGTGAGCATCAGCCCCTGAGGTACACTTCCTGCACGCGGGCGTTGGCCTGGATCTGCGCTGGTGTGCCCTCGGCCAGCACCTCGCCGTAATGCAGCACGGTGATGGTCTTGGCGAGCCCCATCACCACCTCCATGTCGTGCTCCACGATGACGATGGTCAAGTCCTTCGCGATGCGGCGTACGAGCTCGACCGTGGCGTGCGTCTCGCTGACGCTCATGCCCGCCGTGGGCTCGTCGAGACACAGGAGCTGGGGCTCGGTCGCCAGCGCGATGCCGATCTCGAGATTGCGCTGAGCGCCGTGCGAGAGGTTCGCCGCCAGCTCGTCCTCCTGCTTGAGCAAGCCGACCGCGTCCAGCACAGTGCGGGTCCGCTCGAGGATGTCCGGGAACGAAAAGCGGTTGCGCAGCATGTTCCAGGCGTGGCGGCGCGACTGGGCGGCAACGCGCACGTTCTCGAGCACCGTGGCGCCCGGAAGGATATTGGTGATCTGGTAGGAGCGCGCCAGGCCCCTGTGCGAGACCTCATTCGGTAGCAGCCCGGCGGTGTCCTCGCCGTTCAGGATGATGCGCCCGGCCGTCGGCCGCAGCACGCCGGTGATGCAGTTGAAGAAGGTGGACTTGCCCGCGCCGTTCGGGCCGATGATGGCGCGGATCTCGCCCCGCTCGACGGAGAGGCTGACCTTGTTGACGGCCGTCAGCCCGCCGAAGCGCATGGTTAGCCCCTCGGTGCGCAGGATGGGCCCGGAAGCGGCGCCCCGCCCGGTACCGGCCGGGGCCGCCATCTCCTGGGAGCGGTGAACAGTCACTACGCGAACTTGCAGTTCGGAGGAAAGATGGTCCTCTCCTTCGGGATCACCGCGATGATCCGATGCTTGTTGTCCTTGATGTCGAAGATGAACTCGCGGAGGAAGGC
>Ga0070707_100001803_pt1 | contig 20574 bp, 17 predicted proteins | sample KBSK5502metaG_FD_65468 | JGI IMG/M metagenome (GOLD analysis project Ga0070707, IMG submission 65468) | Corn, switchgrass and miscanthus rhizosphere microbial communities from Kellogg Biological Station, Michigan, USA - KBS K5-50-2 metaG | ecosystem: Host-associated > Plants > Roots >...
GCACCGAGGAGCCCGCTGCCGGCGAGGTGCATGGTCGCGCCAGTTCGTGGCCATTCCACACGAAGGCGGACATCGCCCAGCAGCTGCCATTCCTGCAGCACTGACGCCAGCACCCGCCGCTCCACGTCCACCCGACGCTTCCACCACGGCGGGCGACCAAAGATGGCCTGCCAGTCCTCGGCCTTTCCGCGTTCCTCCAGCTGCAGCGCGGCGGCGATGCTCAGGATTGCCCGCGCCTGGCGCGCCCAGAAGTACCAGGCGTCTAGCGGGTCGTATGCGTACCACCACTGATGCGCGTGCTCCGCTAGTCCGAGCGGAGAACAGCTCAGACCGCTGTGGCTGGTGGGCATGAGCCGCCGCCGATCGCCTACGGCGTGCTCGCAGATTCGCAGCACGCCCCAGCGCCGGGCAAAGGCGGCGATTGCCGCAGGTGACTTGTCGGCCAGGGCCGCGAAGTTGATGATCAGGTGCGGCCCAGCCCGCGCGCTCTGCCGGTAAGCGTCGCCCCACAGCAGGCGATCGCCCTCGACTTCGACGCGGGCCTGAACGGTTAGGAGATCGGCCTCATGTGGTCGCCACCGCGTCACTTCTGCGGTGTCCCAGCCGGCAGGCGGCCACATATTGGACATATACCAACAGGTATTGTACGCTTTTGGCGCAGCCGATACGGTTGGCGCGTGGTCGCAATTGGTATAGGCGCCGCAGCTGCGCTGCTGGATTTATCGCCCACCTCCGTGCGGCGCCTGGCGGTCAGCGGGCGCCTTCGGTGTTGGCGGACGCCAGGTGGGCAGTTCCGGTTGGACCATGCGCAGGTAAAGGCGCTGCGCGCCCAGCTGCTGGCCAACGGTAGCGGGAAACAGGTCAAGGCCCGTCGATGAAGAAAGCCCCGGCCCTCGACGGGCTGTGGGCTGATGCGGCGCGAGTTATCGGCCGCGCGCAGCTGCGCGCAAACGCAAAAGCAGACCGCAAAGACGATGACGCCGCGCAGCCCAGCGCGGCGTCCGAGGAGGTGCCTGTTGTCCGCAGGCGACCGAGAAGATCTTAGCGTCGAGCAGGCGCGCGCCGTTCAGAACCTCGCCGAGCTCAACCGACAGGTCAAGGACGCCCTCTACGACCGCGGTCGGACCGCAATTCAGGCCCAAGCGATGAAGTGGCTGTCAGGTCTTAATTTGCGCCGGCGCGAATGGCAATTCGTCTCCGAGATTTATCGCTGGACCTTCGCCGGTGGCAAAAACTGGAAGCCGCTGGCCACCGTGTCGCGCCAGCAGTTCTTCGACGTGCTCGGGCTGAAGCCTGGTGCGCGGTCGGTCAACCGCCTCAAGGAGACGAGTGGCCTGCTTATCGAGCGCGGAATCGTTCACCGGATTCGTAGCGGCGGGCGGACGGCGGCCATTTGGCGCCTGGGTATCGTGGACCTCCTGCTCGCCAGCAAGGACGGCAACGGAATCGCAGCGGATGATGATGCAGCGGCGGCGGTCCTCGATGCGCTATCGCAGTGTGAGCAGACAGCAGAGGCCCGTTATCGCGAGCGCACGCAACCCGTAACCACTTCTAAACACGGGTCTGCAGAGCGCCAACCCGTAACCGCATTTGAGGGGCCAACCCGTAACCACAAGGCACCGCCAACCCGTAACCAGCCCTGGCCACTGATCGCAAACGGGGTATCGGAGGAGGTTTATGTATCGCCATCGGCTGCCGCCGACGCACGTAAAGAAAAACCAACGGCCCACGACCCGGCCCAAGCCAACGAGTTAGGCAGGCTCAACCTTGCGCTTCCGGAGGACCGTCGCTGGCGAAGCGAACGCCTCCTTGTGCGCCTTCACGTCGTCGGATTCGATGCAACGCGGACCGAGCTTCTGAAGGAGGAGCCTTGACAGAGCATTTGGCGGCAAGCCTTGTCGACGAGGAGAACTTTCGAAGCGTCGTGATCGCTGGCCCACCTGATGAGGATGAGGCGCCCGCGCTACTGCCAGTCGACATCGAGCCGCGCAAGGCGCCGGTCAATCCGTGGCTGCCAGCCCGCATCCGCGAGACCGTCTTGGCCCGGATCGTTGGCGATGCGCATTGTGCGGCGAGCCGATCGATCGCAGTCTTCACTGGCCGCATCCGATGAGCGCCAGCGTGGATCACGTCGTGCCGCGCGAGGATGGTCGACCTCATCACCTGCGCAACTTGCGCGCCGCGCACCTGCGGTGCAACGCCAACAGAGGCCGACGCTTGGAAGCCGGACGGTCCCACAGAGGCGCCGCACCGGACTCGGCTAGCCGGAACGGATCTCACGGACGTGGGTAATGGCGCGCAAGCCGACGACTCCGCCAAGCAGACCAACGAACCAGCTGATGCCGATCGTGGCCCAGGCCGGAATAAGGTGGGCGAACACCTCGATCAGGACGGCAGGAACGAAGATAATGACAGCGAGCACCGCGGTCAAAGCCGCGTTCTGCCTCCAGGCGTCACCGACCGCTTCGATCGAGCCTTTGAAGCTCAGGGTCGCAGAGAGTTCCTTCTTAAACAGCTTGCCCATAAGGGGAAGCGTAATCGGGCGCGCCACTCGCTATCCATCGAGATTCAGCGCTGCGGCGAGTGATGCGATGCATCAGGGTGGTAGGCCGGTGGGAAAAGTGAAGGGTCAGACCTGCCAGAGCGTGGGGCAGTCGCACGCAAACGCCCCGAATGCCGGCGACTCGTTTTTCAAATTCAGAACCGCGAAATTTGAAGCGGCGAAAACTGGCCACCCTCCAATTCGATGGGTGGCCACAAAAACCAGGGAGGCGATGACCAATGCGACGAAAACCGACGACGCTGAAGCTGCTCCACGGGTCGCACGAGGGCGGTCTGCAGAACAAGGTGCGGGCGCGGCTTCGACCGGCGAAGGTAGCGCCGCCGTGCCCGGCGTTTCTTGATGAGGCCGCTCGCAAGGAATGGCGCCGGCTAGAACCGGAGCTGGTGCGACTGGGATTGCTGACCGAGCTCGACCAGGCGCAGTTCGCCAGCTACTGCATGGCGGTGAGCCGCTGGAAGCGCGCAGAGAAAGCCCTGGTCGTGGCGCTGACCCGGATGACGCCGAGCGGCCGCAGGGTGGCCAAGGTACAGCTGGCGATCGCGAAGTCCGAGCGCGAGATGGTGCACAAGCTGGCGCAGGAATTTGGGTTGAGCCCAGCGGCCCGCTCACGCCTCAACAGCAATCCAGAGGCCGTGACGCCGGGCGGCGTAGCCGGCGTGGACCTGACGCTGGGCGGACTGCTCGACTACGACAACTGGCCGGAGTCGCGGCCGTGATGGAACCAGGAGGAAGCCACACACATGATCACCGCCACCATTGACACCCTCGACACCATCGACGGCGCGCTGGCTCAAGGCGTTGATTGCGGCCTACGATGCCAGCGCGACGACAGAGGCAGGCCAGTCGCCGGTGCGCGACTCCCAAAGGCTCGCCCAAGATGTGGGGGTAAACGTTTTACGCAAAGCAGAAATGAGATCAGCTCCGCACGGCTGCCCCAAGTCAGGCAGGGCGAATGCGGATCCTAAAGGAAGCGACTGGCTGGCACTGGCATATTATCCGCAGCGATGTCCGTACCTCGAGGCGCGACCGCCCAGTCGGCCAATCAGCCGACGGCCATCGACCTCTTCTCGGGTGCCGGAGGCGTGACGACCGGATTCAAAGACGCCGGAGTGAGGGTCTTGGCAGCAGTCGATACGGATCCGGTTTCGCGGAAGACTTACTCGGCAAATAACCCCGAGGTAGAGGTCCTCGCGGACGACCTTTTCCGACTAGTGCCCTCGACGCTATTGAATCGACTCAATTTGCGGAAGGGCGACCTGACGATTCTGACGGCATGCGCGCCCTGCCAGACGTTCTCAAGCCTGAGCGCCAAGAATCGGAGATCCAGGGATCCGAGAAACAAGCTGGTCGAGAGAGTCGTGGATTTCGTTGAGGTTCTCAAACCCAGGGCGGTCGTGATGGAGAACGTACCCCTACTTGCGGCGCAACGCCGGTTCCTGACGACCGTACGGCGGGTCAGGAAGCTCGGCTATGGCGTTCGCCACGCCATCGTCGACGCCGCCGACTTCGGCGTGCCGCAACGGCGCCGGCGCCTCGTGCTGATCGCGCTTCGTGGCGTCCGCGACGAGGCGGTTCCCCTCCTCACGAGCGACCACCCGCTGGTTGCTCCTTTCGCCAGCCGCCAAACCGTCAGGGATGCTTTTGCCACCCTCAAAGCGATTCCTGCCGACGATCGCCTGCATAGGCCTCGAACGAACTATCCGGAGTTGGTCGCCCGCCGCATCGCGGCCATCCCGCCCGACGGGGGAAGCCGCTACACCTTGCCGGCGGACTTGCAGCTCAAGTGCCACAAGAAACTAGTCAAGACAGACGGGCATGGATCGGGAAACGTGTACGGGCGTATGAAGTGGGACGATGTCGCCCCAACGTTGACCACCCGGTGCACTACGCCGGCCTGTGGCCGGTACCTTCACCCCGAGAAGAACCGAGCAATAACCCTGCGCGAGGCGGCCATACTGCAGGCCTTCCCCGCCGACTACCACTTCGAGGGCGGAGTTATGTCGATTCAGGCACAAATCGGAAACGCCGTCCCGCCCTTGCTAGCCCGGGCCGTCGCGCTTATCGTCACCGACGCAATCGCGAAATTACACTCCCATGGGCCGGGGATCTCGAGGCCCGAGGCGTCGTGTCGGCCGTCAATCTCCACGCGGTCATTTGCCGTTTCGCGCGGGCCAACTCTGGATCGGAGTCGAGTGTAACCTGACGGAGGTTGAGTAAGCAGGACCGATCCGCCCCCGCCACGATCGAGCAGAATGGCCAGACCCTCGGGCGGGTGGTGGACGAGGTCGTCCTTGAGATCGACTACGCGATCATCGAGCACTTCTCGCGCCACCTGTATAGCTCGCCGAATAAGGCCATCGAGGAGCTCGTCTCTAACGCCTTCGACGCCATGGCGACCGATGTCTTCGTCTACCTGCCCGGCCCTCAGGTCGCAGACCGCGTCCTTGTCTGGGATGACGGGATCTCGATGGATCGAGAAGCGATGAAGAAACTTTGGTGGATCGCCCGTAGCCCGAAAGGGGCCAACGGAGAGCGGCTGATGTCGGCGCCTGGCTTGGAAACGCGCCTAATGATCGGCAAGTTCGGGATCGGGAAGCTGGCCAGCTACCAGATCGGCGATGGAATCGCCCATCTGTGCAAGTACAACGAGAGTTACCTCCTCGTCGATGTGGATTACAAGCAGGTCCAGAGCGACCTCGAGAACACCAAAGTGCCCGCCAAGTTTGTGACTCCCATCTACGAGCTCACCGAAGAAGAAGCCCGACGCTGGGTGGAGGAGATGTTTAGTGCCAATGCCGAGGCCTTGAGTCAGATGTGGGCTCGCCCCAGCTGGACGCTGGCCGTCGTCCATCCGCTGAAGCAAGTCGACCTGCTGACCGGACGGTTGAGCTGGATACTCGGTAACAGCATGCCACTTCGGCCCGACTTTCGGATCTGGGTAAACGATGAGCCGGTTCGTCCACGAGCCCTCGCCGGCGCCATCGAGGACTGGGACCTGGGCACCGGGAGGCTGCGGAACGTAGTGATGCAGGCCTGGAGCCGCGCCAAATCGAAGCGCACCGTGGCCGGCGAGATCAAGGTCGTGAAGACGCCCCCCGCGCATGAGGCTGGCCCGCCGCTCGTCTTGCCCAACCTCGGCCTCGTCCGCTCGCATGTTCGCTTGTTCCCGGTCTCGCTAGCTGCGGGTGCCGCCGCCGAGTATGGCCGCAGTTACGGGTTCTTCCTGAAGGTGCGCGAGCGGCTCGTGAACCTCAACGATCCCCTGCTGCTTTTTCGCGACCCCTCCTTCGGAACCTTCTATCGTTCTCAGTTCGTGATCTACGCCGATGGCCTCGACCAAGACCTTTTGGCCGACCACGAACGCCTTCGGACCGGTACACCGAGGATGGATGAACTGGCGGTGCTGCAAGACGGTCTATACATGGCAGCCCGACAGCGGTTCGAACGCTTCGACGAGGAGTCAGCGCAGGAGCAGCGCTCCGAGTCGCTGCTTCCCTTGGGGGACCGCACGCACTTCCGCGACCCCTTCACGTCCTTGCTGGTCAGGAGCGGCAGGGCATCCGAGGGCTTGAACATTTCCGAAGCGCACATCGCGCGAGCAGGGCTGGCCGATGAGGATCCGATTGCAGATCTAGACGAGACGGGTGTTGGCTTCCGAGTCAACAGTGCCCATCCGTTCGTGAAGGCCGTAACCGATAGGCTGGGGGGCGGGAAGAAAGCTCGCGAGGGGTTGCGGGCCCTCGATCTGCTGGCGGTTTCTGAGCGGCTCCTCGAAGGATACCTCTATGACATAGGTATCGACGAGGAGACGGTAACCCGAGTCATTGGTTGGCGAGAGGGTCTCCTCCGCGCCCTAGCCGTTCGATATGCCCTAGGAACCGGTGAGGTCCACGACGAGGCCATGCGAGCTTCGTACCGCGGGAAGGCCGACTTCGAGCGGGCGCTGGCGGCACTTTTTGGCCTCATGGGCTTCCAGGCCACGAGGCACGGCGACTCGGGCGAGAAGGACGTGCTCGTTATCAGCCCCACCGGCGAAACCCAGGTGAAGTTCACGGTCGAGGCGAAGAGCTCGAAGAATCGCATCCCAAACGACGCCGCCGAAATCGCCGGTGCGGTCGCGCATCGCACGGCGGAGAGGGCAGAGCACGCTCTCGTTGTCGCCAGGGAGTTCGCCGGCTTTGAACGGGGCGGCAACGACGCCGCCATCCTCAACGAGTGCCGGGCATCCGGTGGCGTTTCGGTCGTCACGGTGCAGACATTGATCGACCTTAGCAGGGCTGTCGAGAAGTTCTACTACCCGCTCGACTTGATACTTCCTATCCTCGCCCAGATCGAGATGCCGGAGGAGAAGCAGAGGAGGGTCGCCGAGCTCGCCACCCCGGTGGAGCGGTTCGATTTCAGGCGGGTCCTTGAGCAGATCTGGAGAAAACAACAGGAGGAGGCTGCCGGCGATGTCGTGGCCTTCCGCTCCCTGTGGCAAGAGGGCTGGAAGGAGGAGATGCTATTCGACGACTTTAAACGCAAGCTGGTCGCCCTCGATGCCATGGCTGGCGGCCTCATTCGACTTCGGGTCGACACAAACGAGATAACCATGCACCAGTCGCCCGCCATCATCGCCGACAAGATCCAGACGAGCCTCGACCTCGGCTAGCGACGTGGCCAGCGCTGGAACTACTGAAGGCCCACCACGAGCTTCTAGCTTAGCGACGCGCCATCGCATGCAGGCGGTCTCCCGACGCGACACGCCCCCGGAACTCGCACTTCGCTCTGCTCTTTATCGGCTGGGTCTACGCTTTCGGATCGACTCCTATCCCATCGCCGCCTTGCGTCGGCGGGCCGACATCGTTTTCAAATCCGCGAAAGTCGCTATCTTCGTGGACGGGTGCTTCTGGCATGGTTGCCCGATTCACGGCTCCTGGCCCAAGGAGAATGCGAACTGGTGGCGTGAGAAGATCGAACGAAACCATAGTCGCGATATTGACACCGGGCGCCGCCTTCAGCGAGCGGGCTGGCGTGTAATCCGGCTCTGGGAACATGACGATGTCGCCGCGTGGGCGACACGGATCTCGTCTGCCATCTCTCAGAGAAAGCTGGCGCAAGGGGGCGGACCTGAGAATCCGCGTCGTCGAGGTGTCCACCATCGGGTGAGCTAGGGGCTGCGAGCGCGCCTGCACGCACAGCGCCTCCACGGGGAGCGCCTGCACCGGCACAGGGAGATCTCAAGCGCAGATCAACCCGCCCCCCAGGGCGGCGATCCCCCTTCCCGCCGACCGTGACGCTCGTAGTCTGACGCCGGTGCTGCACAATAAGGGCACCTCATGAGGGGGCCATATGCTTTTTGGGGTCCGTATCGCCGTAGTGGTGCTCGCTGGCGGCCTTGCTTTAACTCACCCGTGGGCGACATCTCCCGATCCGGCACTCAAGGCGGCTCTCTTGTCATTCGCTGCCGCCACGCTGCTCTACCTCCTACTGGATCTTCTATGGGCGCGACTGCTGCGCGGAAACATGGGAGACCAACCTGACATCGCGTCAACCTGGGGACCGCTGGTAGGCCTGATCGTCACAACTGCTGGCGTGGTGTTGGGGCTACTCAGCGCCTTCGACAATAGGGGGTCACACCTTACCGATGCATTAAAGGTCGGAACGCTGTCTTTGGTCGCGACGGTGATCTTGGGTATGGTGCTCTTTGGGATGGTCGTGTCGGCGCCGCCCAAAGGGGGAGCCGCAGTCGCGTTCAGGGCCTTGGTTTTCAACCTCACCCTATCGTCGCTTGGCCTTGGAGTGCTCAGTATTGGCTGGGCTTTGTTTTACCGATGATGCTGCTAGCGCTATTCCAGCAGCAAGGAGTGGAGAGTTTTGCCATATAGACTCTTGGAGGAGGCAGGACTCTTCGGATTCCGCGCGGCCGGCGAACTTATCGACAGCGCCTTCAACGACATCGTGCAGGGTCGGATTAGCGAGGCTGAGAGAGATCGATATTTCGACCTCCTAATGCTGACTGCAGGAGAAGCCGCATTGGCTGGTGCTTTCGGGCTACCGCGGTTAAGCTTTCGCGTCCGGCCAGTCAATGTCGGTGCATGGGCAGCGGGGCTCGCCTTGCAGAAGTTCGATTCCAGCCCGACATGGCCTCACTTTGCTGAGCCCAACGAAGTCAGGCTATGGGACGTGATCTTGTTTGCCGGCGACATGAGCAAAGTCGCGAGGATAGCGGGCGAGTCCGTCTGGGAAATCGCGGCCAACAATGGTTTTGCGAGGGTCATCGACCGCCTAAAGTCGACGTACCGCGAAGGCGGGAATCCCGTGGCCAGCGTAATCGCGTCCAGCAGCATGCTTGATCTGCTGGGTATCATCTGGCATTCGAAAGCAAGCGTTCTTATCAACCCAGATGGCGCGGACCGCAGCGTTACGAATTACTTGGACCGACTTCCTTGGTTTCGAGAGCGCGGCCGACGATAAGCCGGGAGCATCGAACGTGGTGCGCCGAGAACCAAGGGCCTACGACCGCCGCGCGAAGTCCCCGATCCAGACGCGGCGCAACCGCAGGCCGATCCGCGAACCAACTCAACCCTTGCGGCTTCTGCGCAGATGGGCCGGCCGGCGGGGAGGTACCGGTCAGGGGGTCGGTTTTGCGAACCGGATGTCGGGCGCGCCGAATGCCCCGCACATTTGTGCAATCAGCACTTAGAAAATTGGGAGGCGAAATTCGAATCGTGGAAACTGGCTCCAACCCGAAGTCGCGGGGTGGCCACAAAGACAAGGAGGCCATTATCGCGATGAGGCGCAAAGATCCTAGTCTGAAGCTGATTCGCGGAGCGCACGAATGGCGGGCGCAAAGAAAAAGTGCGACTGGCCATTAGGCCGGCCAAGATGGCGCCGGCTGAAGCCTCAGCTGGTGCGGCTCGAACTGTTGACCGACCTCGGACCAGGCGTGGTTCGCCAGCTACTGGTTGCGAGGGTGGATTTTTGCCGGAACCCGAGACACCCCACAGAATGACAAGTGCTACCTGAGTTCGATTTTTGCCAGCTTGCTTTCGCGCCGCGGCCGAGGAGGGGGACATGCCAGAGCTGATCTGGGAAGGAAAGTCTTACAAAGATGGGCGGAAGGCTGCCCCCTTGCGCGTCGCGCTCCCATTCCAAACGGTTGAGACTGTCAACGAATCGAGCCAAGACCGCCTTCGGACCCTTGATCTTTTCACGGAAGGCCGCGAGACGGAATGGCGTAACCGTCTGATCTGGGGGGACAAGAAGTACGTCCTGCCGGCGTTGCTGCCTGAATTTGGTGGAAAGGTGAACCTCATCTACATCGACCCCCCGTTCGCTTCCGGACAAGACTTCTCCTTTCGCGTGCGCCTGGATGGACAAGATTTTGTGAAGGAGCCCTCACTCATTGAGGTCAAGGCTTATCGCGACACCTGGGGAGCAGGCCTCGACAGCTACCTTCACTGGTTCTACGAAATGGCTCTTTTCCTGCACGAAATGCTTGCCGAGACGGGAAGCGTGTACATCCATGTTGGGCCAGGGGTTTCCCACTACGTAAAGCTGGTCCTCGATGAGGTGTTCGGGAGAGAGCACTTCCGAACCGAAATCATCTGGAAGCGCAGCACCGCTCACTCAGACACTAAGCAAGGCAGGGCACAGTACGGCCAGATCCACGACACCATCCTCTTCTACACCAAGAGCGATACCTGGGTCTGGAACCCGGTGCACACGGCATACGACGATGCCTACGTGGCGGGACGGTTCGTGCACATCGATCCCGACGGTCGCCGCTACAAGGATGCTGACCTCACAGCGGCAAAGCCTGGCGGGGATACGTCGTTTGGGTGGAGGGTCAAGGCCCCAGATGGGTCCTCCGATTGGGAGGCCGACATCGAGGGCGCCTGGCGTACACCCCGGCAAGGCTGGACCTATCGAGAGGTCTTTCCACCAGGTGGACGGTACTGGGCGTACTCGCGCGTTAACTTCATGAACTTCCACGCCGAGGATCGTCTGTACTACACGTCGGCGGGGACTCCTCGGCTTAAGCAATACGCCGATGAACTCGAAGGCATCTCGCTTCAAGACGTGTGGGCCGATGTCTACCCAATCAATTCGCAGGCGTTTGAGCGACTCGGTTATCCGACGCAGAAGCCAGAGGCTCTTCTGGAACGGATAATCCGCGCTTCGTCGAACGAAGGCGACCTGGTTTTTGATTGCGTGTGTGGATCGGGGACGACCGCGGTCGTTGCGGAGAAGCTTGGCAGACGATGGGTCGCCAGCGACCTAAGCCGATTCGCCATCCACACGGCGCGCAAACGGCTGCTATCGATTCCGGATGTGCGCCCCTTCGCGGTCCAAAACCTCGGCAAGTACGAGCGCCAGCTATGGCAGGCAGCTGAATTTGGTGCGGGGGCACAGGCCCGGACTACCGCGTACCGGCGTTTCATACTCGCCGTGTATAACGCGAAGCCAGTAGAGGGTTATGCGTGGCTGCATGGCGTGAAGCAGGGCCGACTAGTCCACGTTGGCACGGTGGATTCCCCCGTTACGGTGGGTGACGTCAAGCAGATCGCTGCCGAGTTCCGCCGCGCTATCGGCACGGGTACGGAAGCGCCAACGAGCAAGGCCGTCGACGTGCTTGGGTGGGACTTCGCGTTCGACATGAACGAGGTGGCGCGCCAAACGGCTGATCGCGCCGGTATCGATGTCCATTTCTGGCGAATTCCCAGGGAGATTCTTGATAAGCGAGCCGTCGAACATGGGGACGTCCGGTTTTTTGAGCTCGCAGCATTGGGGGTCGACTTGGGGCGAACGGGCCGCACGGTGACATTAACCCTTAGCGATTTCGTCATTCCGACGGATGACGTACCCGACGAGGTGCAGCGGACGATTAGCGATTGGTCGCAGTGGATCGACTACTGGGCGGTCGACTGGGACAACAAGGGCGATGCCTTCCACAACGAGTGGCAGGCCTACCGCACCCGCAAGGAGCCAACCCTGCAAAGGTCAGCCAGTCATGAATACCAAGCGTCTGGAAGCTACAAGGTTGGGGTGAAGGTCATCGACATTCTCGGCAACGACACAACAAAGACGCTTACGGTGCTGGTGCCTTAAGCCGTGCCACGACGCCGACGATCTGATGTTGAGCAGCCGAGTCTACTTGAAGCACGGGTCACGACGGCCCCTTGTGTGCCGGCTATCCGCAGGGCGGTAGGGGAGTGGCGGAGTGACCGCTATAAGGGGGCAAGTGGTACGAGCCTGATCCTCCTGAACTACTGGTTCGGCACGGATCACCGGCTGTCGAGCGGAGCCCGATTCCAGTACCACCCAGCCCAGCGCGAGGCCATGGAGGCCCTCATCTACGTCTATGAAGTGGCGAGGACGCGACGTCATCGCGACCTGCTGGAGCGGTTCGCTCCAAACATTCCGGGCATCCACGTGCTCCAACACGACTTATTCCCACGCTACTGCGTAAAGATGGCGACGGGGAGCGGGAAGACGAAGGTAATTTCTCTGGCCATCGCCTGGCACTATTTCAACGCGGTGGCCGAGGCGCGCGATGACTTTGCCCGCGCCTTCTTGGTGGTGGCACCCAATCTGATCGTTTTCGAACGTCTGCAGGCCGACTTTGAGGGTGGTCGCATCTTTCGGAGGGACCCCATTGTCCCGCCAGAGTTGGAGGTCTATTGGGACCTAGATTGTTACATGCGCGGCGAGCCGGAGCGGGCCGGCTCGCAAGGCGCGCTATACCTCACGAATATTCAGCAGTTTTACGAGCGACCCACCAGCCCAAATGACGAGGAGCCTGAAGAGATGCTCGCCGTCCTGGGACAAAAGCCACCGCCCGACAATTGGCAGCCGGATGATTTCGGCCGCCGAATCGCTAAACGTGGTGGTCCATGCGTCGTGCTAAATGATGAGGGCCACCACACGCACGACGAAGATAGCGAGTGGAACCAGGTGATCCGGCGCGTACATTCGGAGGTTTCGGGAGGACTAGCCGGTCAGCTGGATTTCTCGGCCACGCCACGCTACCCCAAAGGAGGCCTCTTCACCTGGACGGTTTGCGACTACCCGTTGAAGCAAGCAATCATCGACAACGTCGTCAAGCGGCCCATGAAGGGTATAACGACCGGAATCGGGGAGCAGCCCTCCGATATTGCGAGCGTGAAGTACCAAGCATACGTGACGGCTGGCGTAGAACGCTGGCGGGAGTATCGAGCGCTCCTAATGCCACTTGGAAAAAAACCGATCCTATTCGTAATGCTGAACAGTACCGCCGATGCAGACGATGTCGGCCAGTATCTTCGGGTTACCTATCCGGAAGACTTCGCTGGGGACAAGCTTCTAATCATCCACACTGACAATACCGGCGAAATTTCCAAACGGGACCTGGATAAGGCCCGGGAGGTGGCCCGCCGCGTCGATGAGGGCGAGAGCTCGGTGAACGCAATCGTGAGCGTTCTGATGCTCCGCGAGGGATGGGACGTCCAGAACGTCACGGTCATCGTCGGCTTGCGGCCGTACACGTCCAAGGCCAACATCCTTCCCGAGCAAACGATTGGACGCGGACTGCGGCTGATGTTCGGCGGCATGGCCACTCAGTACACGGAACGAGTGGATGTAATAGGTAACGCCCCCTTTCTCAAGTTCGTTGACCAGCTCGAACGCGAGGAAGACATCGCCCTTGAACTTTTTGACCTAAAGGAGCGACTGGTCATCAATACGATTGCTCCGGATCCAGCCAAGCTAGCTCGTGACATTACTATTCCGGTTCTGAGCCCGATCTTGGCGCGCAAAAAGACGCTGGCGGAAGAGATTGCTTCCCTCGATGTTCAGAGCTTCGATTGCCCGGTCCTGCCGAGGAAACCGGGTGACAACGCGGCACGGAGCTTCCGATACGAGGGGAAGGACATCATCACCTTAGAGAGGATCGTCGAACGCGAGTACACGGTCCCGGAGCCTCGAACGGCCGAGGAGGTGATTTCCTACTACGCGAAGCGGATCGCCCAGGACGTGAAGTTGCCTAGCCAGTTCGCAGCCCTCGCACCCAAGATACGAGAGTTTCTGGAGGTCAAGGCCTTTGGGGAGCCGGTCGACCTAACTATATCAAGCATGGTGAAGGCCATCTCAACGCCTGTGGCTGGATACCTCACGATCAAGACGTTTGCGGCTGCCCTCCGTCGTCTCGTCGTCGAGGAGTTGACTCCCACCCTTGAGGAAGTGGGAAGGAAACTGTCGGAGACCGAACCGTTTCCGTTCTCGCGCCCGACCTTCGTCGCCATCAAGACGGTTTTCAATCTTGTGGCGCCAGGCAACGATTACGAGCGCGACTTTGCTGAGTTCCTGGAGGGCAGCAAAGACGTCGAAGCCTTCGCTAAGCTGCCCCCGACTTCGAGGCTACCGTTCTCGATCGAATACACGGATAACGCCGCGAACCTCCGGTACTACGAACCGGACTTCGTCGCTCGCCTTACCGACGGAACTCACTATCTCGTGGAGACCAAAGGCCGTGAGGACACTGACGTTGTTCATAAAGATCGAGCGGCCCAAATCTGGTGCGAGAACGCGACACTCTTAACGGCTGTCCCCTGGAGATACCTGAAGGTTCCACAGGCGGATTTCGCCAAGCTCCAAGCCGGCGAGTTCAGCGAAGTCCTACTGGCGTTTGGCTAGATAAAAGCCAACTTCCTGGGAAACAAGACGGCATGAGCGTAGAGGTGCGGGCCGTCGGCCTTAAAGCAATGCGCGAAAAGCAGGGCCTGACACAACGCAAGCTCGCCCACGACTTCGGCATCAGCCAGAACTATTAAACGCGCGCGCTCCGAGGTCGGGTGATCCACAGCCTCAGGCTGCAGCCAACACGTAGCCTCGACCGGCAAGAATGCTCAGGGAACCGCCGGTGTCCGGAGCGGCGACTCTACCGTTGTTCTTTCGCGAACTCCGTCAAGAGCGCGACGACACCGGGAGTCAACACCCGGCCGCGCACATCGGCCCAATGGATTCCCATTTCGCTCATACGATCAAGCCGTAGACAGTACAGGACGCCATCGATTTCGATAAGCCCGCGATCAAGTAGAAACCTGAGAAGCTCGCGCGCATCTCGCGATCCACCGACAGCTCCAACATCGATTGTATGTCTACCTCTACAGAGCCCCTCATACGAGGCGGTACCACGGAACTTTACCAGGATGCGATGGAAGAACCGAGCGAGTTCGAGAATCCGCGGATTGGGGGAGACTGCGGCGGGCTCGGTTCGGACGTACTGGAACCAGGGATGCACGGCTGCAGCGGCTACCCTGAGCGTTCCTGGCCCCACGACTGTCAATTGAGGAGGCACACCCGAGTGCTCGATCCGGTCGGCAGTTATCAACACGTCTCCCGTTTCATCGCCGCGCCCACCCTTGCCCGTTTGGACTCGAATCGCGGAGACTGCGGTTCTAAGCACACCACACTCAAGATCGACCTCAGGTCCAAGGAGAAAGCTCTCCGTGTCCCATCCCAACACAACGTCTTCCGACACGCTGACGATTGCGTTAGCGAGTACTCGCAAGAACCGTATTTGGGATCCGTCGGGGACCAGCTCAAACTCTGTGTCCGACTCGCCCTTGCGCCCGGTCGCCACAGTGCCCGAGATGACCCTAGTGCCCCTGTCCTGATCAAGCGACAAGTAGATCGCGCCGTTAATTCTCGTTTGCGATCGGATGGACTCATAGAAAAAGGGGAAATTCAGTGCGGCCATTCTCGGGCTGGTTCCACCGTCCTCCGCGAAAAGCAGGAGAAATCTCGCCAAGAGGGGGGTCGTTAGGTATTCAGAATGGAGCATCCGGTCACGAATGCCTTCTCGCTCGAGGTCGGTCCCAGATGTCAGGCCCCTAGCGTAGAGGTAGTCCCGAAAGACTACATTCGCAAAGCCGCTAAGTTGGGGTCCTCGAAAAGGGTGCTCGCGGACGGCCGTCTGAAGCGATTCTTCGTACTCAGAGCGAAGTGCGCTAGGTAAATTTCTCGGGAGTAATCGCGATTCAGCCAGTCTTAGAACCGAATCGAGTACGCGCGCGCACTGTTCCTCGGCTCCATACAACAAACTCCAGTCGCGCCAATCAATCGCCTTAGCCTTGGCCTCGAGTCGATCTCTGAGCTGAGGTTGAATCTTTCCCTGCTCCCGCGTGAGGATACTCTCGACGATTTGGACCAAGAAGTTCCACAGACCGCTGGCACTTTCTGCCGGTGCTGCCAATGAGGGTGATTCCAGAGCATTGTTCAATTCAGCATAGTTGTCGTAAAGGGAGATGTACGCTGCTATCGCTTCGAGTACCGGCGCATACCCTAGGAAACTCTGAACCAGGGGCTCCCCCCAGGGCGCCTTCTCGTTCACTCCCAGCAAGGCGAAGACGCGACTAAAGAGCCGCCCACGAGCTGTAATGTAGGGGGCTCGATACACCCTGTGGGCCCTTGCCTTAAGTTTCCGGTCGTACTCAGCATCAAGCCGCTTGTCGATGAACTCCTCGGCAGCGCCTTGACGGAAGAAGTCGATTTGGTAGCGGGCGAAGGGTACGTTGTTCACCTCAAAGTACAAAGCCACCAGATCGGCAGTTTCAGCGCGGGCGAGCAGAACCAGACTTGGCCTCTTGCGCGGATCCCGGCACACCTTCACCAAATCCTCGATGAAGGCTTCGAAATTGCGCTCGCCGGCGCGCAGGTTGGCTTCGTCTAGAGCGTCCATGATGACAAGAAAGTCGCCGGCGTTCAATCGGTTGACGACACCTCCCAGAGCTGCGATCCCGAACGCATCGGCAAGTGTTCCCAGATACGTTCCAGTACCGACCTGAAAGCTCGCCAGGTTCCAAAGTGTTGCTCCAGTTCGGTATGCAAGTTCCGCGGCGAGGGTGCTCTTGCCGATCGCGGCTGGCGCCGAGAGCAGGATGACCGAGGTTGCGCCAGCAGCGAATGCCGGAAGCGTCTCCTCAAGTTCCGGGGCAACGAAAGATGGGTTGGCCGCAGAGACGTAGGTGACTCCACTGACTCGGCCAAGCGCTGGACGATCCTGTACCAATGGCAGGCTGGCTAGCAGGTCAACGACTCTCACGTCAGAAGCCTACCGGACGAGTGGTCAGGAACTGCTGCTATGGACGCGCGAACGGCACTAGGTCAGAAACGGCCCGAGCAAGCCAGCTCTGCAGTTCGCGGAGCACCCATATGATTGGCGTGTCCGGCATGTCGACGAGAGTCACCTTCAGGAAGACCGCGCACCTTAGCTGCGCCGCCTGTAACTCGCCGCCGGGAGACGGACTTGCATGACCGGCGCGCCATCCGCGAACGGCGGAAAGATCCCGCTCTGAGCGGCCAAGCCGAACGGTATGCCCTCAAGTCGGTCTCCCGGCACCGCGATCGCGGTCATCAGTAGGACATCGTGCTGATGACCGCGGGAACCGTGAGACGGTGCGGATGCTGCAGGGGATGGCCGGCGAGCAACTCACGCTGGAGCCTGGCGACCTCTACGAAACCACGGCGGCGCAGGCGAAGATCTGGGCGGAGCATGGGGTCGCCAAGCTGGTCAAGCCAGCCCCCCAGCGGCAAGGTACCGGCTTGAAGCCGCGTCCGACACCGGCCGAACCGCGCAGCGCGACCCAGACGCCGCCGCGCACGACGCGGATCGATCCCAAGCCGAAGTAACGCCGCACCCTCGACGCGGGGTATACGCAGCACCTGGCGCAGTCCTTCGAGGCGTCCTGGGGCAGCGTAGCGGCGCGCTTTCGGCGGTCCGGCTGGCAGGGCCTCGTTTTGGCACAATGGTCTGCTCGCCTTAACAGCCCCATCTCGAGGAGGGAACCAGCCAATGAGCTCGACGGTTAAGACCCAGCCGACCAGCATGCAGATGACAGCGGAAGAGGTAGCCCGACTAAGCGAGGTCGCAGGTCGGCTGCAGCGGCTGCTGGACGCCTGGGAGAAGTTCGTGGCGCCATCGGTCGATTCGCCCTTGCCCAATTCAGAGATGGCCCGTGCGTACCAGGCCGACCTCCGGGACCCGTACCAGGAAGCGTTCCTCCTGCTGTTCGCAGCCCAGGATCATCTCCGCACGATCCTGATGGTCCTCAAGACAGGGCCACTGCCCGGCTTCTCTCTCTACACCCTTCTTCGCGCGGCTGGCGAAGCTGAAGTGCGCTGCCGTCATCTGGTTGATCGGCAGCTCACCGAAACCCAGCGCCTGGCCCGGGCCTTGAGCGAGCGGCTCCACAACATCGAAGAGACGCGCAATGTCGACACGGATGCCGCGTCCAAGCAGTACTACGCCGGTCGAATCGCACACCTGGAACAGCGGGCGGTCGCGAACGGCATCACGTCTCTCCGGAAGAACCCCGCCTCGCCGCCCAGCGCGTTCGGCGAGCCGCGGAAGAAGCTGACCGAGCTCTTCGGCCTCTATCTGAAAGCCGGGTCGACGGCGTATCGTTATCTGTCCGGCTACACACACTCGATGATGTGGGTGGTTCTCCAGCGGCAGCGCGAGGCGCAACCGCATGCCGATCCGGGAGTCAGCTACCTTCCGACCGATCTGCAGGTGCCTGTGTTCGCCAGCGTGCTCTCCACCGTGCTGGACCTGTTCGACGACAACTGCCGCTATTGGCTGGGCCTCGCCGGCTACCCGAGTGACGTATGGGAGAACGCAAAAAAGGGGGCGGCAGGCTAACAGGACCGGGACGCGGAGCTGCTCAAAGCTTTGCGCGATCTTTGGCGCCGCCTGCCCTGGCTGTGGCTCTTCGTCCTTCTCCTGTTCGGCGCGTTCGTCGCCGACGCGCTGTTGCCCGTGGCGAGCTCAGCCAGCGAGACGACGAAGACGCTTCGATCGCAGTCATTGACGCTCTTGGGTTCCGGCCTCGTCGGGCTGGTGGTCTTCGCGTTTCAAACCGGTCGGTCACGGCGCGAGCGACGGCGTGAGGTGCTGCGTGACGCGTACCTGCTCCTGATCCGCGCAGCCGCGCGCCTGTGGGATCTGAACAAGGAGGAGATGCTCTGGCCGAAGGGACACCCGTGGCAGGGCACCGTGTCAGCCGCGACGCCGGGAGATGCCAGTGAAGCCTACCTACGCCACGATCCGTTCGCACGCGCAAAGGCGCTTGCCCAGGAAGTCAACGCCCTGAGCGAGGAAGCTGCCGCCATCATCACGCTCGAGGACCCTGAGGACCCGGCGGTGCAAGCCTGGCGCGATGTTGATGATGCCTACTACCGATGCGTGGGTGAACGCACCAAGGAGAAGAAGGATCCAAATGCGATCGTGGCTGCGGAGAAAGAATTGGAGAAGGCGATCCACCAGCTGGGCGTCATCTGCCATCAGCGGCTGCGCGCCCTAGGCTAGACACAGCGTGGGTATGCGCGGGTTGTAACCCCTCTCCCTCCGCCAGACTTCGAAAGGAGCAATTGATCACAGATCCCTTCCTCCACGTAATGGATCCGCGCTGCATCCAGGTCCAGAAAGCGACGCTGAACCGGAAAAAGACGGTGCGGGATGTCGAACGCCTGAACAGGCACCGATGATCCTGAGACGGAAGCCTACTGGCCGCAGGTTGCCCGGAACACTCGCACTGCTTGCGTATCGTCCAGATGCCTGGCGACCTAGGTTACGTTATCACGACTCCGGCGTCGTGCGCTAAGCATCGGCCAGTCCGAACTCGACCTCCACGCGCGCGCCTCCTGACTCCCCGGTACCAAGAATGAGCATGCCCCCCGTGCCCGCGGCGGCGCGCCTGACGATGTCCAGCCCCAGACCGGTCGACCGCCGGCCGCCGTCGCCGGGAACGGCTTCTGCGGCCCTGATTCCAGGTCCCTCGTCCTCCACCGTCAGGCGCACCCGCCCGGCACCGGTGGGCCTGAGGCTGATGGTGAACGAAGTGCGCTCGGGTGTGTGTGCGAAGACGTTGTCGATGATGGCGTCGAGCACCGCCTCGAGGTCGTCGCGCGGAATCCTCACCAACGCTGTTGCCGGCTCGATGTCGGCGCGATAAGGTCTGTGCTGCTCGTCGGCCAGTGCCGCCCAGAACGCCACCCGCTCGCGCGCCACCTCGGCGAGGTCGGCGATGCTCCCCGCGGTGCCCCGCGTCTGGCGGCGCAGTTCCTGTATGACGGAGCTGACTGCGCGTTCCAGGTCCTCAAGGTCCTCGGATAGGCGCGCGCCCTCCTCGCCATTGTTGAGCTGCTCGATGTCGAGCCGGAGGGCGGTCATCGGCGTGCGCAGACGGTGCGACAGGTCGGCGGCCGCCGCCCGCTCGGCGGCAAGCAGCTCTCCAATCCTGGCCGCCAGCAGATTGAACGCGCCGCCCACCTCGACGAGTTCCGGCGGACCGGCTGGGACGACCCTGGTTTCAATTCGGCTCTGCGCCAGGCCGTGGGCGGCCGTTGCGAGGTCGCGCGTCGGCGTCACCACGGAGCGCGCCATCCGATCGGCGACGAGCCCGGCCAGAGCCACTAGGGCGACGCCCAGGGCGCCAAGGATCAACCAGGCCGTCACAACGCCCTGGTCCAGCGCCGAGTTGGGCACCCTGACCTCGACCACGGTGGTGGATCCGTCGGATCCGAGAACAGGCACCAGGACCGCCATGCCGCCCGGCACCGATGTCGTGAATGCGCGGCCCTGACGCGCCAGCGCGACGCTCGCGTCCGCACTTCTCGGGTCTCCCATCACCGTCCCGTCCGCGAGAAACACGGTGAGACGACCAGGACCCGCGCTGCTGACTGAGGTGATCGCGCTGTTGAGGGTGGCCGGATCGTGCTCCGGGGCCAGCAGTGGCGCGAGCGAGCGCGCCTGGAGCTCCGCCGCGTTGAGCGCACGGTCGCGCACGACGGTCTGGACCAGGATCGCCAGCGGGATCAGGAAGGCCAAAACCACCATCGACGTGGTCGCCGCGGCCATCACCGCGAGCTGGCGCCTCACTGCCGAATGCGGTGGCCCGGTACCTTCACGACCGAGGGTCCACCAGCTGCGCTCCGACCCCGCGGACGACGCGGAGGTAACGGGGATGGGCTGCCGTCTCGCCCAGCTT
>Ga0070707_100001804_pt1 | contig 20572 bp, 18 predicted proteins | sample KBSK5502metaG_FD_65468 | JGI IMG/M metagenome (GOLD analysis project Ga0070707, IMG submission 65468) | Corn, switchgrass and miscanthus rhizosphere microbial communities from Kellogg Biological Station, Michigan, USA - KBS K5-50-2 metaG | ecosystem: Host-associated > Plants > Roots >...
GCCCCGTTACATGACCACCATGCCCTCGGGCAGGTCCTCCCGGCGGACCCTGATCGCGACGATCGTGATCACGAGGGCGAGCAGCCCGGCGCACGCCCCGACCGTCATCGCGCTGGTGATCCCGGACGACAGCGCGTGCGCGTAGCCCGGATGCGCGGCGGAGTGAAGCTTGTTGTTGACCACGGTCCAGGCGACGCTGCCGATGATGGCGAGCCCGAGCGAGCCGCCCACCTGCTGCCCGGCGTTGAACATGCTGGACGCGACGCCCGAGTCCTCATCGGAGACGCCCGCGACGAGCGTCATCGTGAGCGGCACGAAGATCAGGCCCGCGGCCACCGCGAAGACGATCAGTGGCAGGGCCACCCCGGTCAGGTACTGGCTGCCCTCGTGCACCCGGGACAGCCAGAACAGCCCGCCCGGGGCGATCACGGCGCCGGCGGTCATGAGCGGCCGCGCGCCGACCCGGTTAACCAGCCTGGAGACGAGTCCCGCCACGACGATGAACGCGCCGATGAACGGCAGGTAGGCCAGGCCGCCCTTGAGCGGGCTGTACCCCCAGACGACCTGCAGGAACTGGGTGAGGAAGAAGAAGAACCCGAAGAACGCCGAGGCCAGGCACAGCAGGATGAGGTATACCCCGGCCCTGGTGCGGTCGGCGAAGATGCGCAGCGGCAGCAGCGGCTCGCGGGTGCGCGCCTCGATGAGAACGAACGCGATCAGCGCCGTGGCCGCGCCGGCCAGGGAGGCGACGGTGGCGGCATCGCCCCAGTGCGAGATCCCGTCGGGACCGGTCGCCGCCCGGGTCAGGCCGTAGACGAGCAGCGCGAACCCGGCGGTGCCGGTGATCGCGCCCGGCAGGTCGAGGTGCCGTGGATGCCGCTGAGTCTCCGGGATGACGTAGCGGGCGCCGGCCGCAAGCAGCAAGCCGATCGGCACGTTCACAAAGAACACCCACCGCCATGACGCATAAGTAGTAAGCAGGCCGCCGGCCACCACGCCCACGGCCCCGCCCATGCCCGTCATCGCCGCGTAGACGCCGAGCGCCCGGTTTCGCTGGGTGCCCTCCGGGAAGGTGACCGCGATCAGCGACAAGGCCGCAGGGGCCGCTACCGCCGCGGCCGCGCCCTGGAGGGCGCGGCCGGCAATGAGCCACCACGCCGTCGTGGCCAGCCCGCCGAGCAGCGAGGCCAGCGCGAAGCCGGCGACACCCGCGATGAACATCCGGCGCCGGCCCAAGATATCCCCGGCCCGGCCGCCGAGCATCAGCAGCCCGCCGAACGTGATGGCGTACCCCGTGACGATCCATTCGAGCCCGGTGCCGGAGAAGCCCAGGGCGCGCTGGATGTGCGGCAGCGCGGTGTTCACGATCAACTCGTCGAGCACGAGCATGAGCTGGGCCATGGAGATGACCACGAGCGCCAGCCCCAGGTGCCGGGGGCCTCCTGCGATGCGGCCGGACGGGCTCTGCCCGGCCGGAAGCCGCAGCGCGGGGCCCTGCTCCGGGCCGCGCCGTGGCTGGGTTGTTTCGATAGCCATTGGAAATCCCTTCAGTCCCCGCTGGACGGGGCACGTGAGAAAACGTTGATCAAGTTCCCCCCGGGATCACGGAAGATCGCCGTCCGGTTTCCCCAGGGCTGGGTCGTCGGGGGCGTCACCACCGCGGCGCCGAGCCCGGCGATGCGCTCGTACTCCGCGTCGGCGTCGCCGGTCTCGAAGTCGAGGATGACCTCATCCCGGCATCCCAGGCCGGCCGCGTGACCGGCCTCCCGGTACTCGGTGAACCGCCGCTTGGAGAAGCCCACGGTCACCGGCCCGGCCGGGACCTCGACGTAGTACTCGTTCAGGGCCACCGAAGCGCCCAGCAGCCTGGCGTAGAACGCGGCCAGCCCTTGGACGTCGCCGGTGACGATGCGGCTCTGCACCAGGCGCATGACAACTCCTCTCCTGACCGGGCTGCACGGCGTGATGTGTGCAGCCGGATGTCACCGGTCAAGGACGGGAGGGTTGCTGGGAAAGTGACACCCAGCGGTGTTGTCACATTCGGCGGGGGTACCGCGTCCTTCCCGTAAGAGAGGTGGCACTCGTGGACGCAGGACGGCAGGATGACCGGGTCGTTCAGGCGTGGAAGGCGCACCGGCCGTACCTGGTCGACCTTGCTTTCCGGATGCTCGGTGACATCGGGGCGGCCGAGGACGTCGTCCAGGACGCGTTCTCCCGCCTGATCCGGGCAATGCCGGGCGAGATCGAGGACGAGCGCGGCTGGCTGATCGTCGTGACGAGCCGCCTGTGCCTGGACCTGATCCGCTCCGCCCGCTCCCGCCGGGAGCGGCCGCACGATTCCAGTGAGATCGAGTTCGTGCCCCCGCGCGCCGGGCCTGCGGCGACTGGTTCCGTTGCGGGCGACCCCGCCGACCGGGTCACGCTCGACGACAACGTCCGGCTCGCCCTGCTGGTCGTCCTGCAGCGCCTCAGCCCGGCCGAGCGGGTTGTGTTCGTGCTGCACGACATCTTCGGCCTGCCGTTCGCCACGGTCGCGGAAACCGTCGGCCGGCCGGCCGCCACGTGCCGCCAGCTGGCCCGGCGGGCCCGGCAGAAGATCGAGGACAGCCAGGACGGCGCCCGGTTCGACGTGGCCGCATCAGAGCACCGGCTTGTCACCGAGAAGTTCATCGCCGCGGCCGCGGGCGGTGACCTGGACGGGCTGCTCGCGGTGCTTGCCCCGGACGCGTGGGGTGACGTCGACCTCGGGCCCGACGACCCCAGGGCGCGCGGCGTCGTACACGGCGCGGAACGGGTGGCCAGGAACCTGCTCCACTTCTGGGGCCCGCACGCGACCCTGGTGTCTCACCCGGTCGGCGGGGAACCCGCCCTGCTCGGTTTCATCGACCGGGCCCTGGCGGGCGTGCTGGTGTTCACCATGCGCGGCGAGAAGATCCAGGCCGTGCACGTCATCGGCGACCCACGGCAGCTGAGCTTCCTAAGCTCACAGCTCGCCTGAGCGCCGCCGCGTCACGATCTCGCGCGCGTCCTCGTCCTTACCGGTGCAGAACAAGAGGTGAGGAGAAGGCCGGGCCGGTGGTCCGGTCGGCGTTCGGCCCGCTGGTGCGCGCCAGTTTCCGGCTGCTGGGCATCAGGCAGTTCCTGCTCCTGCGGCTGGCCGGCTGCGAAAGCGAATGAATCAGATCAGCTCTACAGGGGAAATGTAAGGGGTACGGGGTTTTACTCCGGGCCGAATTGATTTGAGTCGTCCCGGGAGTAGGCCGTTGAACTGCGAAGACGGTTCTTGATCTGCGGGGTAAGGGGGCATGAATCATCACTGTCGCGCGGATTTCGGGGCGAATAGGGGGCTTATTCATGAATATGCGCATATCCCGCGGAGCACGGGGTGCCCGTCACGCCGCGGTGCTGGCCGGCGTGTCCGCCGTGGCGACAGCGGGCCTGGCCCTGTCGCCAGCGGCTGGCGCGTCCCCCGTCCACCATCGCGCCGCGCACGTTCGCGTAATCGGCAGCACCGTCTCGGTCACCTACACCTACACCGCCGGCGAGCAGACGTTCGCGGTCCCCGCGGGCGTGACGTCGATCAGCGTTACCGCGATCGGCGCCGCGGGCGGGGGCGGGGCGACCCCGGCCTCTGGCGGCGCCGGCGGCACGGGCGGTGAGGGCGAGAAGGTGTCCTCCACCCTGGCGGTGCTCCCGGCCACCACGCTGTACGTCGAGGTCGGCGGTACCGGCGGAACCGGAACCACGACCGCCGGGGGCGCAGGCGGCTTCAACGGCGGCGCGGCGGGTGCCGACACCAACACCGGCGGCGGGGGCGGCGGGGGCGCCTCGGACGTCCGCACGCTGAGCAGCACCTCGCCCTACACGCTGGCCTCGCGCGTCGTCGTCGCCGCCGGCGGCGGCGGAGCCGGCGGCGGCGGTAGCTGCGTCGCTGCCACCGGCGGGAACGGGGGGAGCAGCACCGTGGCCGCGACCAGCGCGGGCGACTGCCCAGGCCCCGACAACGGCGGCTCGTTCGGCGCGGCCGGGGCGGCGGGTGCGGGCGGCGCGGGAGGCGCCACCGGCGGCGCCGGGGTCACCACGGCGGGCGGCATCGGCACCGCCGGCAGCCTTGGCACCGGCGGGGCCAGCGCCACCATCGGTGGCGGCGGAGGAGGCGGCGGCCTCTTCGGCGGCGGCGGCGGAGCCGGGGGCGGCCTCAACACGACGGGGCCGGTCTATGGCGGTGGTGGTGGCGGTGGTGCCGGCTCCAGCTTCGCGGCCACCGACCAGGGGCCGACGGCCCATGCCGCAGAGGTCGTCATCAGCTACACTCCCGCGCCACCCGACCTGATGGTCTACCTCAAGCATCGGGGGCTCTTCCACCGCCACACCCAGGGCACCTATGACATGTGGGTCACCAACGCCGGGGCCGGCCCGACGACCCAGGACACCACGGTCACGCTGACCCTGCCCGCCGGGCTCGTGATGGTGCAGGCTGGCACGGGCACGGCCTGGCAGTGCCAGAAGGCGGCGAGCTCCTCGACCTGCACCCGGTCGGCGATGATCGGTGCCGGCAGCCGCACCTCGATCACGGCGACGGTGATGGTCGACGCGAAGGCCGGGCGGACCCTGTACGCCACCGCGACGGTCAGCCCGACCGACTCGACGCCGGGCGACAACACAAGCACCGACAAGGTCGTCATCCGGGCCTGACAACCTGCAACGTCACCGCCCCGGCCAGCACCCTGGCCGGGGCGGTGGCCTGTCCCGGGGCGGAAAGGTCGGCTAGCTTGTTACGCACGTGGCTTGGCCGCACCGCCTGCTTGCGGCGTGGGAGGGATTGCGATGCCCCAGTACCCAGACGAGACGGGCGAATGGTGGACTGGGTTTCCGGGAAGCGACCGGGCCACCTGGCTGGCGCCCTTCCCGCCCGCCCTGGCGCCGGCGACGGCCGGGCTCCGGGGCGCGGTGTCGAGGCGGGCGCTCAAGCACGGGGTTATCGTGCCCCCCGGCAAGCGCGAGCGCGCCAGGCGCGAGGAGATAGCCGAATGGCGGTACCAGACGATAGCCGCGATCCGCGAGCCGTCGCTCAAGTCGGGCGTGATCACGCTGGGCTCTGGCTTCGGCGGCACCGGCAAGACGGACGTGGCGGTGACGCTGGCCGCCATCTACGCGGCGGCGCGTCCGGCCGACCGGGTCATCCTCGCCGACAGCAACGACGATATGCCCCACGGCTACATCCGGCTCGGCGGTGTCCCCGTCGAGGCGCTGCCACACCACCAGCGGCCGCTGTCGATCCGGGGCTTCTACCAGGCCTGCTTTGACAGCAGCATCAAGGTCTACGCCGACCTGCGCGACGCCGTCGCGTGGCTGCAGGGCGTGGCCGTGATCCGTGGCGACACCGCCGACGAGTGCGTGGGGATCGATTTCGGCGAGCAGGAGTACCTGACCGTTCTCGAGTTCCTCCAGTGCATGTCCAACATCGTCATCAACGACGGCGGTACCGGGCTGTTCGCGAAGCTCCAGGTCGGAACGCTCTTGCACGGCGACAAGTACGCCTTCGTGACCGAGGCTTCGCAGCTGGGCTATTGGTCGATCGGCCAGGTGTTCAGCCGGTACCGAAACTACGAGGGTGAGAAGGAGCGGCCGCTGACCGAGCGGGAGATGAAACACCTCAACGGGCTCATGGACGAGGCCACGATCGTCATCGACAAGTTCGTCGATAGCGACCCGGAGCAGGTCCGGTGGCACAACAGGATCTGCGAGAGCTTCGAGGGCAGCCAGGTGTCCGTCGTGGCGACCCCGTGGGACCAGGCGCTCGCCAACCGGGTGCCGCTGGACCTCGGCGCCGTCGCCGACGCCACCCTCGACGCCAAGCTGGCGATGGCCGAGGTCGTGCTGCGCGGCGTGGACCGGGCCAACCGCCGGCGCCAGGGTCCCTCCCCCGAGACGACGGACACCGACAGCGACGAGTGGAACCCGTCAGAGCCGCCGCTGTGGCTGAGGCAGCCCGCGCTGCCCACGCCGGCAGAATCCCGGGAGATGGTCTATAGCGCGCCGCCCGAGCTCCCCGACGAGGGACCGTTCGCGGACGCCGACACGGCCGAAAAAGCCTCCCGCCCGCGGTGGCCGGACTCCTACTGATGAGCGAGACGCTCGACGCCAGGCGGCCACTCGGCCGTACCGCCCGCACCATTTCCCGGGTCGCCCTTGGCTGCGGCAACTTCGGCGGAGTCGGCTCGGCGCCGGAGTTCTTCGGCCAGGGCCTGAGCGACGGCCAGGCACTTGAGCTGATGGACGCTGCCTGGGAGTTGGGCATCACCCACTTCGACACCGCCGACGCCTACGGCGGCGGGCGGAGCGAGCAGGCCATCGGCCGCTGGATCGCCTCGCGTGGGATCCGCCCTCAGCTCACCACCAAGACCTACAACCCCATGCGCGCCGGGGGGGATCACGGCTTGCGGCCGGAGCGGATCGCCAGCCAGCTGCAGGCGAGCCTCGGCCGGCTTGGGGTCGACCACGTCGACTTGTACCTGGCGCACGACTTCGACCCGGACGTGCCGCTGGCGGAGTCGTTCGGAGCCCTCGATCAGGCGCAGGCGGAGGGCACGGTCGGCGCCTACGGGGTCAGCAACTTCGGCGCCGGCCAGCTGGCCGCCGCGCTGGCGGTGGGCGCGCCGCAGGCGATCCAGAACTCCTACTCGCTGCTGGACCGCGGGGATGAGGCGGACGTTCTGCCGCTTTGCGCCGGGCGAGGGGTCTCCTACCTTGCGTTCAGCCCGCTCGCCGGCGGCTGGCTCACGGGCAAGTACCGCCCAGGCGAGCCGTTCCCCGCTGGCTCGCGGATGAGCCAGCGGCCCGAGCCGTACCGCGGGTTTGTCACCAGCCAGACCTTCGACGCGCTCGCCCGGCTCCAGGCGATGGCCGGCAGCCGCGGCATGTCCATGGCCGGCCTCGCGCTCGCCTGGCTGCTCGCCGACGAGCGGGTGACCCAGATCGTGGTGGGGCCGGGCCGCCCCGAGCACCTGGCGCCGGTCGCCGAGGCGCTCAAGAATCCGCTCACCCCGCAGGAGCGGGCCGCGGTCGAAAGCGAGGTCGCCTGATGCGCGTGCTCATCCTCAGCCACAGCGACGTGCTGGCCGCCCTCCCACCGCAGGCATGCGCCGACGCGATGGCCGCGGTGCTCGCGGACAATGCCCGGGGGGAGACGTACCTGCCGCTGCGATCGATCATGCGGCCGCCCGCCGCGTCCGGATTCATGGGCCTAATGCCCGCCTGGCGTGGGCAGCACCGCGACCAGGCGGCGGCGTTCGGGCTGAAGACGATCTGCCTGATCCCTGGCAACCCGGCGCGTGGCCTCGACGCTCATCAGGGGCTGGTCACGCTGTTCGACGGCGAGACCGGCGTGCCGACCGCGATCCTGGACGCCTCCGCGGTCACCGCCGTCCGGACCGCCGCGGTCACCGCGGTCGCCACCGGGCTGCTGGCCCGCCGCGACGCGCGGGAGCTCGGGATCCTCGGGGCCGGGGTGCAGGCGCGGACCCATCTGCGGGCGCTGGCCACCGTGCGGGATTTCGAGCAGGTACGTGTCTACGCGCCGACCCGGGCGCACGCCGAGGCCGTGGTCGCGGAGGCCACCGTGGCGCGCGCGAAAGTGAGCGTCGCCCGGAGCGCCGAGGAGGCGGTCCGCGCCGCCGACGTCGTCGTGGTGGCGACCAGCGCACGCGAGCCGGTGCTCACCCGCGCCTGGCTCAGGCCGGGCGCCCACCTCAATGCGGTCGGCGCCAGCACCCCGCAGGCCCGCGAGATCGATACCGCCACCGTGGCAGCGTGCGCGCTGTTCTGCGACAGCCGCGAGTCACTGCGCAACGAGGCCGGCGAATTCCAGCTCGCCATCAGGGAAGGCGCGATCCCCGGCGAAGAGCACGTCCGCGCCGAGCTGGGCGAGGTGCTCGTGGGAACTTCGCCCGGGCGCCGCGACGACAGCGAGCTGACGATGTTCAGATCGCTGGGCCTGGCCATCGAAGACCTCGCCGCGGCGCAAAGCGCGGTGACGACGGCCCGGGCACAGGGCATCGGCACGGAGGTGGAGCTGTGATCGAGCTGGCCGAGATCGAGGCGGCGCGCGAGCGGATCTCGGGCGCCGCCATCAGGACGCCGCTCGTCCGCCTCCGCGTCGAGGATTGCCCCGCCACCATCTACCTCAAGCTCGAGAACCTCCAGCCGATCAGCTCGTTCAAGATCCGCGGCGCGACCAACGCCGTCCTGCTCGCGCCGGCCGGCGACCGGGCGAAGGGCCTGGTCACGGCCAGCGCGGGGAACATGGCCCAGGGAGTCGCCTGGGCCGCGCGCGAGCTGGGCGTGCCGGCCACGATCGTGGTGCCTGAGCACGCGCCCGAGGCGAAGCTGGCGGCGATCAAGCGGCTGGGCGGCGAGGTCCTGAAGCTTCCCTATGACGACTGGTGGAACGTGATCGTGACCAGCCACGTCGACGGGGCCGAGGGACTGTTCGTGCACCCGGTGCAGGACCCCGCGGTGATGGCGGGCAACGGGACGATCGGGCTGGAGATCCTCGATGACCTGCCCGACCCGGACGCCGTGGTGATCCCGTACGGCGGGGGCGGGCTGACCGTCGGCATCGCCAGCGCGATCAAGGCGTTGCGGCCGGATACGAAGATCTATACCGCCGAGCCGGAGACCGGCGCGGCCCTGGCCGCCGCGCTCGCCGCCGGGCACCCCACGGACGTCGACTACCGAGCGTCGTTCGTGGACGGGTCCGGCAGCCGGCGCGTGCTGGACAGCATGTGGCCGCTCGTGACGCCGCTCGTCGACGGCGCGCTGGCCATCCCGGTCGCCGAGGTTGCGGCCGCCGTCCGTCTCCTTGCCGAGCGCGCCCGGGTGATCGCCGAGGGCGCGGGCGCACTGGCGCCGGCCGCGGCGCTGGCCGGCCGGGCAGGACCGGGGAAGGTCGTGTGCGTGGTCTCCGGTGGCAACATCAACCTGAGCACGCTGGCCGAGATCCTGACCGGCACCCTGGGCTAGCGGCGCCGCTAGGGCCGGGCGCGCAGCCACCCGGCACTCAGTCGTGATCACGTGAGTTTGTTCGCACATACGACGAACAGACTCACGTGATCATGGAAGAGCTGGGGTGCTAGCGGCGCAGGGAGTTCAGGGCTTCGAGGAGGCGGTCGACCTCGGCCACCGTGTTGTAGTGGATGAAGCCGATCCGGACGGACTTGTCCGTGTAGCCGAGGCGCTGGTACAGGTCAAGCGAGTACCACGAATCGTGCGCCCAAACCCCGATCTCGGCGCCCGCGAGGCGCGCTGCCACGTCCTCCGCGGCTACGCCGTCGACGTTGACCAGGAACGTCGGGACGCGGCCGTCCATCCCCGGCAGCCCGTACACGGTGACCGCCTCGGAGATGCCGTCGAGGAACCGCTGGCCCAGCGAGCGCTCGTAGGGAACGATCGCCGCGAACCCGCCGACCGACTCCAGGTAGTCGATCGTCGCGCTGAAGCCCGCGAGCAGCTCATAGGGCTGCGTGCCGGTCTCGAACCTCCGGCCGAGCGGGGTGGTGGGCGCGGGTCGCACCTTGTACGGCCGCCAGCGCTCGGTCACCTCGGCCCGCCCGTATGCAACGCCGAGGTGCGGGCCGCAGAACTTGTAAGGCGAGCAGATCAGCACGTCGGCGCCGATCTCGCGGACGCCGATCGGCTCGTGCGCCGCGTAGTGGACCGCGTCCACCCAGGCGAGCGCGCCGGCCTCGTGCGCGAGATCGCAGACACGCCGGGCGTCCACGATCGTGCCGACGGCGTTGGACGCCCATGCGAATGCGACCACCCTGGTACGTGGCCCGAGCTTGCGCTGGAGATCGTCGAAGTCGAACGTCGTGTCGCCGTTCAGCTCGACGTGCCGGACGACCAGGCCCTTGTCGTGCGCGAGCTCCAGCCACGGCGCGACGCCGCCGTCATGGTCCAGCGAGGAGACCAGGACCTCGTCGCCCGGACCAAAGCCCCGGCCCGCGGTCCGCGACAGGGTGAAGTTCAGCGAGGTCATGTTCGTCCCGAAGGTGACCTCGTGGGGCTCGCAGCCGAGGAACCCCGCCGCCTTGTGCTCGGCTTCCTCGAGGATCGCCCCGACGCGCCGGCTTGTCGCGTAGCCTGCGCCGAGGTTGGCGCTCGCCTCGCGCAGCGCGCGGGCGATGGCCCCGCCAACCTCGTCGGGCACCTGGGAACCGCCGGGAGCATCGAGGAAAGCGAAGCTCCCCTGCAGGGATGAGTAGCGAGCCCGGACGGCGGCGACGTCCAGGCTCGCGCGGAGTATGTCGGTCATCTGCAGCTTCATCCCCCGCCCTTGGCACCGTCGAACGCCTAGGTTGCGATCGAATCACAACTGCCAGTCGAACCTCAAAACGCTTCCCTTGCCCTGGCCTGCTACGCAATGGTTTGATCGTCGATCATTGGACCGTTAGAGTGCCCGGCACTAGGGCGGTGGCAAGTGTTGTCGGGGCTTGACCGGACGAGGGATCCTCTTCCGGCGCCAGTTTCCGGCCCGAAGGCCGTTCGGCATGTTCTAGCGGACCGGCCGGTGTGGCGGTCCTGCTCATGACTCCTTGGCCCCAAGGGGTGAAGCACCAAGAGAAACGGAGGGGCGCATCGATGAGAAGAACTGCGATCATCGCCGCCACGGCGCTCGGTGCGCTCGTCGTGGCTGGCTGCGGCAGCAGCAGTAGCGGCACAAGCGCGAGCGGCGCTAAGAAGACGTGTGTCGCCACGATCGGCATGGAGGGGCCGCTCACCGGCCCGGTGGCCGTTCTCGGCCAGGAGCAGCTGCACTTCGCGGACCTCGCCCTGGCGATGGACAACGCGGCCAACAAGACGAAGATCACGCTGACCCAGGGCGACACCCAGCTGAACCCAGCGCAGGCGACGACCGTCACCCAGCAGTTCACCTCGAACTCGAAGATCGTGGCCGTGGTCGGCCCGGCGGGCAGCCAGGAAGTCGAGGCGGTCGGCCCGCTGATGGCCCGGGCGGGGCTGGCGTTCATCTCCGGATCGGCGACCGCCGCAGCGCTCACGACCGGCAAGTACCCGACGTTCTTCCGCGTCGTGTCCAAGGACAGCGTGCAGGGGCCGCAGGACGCGCGCTACATCATCGCCAACCTGCACCCGAAGGCGCTGATGATCGTCGATGACCAGGAGGCCTACTCCACCGGGCTGGTCGCCGCGATGGTGCCGATCTTCAAGGCAGCCGGGATCACGGTCGACCACGAGTCGGTCTCCCAGAAGGTCACCGACTTCTCCTCGCTGGTGGCCAAGGTCACGTCCGCCGAGACGGTCGTGGTGCTGCCCTGGCAGATCGCCGCGAACGCGCAGCAGTTCGGCCGGAACCTCGCCCAGCAGCACAAGAAGGCCCTGATCTGGGGAACGGACGGCCTGTTCTCGCCGGGCACGTTCACCATCAACGGCTCGTACGTGTCCTCGTTCGGCCCGGACATCACCGCGATCCCCGCCGACGCGTCGATCGTCGCCGCCGCGAAGGCTAAGTTCGGCTCGTTCGGCACGTTCGGCCCGCCGGTGTTCGCGGCGACGCACGTGATCGACGAGGCCATCGCGTCGGTCTGCAAGGCCGGGCAGACCCCGAGCCGCAGCAACGTGCTGGCAGCGATCAAGAAGACGAGCGAGCCGACGTCGATCCTCGGGCAGGCGATCAGCTTCACGCCGACCGGCGACGTCGTCAACGGCAAGTTCTTCCTGTTCAAGATCAACTCAGCGGGCAAGTACCAACTGATCCCGGGCTGACCGGCCACACGGAGCCGGACCCAGCGAACTGCCCGGCAGCGTGTCAGCTATGAGCGGGCGCGCTGCCGGGCAGGATCCGGCAGGACGGCGGCCGGCAGGCAACGGGAGGCGGGACCACTCGCGTATGGCCTTCTTCTTCAAGGAACTGGTGATCGGCCTCTACACGGGCGCGCTCTACGCGCTGGTCGCGCTCGGCTTCTCCATGGTCTACGGGGTGCTGAAGCTGCTCAACTTCGCCCAGGGCGGCCTGTACATGATCGGGGCCTACATCGGCTTCTTCGTGATCCAGTGGTTCGGCGGGCCGACCGGCCTCACGATCCCCGTGCCGCTGCTGCTGGTCATCATGTTCGTGCTGGCGGCCGGGCTGGTCGGCGGCCTTGGCGTCGCGATCGAGCGGTTCGCCTACCGGCCGCTGCGTGACGCGCCGCGGATCGCGCCGCTCATCACCGCGATCGGCGTCTACTTCGTCCTGGAGAACTCGGCGCTGCTCCTGTTCGGCGCGCAGTTCCGCGTCTACAACACGCCGAACTTCATCTCGGTCTCGTCCGGCATCCAGATCGGGTCGGTCAGCATCGACTCGGTGCAGATCATGGTCCTGGTGATGACCCTGGTCCTCATGGCGGGCCTCTGGCAGCTGGTCAACCGGACCAGGCTCGGCAGGCAGATGCGGGCCGTGGCGGCCGACCGGGAGGCCGCCGAGATGCTGGGCATCAACGTGAACTTCACGATCGCGGCGACGTTCTTCCTCGGCTCGGCGCTGGCTGGTATCGCGGGCGTGATGGCCGGGCTGCTGTTCAACCAGGTGAGCTCTTCGATGGGTTTCCTCCCGGGTCTCAAAGCGTTCACCGCGTCCGTGGTCGGCGGCATAGGCTCCCTCCCCGGCGCGATGCTTGGCGGCCTGCTGATCGGCGTCGCCGAGTCGTTCATCACCGGCTACATCTCGTCGACCTACACCGACCTGCTCGTGTTCGCGCTGCTGATCGTCGTGATGCTGGTCCGGCCCAGCGGGCTGCTCGGCCAGGCACAGCTGCAGAAGGTGTAGCGCCATGAGCCCCGACGCGCAGCCACCGGCGGCCGGACCGGCCGGCTCTCCCGGCCCGGCCACGCCGACCGTGCCAGTAGGGCAGGCCGCACCGGCCAGCGCCGGCGAGCTGGCCAGCCCCGGCGAGCTGGCCGGGCCGCAGGTCGGGGCAGACGAGTGGGTCGCCAGGCAAGCGCACCGGCGGGAGTACCTGCCGTCCGTTCTCGGCACCGCGCAGCGCCAGTTCGAGCGGGTCGGCTGGTGGCCCAGGCTCGCGGTCGCGGGACTGGCCGGGGCGGCGCTGCCGCTGCTCGGCCTCGGCGGGTTCCAGCTCCAGGTCGGGATCGACGCACTGGTGGTCGCGCTGCTGGCGGTCGGGCTGAACATCGTGGTGGGCTGGGCGGGGCTGCTCGACCTCGGCTACGTCGCGTTCTTCGGCATCGGCGCCTACGCGTTCGCACTGCTGTCGTCGAACCAGCTCAACCCCCCGAACGGCGTCCACCTGCCGTCCATCCTGGCGATACCCATCGTCATGATCGTCACCGGGTTTATCGGGCTGCTGGTCGGCCTGCCCTCACGCCGGCTGATCGGCGACTATCTGGCGATCATCACCCTGTTCTTCGGCGAGGCGTTCGTCGAGATCGTCAACAACGTGGCGCCGAGCAAGCTGGGCGGCCCCAACGGCATCGTCGGTATCGACCCGATCAACGCCTTCGGGATCCAGATCACCAGCAACACGGGCTACTACCTCCTGTTGGTGATCGTGCTCGTGGTCACGATGGCGGTGCTGCGGCTTCTGGACACCTCGCGCACCGGGCGGGCCTGGCGGGCCGTGCGCGACGACTCCCTGGCGGCGGGTTCGATGACGATCCCGGTCAACCGGGTGAAGCTGATGGCGTTCGCGTTCGGCGCCATGGTCGCCGCGCTGGCCGGCACTATCTACGCGGCGCAGCAGATCAGCGTGTTCCCGACCGATTTCGACACGCCCTTCCTGATTCTCATCTACGCCGGGCTCATCCTCGGCGGGGCCGGCAGCATCGCGGGCGCCTGCACCGGCGCCTTGGTGCTCATGGTCGTCTACGACGGGCTGCTGCGCAGCCCGACCGATGCCGGCTACCTCTTCTACGGCCTGATCCTGCTGACCCTGCTGGTCAAGCTCCGCCCATGGCGCAGGCTGGGCGCGGTCCTCGCGGCAGTCATCGCGCTCGGCTTCGCGGCCCATGCCATCGCCGGGGCCATTTCGTCCACTGCGGTCGCGGGCGGCCCGCAGTCGACCGGCTGGATCGCCGCCGCGCTGCGCTACTGGGTGATCGTCCCGGCCAACCCCCAGACCGCGGGGAACTACGGGTATGTGGCGCTGGTGTGCCTGCTGATCGCGCTCGTGCAGGTCAAGGGCCGGTGGCGAACGGTCCTGCTGGTACCGGCGCTGTACCTGGCCTCGTTCGTATGGGAGACCAGGCTGATTCTGGAGCCCGCGATCACCAGGCAGATCCTGATCGGCGCGATCCTGATCGTGATGATGAACGCCCGGCCGCAGGGCCTGCTGGGCACCCGGCGAGTGGAGTCCCCGACGTGAGCGAAACCGTGCTGAACCTCGACCGGCTCTCGCTCTCGTTCGGCGGGCTCCGGGCGATCTCCGAGCTGGACCTGCAGGTCGGCAGCGAGGAAGTCGTCAGCCTGATCGGGCCCAACGGCGCGGGCAAGACGACGGTCTTCAACGTGATCACGGGCGTGTACCAGCCGAGCGCGGGGGATGTCCGGTTCCGCGGGCAGTCCATCGCCGGGCTCCCGCCGCACACCATCGCGCGGAAGGGCATCGCGCGGACGTTCCAGACGCTCCGGCTGTTCCTGAACATGTCGGTGATCGAGAACGTGATGGCCGCGACCTACGGCCACACCAAAGCGATGCCGTGGGAGTCGGTCCTCCGCCTGCCCCGGGCCAGGCGCGAGGAACGCGAGGTACGCGCGCTGGCCGAGGACGTGCTGGCCTTTTTCGGCCAGCGGCTGGCCGGGTACCGCTGGGACCAGCCCGCCTACTCCCTGTCGTACGCCAACCGGCGGCGGCTGGAAATCGCCCGCGCGCTCGCCACCAGGCCCAGCCTGCTGCTGCTCGACGAGCCCGCCGCGGGGATGAACCCCGCGGAGACGCACGAGATCACCGAGCTCATCGGGCGGCTGTGCACCGAGCGGCGCTTGTCGATCCTCGTCATCGAGCACGACATGCACGTGGTCGCGGGCTGCTCTACCCGGGTGATCGCGCTCGACCACGGCGTGAAGATCGCCCAGGGTGGGTTCGACGAGGTCGCGAACCATCCGGCGGTCGTCGAGGCCTACATGGGCCGCGACCCCGAGGCCCTTGCGGACGCGGGATGACCGCCACGCCGAACGGGGCCGGGGCCGGGCCGCTGCTCAGCCTCGACAACGTCACCACGTACTACGGGCAGATGCGGATCCTGGAGGGAATCTCGCTGCACGTGGACGACGGTGAGCTGGTGTGCCTGCTGGGCGGCAACGCCTCCGGCAAGTCCACGACGCTGAAGACGATACTGGGCATCGTGCGGCCGCGCGCGGGCCGGGTGCTGCTCCGCGGCGAGGACGTGACGAACTGGCCGGTGCCGCAGCGGATCGGCCGCGGACTCGCGATCGTGCCGGAAAGCCGCCGACTGTTCGGGCAGATGACCGTCCGGGAGAACCTTGAGCTTGGCGCGGTGCTGCGCGGCAGCGAGAAGCTGGACGACGACTTCGAGCGGGTGCACGCGCTGTTCCCGCGCCTGTACGAGCGCCGCAACCAGCTCGCGGGCACCCTGTCGGGCGGCGAGCAGCAGATGGTCGCCATGGGCCGGGCGCTGATGTCCCGGCCCCGGCTGCTGCTGATGGACGAGCCGTCGATGGGCCTGTCGCCGGCGCTCGTGCAGCAGAACTTCCAGATCATCAAGGAGATCCACGCCTCCGGTGTCGCCGTGCTGGTGGTCGAGCAGAACGCGACGATGGCCCTGTCGATCGCCGACCGCGGCTACGTTCTGTCGACCGGGGTGATCGTGCTGGAGGGCCCGGCGTCTGAGCTGCTGCGCAGCGAGGATCTCAAGCGCGCGTATCTGGGCCGGTGAGGAGGCAGGCATGACCACCGGGGCCGGCGGCGCGAACGTGCGCACCCTGCTGGATACGGGCGGTGCCGATGGGCTGGCCCGCCGGCTCGTGGAGGTGCCCGCGGGGGCGTCGTTCGAGGGCACGGCCGGGCCCGGCGGCGAGCTCTGGTTCGTCATCGCTGGAGAAGGCCGGCTGGCGGCCGGGGCGGGGCCGGACCTGCCCGTTCGGCACGACACGGGGGTGTGGCTGCCGCGCGGCGCGCGTTACCGCCTGTCCGCCGGCGGCCCGGGCCTGCTCAGGCTGGACAGCGTCTCGCTGCCCGCCGGAGCCACGGGCCAGGACGAGCCCGGCGCGGCGCAGCCGCGGCTGTCCGAGCTTGGCGACTGCGCGGTGGAGGTCACCGGGGACCGCCGGTTCCGGGTCCTGTTCGGGCCGGGAAACGGGTGCAGCGCGGCGACCCAGTTCGTGGGCGAGATCCCGCCGGGGCGGGCGCCCCCGCACAGCCACACCTACGACGAGGTGGTCCTCGTCCTGGAGGGCGAGGGTGTGCTGCACGCCGAGCCCGCCGACCACCCGCTCGCCCCGGGCAGCTGCGTCCACCTGCGGCCCGGGCAGGCACATTGCCTGGAGAACACCGGGCACACCACGCTGCGGGTTCTGGGCGTGTTCCACCCGGGCGGCAGCCCGGCGGTCAAGGTGATGGCGCCGGGACCGGGCGCGTAGCACGGCTAGGGGTCCGCGTGCGACCGCGACGCCGGTGCCGGCGCCAGGCCGGTGAGCATGTCGTGCAGGGCGGTAACGCCGCCCCCGGCCGAACGGACGTCGAGCACCAGGCGCCCGGCGCTGGCCTCGACCGTCCACGCGGCCCACGGGCAGCACTCGTTCTCCGCTGCGGCGAGCGCGCGGAGTTCTTCCTCGGCACCGGGCTCTGGGTGGAACGAGATGCGCAGGCCGTGAGCGGTTTCGGCGCGCCCGGTCATCGCCCGGGCGGCGAGCCGCACCCAGCGGCGCGCCTGTGCCGCGAGGTCCCCGGCGGTGAGGGAGCACGCGACCAGCGGCGCGGCGGCGTTGTCGCTGGCGGGGATCTCATTGGCGGCCATGCGTGCCTCCTGGGCGAGCGGGCGAAACGGTCGCTCGCATCCTGGCTCTTCAAGTCGACTTGATGTCAACTCCCACGAGCGGGGGCCCTGGGGTCAGCTAGCGAGCTGACCCATGCATGGACGGGGCGTGGCCCATGCTGGCCAAGGCCGCGAGTGACGAGGACGAGTTATCGACGATGTAGTTGCAGGGCGGGACCTGGCTGTCCCAGTAAAGCGCGGCGCCGATCTGCGGATTCGACTGGACGAAGGACTGCATCTGCTGGATGAAGCCGACTCGCACGCTGGGTGACGAGTACGCGACGCTGCCCCACTCCGCGATGAACAGCGGCACGTGGCGCGCCGCGGCGAACGAGACCGCCTTGGCGAACAGTGACGCGGGGGTCACCGGTGGCGTCCGGCCGTTCGTGAAGCCGCCCCCGGCCCGCCGGGCCTGGCGGCAACCGCCGGTGTTGTAGCCGTCGGCCGCGACGGCGTCGGCCTCACCGGTGCCGGGCCAGAACGACGCGGCCTTGCCGTTGAGGTACGCGTAGTGCATCAAGATCATTACCCAGTGGATCCGCCCGCCCTGGTTCCAGTCCAGGTGCGCGGACACCGCGAGCTGGTGGAGGTGATCCCAGGCCTGGACGAACTGAGCCGGGGTGCCGAGCCCCCGGCGCTTGGAGAGGTTGTCCGCCTCGTGCTCGAAGGTGACGTAGATGGCCGACAGGTGGTAGGTGACCGCGGCCTGCTCCACGGAGCTGAGGAACGCTCTGATGGCGCCGTCGTCGCGTCCGGCCGCGATCGAGGCGTAGCTGGGCCCTTGTCCTGGGTACGTGTCGAGGCTGATCAGGACCGTGGTGCCCTGCGACATCAGCTGGGCCTCATACCTGTTCGGGAACCGCTGGCCGATGAGGTCGTAGATGCGGACGATGGCCAGCCTGCGGCCGAGTTGCGCCTCCTCCGCGGCCAGCTGAAGGTCGCCACCGAACAGCACCCCCCGCGCGCCGCCGCCCGGACCGCCTGGACCCCCTGGCCCCCCTGGACCGCCAGGGCTGCCCGGGGTGCTGCCGCCCGGGGTGCCCCCGGGGGGGACGCTGGGGGTGCTGCCCGGCAGGCCCGGGGTAGTGCTAGGGGTGCCGTTCGCGCCCGGTGTCGGGGTGCTGGTTTGGCCCGGGCTTGTGCTGCCCGCCGACGGCGCGGGAGATGGCAGGCCGGCCGGCGAGGTCCGGGCGAGTGAGGTCGCAACCCATGCTGGATTCGTGCTCGCGCAGCCCGCGGCGGCAAGCGCCAGGCCCGTGATAACGGCAAGGCCCGCCCGTTTCCTGGCGCGCACCAACGTCCCCACAATTCTTTAGTAGGCCAGACCCTGGGAGCGGCTTCAAGCTCTCCCGGAGAACAGCCTGGTAGGAGCCTCGCGCCGGACATTCGGTCGACACGCGGGATTCATGAGGTAGACACGTGGGATGAAGAGGCGACGTGCGGCCTAGCCGGGATCCCCGCGTGGTGCGCCGCCCGCTCGACTGGGACCTGACTCCGGTCGAGGTTCTGCGGCTGGTGCGGTCGGATGCGCACCCGGTCGCGCTCATCGGCGCCTGGGCTGACGGCGCCGACGTGATCGGTTCCGAACCCGTCCTGGTGCGCAGCCCGCCTCAGTCCCTCGCGGAGGTCCTGGACCCGCCCGGCTCGCCCGGAGCCCCCTCCGCCGTTCCCACCGCCCCCGCCCGCGCCGGTGCGCCGGCCTTCGGTGGCGGCTGGATTGGCTACCTGGGCTTCGGCTACGGGGGCGAGGTTCTGCCGGTGCCGCCCGCCCCGGGCGGCCCCCGCCAGCTGCCGGTGTGGTGGTTCGGCTACTACGACCATGTCCTGCGCCGTGACCGGACGACCGGGCAGTGGCTGTTCGAGGCGCTGTGGACCGCCGGGCGCGACGAGGCCCTGGAACGCCGGTTCGGGGAGCTGTCCCGCCGGGCGCGCGATCGGATGCCGCAGGCTCGCGACTATTGCTGCGGGGCCTTCCTGCTGACGCCGTCCGCTGCCGAACACCAGGCGGCGGTCGCCCGTGCCGTGGACTACATCTGGCGCGGCGACATCTTCCAGGCCAACATCTGCCTGCGCCTGGAGGCCCGCTTCGACGGCGATCCGCTGGACGCGTTCTGTCAGGCGGTGACGTCTCTGCGCCCACCGTACGCCGCCTTCATGCGCATGTCCGAGGGCGCCGTGGCCAGCCTCTCCCCCGAGCTGTTCCTGCGCAGGAAGGGCCGGACCGTCCTGTCCCGGCCGATCAAGGGCACGCACCGCAGGTCGCCGCGCGAGCGGCAGGCCCAGCGGCAGCGCGCCGAGCTGGAGCGGTCGGTGAAGAACCGCGCCGAGAATGTGATGATCGTCGACCTGATGCGCAACGACCTCAGCCGGGTCTGCGTTGCAGGCAGCGTCGAGGTCCCGCGGCTGCTCAGTATCGAGCCTCATCCGGGGGTCTGGCATCTGGTCTCCGACGTGCGCGGGACGGTCGGCACGGCGGCCAGCGACGGCGACCTCATCCGCGCGACGTTCCCGCCCGGGTCGGTCACCGGCGCCCCGAAGGTGCGGGCGCTGGAGGTCATCCATGAGCTCGAGGCGACGCCGCGCGAGGTCTACACCGGTGCCGTCGGGTACCGCAGCCCCGTCGCGGGCCTTGAGCTGAACGTCGCGATCCGGACGTTCGAGTTCTGCGCGGGACGGGTCTGGCTGGGCAGCGGCGGTGGCATCGTCGCGGACTCGGTGGCCGAGGACGAGTACACCGAATGCCTGCTCAAGGCGGGCCCGCTGATCCGGGCGCTCGGCGGCCGCCTCGGGGGCGAGCCCGGCCCGTCGCTCGGCGGCGGCGCCCTGGACCGGTGGACCCTACGGCCCAGGCCAGCCGCCGGGATCTTCACGTCGCTGCTGGTCACGAACGGGGCGACCCGGGCGCTGGCGGGCCACGTAGCCCGCCTCGACACCAGCGCCCGGCACGTGTTCGGCAAGGGCCTGCCCGGAACCCTGCGCGGCGACCTGGCGGCCCGGCTCGCCGAGCGCCCGACCGGACGGCTGCGGATCACGATCCGGCCGGCCGGCGGCCCGCTCCGCGCCCAGGTCGAGGTCCTGCCGCTTGACCAGCTGCCCGCGGAGGTGAGCTTGCGGCCGGTGGTCGTCGACGGTGGCCTCGGCGCGCACAAGTGGCTCGACCGGCGGCTGCTGGCGGAGCTGGCGCGTTCGATGGACCTCCGCCCGGATGAGCAGTTGCTGATCGAGGACGCCGATGGGGACGCGCTGGAGACCGACAGGGCGAACCTGTTCGCGGTGACCGGCGGGGTGCTGTGCACCCCGCCGGCGGACGGGCGGCTCTTGCGCGGCGTCGCCAGGGATGCCGTGCTGCGCGCGGCGTCCCTGGCGGGATTGAGCGTGAGCGTGACGCCGGTCAGCCGGTCGCAGCTGACCGCCGCCAGCGAGGTGTTCGTCACCAACGCCGTCCACGGCGTCCGGCCGGTCCGGTCGATCGCCGGTAGCCCGGCAGCCTGGCCGGCCGGCCCGGTCGCCCGCCAGATGGCGGCATCCCTTGCCGGCCAGCCGCCCAGCCGGGAAATCGTCA
>Ga0070707_100001805_pt1 | contig 20571 bp, 18 predicted proteins | sample KBSK5502metaG_FD_65468 | JGI IMG/M metagenome (GOLD analysis project Ga0070707, IMG submission 65468) | Corn, switchgrass and miscanthus rhizosphere microbial communities from Kellogg Biological Station, Michigan, USA - KBS K5-50-2 metaG | ecosystem: Host-associated > Plants > Roots >...
CCCCGACGAATCCCCTGATGACCGATGTCGTCCTGGAGGACCTCCGTCTCATGGGACCGTCACAGGCCGACGGTATACTCGACCCGCTGGTTGCCGCGCGGCGGCGCCACTGATCCCCGGAGGCTCTGTTGAATTCAAGGTTCTTCCGCAACGGCGTGGTGATGCTGGCCCTCGTGGTCGTCGCCCTCGCTGTCGTCTTCACGGTCGTCAACCAGACGCAACCGAATCAGGACATCAAGTACTCCGTCTTCCTCAACAACGTCGCCCAGGGCCAGGTCACCGAGGTCTCGCAGGAAGGCTCGACCCTCACCGTGACCCCGAAGGACGGCCCCAAGTACACCGTCACCGTTCCGGGCCTGCTCGCCAACCAGGTCCTCGACGACATGCGGCAGGCCGTGGCCGCGGCGCCGGGAAAGCAGCAGCTCCCGATCTTCGGCGCCAAGCCTGCCCCAGACAACGGCTGGATCAGCATCCTGATCACCGGCCTCCTGCCGATCCTGATCATCGGCGGGTTCATCTTCTTCATGATGCGGCAGGCCCAGGGCACGAATAACCAGGCCCTCTCGTTCGGCAAGTCGCGAGCGAGGATGTTCCTCGGCAACAAGACGGTCGTGACGTTCGCCGACGTCGCCGGGGTCGACGAGGCCAAGACCGAGCTCCAGGAGGTCGTCGAGTTCCTGAAGTACCCGGAGAAGTTCAACTCGCTCGGGGCGCGGATTCCGCGCGGCGTGCTGCTGGTCGGGCCTCCCGGAACCGGCAAGACGCTGATGGCCCGGGCCGTCGCCGGCGAGGCCGGGGTGCCGTTCTTCAGCATCTCCGGCTCGGAGTTCGTCGAGATGTTCGTGGGCGTCGGCGCCAGCCGCGTCCGCGACCTGTTCGATCAGGCGAAGCGCAACTCGCCGTGCATCGTCTTCGTGGACGAGATCGACGCGGTCGGTCGCCAGCGCGGCGCCGGGCTCGGCGGGTCCCATGACGAGCGCGAGCAGACCCTGAACCAGATCCTCGTGGAGATGGACGGCTTCGACACGAACACGAACGTGATCGTCGTCGCGGCCACGAACCGGCCGGACGTCCTCGACCCGGCGCTTCTCCGCCCGGGTCGCTTCGACCGCCAGGTCATCCTCGACCGGCCGGACATGAAGGGTCGCGTCGCGATCCTCAAGGTGCACACCAAGGGCAAGCCGCTCGACAAGCTCGTCGACGTCGAAGGCGTCGCCCGCCAGTCGCCCGGCTTCTCGGGTGCCGATCTCGCGAACCTCGTCAACGAGGCGGCGATCCTGTCGGCCCGGCGGAACAAGAAGACGATCGGGATGTCCGAGTTCACCGAGGCGCTCGAACGGATCGTCGCCGGGCCGGAGCGGAAGTCGCGGATCATCTCGGACGCCGAGAAGGCGATCATCGCGTTCCACGAGGGGGGCCACGCCGTCGTTCAGCGGATCCTCCCGAAGTGCGATCCCGTGAACAAGGTCACGATCATCAGCCGCGGCATGGCTCTCGGCTACACGATGGCCCTGCCCACCGAGGACCGGTACCTCCAGTCGAAGACCGAGTTCGAGGACAAGATCGCCGGACTCCTCGGCGGCAACGCCTCCGAGCGGCTCGTGTTCGGCGACACGACGACCGGCGCCAGCAACGACATCGAGAAGGCGACCGATCTCGCCCGCCGGATGGTGACGGAGTTCGGGATGAGCGATCGACTCGGCCCGCTGTCCTTCGGGAAGCGCGACGAGCTGGTCTTCCTAGGCCGCGAGATCGGCGAGCAGCGGAACTACTCCGACGAGGTCGCCAAGCAGATCGACGAGGAGGTCCGCGCGATCATCGACCACGCCTACGAGCGGGCGATGGACGTGCTCGTCACCCACCGCGACAAGCTCAACGCCCTCGCGGAGAAGCTGGTCGCCGAGGAGACGGTCGACGCGGAGGGCTTCGAAGCCCTCTTCAGCGACATGCCACCGAAGAAGGGCTTGCGGGAGTCGCCGCCTGCCGTCGTCGGGCCGAACCAGCCGACCCCGGGCGCCCAGCCCGCGCCGAGCCCGTCGCCCGCATAAGCGACGCGATCCAATCCATCCCAGACCCCGAGCCACCGGCTCGGGGTCTTCGACTTACCATCGCCAGATGACCACCGTTGACACCGCCGCCGTCGATCCGAAGGTCGAGGCCTGGCTCGGCGCCCACGCCGATGAGCGCCTCGAGTCCTACAAGGCGTTGCTCCGGATCCCGAGCATCTCGGCGCTTCCGGAGCACGCAGCCGACTGCCGGCGCGCCGCGGAGTGGATCGCGGCTGACCTGCGCCGGATCGGCGTCGACCACGTCGAAGTGGCGGACACGTCAGGCCATCCGGTCGTGTACGGCGACTGGCTGCGCGCCCCGGACGCACCGACTGCGCTGGTCTACTGCCATTACGACGTCCAGCCCGTGGATCCGCTCGACCTGTGGCACTCGCCGCCCTTCGAGCCGGCCGTCGTCGACGGCCGGATGCTCGCCCGCGGCGCCGCGGACGACAAGGGCCAGATCCACATGCACATCCGCGCCGCGGAGGCGCTGCTCGCGACCCGCGGCGCGCTCCCCATCAACCTGAAGTTCGTCTTCGAGGGCGACGAGGAATCGAGTGCCGCCCCGCTCGAGCGCTGGCTCGTCGCGAACCGCGACCGTCTCAGCGCCGACGTTGCCGTGATCAGCGACACGGGGTTCTTCGAGGGCAACGTCCCGGCGATCACCGTCAGCCTGCGCGGCCTCATGTACGCGCAGATCGACGTGGTGGGGTCGCCGGTCGACCTCCACTCAGGCGGCTACGGCGGTGTCGTCCAGAACCCTGCCAATGCCCTGGCCTCGATCGTCGCCGCCCTGCACGACCGCGATGGGCGCGTCTCGATCCCCGGCTTCTACGACGACGTCGACGCGCTGTCCGACGACGACCGCCGACGGTTCGCCGACTTGCCGTTCGACGAGGACGCCTACCTCGCCGAGCTCGAGCTGCCGGCGCTCTTCGGCGAGCCCGGCTACACGACCCTCGAGCGGCGCGGAGGTCGGCCGAGCCTCGACGTCAACGGCATGTGGAGCGGCTTCCAGGGCGAGGGCGCGAAGACGATCATCCCCGCCCACGCCCACGCCAAGGTGAGTGCTCGCCTCGTTCCCAGCCAGGATCCGGACGTCATCTTCGACCGACTCGAGGCCTACGTTCGGCGGATCGCCCCGTCCGGCGTCCGGACGTCCGTGACGAAGATCGGGGGCGGACGCCCGAGCATCACGCCGGTCCACCACCCCGTCACCCAGGCGGCGGCGCGCGCGCTCGAGGCGACGTTCGGCCGGGCCCCGGTCTACGTCCGCGAAGGCGGCTCGATCCCCGTCTGTGCGAGCTTCGAGGACACGCTCGGCCAGCCGGTCGTCCTCCTCGGCTTCAGCCCGCCGAACGACCACGCCCACGCGCCGAACGAGTGGATGGACCTCGGAAACCACGAGACGGGGATCCGGACGATCGTGCGTTTCTGGGACGAGATCGCGGCTCTCCCAGGCGCGTCGGCATAGGACCTTCGGGCCCCCCACGCGTCCGCTTTCGGGCGGCTGTGCGCCGAAGACTCGGTGCTACGATGCACCTCGACTTCGTGACCGGGAGGACGAACGAGCGTGACCGAGACCGTCGAATCCACCGCGGCCGACAAGACCTGGCGGCTCGATGCCGACACGGGGAGCATGGCGCCGCGCTCGGCGTTGGACGTGCTCGTCGACCTCAACGACAAGGTCGTCTCGGGCCGCGTCAGCGAGTACCAACCGGTTCCGCTCGGCTTCACCCCGCTCGACAAGACGATCGGCGCCGGCCTCCGCGCGGGTGAGCTGCTCCTGATCGGCGGTGCCCAGGGGACGGGCAAGACGACGATGGCCCTCCAGATGGCGCGGAACGTCGCCTCCGGTGGGCAGGCCAACGTCCTCTACATCTGCTTCGAGCATGACGAGCAGTACCTGCTCAACCGGATGATCGCGATGGAGTCAGCGCTCGCCCACCTCCCGCACAAGACGGGCGCCATCAAGATCCAGGACGTCCGCAAGGAGATCCTCGGGACGTGGATGGCCGAGGGCGGCGGCGTCGCCCAGCTCGCGAGCAACCCGCGCCTGCGGCCGTCGCTCGACCGGATCGCCCGCTACGGCCAGAACCTCTTCCTCCTCCGCGGCTCGCAGACGGCCTCGACGGTCGACAACATCCGGAGGCTCGTCCAGGAGCACCGCCAGCTGAGCGGCGACCGCCGGCTGGTGGTCGTCGTCGACTACCTCCAGAAGGTGCCCCAGATCCCGGAACCGACGACCGAGACCGAGAAGGTCACCTACGTCGTCAACGGCCTCAAGGACGTGGCCCTGTCCGAGGACGTCCCGATGATCAGCATCGTGGCCGCGGACAAGGAGGGCCTGAAGGCGTCGCGCCTCCGGAACTTCCACCTGCGCGGGTCGTCGGCGATCAACTACGAGGCCGACATCATCCTGATCCTCAACGAGAAGTACCACATCGTCGCCAAGGTCAACATCGAGTTCAACCCGTACCAGGCGCAGCGCTTCCGCGACTGGGTCGTGGTGTCGGTGGAGAAGAACCGCGGCGGCCAGGACAACGTCGACCTCGAGTTCGAGAAGCACTTCGAGTTCAGCTGCTTTGACCCGAACGGACGGACTGTCCAGGAGAAGCTGATCGAGGAGCGTCTGTACAACGACTGAGCGTCGCTCGAGTCCACCTCGGCCCGGCCGGAACGGCCGGGCCGTTCGATTCCCCGGCGCCTACCACATCAGCCGGACGCTTTCTTCCACATTCCGTCCACAGGTCGCCGAGATTCGTGGACGAGATTCCCACCGGCGACGCGAAGTTCGTGGATAAGGCGGTTGTCGCACCTTGGGCCGCCGCCTATGGTTGGTCTTGCCCGAAGGGGCCAACGCAAACGGACAGGCGAGGCGGGGAGCGATCCACGCAGCGCCGCCGGTCCGGTCGGACGAACCGCAAGGTTCGCCCCGGTCGTGACCGCCGATCCGGGAGCCGGCCGGCCGAGATCACATCAAGGCTCGTCGCTTCCACGATCGCCACCGCGCGGGCTGGTTCCTTCGGGCGTTTTCGCGCGTCCGGCGACCGGTGATGGCACCCGTCTTCACGGCGCAGATCGTCTTGCGGACGTCCGTCTACACTCGGCGGATGAGTCCGTCCGGCGCAGACTACCCCGCGGTCGTCGAGGTCGTCGTCGAGATCCCACGCGGGAGCCGGAACAAGTACGAGTGGGATGAGGCATCCGAGGTCTTCCGGCTCGATCGGGTCCTCGCCTCGGCCGTCCACTACAACTTCGACTACGGCTACATCAATGACACGCGGGCTGGCGACGGAGACCACACCGATGCGCTCCTGCTGATCGACGAGCCGACGTTCCCCGGCTGCCACGTCTGGGCCCGCCCGATCGGCGGCCTCGAGATGCGCGACGAGCACGGCGAGGACTTCAAGGTCCTGTGCGTGGCCGTCGGCGACCCCCACCAGGCTCACGTCGAGCGGCTCGACCAGGTCCGGCCTCATCGCCTCGTCGAGATCGAGCACTTCTTCAACACGTACAAGCTGCTCGAGGCCAAGGAGACCGACGTCCTCGGCTGGCGCGATGCCGAGCGGGCGCGCGAGGTCCTCGTCGCCGACCGATCGACCTGGAGGCGCGAGCGCGACGCGGTCCACGGCGCCGCGCCTCGTTGATCGAGACACCTCGGCTCTTCGTCGCGGTCCCTCTCGACGAGGCGGCGCGAGCGTCGGTCGAGTCTCTGGTCGACGCCGTTCGAGCGACCGAGCCCGAGGGTGGAGGTGTCCGCTGGGTCCGGCTCGAGGGCGCCCATATCACGCTCCGCTTCCTCGGCCCGACGCCGGAGACGCGCCTGTCGGACATCGTCACCGCCGTCCGCGCGGCTGCGGCTGCCAGCAGCCCCCTCCGGATCCGGATCGCCGGCGCTGGATCCTTCCCATCGCGTGATCGTCCGAGGGCATTGTGGCTCGGGGTCACCGACGGCGCCGACGGTCTCGCGCAGCTGGCGGGTCGGCTGGACGACGGGCTCGTGGGCGCGGGCTGGGAGCGTGAGCACCGGCCGTTCCGGGCGCATCTGACGCTCGCTCGAGCCGACGGCGCGCGCTCCGGCCCGGCGACCGTCGCAGCGCTGACGGCGGCCGCGGAGGGCGTCGCGATCGACGCCGCGATCGATCGGATCGTCCTGTACGAGAGCATCACCGGCTCGGGCCGGGCCCGCTATGTGAGCCGCGCCGAGGCCGCCCTGGGCTGACCGCCGGGAGCGAGGCGAGGACGGTCGTACTGGGTCGCGGTGCTACCATCGGGGGGTCCGCCGAGCGGACTCAACACCCGGCCGGAAGGAGCCCAACCCACACCGTGACCACCGCGCAGCGTGCCCGCCTGGTCGTCGCGATGGGACTCTTGAATCTCATCCTCGCCACCGTCGCCCTGACCGCGGGCATCGTGGCTCCATCGGCTCCTTCGACCCCACCGGGCGGCGTCGCCGCCGCGAGCGCCAGCCCGGCCATCGCCCCGTCGACGTCCGGGGGCTCGATCTCCCCGAGCTCGGCACCCGGGCCGACGTCGAGCGAACCGGCTGGCTCGTCATCCGAGCCGGCCGGCTCGAGCGTCCCGTCAACCGAGCCGTCGACCGAACCGTCGGTCGAGTCGTCGTCCGAGCCATCCGCGTCCCCGTCGGAAGGGCCGATCGTCGCCGGTGGCCCGACCCCGGTGCCGACGCCCGCCGGACCGACGGCGACGCCCCCGAACCGGACTCAGCCGCCGATCCTTCGCCCGACGCCCGGGCCGACCGGAGCCCCCACGTCGAAGCCGACGCCGCGACCAACCCCACACGCGACGCCGACGCCGGGCGCGGTGGAGGGCAAGGCGAAGGGGGATCGTCCACCGTGCCCTGGCGCGGTGTCCGGGCCACCGGGGCACAACAAGACGTCGCCGCCGGCGCCGCGGCCGTGCAGCGGTGGCGGCAACTCCCGGAACAGCAGCCATGGCATCGTCCTCGCCCCGTTCGCCCTCGGCGGCGCCCTCCTCGCCCTGGCCACGAAGGTCCGCCGCAACACGAAGCGGCTCGTACGGGCCCGCGTTCGTCGGGGCCGCCAGAGTCGCCTGGCCTCGTAACCAGCCCGAGGGCGACAGTCGCTGACGGAGCCTCCGCTACGATGCGCGGATGCCGAGGCTCGCGTGCTGGAAATGCGGTCGCCAGATCTACACGACGGCCGCCCTCGACTCGCTGTTCGCCGAGGAGCGGCGCTGTCCCCGCTGCGGGGCGTTCCTCAACGATGACCGTCGCGACGTCGAGCGCCGGTCGTACGACCGCCGCCAGACTCGGCCTGCGAATCCTGGTCCTCCCGAGGGCGTCGAGGAGCGCCGCGTCGAGGACCGCCGAAAGGACCGCCGCCGCATCAAGGGCTCCTGAGAGGCGCTCGGCGGCGGTGATACGCCAGGGCGGGGGCCGTCAGATCGGGAGGGCGTCCTCCGGCCGGGGCGGCTCGACGAGGCGATAGCGGAGCGCGAACGCGACCGCCTCCAGCTTCGAGTGGACGCGGAGCTTGCCCATGATGTTCTGGACGTGCGTCCGAAGCGTGTTCGGGGCGATGAACAGGCGGTCGCAGATCTCCGGCGTCGACAGGCCCTCCGTCAGGGCCCGCAGGACCTCGAGCTCGCGGGGCGTCAGCGGCTCCACGACACGGCGTTCGTCGCTGCGGTCGCGGGCGGCCGCGACCCGGCGGGCGATCTCGACGATCACCGATCGCGGCAGGAGCGTCTCGCCGGCATACGCCGCTCGGACGGCCTGGACGACCTCCTCGGCGGCCCGGTCCTTCGTCATGTAGCCGTCGGCCCCCGCCTGGATCGATTCGAGGACGGTCTCGTCGTCGTTGACCGCCGTGACCATCACGACCCGGGCGCCCGGCCAGCGCGCCTTGATCGCCCGGGTCGCCTCGGCGCCGGTCCCGTCGGGCAGGTGGTAGTCCATGAGCACGACGTCGAGCCGGTCGCGGGCGAGGGCCTTCGCCTCGGCGACGGTCTTGGCGACGCCGACGACGTCGATGTCCGGCTCTCGCCCGATCATGGCGGAGAGCGCGTCGGCGAGCAGCTGATGGTCCTCGACAAACAGGACCCGGATCCGCTTCGGTGCCGCGGTCCCGGGTTGGTGCCTCTGGTCCGCCGTCACATCGCCTCCCTCGACTGATCGGGGTGCCGCCGTCGCCGGCGACGCGCGCCGGCCGGGTGGCGCCGGGGCGAGCTGCCGAAGCGTCGTCCCGAGGATAACGCGGTGGGCGGACTGACATACTCCGATCGTGCGCGTGGCATTGCTGGGCCTGGGCCTGATCGGCGGCTCGGTCGCGCGCGCCGCGGTCGCCGGCGAGATGCGCGTCCGCGCCTGGACGCCGGTCGGATCGGGACCCGGTGCCGCCGCGCCGGACGGCATCGAGCCGGCCGACAGCATCGAGGACGCCATTGCCGGCGCGGACCTGGTCGTCCTCGCGGCGCCACCGCTGGCGTGCCTCGAGCTCATCGACCGCCTCGCCGGGATGTCGCTGGACCCCGAGACGGTCGTGACCGACGTGGCGAGCACGAAACGGGCCATCGTCGAGCGCGCCCGGTCTGCCGGTCTCCGATTCGTGGGCGGACATCCGCTGGCGGGGAAGGAGACGACCGGCTACGGCGCGTCCGATCCGGACCTGTTCCGCGGCCGGCTCTGGGTGCTGGTCCCGCCCGAGCCCGCAGACCAGGTCGCGCTGGACCGGGTCGCGACGCTCGTGGAGGTCTGCGGTGCCGAGTTGGTCCGCATGACCGCCGCCGATCACGATCGCCAGGTTGCGGCGATCAGCCACCTGCCCCTGCTGCTCGCGGCGGCACTGGCCGAATCCGTTGCGGCGTCTCCCGACTGGCCCGCGGCCGGGGCGTTGGCCGCGGGCGGCTGGGACAGCATGACGAGGCTGGCCCGCGGGGACGTCGCGATGGGCGCCGGAATCGTCGCCACGAACGCGACCGAGATCGGGGCTCGCCTCGCGGCGCTCCGATCGACGCTCGACGAATGGGCGGCGGCCCTCGAGTCGGCCGACGTCCGGACGGAGGCCGGCGAGCACCTGGCTCGTGCCCGCGACGCCCTCGTGGAGGGATCGTGACCGACGAGCTCGTCCTCGTCGTTCCGACGGCCGCGGTCATCGACGCGCTCGGGGGTGGCACTCGTTGGCTCGGCATCCGGCCGGCCGGCGAGGCCGACATCGCGGCCCTGATCCGGCGGTCCGGCGCCTTCCGGCCCCGGTCGGTGGTGGAGGCCGACGAATCGTGCAAGCAGGTCATCCCGTATCCGGTCCTCCGCGACGGTGACGCCTGGTTCCTGATGCGGCGGACGAAGGCCGGCGGCGACGTCCGGCTCCACGACCGTTACTCGATCGGGGTCGGCGGCCACGTGAACCCGGAGGATGGCGGCCTCGACGGCGACCTCGGCCCCGCCCTGCGGCGCGAATGGCTGGAGGAGCTGGCGGTTGACTTCGTCCCGGCGTTCCGGTTCGTCGGCCTGCTCAACGACGACACCACGCCGGTCGGGCGGGTCCATGTCGGGCTCGTCTACGAGGCCGACGCGGCGGGCCGGCCCGTGGCGATCCGCGAGACACTCAAGCTCAGCGGCTCGTTCGTGGAGGCCCGCGAGGTCGCGGCCGTCGAGGATCGGCTCGAGACGTGGAGCCGCCTGGCGTTCGAATTCCTCGCCGCCCGACCGGCGCTACGATGATCGGGGAGGCGAGCGTGAGCCACCTGTCGATCGGATCGTTGATGCGCCGCGTCGCGGCGCTGGTTGTCCTGCTACTCGGACTGAGCGGGGTCGGCTCGACGTCCCTCGCGGCGGGCGGGACCGTCTACGTCCTGCCGACGACCGGGATCGTCGACGGAGGCATGGCCCAGTACCTGGCCGATGGCGTCGCCCGCGCCGAGCGGGATGGCGCCACGGCCGTCGTGATCAAGCTGAACACGCCCGGCGGGAGCCTCCAGGCGACGAACGACATCGTCGGCACGTTCCTCGAGGCGAAGGTCCCGATCATCGTCTGGGTCGCGCCCGCCGGCGGCTTCGCCGCGAGCGCCGGGACGTTCATCACGCTCGCGGGCAACATCGCCTTGATGGCGCCCGGCACGAGCATCGGCGCCGCGTCGCCGGTCACAGGTGAGGGCGGCGACATCACCGGGACGGAGGGCGACAAGGTCCGCAACGACGCGATCGCCAAGATCACGGCGATCGCCCAAGCGCGTCACCGCAACGTCGACTGGGCAGTCGAGGCCGTGAAGAGCGCGAAGTCGTCCCCCGCCAGCGAGGCGGTCGACCTCGGGGTGGTCGACGGGATGGCGTCGACCCTCGACGACGTGCTGGCCTTCGCGAACGGCAAGACGGTCGACGTCGCCGGATCGCAGGTCACGCTCGACCTGTCGGGAGCGTCGACGACCGAGATCGACATGAGCCCGTTCCTCGCCCTGATCCGGCTCCTGTCCGACCCGACGATCGCGTTTCTCCTGCTGAGCGCCGGCTCGGCCGGCCTGCTGGCGGAGCTGTGGAGCCCGAACTTCGTGACCGGGATCCTCGGCGCTCTCCTGATCATCCTGGCGTTCATCGGCCTGGGCGCCCTGCCGCTCAACGTCGGCGGGGTGCTCCTGATCATCCTCGGGATCGTCCTGTTCGGACTCGAGCTGACCGTCACGAGTCACGGCCTGCTCGGCGTCGGCGGGATCGTCTGCTTCACGCTCGGCGCGTCGGCGCTCTTCACCGCGCCCGTCGACCCGTTCGAGCCGCTCGTCCGCGTCGCGACGCCGGTCATCCTCACGACGACGACGACCGCCGCGGTCTTCCTCGCCCTCGTCGTCTGGGCCGCGGTTCGGAGTCGGGGGATGGTCGCGGCGCCCGGAACCGTTGGGCGAGCCATACCGCTGGCAGCCGGCCTCGAGGCCGTCGTCCGCCGGCCCCTGGAGCCCGTCGGCTCGATCTACATCGCCGGCGAGGAGTGGTCCGCCCGCACGGCGGACGGCCAGCCGCTCGATCGCGGTCGGACCGTGCGCGTCGTCCGGCTCGATGGCCTCACCGCCATCGTCGAGCCGGTTCCGTCACCATCACCAGGCAGCTGATCGAACGGAGGTCCTTTGTGGATATCCCCATCCTTGCGGCGACCGTCGCCTTCATCCTCGTCGTCCTCCTCGTGATCGTCTATCTCTCGATCCGGGTGGTCCAGCAGTACGAGAAGATGGTCGTCTTCCGGCTGGGCCAGACGAACGAGGCGATGGTCCGCGAGCCCGGCCTCCGGTTCCTCATCCCGGTCATCGACCGGCCGGTCAAGGTCGACGTCCGCGAGCAGTTCATCGAGGTCCCCAGCCAGACCACGATCACCCGCGACAACGCCCCCATCAACGTCGACTTCCTGATCTACTGGCGGATCGCCGACCCGCTGAAGAGCGTCGTCAACGTGGCCAACTTCCCGGGTGCGCTCCAGGGCGTCGCGACGACGACCCTCCGCGCCGTCATCGGCGACATCCTGCTCGATGAGGTCCTCTCGAAGCGCGAACAGATCAACGAGGTCCTCCGGGTCAAGCTCGACGAAGTCACCGAGCGCTGGGGCGGCAAGGTCACGACGGTCGAGATCCGCGAGATCACCCCGCCGCGCGACGTCCAGGAGGCGATGAACCGCCAGCTCTCCGCCGAGCGAACGCGTCGCGCCGTCATCACCGAGTCCGAGGGCAACCGGCAGGCCGCGATCAACGTCGCCGAAGGCGCCAAGCAGGCCAACATCCTCAATGCCGAGGGTGATCGCCAGGCGGCGATCCTCCGGGCGGAAGGCTTCAGCCTGGCGCTGACCCAGATCTTCGGGGCGGCAAAGGGCATCGACCAGAAGACCATGGCGCTGCAGTACCTCGAGGCGCTCAAGGCGTTGGGTGCGAGCCCGTCGACGAAGTTCGTCATCCCGACCGAGTTCACCCGGTTGCTCGAGCCGATCAGCGGCTTCGTCGAGCAGGGGATGAGCGGGGGCGCAGCGCCGAGCCGGTGATCGCGGTCCGAGCGACGGGCCGCGTCGAGCGGTGATCGGCCGCTCAGGGACGCGCCTGCTCGACGCGCCCCGGTTCGGCCCCGATGAGGCCGGCCTCCGGCCCGCGATCGACGCGCTCGGCGGCGAGGTCGTCCGGCTCCGATCGCGGGACGGCATCAGGCTAGGCGGTCGCTGGCTGCCGTCCGAGGCGAGCGACGAGTGGCGCCCCGATCCGTACGAGGCGATCCTCCTGCTGCACGGCTGGACCGGCTCGGTCGCGCCCGACCTCGTCGACCTGGGGCCGACCCTTCGACGGACCGCCGGCGTGCTCGGCCTCGACTTCCGCGGTCATGGGACGTCGGACGATGGCCCGACGACGTTCGGCCTCCACGAGGTCGACGACGTCGCGGGCGCGCTCGCCTGGTTCGCCGAGCGGGGCATCCGGCGCGTCGCGTTCGTCGGCTCGTCGATGGGCGGCGCCATCGCGATCGCCGCGATCGTCACGCTCGGCGACGGCAGCCTGCCGTCGGCCGATCTCGATCCCTACGGGCCGGCTGCCGCCGTCGGTCCGCCGCCGCCGCAGATCGTGGCCGCGGTCGCGGAGTCGGTCGCGGCGGATCTCCGGATCCCGATCGCGAACCGGATCGGATTGCCGATCGGCGGCCCACTCCGGCGGGCGCTGGCTGGCCGGATGTTCGCCTCCGCCTCGCGCCGCGTCGGGGGCGACCTCCGTGCGCTCGAGCCCGGCCGCGTCATCGCCCTCGCCGAGCCGGTCCCCCTGCTCCTCATCCACGGCGACGCCGACCGGACGGTCCGGCCGAGCGACGGCCGGCGGCTCGCGGCGCTTGCCGGGCCTTCCGCCGAGCACTGGATCGTGCCCGGCGCGGAGCACGGCGGGGCCAGGGCCGCGGCGCCAGATGAGTGGGACCGGCGGATCTCGGAGTTCCTCCGGCGGTCGTTCGTCGGCGCTCGGGAGGCCCAGCCTATAATCGCGGCGCCGGTCGACCCGGCCGACGCCCCCGGGGTGAGGGGCCTGGAAGGAGACTGATGGCGGCAAAGATCCTCGTCGTCGACGATGACCCCAACGTTCAGCGCCTGCTCCAGTACACGCTGAAGCAGGAGGGCTACGAGGTCGTCATCGCCGCGGACGGCGCGGAGGGGTTCCGCCTGTGGGGCGCCGAGGCTCCGGACCTGATCCTCCTCGACGTCATGCTCCCGAAGCTCGACGGCTACCAGGTCGCGACGAAGATCCGGACCGAGGAAGGGGCCACCGGCCACGTCCCGATCATCATGCTCACGGCCGAGCGCGAGGTCGAGCAGAAGGTCCGCGGCCTGCGAGCGGGCGCCGACGACTACCTGATCAAACCGTTCCACCCGGCCGAGCTGATGGCCAGGATCAAGAGCCTCCTCGCCCGGTTCGCGCCGCAGGAGACGCTCGTGGGGCGGCCGCCGCTCGGGCGCGTGCTCGCGCTGTACGGGGCGAAGGGCGGAGTCGGGACGACGACGATCGCGATCAACGCGGCGATCGCGCTCCATCGCGAGCTCGGCCGGAAGGTCGCCCTCGTCGACGGCAACCTCCAGTTCGGCGACCACCGCGTCTTCCTCGATCTCGGGCTCGACAAGAAGTCGATCGTCGATCTCGTGACGGCCCCGAACATCGACCAGGACCTCGTCCGCCAGGTCATGGTCAAGCACGATTCGGGGGTGGACCTCCTCCTCGCGCCGCCGTCGCCGGAGACGGCCGAGCTCGTGACCCAGGACCACATGCCGGTGATCCTCGACGTCCTCCGCGGGCTGTACGACTACGTCGTCATCGACATCGACAAGCGGCTCGACGACATCAACCTGGGCGTCCTCGAATCGGCCGACACGATGTTCGTCGTGATGACCGCCGACCTGTCGTGCCTGAAGAACGTCCGGCTCGTGCTCGAGACGATCGGCCACCTCGGCTACGAGGCGGGAAAGGTCCAGCTCGTCCTCAACCGGTCCAACGCGTTCACCGGCATCAACGTCAAGAACGCCGAAGGGGCCCTGAAGCGGACGATCGACCACCAGATCGTCAACGAGTACCGCGGCGCGATCAGCGCCCTGAACTCGGGCGCCCCGTTCATGTTCACGAAGGCCGACTCGTTGCTGGGCCGGTCGCTCCTCGACTTCGCCCGCATCGTCGACAAGGCGCCGGAGGTCACCGCGGCCGCGGCGACCGGCCACAAGGCGCTCACCCGCCAGCCGGCGACGTCCCGCTAGATCGGCGGGCGACGTGGGCCGCGTGAAGCGGCGGCGCAGTCGCGGACAAGCGCGCGCGAAGCCCGGGGTGAGCCTCCGCCGCTAGGGTCGGGCGGTGCTGGCCACCGTCCTGTCGTCCACGATCGTCGGCCTCGACGGTCGCGTCATCCGCGTCGAAGTCGACGTCGCGCCCGGCCTGCCGGGTTTCACGATCGTCGGCCTGGCCGACGCCGCGTTACAGGAGGCGCGGGAGCGAACGCGCGGCGCGATCCGCAACGCCGGGTTCAGCCATCCTCCGCGGCGGATCACCGTCAACCTCGCGCCCGCCGAGCTCCGCAAGGCCGGCGCGTCGCTGGATCTGGCGATCGCGATCGGGATCCTCCTCGGCTCCGAGCAGGTCCGGGCCCGCGATGGCCGCCTGGCCCTGATCGGCGAGCTGTCGCTCGGCGGCGACGTCCGGGCCGTGCCCGGCGTCCTGCCAATGGTCGTGGCGCTGCGCCGACGGGGCATCGGGCGGGTCATCGTCCCGGACGAGACCGTCGCCGAGGCGCGCCTGGTAGGCGAGATCGAGGTGGTCGGTGTCGCGAGCCTGGAAGGAGCCGTCGACGCGATCCGGCGGCGCCCGCGACGGGTGGCGAAGCCCCTGCCGCCACGGCTCGAGCTGGCGGGCGCCCCGACCCCGACACCGATCGGCGCGCGCAGCTCGGCGCCGTTCGATCCGGACCTCACCGGCGAGGTCCCGGACCTTGCCGAAGTCCGTGGCCAGCTCGAGGCGCGCCGTGCCCTCGAGGTCGCGTTGGCAGGCGGGCACGGGCTGCTCCTGTCGGGCCCCCCGGGATCGGGCAAGACGCTCCTCGCCCGGACGATCCCGGGTCTCCTGCCGCCGCTGGACGATGGCGAGGCCCTGGCGGCGACCATCGTTGCGTCGGTGGCCGGGGAGGGACCGATCGACCGGCTCCGCCGACGCGCGCCCGTTCGGGCGCCACACCACACCCTGTCGTACGCGGCGATGGTCGGCGGCGGGCCGCACCTCTCGCCAGGCGAGGTGACCCTGGCTGATCACGGCGTCCTGTTCCTCGACGAGCTGCCCGAGTTCTCACGGGATGTCCTCGAGGCCCTCCGCCAGCCGCTCGAGGACGGCCACGTCTCGATCGCCCGGGTCGGCAGGGCGACGCGCTTCCCAGCACGCTTCCAGCTCGTGGCCGCGATGAACCCGTGTCCGTGCGGGATGACCGGCGATCCCGAGATGGCGTGCGTCTGCCCGCCCGGGTCGGCCGAGCGGTACAGCCGCCGGATCTCCGGGCCGTTGCGGGATCGGATCGACCTGTGGGTGACGATGCCGCGCGTCCCGCCGGCCGCGGTCGTGGCCGGGCTGGAGCCGGAGGGCTCCGCCGCCGTGGCCGGGCGGATCGCCGCAGCACGCCGAGTCCAGCTGACGCGGGTCGGGCGGTTGAACGGGCGCATCACCGGTCGAGCGCTGCGGACTGCCTGTGGCCTGACGCCGGCGGTCCGCGTCCGCGCGGTCGCGCTGGCGACCCTCGAGGCGCTGTCCGGCCGCGGCACCGAGCGGCTGCTGCGGGTCGCCCGGACGATCGCCGACCTGGCCGGAGCACCGGTCGTCGGCGAGGTGCATCTCGACGAGGCCTCCCGCTTCCGCACGCCGCTCTCGCGGCAACAGTCGCGCGAGGCGAGCTGAATGGCCGCGGTCGGCGGCGATTCCCGCCGGTGGGTCGGCGGCGATGCCCTCCCGCGCGACGACGGACCGACCGAGACGGAGGCGTGGGCGCTCCTGCTATCCGTCGACCGGCTCGGGCCGGCGGCGTTCGGTGCCCTCCTCGCGACGTACGGCAGCGGTCGCGACATCCTCGCCGTCGCGGCCCGGCGTGGCGCGGTCGGGTCGTTCGACGCGATCGTCGCGGCAGCCCAGGGGCGAGTTGATCCGAACGCGCGAGTCGGGTCGGCGATCGTCGAGCTGGCGGCGGATCCAGGGCCGTCCCTCGAGGTCCTGAGGTCGTCGGGCGTGCGGATCGTGACCCTCGACGATCCCGACTATCCGGCGCGGCTCCGAGCGATCGAGCTGCCGCCGCCGGTCCTCCTCGTGGACGGCGATGTCGCGGCGTGGTCGGCTCGGCGCAGCGTGGCGATCGTCGGGACCCGACGGCCGACGGAGCGAGGCAGGCTGATCGCTGCGAGGATCGCCGGTGCGGTCGCCGAGGCGGGAGGCCTCGTCGTGTCGGGCCTCGCGGTCGGGATCGACGGCGCAGCCCACGCGGCGGTCGTCGCCGCCCGGCGTCCGACCGTCGCGATCCTCGGGTCGGGCCACCGTCGACTCTACCCTCGCGCGCACGTCCGCCTCGCGTCGGAGGTCATCGCGACCGGCGGCGTCGTCGTGTCCGAGCTCTTCCCCGATCGGCGCCCGACGAAGGGGACATTCCCCCAGCGGAACCGGCTCATCAGCGGCCTCGCCGACGCAACGATCGTCGTCGAGGCCGGCCATCGGAGCGGCGCCCTGATCACGGCCGACTGGGCGCTTGTCCAGGGCCGCGACTGCTACCTGGTGCCGGGCCCCGTGGATGAGCCCCGGTCCGCGGGGATCCTGGACTTCCATCGCGAGTTCCACGACCTCGTCCGCCTGGTGACGGGCATCCCCGAGCTCCTCGTCGATCTCGGGCTGGATCCGGGGGCCGACGCGCCGGGCGGGTCAAACCGCAACCGGACGGTTGCTCCGCCCCCATCCGCGAGCGCGGAGCTGATCGAGCTCGGGCCGACGGCCCGGGAGGTCGCGACCGCTCTCATCGAGGGCAACGGCTCGATCGACGAGCTCGCCGTCGCGACGGGCCACAGCCCGGCGACGATCCTCGGCGCGATCACGCTCCTCGAGATGCGCGGTCTCGCGACGTCCACCTACGGGCGGTACCGGGCCGCGGGTCGGCTCGCCTCGGCGATGCCCGCAACGGCCGGAGATGGGCGCCGCCGTCCGCGCTACCGGTCCACGACGCGGATCGAGGCCTTGCGCACGGCGCGGGGTTTGCCCGCCAGAGGGGGCCGTGCTAGGGTGGCGCCGGTCGCGTAACCCTTTTGATCGCGGCCGACAGCCCCGAGACGGTGTCTCGTCCCCCAGCGAACCGCGCAGGAGACTGTCGTATTGCGCAAGGTCGCGGCCGCCGTGCTGGCGGTCCCCGTCATCGCGATCATCTACCTGCCTGTCCTCGCCCGGCGGCCGATCGCGGCGAGAGTGGCCTTGCTCGCGACCGTCGGCATCGTCGTCGCCGTCGCCGCCGTCGGCCTCGCGCGACCGCTACCGGCGACCGCGTCCCCGCCCTCGCCCCCGATCAGCGCGCTCCCCGCCGCTGCGTTCCGCTCGGTCGCCACCGGGATCGACCTTCGCGCCGGCGTGCCGATCCAGTTCAGCGAGCCAATGGACGCGACGAGCGTCGCTGCGGCCCTTTCCGTCGAGCCGCCGACCGCCGTCGAGCTCCATTGGTCGGCTGACCGCGAGACGCTGACGGTCCTGCCGTCGAGCCACTGGCCGGCGGGCACGTACGAGGTCGTCACGGTCGAGCCGGGAGCCCTGGCGGCATCTGGCCGGCCGATGGCGTCCGTCGCCCGGGCCACCTTCGTGACCCGGCCTGCCACGGTCGGCCGGATCCAGGCAACGCAGCTTGCGGGCGACACGGCCTCGGTGGCGACCTCGTTCCGGCTCACCTTCGACCGCCCGGTGGCGGCCGCGGACGTCGCGGCTGCCATCCACGTCGCGCCCGCCGCGCCGGGAACGGTCACGGTCCTTGGCGGCCGGCCCGACGAGACGCCATCGATGGGCACCGTGGTGATCTACACCCCGGGGGCACCGCTGAGCCCCGGCACGCACTACGCCGTATCGATCGCCCGCCTCGTCGATCTCGACGGGGCGCCCGTGACCATGGCTGGTGACCTGGGACTGACGACGACGGTCGCGCCAAGCGTCGTCCGCTTCCGGCCGGCCGACGGCACGACGAAGGTCGAACGCGGGGCGACCCTGTCGGTCCGGTTCACGACCGCGATGCAGCACGCGACGACCCGTGCCGCCTTCCACGTGACCGCCAACGGCGCACCCGTCGCCGGGGCGGTCTCCTTCGCAGAATCGAACGCGGTCCTCGTTTTCAGACCGACGAAGGCACTGCCGGCGTCGGCGACCGTTGTGATGACTGTCGACGCGACCGCGACGTCGATCCACGGTGTCTCGCTCGCGGCCGCCGCGACGGCCACGATCCAGACGATCGCTCCGCCAAAGCCGGCCGCGACCGTCCCACGGACCATCTCGCGACCGCCGAGCGGCTCGTCCGGGGGTGCGGTCGGCGGCGGGAGCTGGGGCGCGGTCGAGGTCTACTACCTGAAGCTGATGAACTGCACCCGGACCGGCGGCTGGGTCACCTCGACCGGCAGCTGCAGCAGCCCGGGCGGGCGAAGCGTCGCCCCGCTGCGCCTCGATTCCGGGATCTCGTCCAGGGTGTCGCGGCCGTATGCCAAGAAGCTCGCCGTGAACAACATGTGCACGCACTTCAGCGGTGGGAACCCCGGCGACCGCCTCCGCGCGGCCGGCTATACGAGCTACATCTGGGCGGAGAACCTCGGCTGCCGGTCGGGCAATCCGTACTCGGCGGTGCTCGGATCGCACCTCTACTTCCAGAGCGAGAAGCCCTATGGCGGCGGTCACTACGTCAACCTGATGAACGCCGCGTACGACCGGGTGGGGATCGGGGTCTGGGTCTCGGGCGGTCGAGTCCGCCTCGTCATCGACTTCTACCACCCGCGCTGACAGGCGCCGGTCCACGTCGGTCGGACCACGGGGCGGCGGGACCTTCGGGCGGGGGACACGGGCCATCTTCCGGCCGACGATCCGACGGTGATCCGGAACACGGTCGTCCACCTGAACGGCGAGCAGCCCCTGCTCGCCGATCTCTACGACATGCCCACGAACGGCGACGTCAGCCTCGTCTGCACGAACGTCCGAAACTTTGACGGCAAGAAGCCCGTGTTCGTCGACCGGTCGGATTCGGTGTTCGTGTTCCCCTACATCCACATTCGGTTCATCGAGATCATGGCCACAGCCGCGACGGGTCTCGCAGCGGCGTCGGACGACACGGCCGTGGTCGCTGCCGGCGCTCCGGCCGGCACGAACGACCTCGACGGGGACGCCGACCTCGAGCTCGACGAGGACTTCCTCCGCCGGATCCGGGAGGTCTGAGCGCGCTCGCCGGCCGAGGCCCCGGATCCCGCCGGCGCACGACGGCGTTGCGGGTCTTCATCGAGTTGGAACGACGGCGATCCCACGTTACGCTCGCCCGGTGATCCGCTTCGTCGTCGTCGACGACCACCCGGCCATCGCAGCGGCGATCTCGGCCGCGATCCATGGTCGAGCGGACCTGGCGCTCGTCGGCACGGCATCCACCGTTGACGAGGCCACCGCGGCCGTCGCTCGTGAGCGTCCCGACGTGGTCGTGTGCGACCTGTGGCTCGATGGCCAGCCCGGCGGGCTCGACGTGCTCGCTCGCGTCGTCGGATCCTCGGCACCGCCGGGCGTCCTCGTCCTGAGTGGTTTCGACCAGCCGAGCTTCCTGCGCGCCGCCTTCGAGGGCGGCGCCTCGGGTTACCTCTCGAAGGCCAGCCCCGTCGAGGCCATCCTGGACGCGATCCTCGCGGTCGGGCGCGGCGAGACGCGCTTCCCGGACGTCACCCTGCGGGCCCTCCGCGACGCTCCGCGCCGGCCCAGCGACCGCGAGCTAGCGGCGATCCGGCTCCTCGCCCGCGGGGCGAGCAACGACGAGATCGCCGTGGGCCTCGGGATCAGCATCAAGACCGTCGAGAGCCACCTGCGACGCCTCTTCGGCCGCTACGGCGTCCTCAGCCGGACCGAGCTGGCCATGCTGGCCGTCCGCGAAGGCTGGCTCGGACTCGAGCCGTGACCACCCCGCGAGCGGTGGAGACGCCAGCGGCGCCTGCGGTGACTGCGCCGGCGCGCGCAGGATCACCGCTCGATGCGGCGACGGCTCGAGCAGCACTCCTCACCGTCGGGGCCCTTGGCGGTCTGGCCGGACGCGAGCTCGCGTCGCCGGCCCCACTCCTTCCGTTCCTCGTCGCGGCGGCCGGCGTGTGCGTGGCTGTCCTATCGATCCGGCGCGCGCCGAGCCTCGCCCGGCTGGCCGCAATCGTCGCGAGCTACGCTGCATCCACCCTGTGGTTCGCCCGCGCCCGCTCGCTGACCGCCGAAAACGGACCTGCTCGGCTGGACCGCGGTCGTCGGCTGCGCCAGCCTGTGGGCGGTCGCGACCGTGTGGACG
>Ga0070707_100001806_pt1 | contig 20559 bp, 25 predicted proteins | sample KBSK5502metaG_FD_65468 | JGI IMG/M metagenome (GOLD analysis project Ga0070707, IMG submission 65468) | Corn, switchgrass and miscanthus rhizosphere microbial communities from Kellogg Biological Station, Michigan, USA - KBS K5-50-2 metaG | ecosystem: Host-associated > Plants > Roots >...
GGACCCTTGTAGAGAAATCCGACGTAGTAGGTCGTCATCTCGAAACCGCCAGGACCGACGATGGTTTGCGGCTTGGGCGTGCCGGTGCTCGTCCGCCATCCCGGCGTTTCTTTCTTCTCTTGCCCGAGGGTCGCCGACCCCGAGAGAACGATCGCCACTGTCGCCGCAATAAAGAGTCTCGTCATCTCTTACTCCCTTCCAGAATCTGGCCTCAGCCGGCTCGTTTCTGAAAATCTCTCAACGGCCCGAGAGTCTTGCGCATCAGGATCTCCGAGTGTCCCCTGACCACGTAGTCGGGGAGTTCCCCAACGACACGGTATCCCAGTCGCTCGTAAAGCCGGCGCGCGCCGGAGTTGAAGGAAGACACGCAGAGGAAGACGTTGGGGCTCTCCCGAAAGATCCGCTCTTCGGCGAAGGCGACGAGCCGGGCGCCGATTCCCAGGCCGCGCCTCTGCGGCGCCACGCAGACGGTTTGGATGTATCCCGCGAATGCCCCCGCCATGTTGATGATCAGGAAACCGACGAGATCCTTTCCTTCGCGCGCCACGTAGCGCTCCTTGGAGAGATCCCGCAGGATCGCGAGCGACGCCTCATAGCCACGCCCGAGGGTGATCCAGGGCTCGGATCCCGCCATCATCTGCGCGCAGACTTGCGCCTCGGCGTCCGTCGTCAGAGCGGAGACGTCGATCGAAGGTCGAACCGAAGACATGATCGGATTATCTCTTCGGCCGACGGCCGTAAACTCTTCCGTTTCACGTCCGGAGCTCCTTGCCTCGGGTGTGCGGCTGCGGGGAGTCTCCCGGTTGCCAGCCCCGGTTCGCGGCGCGCGAAGTCTCCCGAAGTAACCGAGGAAGGAGGCGCGCGCCGCGGGAGCGGAGTGCTGCGCGAGCGACGAGGCGGGCGGTCGAGGCCCTTTGGCCGAGCCGACCGCCGGCGGCCGTAGCCGCGTCGCTCGCGCAGCGCGGAGCGACGGCTAGACCGGGACTTCGCTCATCAGGGCGAGCAGGTTCCCCTCGGAGTCGCTGAACTCGGCCAGCCACAGGGTGAACGCCGGCATCCGGGCGACCACATGCGGTTTCGCGGTGAAAGACACTCCGCGCGAAGCGAGCGCCTCGTGTGCCGCCTCGATGTTGTCGACCTTGTAATAGAGGATCGAGGCCAGATGATCGAACTCCGGCCGAACCGGGATGCCGAGCATCAGCCGGACACCGTTGCAGTCGAAGAAGGCCATCCCGGGCACCTCGAAGAGAAACGGGATCCCGAGCGTTTCGCGGTAGAAGGTCACCGCCCGGGCGAGGTCATGGACATTGATCGCGATCTGCCCGATGCGGTCGAGGCCCTTGAAGTCCGCGCTCATCGTGTTTCCTCCTTGAGTCGTGACTTCGCTTCTTCAGGAGGCTCCCAGAGCTCGATGCGATTGCCCTCGGGGTCCATGGCCCAGCCGAAGCGGCCGTACTCCGATTCCTCGATCTTCTCCTCCACGGTCACGCCTTCCGACCTCAACGCGGCCAGAACCGCATCCAGATCGTCGACGCGGTAGTTGATCATGAACGGCTTCTCGCTTGGATCGAAGTAACGGGTATCCGCGTCAAAGACCGACCAGACCGTGTAGCCGCGGCTCCGGGGATCCTCGTCCCGGCGCCAGTGGAACTGGAGACCTCCCCAAGATTCGACCGGCATCCCCAGGTGCTTCGCATACCACGCGCGGAGGACGTCTGCGTTCTGCGCCTTGAAGAAGATTCCGCCGATTCCCGTCACACGCTTCATCGCGCGCCTCCGATCAACCCTCGAGATCCCTGGAGAGCCGCGGGATCCAGCGGGGAACCCTATCGCAATAGCGCTCATATTCCTCGCCGAACTTCCTCGTCAGCGCAGGCTCCTCATAGGCGACCACGAATAGAAAGAAAAAAAGGAAGACCAGGCCCGCGTATCCGAGAAGCGCGCGCGAACGGAAAAACAAGGCCTCTCCCGAGAGGACGAGCAGGATTCCGAGGTACATCGGGTTGCGCACGCGGCGATAGAGTCCGCGGACGACGAGCCGCTTCGGTGGATCGATCGGCGCCGGAGTCCCGCGCCCCGCGCTCGCAAAGTCCCACGCGCACCAGAGATACGCGGCCGCTCCCGCCGCGAGCAGCGCGGCGCCGAGATACCGCAGAGGACCAATCGGCAGAGCGTCCGCCGGTCCGCGCGAGAGCAGGATGCGGTGAGGAACGTAGACCGTGACGGTGCCGGGGACGAGAATGGTAAAGAGGAGAGCCTTCGCGATCGCGGCGGCATGACTCCGCTCGTTCATGGAGCCGCGGCCGGGGATATATCAGACCTGATATACGCCCGCAGCGCCTCCTCCCACGGGCGCATCGGAGCGAGTCCGAGACGCTCGGAGAGCAGACATCGCAGGGGAGTCCAGGCAGGCCGCGGCGCTCCCCGTCGCAGCTGCGCTTCCGGCACCGGTTCGATCAAAAACGGGGCTTGAGATGCGAGCCCCAGGATCTGGGCGGCGGCGCGCGCAAACTCGAGATACGAGCAATGACCCTCGTTCACGACGTGATAGAGACCCGGGCGGCCGAGCTCCACGATCTCGAGAACGCGCGCCGCGAGGTCCTCCAGATACGTCGGGCTCGCCCACGTGTCTTCGATCGCGCTCACCCGCTCCCCTCCGCGCAGCCGGCGAGGGACGTCCGAGAGAAGATTCCCGCCGCCCCTCCCGAACACCCACGACGTTCGAACGAGGAAGCTTTCGACGCCGGCTTCGACAACCGCCTGCTCCCCTTCGAGCTTCGTCATCCCGTAGGTGTTGAGCGGCTCGGGCCGGTCCTCCTGCGTGTAGGGCCGACCGTCCCGGCGGAGGCCGCCGAAAACGTAGTTCGAGGAGAAATGCACCAGACGGGCTCCCGCGCTTGCCGCCGCTCGGGCGAGATTTCCGGGCGCCCGGCCATTGACCGCTCGCGCCAGATCGGGCTGCTTCTCACACGCGTCCACCCCGAGGACTGCGCAGTTGAGGACGAGATTCGGCCGCTCGGAGGAGACTCGGTCCTGCACCGCTTTCGGATCGGTCACATCGAGATTGGATCGCCCGAGAGCCGTCACCTGGTGAGCTCGCGAGAAGAGGCGAGTCAGTTGCTGCCCGACCCGACCCCTCGCGCCCGTGATCAGCACACGCATCGCGGGAGACCGGGATCAGGTTTGTCCGGGGACGCTTTGTTTCCAAAAACCGCGCGCATCCGGTCGGTTCACGAGTCAGATCCGAGCGTCTCGGCGGCTTCGCGGATGAGCCGCCAGGCCTCCTCGACGTGCCGCTCTTCGGTCTGTGCCTGACCCACGCAGAGGCGCAATGTGTAGCGGCCGTCGAGCTTCGTGTGTGTCAGATACATCCGGCCGCTCCCGTTTAACCGCTCGAGCAGGCGCTCATTGGCCGCGTCCCCCCCTCGGTGGCGGAAGCAGACCAGGTTCAAGGAAGGCGGAGCAGCGAGCTCGAATCGTTCGGACTCCTCGATCGAGCGGGCGAACCAGGCAGCGAGCTCCACGTGCCGGCGAACGTGGTGCCGCAGCCCTTCGACCCCGTAATGGCGGATCACAAACCAGAGCTTCAGCGCTCGAAACCGCCGGCCGAGTGGAATCTGCCAGTCGCGGTAGTCGATGACCGCGCCGGATTCGGTGGCCCGATTGCGCAGGTACTCGGGCAGAACCGAGAGCGCGCGGATCAACGCTCCCCGGTCGGCCACGTAGAAACAGTCGCAATCAAAATTGGTGAACATCCACTTGTGGGGGTTGAAACAATAGCTGTCGGCCGCCTCGAGTCCCGCCTGGATGTGTCGCAGCTCCGGGCAGAGGGCGGCCGTTCCCATCATCGCGGCGTCAACGTGCAGCCAGATCCCTTCCTCCCGACAGATGCGTCCGATCTCTGGCAACGGGTCGATCGCTCCCGAGGACGTGGTGCCGACGGTCGCCGTCACGAAGCAGGGTTTTTTCCCCGCGCGGCGATCTTCACGAATTTGCCGCGCGAGCGCCTCCGGCCGCATCGCGAAGTGGCGGTCCACTTCGATCGACCGCAGATTCGCCACTCCGAGCCCCGCGATTCGGACCGCTTTTTCGATGGAGGAGTGGGCCTGCGTCGAGGTGTAGGCGGTGAGGCTCCCATCGCATCCTTCTTCGTTGGATTTGCCGCCGGTCGCCCTCTCGCGCGCGGCGATCAATGCGCAGAGCGAGGCGCTCGAGGCGGTGTCCTGAATGACGCCTCCTCCGGAAGATGTCGACCGGAACTTTTCCGGCAACGCCAGCATCTCGGCCAACCAGTCGAGCAGGTGCGTCTCGAGCTCTGTACAAGCCGGGCTCGTCGCCCACAGCATCCCCTGCACGCCCAGGCCCGCCGAAAGCAGCTCTCCCAGGACCGCCGGAAAGGAAGCGTTGGAGGGGAAATAGGCGAAGAAGTTTGGCGACTGCCAATGCGTGATGCCGGGCAAGAGAGTCTCGACGTCGCGCAGCATCGCTTCGAAGGCCTCCCCGCGCTCGGGCGGAGTGGGCGGGAGCGACGCGCGGATCTCGCCCGGAGCGATGCGCGACAGCACCGGGAAGGACTCGATACGCTGGTGGTAGTCGGCGATCCAATCGACGGCGGCGTGACCGTGTCGGCGGAATTCCTCCGGGGTCATGTGGTAACTCCGCTTCTGCGACATCGAGCACTCCCCTCCGACGTTGCGTTTCGGCGAAAGCTTACTGCGGGCGTGACGCCGAAACCCGAGACGAGGGTGGAGCGGCCGGCAGCTGAGCTCGATGGTGAATCGTGTGCCAGGCCAGGATGAGAATGAGATCGGGAGCCGGCAGCGCTCCGAAATAGGGGTGCGCCAGGCGAAGCGACGCCGCGCGCGGATCTCGCTTGCAACGCGCCTCGATCTGCGCCGCGGCGCTCTCGAGACGGCGCAACGCCTCTTCTCTCGTGACTGTCGGGACTGCCGGTCGGATCTCGCGCGGGGCGCGCACGCCGGCGGGAAAGCGCCCTGTCGCCAACAGCCGGGGGAGAACCGTGCGGCGCAGCAGCAAGCGCTTCCACGCCGGCAACACGAACTTCATGGGCGGACCCTGCTCCAGGTCTCGTCTCACGGCTTCGAGCGCGAGGAAGAGATGCTCCGCGATCTGTGCCGGAGACCACTTTCCCTCTCGGACGGGACGATGCCAGTCTTCCGATGCCGTAGCCGCGGCCGAAGCGACGAAAGCCTCGACGGCCGCGCGGTGCCGGGCCAGCGTCTCCTCCAGCCCGAGCACCCTCCTTCTCAACACTTCGGAACTTCCGGCTCGGACTCGACGTCGGGTCTCTCATTCGCTTCGTCGTCCGTGGGCCGGCCGACTTCCAGACCCTCCGGAAGACTCTGGTTGTCCGATGTGTACCTTTCCTCCGGCTCCGCGCCGACTGCATCGATGACCTTGGAGAAGAAGGTCCGCGCCGCGGCCGCCATTGCCACGTCCAGAATCTCGCCGTCCGACAAGCCTTCCGCCCGCAGTTGCTCGACGTCCCCCTGCCGGACCCGATCGGCGTCCATCACGACTTTTTCAGCGAAGGAGAGGATCGCGACCTCGGCGGAAGAGAGCCCCGCCGAGCGGAAGTCGTGAAGGATGGCCTCAACGTGTTCGGCCGCGAAGAACAGCGAACGGAGCGCCGCCCCGTGGACAACGGTTCAATAGGTGCACCGCAGGCGCGCCGCCGCGATCAGCGTCACGAGCTCGTACCGCCGCGCGTCCATCTTCGCGCGGATTCCGGCGAGAAGCTGTCGCCACGCCGCGAGGGCTTCGGGGCGGAGACTGAACGCGCGGCTCCAATTCGGAACGAACCCGTGCTTGGAGCGATCCTCGTCATAGAGCTTTCTCAAGAGCCCTTTGGCTTCCTCGGGAGGAATCGTGCGGATGAACACGCCGCTCCTTACTCCGCGTGGTCCGCGAGATCCTCGTTGAAGCGAATCCGATTGCCGAAGGGATCGATGACCTCCATCACGTTCGCGTTCCACGGAGCGCGCTCGATGCCCGGACGCAGGTATCGGTAACCCTTCGAGGTGATCTCCCGGTGGAACGCCTCGAGGCCTCGCATCCGGACAAAGACCGTCGAGCCGGGGGAGCCGTCTCCGTGGTGCTCCGAGAGATGAAGCGAAAGGTCGCCCCGCGAAACCTGCATGTAGAGGGGAGCGCTCTCGTCGAAGCGGTGCTCCCAGTCGATATGGAAGCCCATAAACGAGACGTAGAACTCTTTTGCCTTCTCGACGCTGAAGATTCGGAGAATCGGAATCGTCTCGAGCATCGACATGGCAGAGGCCCCCACCGACTCCCGCGCCTTCGCTCCACCGTCCAAGTAGAGGAGCAGGTCGGTCCCGACGCCGTGTGCCCCGAGTTGGCGCAGCTGCGAGATGACCTGCCCCCGGTGATAGGTCGAATGGTTGACGACGTGCTGCAGGATCCGGCCGAGCGGGTAGGACCAGATCTCCCCTTTGAAGTTCGTGTAGGTGAGCTTGTGCTCGAGCTCGTATCCCGTCAGCCCTTCGAGAAACGCCTTCTGACCGGTTTCCACCTCCGCAAGCTTGGCGCGCAACGCCTCGAGCGTCGGAAGGTCCTTCGGCAGGGCGGGGGGCGAGATTCCGTGCCAGCGCTCGAGCCAGATCCATTCGGCCCCGACGATGTGAACGAGGGTTCCATGCAGAGAGTCGAAGCTCGTCGAGAGATCCTTCTGGAGCTGTTCGGGCGTGACCGCCGCGACAGCTTCGAAGATCTTGGCGTTGGCCCAACGGTTGTAGCCGTAGAGGAACTCGATCTCATGCCGATTCATGGGGCAGGCCTCCTGTCAGCCCGACTCGGCCCGGCGAGGCCACGATACGCCCGCGCGCTCCGTGGCTCAAACCTGCGAGTTGTGCGTTGCGTCACCCGTGCTCGAGGTTGCTCATCGCCAGGCCGCCCGGATCGCGGCGCCGACGGCCGCAGCCCCCGCGCAAGGAAGCCAGATCCACGAGAGCTCCGAGCGCAGCACGCGAAGGCCCCAGCTCGAAAAAAACGGTGCGACGCCGATGGGCGACACCACGATGACTCGCCAGGGGAAAAAATAACGATGATTCGAAAGAGGACTAAAGAAGGCCACACCGAGGCCACCGGTCGTCATCGCGTCGAGAACGCCGTGCGATGCCGCGGCGAGAAAAACGACGGCGAAGCCGGCGAGCGGACCTGCCTGACAAAAAAGAGCGCCAAGCCCGCCGACCAGAAGAGAGAAGAAGAGCGAGTGGGTGAAACCCCGATGTCCGAGCGGATGGCCGTAGGGAATGCCTGCCAGGAATCCCAGTGCATCGATGTCCGGAAGCGCGCTTGCGACACAGGCCGCGGCGGCCAATGGCGGCGGCACGCGCGTCGGCCCGAGAGCGACGGCGATCGCGAGAGGAACGGCGGGATGCGAAAGGACCGACGCCACCCTGGCATTCTAGGAGGTCCGATCAAAAGTCGTTCCGGCATGCGCGAAGCACCGCGCCGGCACAAGTACTCCCTCTCCCCCCGGGAGAGGGGCGGGGTGAGGGCGCGAGCCGCGATCGCACGCTGTCTCCTGCGGAAGGAGGTGGTCACTACTTACCAGTGGCTGACTTATCGGTAGTCTTTTGTGAAGTTGTCGTCCTGAACCGAGCACAGGATCGCGGGATGGCGCTTGTATCGGGCCCAGAGTCGGCCCACCGCCTCGTCGCTCAACAGGAAGCACCTCCCGAGATACATTCCAGCTGTCGGCTTCGCGGAGTACTTCACGTAGTAGCAATCTCGCCGCCGCGAGAGGCGGAGAAGAATCTCGGCCAACAGCGCCTTGTCCGTCGAGACTAAGCACAGTTTCTGTTGCGAGCACGTGACGCCCGACGAGCGCCCTCGACCATCGCGGTGCCGGAATACGCCGCCCGGCGTCAGCGCGAATTCGCTCTCGAGTCGAGCGAGGGGACTTCCTCGACCCGACGCCGATGCCTGACGCCGACGTATCGCTTGAGTCACCATAACTGCTGTGTCGTGATACGAGACTTCCGACGCGATTGAATCGCACCGTACGACTCGGCTCAAGCTCGGGCACCTCGGCCAGAGCGTGCGAGCAGAGCCTCGTCACTCCATGATGGAGTCCACGAACGGATTTCGGATGAGGACGCCGGCGTAGCGCTGACCATCGTTCAAGTCTTCGGTCCAGAGCGTGCGGCATTCCAATCGGCGAGCGCTTTGGACGATCATCGCGTCCCAAAACGAGATCCGCAGCTCGAGGTGAAGATCGATCGCGTCAAGGAGGTCCGCTCTCCCCGGCTCGTGAACGATCCATTCGGAATAATGCGCGATGCGACGGGCAACATCGGAGGCACTCAAGGGCTCCGGAATGCGACCTGTCACCGTCACGAAGAACTCCTGAAGAACCTGCATACTGAGACATCCCCGACCGGTTGACCAGAGGTTCTCTACGAGTCGTCGCGCTTCCTCGTTCTTGTGGCCCGAGGTCCGGTCGAAGGCGTACACGAAGATGTTGCTATCTACGAATTCGCGGCCGGGCTTACCGCCGCTCATGGAGCTCCTCTCGCGTCCACGTGGCCTTTCCGTAAGTCCCGAGGTCGCGAGGATGGCGGAGATCTTCCATCGCGCGTCGCCGCGCCTGCTCGTAGCGGTCGCCGCGCCGGAGAGCTTCTTCGATTAGCCCTCGCATCAGGGACGAGACCGACTTCTCCTTCTCTAGGGCGAGACGTTTGAACTTCCGAAGCAGTGCCTTTGGAAGGGACAGGGTGATGTTTTGGGTTTCCATAGAATCTCCACGCGATCGAGTGTAGCACGTAATTACGTGGACGCTAAGTTATAGCCTCTAAATATGTTGAGTCATATCATTTCCTCTTTCTGATTCGCGGAGAAGGCGCTGCGGCTCCCGTCGTCGGTGGAACTCCCAACATCTTCTTCCCCGCAACGGTTCGCTCTCCGCGGTCCAGGAGCTTTCTCTTCTTCACGGCGGCGAGCATGTCCTGGGCGACGAAGAAGTCGGGGGAGGGCTTCGCGCCGATCGCCTCGATGGCCTTCAACGTTGCTTCGGCTTTTGTGATGTTCGGGTCGACCGACAGCAAGTCGCGAATGACCGCCGATAACAGCGCTCGGTCCCTCAAACCAAAGCCGTCGCGGGCGAGCGAGCGAAACGCCCCGAGAAGCTCTCGAGCGGCGGCGGCGATGACCTGTCCTTCCCAGTCGTTCATAGGAAACCTCCCTTGGTTGAAACGATCGTCGCCCATGACTCGGACATTTGGTTGGTCAGCGAGAAAGGATCGGTGACCGGTAATCGGTGGTCGAGGACAGACGAGAGTGAGGGCGGAAGCCGGGCGGAGTCTCACCGCCGACGGATCAGAACCAGCGAGAGACCTCGCGCGCCGTCACCCGATCTGGGGAGGCCCTCGGTTTTAACTCTCTCGGAGCCGGTCGCGCAGCGACCGCCTGCGCCGAAAGCTCTAGGAACGATTCTGAAAGTATTCGGCGATCGACTCCTTCAATTCCTGAGCGGACTCGTTCAACTCATCGAAGGTCTCGGGCTCGATGTAGTAGCGGTCCGCGGCCACGTAGAGCTGCGACTGGAGGCGCGTAACCGATGATCGGGCATCGCGCAGGCAGCGAAGCACGTCGGGACGACCGGGTGCCTCGTACATTTGCGCGATCTCGGCGAGCATGGATGCGCTTGCGCGACGCACTTGCCGCCGCAGGTCGATGTCCTCCTCAAAATCGCGCGCCTCCGTGACGCGGTAGACCGTCCCCGTTAACTTTCGCGCGGCCTTCCAGGCCTTCTTCTCTTCCCACGGTTTCTGCATCGCTACACGTCGCTTCCACTCGTTCGGGATCTGGCTTCGCCACCGGCTCGCGGCTCGCCCCACGTCGCTTCCGCTTGCTCGGGACCTGCGCCTGTTGGCGCACCGGCTCGCGGCTCGCCCAAAGGGGCTCGACCGCGAGCCTGATCCCTCGCTCGCTCTCGCTCCCGCGGCGCGCGCCTCCTCCCCGCTGGGAGACTTCGCGCGCCGCGAGCTGACTGGGACCGGTTCGGCGAATCGAGAAGGCTCTTGGCCTTAAGGCTGTCAGCCGCCGGTCGTGCAGCGATCGCCGCGGCTGATAGTCCTCGACCGAGCGCTTGATTTTTCGCACGCTCTCGCTCTCGAGCGGGAACCAAGGCCTTTGCGAATCTAGTCATAGATGCCGTCGGCAAACCATGAGCCTGAGACGCGGTCGCGGTAGACGCGGTAAAGCGCGCCGTCGGAGAGTTCGATGTCCCAGTAGTCGCGGTCCGCGGGATCGCTCGTCCACCAACCTTCTTCCATCCGCCACGGGCCCGCGGCCACCTTGACGGTTCCAGTGATCTGGAAGGCGCCGTCGGAGTTGATCGACTTGAGCGATATCGGCCGCTCCCCGCGTCCCCGCGTCTCCGCGTCCCCACGTCCTCCCCTCTCAGCGATTTCCGACTGTCGACTGTCGACTGTCGACTGTCGACTGTCTGTGATGACTTCGAGAGCGACCGGCGGACGCAGGACGCGGACGGAAAGCAGGCCTCGGCCGCTCTGAGGCGGGAGCGCGAGCGCCGGAGGAGGCGACGGCGCGAAGCTCGTGATCGTGTAACGCTCGGGCCGCTGGCCGTCGACGGCGCGAGGCGAGCCAATGCGGTCGCCGCCGAGCATCGAGGCCAAACGCGCGATCGTCGTCGCGAGGCGGTCGGGCGAGAGCGCGGCCGGGCCGAAGAGCGAAAGCTGGGCGCTGCGGGGACGGTCCGGGCGCGCGGTGAAGAGAAAGCCGACAATGGGTGAGCCGGGAGGCCTCGCTTCGAGCTCCAGGCGCACGAGCGTTACGAGAGTCTTTGCGTCGCGCGTCGGCGCGGGAAGCTCGATCGCGCGCGCGTCACAGCCATCCGGATCGAGCTTCAACAACAGTTCCAGGCGCGTGCAGGCGAGAGCCTGCGACTCCAGGCGCGTGAGCAGGCGATTGAGCGCCGCGCGGCCGACGAAGAGAAAGGGCTCGAGAGAGAGGAGTGGCCATTCGAGGTCCATCCCTTCCGAGAAGCAGGGAGGAGGCAGGCGCGCCTCGAGCGGGCGCGGATCGATGCCGCATGCCGTCGCATGCAGCTCGCGCCCTGTCTCCCCCAGACGGCTTGCGACTTCTCCTTCGGGCAGCTTCGCCAGTTCGCCGATCGAGGAGAGGCCCCAGCGCTCGAGCATCTGAGCGATCTCGAGAGCGGGAGTGAGCCGGGACAGAGGTAGCGGCGCTAAGAACGTCGCCTCTTCTCCCGCCGGCACGACGGTGGGCGAATCGGGGAGTCCCGCAGCGACCCGCGCGGCGAGCTTGGAGGCGGCGATTCCGGCGCGGGCCGGCAGACCCACTTTTTCCGCAGAGTGAATGATCTGGCGTGCGAGATCTCGCTCGGGCGATCGAGTCGAGTTGAGAGTTTTTGGAGAAACTGATCCCCCCTCACCCTGACCCTCTCCCCCCTCACGGGGGGCGAGGGAGTAGAGGCCGGGGAGTCCTTCCAAGTCTAAGTAAGCGACGCCTTCGCCGCCGTCCTCGACGCGCGGAGAGAAGGAGTCGGCAATCTCGAGCAGCGCCTCTTGTGCCGCCCGCTCGCTCTCGCGGTCCCGCCCGCGCGCAACGAGCTTCGGCAGGATCGCCCGCGCCTGCGGCAACGTCATTCCTGTCTCGAGGCCGGCCTGTCGCGCCTTGCGCGTGGCGGCGAGGAGGCGGGCAGCGTTGCCGTTGCCTTCGAAGACGGCGACGCTCTCCCCCTTCAAGTCGGGCTCGCTGCGCAGCCGCGCGGCCAGAGGAAAGAGCGGAATGAAGAGACAGACAAGGCGCATGGGATCAGTCAACGGTCGACAGTCGACAGTCGAGAGCCCGGGCGGGGGCATCGCCCATGACTTTGTCATCCTGAGGAGCGGAGCAACGAAGGATCTGCCCCATTAACTTGGGAAATGCGAGAGTAGATCCCTCGCTGCGCTCGGGATGACAGAAGGGGGTGAGGGCTCGGGATGACAAAGAGAAGCTACCCCTGGAGAAAGGAGACAGAGCCTCCGCGACATAGAGATCCATCGACGCGGAACGATTCGGGGTCTCACGGCCGAGTTTCTCGAGGGTGACGCGCGAAGAGATACCCGCGAGCAGTCGCGGGGCGCGGCCGGTTCCTCTCCAGATCGGTTGCGGGAAGCCAGCAGAGACGACGGCGTCCGCAGCGATGCCGCTCATCCGATAGGGAGAGAAGAGCAGAAGCGTCGATCCCTGCGTCTGCGCGGTCCGCTGCAGCCGCACCCACGCCGCGTCGGGAACGAAGCGCCCGCCGTGCGGCGCAAGCCCCATCTCCGCAACGACCAGCCGAAAGCCGGTCGCGACCAGCATCTCGGCCGCGCCGAGTGCATCCTTGACGCGCCGCGGGCGCACCCAGAGCAGGCGCGCGAGATCGACCCCGGCCGCCTCCGCTGCCTGCGGATCGAGTTGATCGCCCAGATCCACCAGGGCCGCGTCGATTCCGCGCGCGGTCGCGCAGGCCAGCGCCGCGAGAGCGATCGAGAAGCGGCCCGCGGAGCGACGTCCGACGAGCTCGATTAAGCGGCGATCGGGAAGGCCGCCGGAAAGAATCGCGTCGAGCGCCGGAAGCGTCGCGAGAAGAGAGGAAACAGGAGTCGAGGGTACGGGCGCGAGATCCGATGCGCGCAGCAGCTTCGCGCCCGAGCCTGTGAGCAGAGTCGCGCCTGGTTTTTTCGCAAGCCCTTTCCCTTCGAGGAATCTCTCGAGCGCGAGAGCTTGCGCAACCCCCATGACGAACCTCGTTTCCCCGCCGAAGGCGGGAAATGCAAATTAGGCGTAAATATGGCGTAAGTCAAGAGGCCAGAATGCCAGAATTATAGACAAGTAGACTTGATATTTAGTAAAGTATACTTTCCATAAGCGGGTTTCAACGAGAAAGGAAAATCCATGACCGAGTCGGCTCGCACCTCCCAAATCTCATCTTCGACTGCTGCCTTCGACATCCTCCTGCTCTGCGTGGGAGGAGCGGGGTTGCGCCTCTTTCTTTCTCTGGCCATGCATTCTCAGCGAGCGGCCGGCCCCACTCCCGCCTTCTGGGGCTCTCTCGCGGCGACCGCCATCGCGGCGCTTCTCATCGCCCTTGCGTTTGCGCGTCTCCTACGCCGCAGGGAAGAGTGGCCGCTCTACCTCGGCGTCGCGCTCCTCTTCATCCTTCTCTTCAAGGCCGTCAAATATCGTCCCGAGTTTTCTTCGATCGAGCTGCCGCTCGCTCTCTTTTCCCTCGTGCTCGCGGCAATTTTGTTCGCCGCCTTCGTGAGAAAAGTGCGACGGGCCGATGAGTTCGAGCGGCGGATTCTCGGTCAGGCGCTCGGCATCGCGTTCGCCGTCGAGTTTGCCGCGACGATCCTCTATGCCACGGCCGAGGCATTCGGCCTTCCGCGCGTGAGCGCGATCACGTGGTGCGCGCTTCTGATCGTTTCCTGGAGCGTCGCTCTCGCGCTTCTCTCCTCCCGATATCGATCCGAAGATCGGGCTGCCGGATGAAGAACGCGCTGCGTGTACTGCGCGCGGAGAGGGACTGGTCTCAAGCGGACCTGGCGCAACGTCTGCGCGTCTCGCGGCAGACGGTCAACGCGATCGAGACGGGCCGGTACGATCCGAGCCTTCCGCTCGCTTTCGGGATCGCGAAGGTCTTCGGCAAGCTGATCGAAGACGTCTTCGAGCCTGACGGCGCGGGGCACCGCGAACAAGACTGACCGCGGCCGGCGCGGTCGCTGCCTGTCCCGTCTCGCCATAAGATTCCGCAAGCCTCATGAGCGAGCCGATCGAGCTGCCTTCGCCACCCGCCGCCCCGCCCCTGGCGTCTCCCGCCTCACCGCCGCCTGCGTTCTGGCCGACCGTGTTCGAGGCGCTGCGCGGCTCGCGCCAGGACTACACCGAAGGCCCGATCGGGAGGGCGGTGCTTCTCCTCGCCGTGCCGATGGTGCTCGAGATGGTTCTGGAATCCGTCTTCGCGGTCGTCGATGTCTTCTGGGTCGCGCACCTGGGCGCGGACGCCGTGGCCACAGTCGGGATCACGGAGTCGATGCTCGCGCTCCTCTACGCGATCGCGATCGGCCTCTCGATGGGCGCCACGGCTACGGTCGCACGCCGTATCGGCGAAAAAGACCCGGATGGGGCGGCGCGCGCAGCCGTCACGTCGATCGCGCTCGGAATCGCAATCGCGGTTCCGATCGGCATAACCGGGTTCATTCTGGCCCCGCGCCTTCTCGCGCTGATGGGAGCCTCGCCGCATCTGATTGCAACCGGCTGGCGCTTCACCGCAATCATGCTCGGCTGCAACGTCGTCATTCTGCTTCTCTTCCTGATCAACGCGATTTTCCGCGGCGCCGGGGACGCCGCGATCGCGATGCGCGTTCTGTGGCTGGCGAACATCATCAATCTGACCCTGGACCCCTGCTTTATTCTGGGACTGGGGCCGTTCCCGCGCTTGGGCGTCACCGGCGCGGCGGTCGCCACCACCTGCGGGCGGGGGACCGCGGTCGTCATTCAGCTCTGGACGCTCTCGCGCGGGCGAGGGCGCATTGCGATCCGCCGCGAGCATCTCGTCCTTAACCCCCAGGCGATGCTTCGATTGTTGAAGATTTCCGCCAACGGGATTCTGCAGGCGGCAATCGGCACGGCAAGCTGGATCGGCCTGGTGCGCATCCTCTCCTCCTTCGGAAGCTCGGTGCTGGCCGGTTACACGATCGGCATCCGCATCATCGTGTTCGCCATCCTTCCCTCCTGGGGGATGTCCAACGCCGCGGCCACGCTGGTGGGTCAGAACCTCGGCGCGCGAAAACCCGACCGCGCGGAGCGCTCGGTCTACATCGCAGGCCTGTACAACATGATTTTCCTGGGTTGTGTCGGCTCGCTCTTTCTCCTCTTCGCCGAGCCTCTGGTTCGCCTTTTCACCTCCGATCCCGCGATCGTGCCGGTCGGCGCGCAGTGCCTGCGCACGGTCAGCTACGGGTTCCTGTTCTACGCCTGGGGTATGGTCGTCGTGCAGGCCTTCAACGGGGCGGGGGACACCTTCACGCCGACGTTGATCAACCTCTTCTGCTTCTGGCTCTGGGAGATCCCGCTCGCCTACCTGCTCTCGCAGCACACGGGTCTCGGGCCCCGAGGGGTCTTCTGGGCGATCACGATCGCCTTCTGCACCATCGCGGTCGTTTCGCTGACCGTGTTTCGGCGCGGGAAGTGGAAAGAGAAGAGGGTTTGAGCGGTTGGCGATTTGTGATTGAAAATTAAGCCGGCCCTTGCAAAAAACGAACGTTCGTGCTTTTATAGCGTGCCATGCGCAAGGGGGAGGCGACGCGGAGCACGATCCTGGACCATGCCTCGAGGCTCGCCCGGCGTGTCGGCCTCGACGGGCTGTCGATCGGGCGGTTGGCCTCCGATCTGAATCTTTCCAAGAGCGGCCTCTTCGCGCACTTCCGGTCCAAGGAGGCGCTGCAGATCCAGGTCCTGGAGACCACGGCGGCACAGTTCGTGGAGTCAGTGGTCCAGCCGGCGCTGGCCTTCCCGCGTGGCGAGCCGCGCCTGCGCGCTCTCTTCCAGCGCTGGCTCGAGTGGGCGAGGTCGCAGAAGACACCCGGCGGCTGTCTCTTCGTGGCCGCCGCCGTCGAGCTGGACGACCGGCCCGGGCCCGTCCGCCGGAAGCTCGTGCAAACCCAACGCGACTTCTTGAGGCTGATGGCCAACGTCTTCGAGGGCGGCGTCGGCGTAGGACACTTTAGATCGGACGTGGACTCCGAGCAGTTTGCGCATGACCTTTATGCGGTCATGCTCGGCTACCACCACGCCTCGCGGCTCCTGAAGGACCCGTCGGCCGAGGCGCGCGCTTACGCGGGTTTCGAGGGCCTGCTCGCCGCCGCCCGCGCGCGTCGCAAGAGCGCTCGATAGAGAAAGGGGAAGTGGCAAGTGACCGAGGGAGCGCGTCCGAGAAAAGGCACGACCGTCCACTCTTCGGCCGTGCTTCTCCCCCTGCGCGTCGCATTCCGCGGAGCCGGTCTTCTGTTTCCGTCGCTGACGGCGCGTGTCGCGGGCGCCCTCTTTCGTCTTCCGCCGCGCCACCGCACCTCGGAATCGGAGAGCCGGCTGCTCCAGCAGGGCCGGTTTCGGTTCCTGAATACGGAATCCGCACGACTGGCGACGTGGCAATGGGGAGAGGGACCGGCGATCGTGCTTGTCCACGGCTGGGGAAGTCGGGGGGCGCGTCTTTCCTCCTTCGTCGAGCCGATCGTCGCCGCGGGCTGCTCGGCGATCACGTTCGACGCTCCCGGGCACGGGGATTCGACCGGACGCTTGTCTTCCCTGCCTCAGTTCGTGGAGTCGCTCTTCGCCGTCTCGGCCGCCCATGCCCCGGTCCGAGCACTCGTGGCGCACTCGATGGGAGGAGCGGCCGCGGCGCTGGCGATCGCGCGCGGCCTGTCCGCGGAGCGAGTGGTTTTTCTCGCTCCGGCCGCCCACCCAGGCAACTACTCCCGGCTCTTTGCGGAGACACTCGCGATCTCCCCCGGCGTCCGCGAAATCATGGAACGCCGCTTCGAACGAAAGTTCGGATTCCGCTGGAACGAGTTCGACGTGCCCTCGCACGTCACCTCGCTCACGATGCCCCTGCTTGTCATTCATGACCAGGACGATACAGATGTCGCGTGGAGCGACGGCGATTCGATCGCGCGAGCCTGGCCGGGCGGTCAGCTCGTGACGACGCGCGGCCTTGGCCACCGAAGAATCGTCCACGATCCGCAGGTTGTTTCGCGGGCGGTTTCGTTCCTGTTTGACGGCGCCCGACGAACAGGAGAGCCCGTGCTCAGGGAAGACCTCCGCGAGAGCGCGCGGAGCGTTGCCTGCGGCGGCTTCGATCCCCTATCTGATCGACTCGGGGGTTAGAAGCGCACCCGCTTTCTTCAAGGCGCGTGCGAGCGAGGAGTCGACACCTGCGGCCTCGGCTTCCGCCAGAGAGAACCAGCGCGCCGCGAGGACCTCATCGGATGGGTGTGGTCCGGGGTCGAGCAGCGTCGTCGCGAGGTAGCGCAGGTCGTAGTGGACGTGCGGGGGGCGGTCGGGGAACGCGGGGATGGGATGGACGTCGAGGTCAAGGATCCGACCGTCAAAGGGCGTTTCGAAGGTGGTGGTTCCGGTCTCTTCGCGCGCCTCGCGCAGCGCGGCGGCGAGCGTGGATTCGTCCTCGGGCTCGATGTGCCCTCCCGGTTGGAGCCAGCGGTCGAGGCGCCGGTGGTGAACGAGCAGAAAGGCCGATCCGTCCGGCCGCGCCACGACCGCGCTCGCGGTCACGTGATCCGTTTCTTTCCGTGTGAACGGGTCCTGTGCCTTCGTAAGCAGATCGCGAATGCGCAAGAGCGAGAGGTTATCCGCTTCATCCAACGGTGCGTACGAATCGAGCTCGCGCAACACCTCCTTCGCGTCGATCATTTGATGACCTCGAAGAGGCTGCTGTCGTCGTCCGTCCAGACGCGCACCGTCGCTCCGGCCTCCCTGCGCGCGCATCCACCGGCGATCTCGGGCCTGGCGAGGACGCGCCCGTCCCGCGCGAGCAGCACCCACGTCGTGGCCCACACGGCTTCCCCGTCGCCCTTGCGATCCACCACGCACATCGACAGACCGAGGGGGCGCGCGACGGCGCGGACGACCGGCTCGAGTTCGAGTTGCCGGTTGGAAATGTGCACCGCGAGAATCCCGTCGGGCCGCGCGAGGTGAGCCACATAGACAGAAAGCGCCTGGCGTGTCAGCAGATGCACCGGGATCGCATCGCTCGTGAAGGCGTCGATCGCGAGCACGTCGAAATTCTGTGTGGCGCGCCCGGCCTCCTCCCGCTCGAGCGAGAGCCGTGCGTCGCCGCGGACGATCTGGATGCGCGCAGGACTGTCGCGCAGATAGGTGAAGAGGCTGTCGGGGCCGGTAGACAGGTCGATCACGGCCGGATTGATCTCATAGAATCGATAGACATCTCCGGCCCGGCCGTAAGAGGCGATCGTTCCCGTGCCGAGCCCGACGATCCCCACCCGCAGAGGTCCGGCCGCGCGCAGCGGGTGATGGAGCAGTGCGAGGCCCACGCCGCTCTGTTCGGTGTAGTAGGTGGTCGGCATCCGGCGCTTCTCGGCCGCCAGATACTGAAAGCCGTGAACGATGCGCCCGTGGCGCAGGTGCAGGTGCACGGTTTCCGGGTTGTCCGGATTGATCTTGTCGACCGTGAGCACGCCGTAGAAGTTGCGTGAGATCGAGATGGCCGAGACGAGAAACTCCCGAATCTCGGAAAGGAGCATGACCCCGAACAACGTCAGGGCTCCCGCCAGACAGGCTCCCGCGAGCCAGGGCCGGCCGGGAGACGAGAGCAGACGCAGTCGAAACAGGATGAGAAGCGCAGCCGCTCCTCCGGCCAGCGTCAGAAGCGCCGTCTGTGTCGAGAAGGCTTCCCGCAGATCCGAGAGTCCCGATGAGAAGAACTTCGGATCGCGCGCCGAGTACGTGAAGAGGGCCGTGGCGAACAGGACCAGGAATGCCGGCCAGGGGCGGCCGCGGCGCAGCCACGAAGACTCGTCCCGAACCATCGCCGCCAGAGCCAGGAGTCCCGCGAGCCATAGGGCGACGTGGATTTCCCAGTAGGCGCGAAACAACAGCGGAGCCAGAAGCGCCACGAAAATCCCGCCCGCCGCGCCGCCGGCGGCGATCGTCAAATAGAAGGATGTCAGCCGCTCGGCCGGCGGGCGCGAGCGAGCGAGCTCGCCGTGGCAGACCATGCAGCCGGCGAAGAGGGCGAGGCTGTACGCGGCGACCTGGATTCGGATCGGCACGGTGTAGCCGCGCAGGAGCACGAGCCCCGCCCAGCCGAGCGCGGCCGCCAGGAGCGGCAGAAAGACTCCCCTTCGATAGAACCGATCGCTCTCGAAGCAGAGCACGAAGGAAAGCAGGTATAGAACGAGAGGCAACACCCAGAGAAAGGGGATGGCCGCGACCTCCTGACACATCTGGTTGGTGGACGCCAGTAACAGAATCGATCCGCAGGCCGCGGCCGCGAACCAGAAGCCGTACGGGAGACGATCCCCTCCGGACCGGAAGATCGGTTCGATCGGGCGGTTCTCGGCGACCTCCCGTGAGCTCCAGAGACAGAAGACAGATCCGATCGCAAAGAGCGCATAGGCGCTGGTCCAGACGAGAGCCTGGCGAGGCAGCGGCAGGAAACGCTCCACGAGAGGCGGATAAGTCACCAGAGCCAGCAGCGATCCGAGGTTGGAGGCCGCATACAGACGATAGACGCGCGCTCGGGCGTCGCCCCGCGCAACCCAGGCGGAGAGCAACGGGCTCGTCGAGGAGAGCAGGAGGAAGGGTAGCCCGACGCCGGCCGCGAGCAGGACCACGATTCGTCCGACCGGATTCAAGGGGTCCTGCGGTTTCCAGGCGGCGGAGGGAACGAGCGGGAAGCTTCCGTGAAGGAGCGGAACGATGAGCATCGCCACGGAAAGCAGGAGCAGGCAGAAGTGGAGATGGCGCGCATTCCTCGGCGACAGGCGCCCGATCAGTGCATGCGCGTAGAGATAGCCGGCGAGCAGAGCGACCTGGAAGAAGAGCAGACATGTCGTCCACACCGCCGGCGCTCCGCCAAACCAGGGAAGGATCGCCTTCCCGAGGAGCGGCTCGACCTGAAAGAGAAGGAAGGCCCCGAGAAAGATGGTCAGGCCGGCGAGAAGCATGCGCGGCGGGATTATGAGCGACCGCGCGCGCCCTCATCCTGCCCCCCTCCCGGACTCCTCCCATTATGCTCGGCGCGGAGAGGAGGACGCAGAGGGAGTAGAGGATGGCGGTAGCCACGCCCTCACCCCGCGCCCTTCGGCCGCTCGCTTCGCGAGAACGCGGCCTGTGGCCGCGGCCGGATCGGTGCCCAGCTCTCGTTTTGAACTCTCTCGGCGCCGGTCGCGCAGCGACCGCCTGCGCCGAAAGTCACCCCTCGCGCACCCCCCGCGAGGGAGAGGGGGTTCTTGTGGCGGCGCGGAGGGCCGCCAAACGGCCGCTACGCCGCGACTGACTTTCGAACATTTCGGCCCGATCTGCGTATCGAAGGGGTGCAGGACAAAGCATGGCGTCTTCGGAGGCTCAGGTATCCACAGGCCGGCGAGGGCCGGCTTTTTTGAGGTTTTTCATGAAGAAGAAGCGCTGGTTGTGGGTCACCGTCGGGGCCGTGGTCATCGGAGCGGTCTTCGTCGCGGCTCGGGGACGGGAAAAGACAGACCCGAAGGCGGCAGCGAGCCCATTCCGGCTGGGCAAGGTCCAGCTGGAGGACTTGCAGGTCTCGGTCCGCGAGGTCGGGGTGGTCGACCCGGTCACCAAGGTCGACGTCAAGTCGGCGGTCTCCGGAAGGTTGATCTCGCTGCGCGTGCGAGAAGGAGCCGTCGTCAAGAGCGGCGACGTGCTGGCCGAAGTCGAGCCCGACGTGAACCAGGCGCAGACGCTTTCGGACGTCCAAGGGGGGCTGACGCAGTCCGAGCTGAAACTCCA